>Ga0099364_10001760_pt1 | contig 35228 bp, 30 predicted proteins | sample TergutTh196P3_FD_73070 | JGI IMG/M metagenome (GOLD analysis project Ga0099364, IMG submission 73070) | Microcerotermes parvus P3 segment gut microbial communities from Pointe-Noire, Republic of the Congo - Th196 P3 | ecosystem: Host-associated > Arthropoda: Insects > Digestive system > Gut ... | reverse complement strand
CGATTACATTGTACATTGGAATAATTCAGGTAAAAAATTTGTTTGGACAAAAACTTTTAATGATATTAAAAATTCTATTAAAAAAGCCAAGAGTGGTTTATGTTAAATGTCTTTTACAGAACACTAGAGCTGCCACTGACAAGGATCATGATAGAATCGCTGCTTTGAGTGGAAACCATGTAGACATTGATACGCCTCTAGAAATTGCCCTGCTATCTAACAGTGTAGGCGTAATAGATGTGCGTCCTGTAGAAGCCAATCAAATGTTGGGCACGCCAAGACAAGCCGACCTTAAGCTTGCAAGTGCATTATTGATGGAGACAATGGTACTTCGTTTCCTCGGTAATACGCGAGCTGTCTGTAAACATGAATGCGAGTTAAAATTTATTGTCGATAAAGGCAATGTCACGCGTGCTGATGTTGAAGCATTTTACCGCAACGGCATTCGGGCTTTGGTTTCAAATACCATAGACGAGGAATTTAAAAAAACACGTGGCGGTTATGCGCCGTATAGCGTGTACGTAAACTCCGGTCACAGAAATATAATAGACGCAATAAAGGATATTATTACTGCATTTTTTATTGACCCCAACACTAATACTTATTTAGCTATTTGTGCTGTTATTAAGTATTTTGGAGACCAGTTTTCCAGAGGGATTACCTTTGCCGGACATACAGGTTCTGCGGTTGCTGATGCGATAAAAAATTTAAGTTCGGAATTGTTTGATAAAATAAATAGGGAAAATTTAAATAGATTGGTAATTCCTACTAGCGTCCAAAATAACCCTGCCGTCAGAGAAGCGACAAGGACTATATCTATGGAAGATTTTCTTAAAGCTATAGAGGCTAGATAGAAAAATTAGTTTATTCGCGAAGCGCCAGCGCTGGAAGAGGTCACGCTGAGGTGTCAGTCACCGAATTTTTATAGCGTTTCATTCGTAACCGACACTATATATGGTGTGATCGTATAACAGGTAACGCAAACGGCCGGTAACGCAAAGGTGTCGGTAGCGCAAAGGTGTCAGGTAGGTAACGCAAAAGGTGTCGGGTCACGCAAAGGTGTCAGTCATGGAAATTCGGTAGTGTCGGTCGGTTGTGACCACCGGTCACGCAAAGGTGTCAGTCATGGAAATTCGGTAGTGTCGGTGAGTCGTGACCACCGCTATATGTAGCGGACAAATGAAAAGGTGAAAAATAAAACGAAAAAGGTAGTAGCTACCGATCTGTTTGTCTAAACACCGAGCCTGTTTAGACAAATGGGATGGTAGCTGCTACCTTTTCCACGCCTTGCACCCCCACCCCTAATGCAAACCTGAAACAACGACAAACAATGAACACCCAACCAACATTGCAAACTTAAAACAATTGCATAAAAATATGCCGAACCATGCTTTACGAATAGTGAGAGACGTGTAGAGACAGCTTTCCTATAAACCTTGTTTTTCAAGGTTTATAGGAAAGTGGCTAAATAATTGTTTCTGATTATAATAAAAATCTACAGCATATTTTTATGTTTTACGGTAAATTTGCAAGAACCGCTTCAGGGTGTTCATTGTTTGGCTTTAGTTTGCATAATTTTTGCAGAATATTTTTTGACTTCTTGCGAAAGAGTACTGCATATCATCAGATACTGTTTCTTTTTTCAAGAAATCCGCCATATATCTTCTCCCAGTCCCTTGTATTCCAAGCCTTGAATTGCTCAATAGGTATATCCCATATAAGCGACAATAAATTCACTCTTTTGGGGTTTAGTACCTTAATCTGCAAAAAAAAGGTAGCTGCTACCTTTTTTACCTTTTTTTTGTGGGATATTATGTTTTTTTGTTTTAAGGGCAGAGCGAAATATGCTTAATTCATTGACAATACTGAAAAGTTGGGATAGAATAAATTACGATTGAAAATTAAACTACCTAGGGGGCAGTACTTTATGCGAGAATTTATTTGTTCTATTTGCGATTATGTTTATAAAGAATCAATCCCGCCCGGCATAAAATGGGAGGACCTTCCTTCCGATTTTTCGTGCCCTGTTTGCGGTGCGCCAAAGACCGTATTCAGGCAGATTGAAGAAACTGTGTATGAGGTGGAGCCTTCATTTATCAGCAGCGAGCAATCTTCGGGCGAATTGTCTTATGGGGAAATTTCGGCGATTTTTTCTAACCTTGCCAAGGGCTGTGAAAAACAGCGGCTTAATGCCGAAATGGAAGCGTTTTATAAAATAGCCGATTATTTCAAGGCAAAGTCAGCCGAAAAAGGCAAGGCCTTGAAAGAGGCCGCTGAATTGTTGGGCCAAGATTTGTCTCTTAAGTATCCCGAGGCAAATAAGGCGGCAAAAGAAAATGCAGACAGAGGCGCCCTGCGTTCGCTTGTTTGGAGCGAAAAGGTCAGCCTAATGTGTAAGACACTGCTTGAACGTTATGCGAAAGAAGGCGATGCCATGCTTGCCAATACTAAAATTTATGTATGTGATATTTGCGGGTTTATCCATCTAGGCGATGAGCTGCCGGATATTTGCCCTGTCTGTAAAGTCCCAAAATTTAAAATGATCCAAGTGGAGAGGAGGTAGAAGTATGCCGGCATTTAGAAATATCCGAATGTGCGAAAAAGATTGTATGTGCCTTTATGTTTGCCCGACAGGCGCGACAGATACGGAAAACAGCATAATCGATGTAAACAAATGTATTCCCGGATGCATGGAATGTGTAAATGCCTGTCCGACCAGCGCTATATCCATGCTGCCGGAGAAGTATCCAAAGCAGCAGCCGAAAACTGAGGCCGTCATTGCAGCCCAGCGGGCATTGGCTAAAAGCAAGGTCCAGCAGGAGATTATTGCAGAAGCTGCCGCAGTCTCTGCGGACAGCGCTGTAGCAAGGCAGTTTGCAGAAGCAATTGCCAAATCCAACAGGCGTATGGCAGAAGATATTTTTCGCGAGGCGGGATATATGCTTCCGCAGAGTGAAGAAGCCCGCCTGCTTATTGAAACATTGTTAAAAAATGCCGACTCTGATTTCCCAAAAGAAGCGGCAAATAAAATATTGAAGGAGAAAAAAAATGGCTAATTTGAAAGGAACAAAAACAGAAAAAAACCTTATGGAGGCTTTTGCAGGTGAATCACAGGCAAGGAACAAGTACACTTATTTTGCTTCCAAGGCAAGAAACGACGGCTACGGGCAGATCGCAGCCATCTTTGAGGAAACCGCAGGCAACGAAAAAGAACATGCTAAAATCTGGTTCAAGCTGTTATGCGGGGGGGATATTCCGTCAACCGCAGAAAATCTAAAGGCTGCCGCTGAAGGCGAACACGGCGAATGGACCGAAATGTACAAGCGAATGGCAGCAGATGCCCGTGAAGAAGGTTTTGAAGATATTGCTTTCTTGTTTGATTCTGTTGCTAATATAGAAAAAGAACACGAGGAACGCTACCTTAAACTGCTAAAAAACATCAATGACGGCACAGTATTTGCCAGGAATGAAAAATCAGTTTGGATTTGCCGTAACTGCGGTTATATTCTTGACAATGAAAAAGCCCCGTTAAAATGCCCTGTCTGCAAGCATCCTCAAAGCTATTTTGAACTGCGCGCAGTCAATTATTAAGAGGAGTTATTATGAAGGACAATCAAAAATTTTTTACCTGCCAAATATGCGGCAACATAACCGGGATCATCAAAAACAGCGGCGTGCCAATTGTCTGCTGCGGTCAAAAAATGTCTGAGCTTGTACCCAATACAGTCGAGGCAAGCACAGAAAAACATCTGCCCGAAGTAAATGTTTCGGGCAACAGCCTAAATGTCAATATTGGCAGCACGCCGCATCCGATGGAAAGCGGGCATTACATAGCTTTTGTTTATGTAGAAACCGAAAACGGCGGCCAGCGCAAAAATCTAAAAGCAGGCGATGCCCCGGCCCTTACCTTTAGTTTTTCGGACGATAAGCCTACAGCGGTTTACGCCTACTGTAACCTGCACGGCTTGTGGAAAACCGAAGTTCATTAAATAAGGCTTCGTTCAAGAATGCCCTGCATAAAGGCAATGCTAATACCGTAGTTGGTGAAAGGGATATTTTGATCTTCCGCCAGCCCATGCCTGTATTGCATTTCACGCTTGTTGAGCATACATGCCCCGCAGTGAATGATTAATTTGTAAGGGGAGAGGTCTTCGGGAAAATCTCTCCCAGAGCAAAAGCTAAAAGAAGGTTCTTTGCCAGAAAAATTTTTTATCATGCGGGGGATTTTTACCGTTCCTATGTCATCGCACTGGCGGTGATGGGTGCATCCCTCGCAGATTAAAATTTTATCGCCGTCTTGCAGGCTTTCCAAAGTTTTTACGCCTTTAACTGCTGTTTCCAAAAAGCCTTTGTATCTTGCAAATAATATCGAAAAAGATGTAAGCCTTATGTCCTCTGGCACAAGGCCCGAAACCTTTGCAAAGACCTGGCTGTCGCAAATAACAAGGGCAGGTTTTTGTTCCAGTTTTGCAAGGGCGTCTTTTAATTCAAAATCCCTTACAACAAGGGCAATGGCGCCTGCTTCAATAATTTCCCTAATTACCTGCTGCTGGGGGAGTATCAGCCGCCCCTTGGGAGCCGCTTTGTCTATAGGGACAACCAAAAGGACAATATCCATGTGCTGAATTAGATCGGCAACAAGATAAGGGTCTGGAGTTTCGGCTGCGGCAAGAGCGGCAATTTTTTCTTTTAATAGATTGATGTTAAAGCCGGTTTTCGCGCTCACGTATAGAATTTCTTCATATTTATCACACAAAGGCACGGAGGCGCAAAGGCACGGAGTTGTTGTACAAAGTTCATCGTTAACAAGATCGGTTTTATTAATTACGATAATAAAGGGTATATTTTTTTCTTTAATTTTGTTAATCAGATCTTTTTCTTGTTGATTAAGATTTATTTCACATTTGCCATCTTCTCTTTGTGTCCCGAACCAAAGGTTCGATGTGTCTTTGTGTGAGTAATTATCGATTACTAGTTCCTCATTATCGATTACTAGTACGGCTATGTCGGTTTTGTTTAATACTTGAATTGTACGGCGTATACGTTGTTCGCCAAGATCGCCTTCGTCGTCAATGCCCGGGGTGTCAATAATAACTACAGGGCCAAGGGGCAATAATTCCATGGCCTTGTACACAGGGTCTGTCGTGGTGCCTTTAATTTCAGAGACTATTGCAAGATTCTGCCCGGTAACGGCATTAACAAGGCTGGACTTCCCCGTGTTTCTGCAGCCGAAAAAACCTATGTGGGTACGGTTTGCAGAAGGGGTGTCATTCACCTCTCATTGCCTCTTCCCTGTCTGCCAGGGTTATTTCAAGCGAAACGGAATTTTCCCCCCGTAAAACAACGACTTTTACCTTGTCGCCTGGTTTGCTGTGTTCCAGTGCCGAATAAAGGTCGGAGAGGTTGTTAATAGTCATATTGTCTACAGAAGTTATAATATCGCCGCCCAGATAAATTACATTACGGCCGTATTGTACAGGCTCGCTGCCCTGCCTAAGGCCGGCTCTTTCCGCAAGACCGCCTCTGCGGGTACGTGAAACCAAAAGCCCTGTCCTGACCGAAAATTTCGCATAACGGACAAGTTCGGGGAAAAGCTGCACCATAGTTGCATCAATCCATCCGCGTCGTACCTTGCCATGCTGTATTATTTCGTTTACAACACGTTTTGCGGTATTTATTGGGACTGCAAAACCAATGCCTACAGAACCGCCGGACGGGGAATAAATCATTGTATTAATCCCAATCATACGCCCTTGGGTATCCAAAAGAGGCCCGCCGGAATTGCCCGGGTTAATTGAGGCATCTGTTTGAATCATGTCGCGTACAATATGCCTACGGTTAATTTGAATCGGCCTTCCAAGCCCGGAAATAATTCCAACGGTTAAAGTCCGTTCAAAGGCAAAAGGATTCCCTATGGCAAGAACTTTTTGACCAACTCTCAAATTGCTTGAATCTCCGTAAGGAATGACACTTAGTTCCATTCCCCTTGGAGGATCAAATTTAACAACTGCCAGATCGTTTTCGGGATCTGTTCCTATAACCGTCCCTTCGTACTGGCTGCCATCCGCCAAATTTATAAACACTTTATGAGCGTTTGAAATAACATGGTTGTTTGTAATAATATATCCCCTTGGATCTATTATTGAGCCTGAACCGGAACTTCCTGCCTGGGGAACCGGTTCTAAAAACCAGTTTATTGCCATAACTTCGGTCGTGATATTTACCACAGCAGAATTAAGCCTTTCGTAAACCGAAATATTTTCACGTTCATCTTCGGTATACTGCGATACTGTTTGCACAGGCTTTACTTCGCTAAGCTCAGGTGAATCGCCAAAGGCTGTTTCCTTTAAATACTCATCCTGGCCCGGAGTATTCTGGTTTGCTTCCTGTGTGTTAAACGGCGGCCATTTAATAAACACTGCCGAAACAATCAGAACCGCAAAGAAGCTGCTTAAAATAGAAATTAACAAAACCTGTCTTGGGCTATATAGTCTCATTATATACCATCCTGACTATAATTATACACCATTAAGGGTAAATGTTTCAACCCGCATACATTCTGTTCAAAACAAACTGGACAAATCTTTTAGGCAGAATTTTATTTAACAAGAGGAAAAATTTATAACTAAGCCCGACAGCGTACAATGGCTTTGGGTTTTTACGGCTGGCGGCCTTAAAAATTACTTTTGCGGTTTTCTCGGGAGGCATCCCCTTACGTTCATCTTTTTCCATTGATGCAATGGAACCTGAGATTCGCAAGCCGTAATCGGGATCGTCTTTTTCATATTTCTTTTCCCTTGTGTCGGTAAATGATGTGGCTGTATCGCCCGGCAAAATAGTTGCAACCCTGATATTAAAAGGCTCAAGCTCGCCTCTTAAGCAATTTGAAAGCGCTTCTACAGCGGCCTTGCTTGCCGAATAAAAAGCCTGAAAGGGCACATGCATAGAGCCTGCCACGGAGCCAATGTTAATGATTTTGCCTCCGCCCTGGTTTCGCATATAAGGCACAGTGTATTTAATTGCCTCAAACATCGAGAAAAAATTCAGTTCAAACAAGCGTTTAGCGTCAGTTGAATCTGTTTTTTCAACGGAACCGGAAATGCCCATGCCGGCATTGTTCACGAGAACATCAATTTGTTTTTCTGCCTCAAAAATTTCTTTTATTGTTTTTTTAAAAATTTCACTTTCTGTAACATCGCAGCTTATATGGTTTACCTTGTCCAAGTTGCAGGCACTTCTGGAAAGGGCATAGACGGTATAACCATTATCGCTAAACAGTTTTGCCGCAGCATAGCCTATGCCCTTTGAAGCCCCTGTAATTACAACAACTTTTTTCATTGGCATCTCATTCAGGCAGAGTGATTTTCATTTCTTGTGCCGTTTCTTTCAACACATCCAGCGCATTTACAATTTGGTCCTTGTTATGGCAGCTTGTCAGGCAGAAACGCAGACGGGCCTTGTTTATAGGCACTGCCGGATAAATAGCAGGCGGGACAGAAATGCCCTTTTTGAAAAGCGCTGCGCAAAGATCAAAGGCATCGGTTTCTTTGCCTATCAATACAGGGACTATCGCGGATTCTCCTGCCAGGCAAAGGTTAAGACGCCTTTGTTTTGCTTCCGAAACAAAACAGGCAATATTTTCCTGTAGTTTTTTCACCAGGGAATTGTCTTTTCGGATAATCCTTATTGATTCAAGCGAGGCGGCGGCAAGCGCGGGGCTGATTCCCACCGAAAAAATGAAACCGGGAAGCGTGTATTTAAGGTATTCAATTAAGGCTTTTTTTCCGGCAATATAGCCGCCGCAGGTACCAAGCCCCTTTGACAAGGTTCCCATTTTTATATCAATGTCATTCGGATTGAGGTTAAAATACTCGTCAACACCGCCGCCGTTTTTTCCAATAACGCAGCCTGAGTGCGCTTCGTCAACCATTAGGAAGATGCCGAATTCTTTTTTCAATTTTACAAATTCAGGCACGGGCGCAATGTCACCGTCCATGCTGTATACGCCTTCGATAACAAGCAAAACTTTTTCGAATTTATTGCGCATGGATTTAAGTATGGTTCTTGCTGTTTCAAAATCGTTATGGGGGAAAGCCCTGCTTGTCGCCTCGCTTAAACGCAGCCCCTGAATTACAGAGTTATGCGACAAGACATCGTATAAAATAAGGTCTTTTTCGCCGCAGAAATTTCCTATAAAAGTAACATTTGTTGAATGTCCGCCGACAAGCACAATGGCAGCCTCGGTTTTTTTCCATTGGGCAAGTTCCTTTTCAAGCTCGCCATTTAAGGATTTTTCTCCCGCCAACAGACGGCTGCCGCTTGCAGAGGTTCCAAGTTCCCTAACGGCCTTTATTGAAGCTTCCGATACAGACGGATGGCCGCTTAAACCGAGGTAATTGTACGAGGCAAAATTAAGAACCTCTTTCCCATTAACAATTGAAACATCACGCAAAGCGCTGTCATAACTGATAAAATAAGGGTTCTTTGCCTGGTCTACAGATTCCAAACGCAGCATAAGCTCTTTGTACTCAGGCATATCTTCAATGCTGCTTATCGGTCTTGCATCATCCCAGGTTTTAATCTGCTGTTTATCGGGAGATGCCCCTGTAAGTTTTTCGTATAAAAGCCTGCTTACATCATTTGCAGTGGTGCATTTGTAGTATTCAGATTCGTCTATCATTACGCCAAATTTTGTTTCTGCCATTGTCAGCAGGCCCAGGCTGTCAAGGCTGTCTCCGCCAAGGTCGTAAATAAAATGGCTGTCAACAGGAATTTTTTCCGGGGAAAGGTTTAGGACATCGGCAAAACATTGAATGACCTGTTTCCGTATTTCCAGAAATTGATCATCCAGCCCAGGCTCTTTGCGTCTAACGGGGGCTTTGGCTGCGTTCATAATTGCCCTTTCGATTACTTCATTAAAATTTAGTTCTGTTGATTCAAAGCTGTTTTTTTCCAGAAGTTCCTTTAGTTTTTGGCGGCGTACCTTAATGCCGTTGGCAAGAGGCATGGGTTCGTTTGCAATATAAACCCTTTGTATCCGTTTCATTACCGGCAATTGGGTATTTACATCATAGATACATTGCAATATATCCTTAAGCCCCTGTTCGCTTCTGGCAGCATCCTGAATTTCCATTACTATGCCAATTTCATCGCTGCCCTTAACATTAAGCCCAAGAATACAATACCTTTCAACTAATGGCAGATTATCAAACATATCCTCAAGTTCGTCGGGATAAATATTTTCTCCTGATTCGTTTAAGATTACTTCTTTTGAACGTCCGGAAATAACAAGTGAACCGTTTTGGAAATGGGCAATATCGCCTGTGTGCAGCCAGCCTTCACTGTCAAGATCGGCGGGCATCATTTTTCCGTCCTGCATTTTTCCAATGTGCATAGATTTGCTTTTAAGCAGCAGCTCTCCGGTTTTTGCTTCATTGCCCTCGGCATCAATAATTTTACTTTCAAAACCATGCATAAAAGGGCCTGTCGTGCCGTCAATACGGCGTTTGAAAACTGTGCCGGGTTCAAATGCAATAATGCCGCATTCCGTCATTCCGTAGCCTATGGTTGCGACGTGCCCTAATCCGTTTATGAACTTTAACGATTCAACCGGGACATGGGTTCCGCCGACACAAATCCAGGAAAAAGTATCGCCTAACAATTTTTTTATTACAGATTTTGTTAAATTTTTTCTTACAAAAACATCCCCTGTTTTTGGAGATATTTTTTGAATAAACAGGCTTAAACGAAGAATCAATTTTAATGCTTTTTCTTTTTTTGGAGTTTCCTGCCTAACCTTGCGCCATACTCCGTTTTTCAAATTATTGATAAGCAGTGGCACCGACACCATGTGGGTTACGCCGACATTTTTACAGGCGCCTTGTATTGAAGCCGGCGACCTGTCTTTCATGTAAACTATTGTTTTATTCAAAAACGGATAAGCAATGCAGAGGGTGATAAAACCTAAAACATGATGCATTGGCAAAAATGCAAGGGCTTTTACAGGAGTAGGAGCTGCGGCAATACGTTTGTCGATCAGGTATACCCTGTAAAAGCCTTCGAGCTGGGCCGAAATTGCCGCGCCGTCAAAAACAAGGACCTTTGCAGTAGCGGTTGTGCCGGATGTGCAAAGGGCAAGGTTGTCCGCCCATTGGGGGCTGAACTCGGGCGGTTCTTTTTGAGACAGCAGTTCGTCAAGCGGAATCTGCAGGACATTGTTTTTTAAGACAAGGCCTTCTTTTCCTATAATTGACTGTAAGCCGGCGCTCTCGATAATGTAATCTACCATTTCTTCCCTTTGGTTTACATCAATAAGAACCGGCTTATAGCCTGCCATGAGCAAAGCCCAAAAACAAACCTGCCATAAAAGGCTGTTGTCCATTGCAAGGCCGACAAAACAACCACGTTGTTTTTCACCGAGTTTTTTTGTAAGAAAAACCGCCATGCTTCTTATGTTTTCATTAAGACCCTGAAATGAAACAGACGTAATGTTTCCCTGTTCATCCAGCCATTGACCCGCAGGCGTATTCAATGAATCACCCATCATGATTTCGTAAATACTCTGCAATGTTCTTGTTTGTTCAAATAATCGAACAAATCTTTCTTTTACTGTGTCATGTTTCATTCCTGTAAATTTCCTTCAAATATCATTTTAGACAAACAACAGTATATCAAATAGTGTTTAGAATGTCTTTGTTTTTTAGAAAGTTTTTTAACTCTCAGGCAGTTTTTTTACTAAATATCACTTTTAGTCTTTCTATAATGTTAAGGTGTTGGGTACAAGCCTCCTCGCACAGGCCGCATTCTGTACATTTTCCGGCAATAGAGCTGTCCAGCCCCCAGTGCCATTTCAGCCGTTCTTCCACAGGATCTAGTGTTTTTTCTCCATTTAATATGAATTGATTGTAAGCATCCATGAGCTTTGGGATAGGAATGCCTGCGGGGCAATTATTGCAGTAACCGCAGCCTGTGCAAATCGTGTCCAGGGAAGAAAGGGCGCGTTTTTTAAAATCAGAAAGTTCCTTTTCTGTCCGAGGTTTGTAGTTTTCCATGGCGGCAAGGGCTTCCATTACCTGTTCCGTGTTTTCAAAGCCGACCAGCGTGCTTGTAATTTCAGGATGATCCCAGAGAAAACTTAAAGCTGCCGCGACAATCCCTTCTCCGGGCCGTGCCAGATAGGCAAAACGCTGTTTGTTTTTTGGGATAACTCCTCCTTCAAGCGGATTCATTACCGCTGCGCCCAGTTGATTTTTTCTAATGGCTTCAAACGCAGCCTTTCTCTGCTGAAAATTGCAGGCGGAATACCCGAACAATACCCCTTCAAAAACCCCCTCTAAAAAAAGTTCCTTGATATCATCGTTAATAAGATGGCTGGACACGCAGATATGCTTTATAAGCCCCTCTTCTTTTAATTTGCCAAAAGTCTTTAAAATACCCGCTCTTTTTCTTCCCTGCCATTCTTCAAGATACATAACGCACCAAATATGGTAAAAATCAATCGAAGAGATGCCCATGAATTTTAAGGAATTTTCAAGATCGCGCCGTACAGCATCTTCGGAAGAAGCCATTGTTTTTGTGGATGTATAATGAGGGAGCCCCCGCCTGCGCAATTCCGCAAGCCCTTTGCCAAAAACCTGTTCACTTTTGCCTTCGCAGTAAATCGGCGCTGTATCAAAATAATTTACCCCGCCTTCCGCTGCTGCAAGCATCGTGCAGACACATTCATCGTGATCGTTTATATTTGCAAAACGCATTCCGCCAAAACCCAAAAGCGAAATTTTTTTGCCTGTTAACCCGTATTCTCTGTATTGCATATTAAATACCAATCCTTGTAGTAATATTATTCAATCTTATGTCCGCGCGTTTTTCGTTATTGATAAACAAAAAATATGTTTCGCCGATTTTAAAGGAGGGGGAGGTAAATCCTGATGATGAAAAAGCTGTCCCGCTTGTATATTCAAGCAAGGTATCCCCATCGGAGTTTTTAACGGCAATAAGGCTTCCCAGGGCATTTTCTCTTGTATATGACACAAGGATAACCGGCTGTGTCGTAGACGGGGAAACGCTTTGGATGCTGCCCGCTGTAATGAGTTCGCCGCCGCTTACAACAAATTGCCCGTCAAGATCAATTGCGCTGGCATTTGCTAAAGAAGGGCCGCTTACCTTTACAGTGCCGCCTTCAAGAAAAATATTGCCGTTGGAGTCGATGCCGTCTCCAAGCGCTGTTACATCAAGGGTTCCGCCTGAAATGCGGATAAACATATCATCTAACCTTGAGCTTCCAGAGGCGTTAAGGCCGTCATCCCTTGCAAAGACCTTAATATTTCCCCCGCTGATTGTCACCGTGCGCCCTTCTATGCCTTCATTGCTGTCGGCAATATTTATGCTGCCGCCTGTTATAAAAACCGCGCTGTCGGAAAGAATGCCTTTGTTTTGGACTTGTATGTCAAAGCTGCCGCCGCTTATTGTAAGGCTGCCCCGTGCTCGTATTCCGTTATATGCTTCGCTGACTTCGAGGCTGCCATCGCCTGAAATACGCAAATGATCCTGAATAAAAATTACCGCATTACGTTTATTTAATGTTGACAGATGGTAATTGCGGGAAACCGTATTGCGCGTCCTACTTTCCAGAATAATCGCAAGTTCCCCATCGCCCTGGCTTAAAATTGCCGGGCCTGTTTCGTTGCGAATTGATACGCCGTTAAGCACAATCTGCACAACCGCATTATTCCCGGCGTTGACAAAAACCTGCCCGTTTTCCAGCCTGCCCGAAAGAATGTATTTTCCCGATTGTTTTATTGTAAGAGTTTTGTCAAGAAACTCAGCCCCGTTCCCTGCAATTTCCGCGGCAGAACCGTTAAATGTAATTATGGTAGCATCGTTTCCAAATTCCTTGTTTTCATTTGCCCCGTTTGAATTTTTTGATCCTTCGGTTCTTGTGCATCCCAACAGTAAAACCAAAATACAAAAAACGTACAAAAATGTTTTTTTCATAAATTCCTACTAATATATATTTAAAAACCTTTACCAAAATTCTGCATTAAATTCTGTTGGTTTTTTCCTTGTTTAGCCATTTTCTTCATCATGCCGCGCATTTTTTCGAATTTTTTTAGCAGGCGGGAAACTTCCGCCACAGAAGTCCCTGAACCTCGAGCGATACGGCTTCGCCTTGTCGGGCCGATAATCAGATGATTTGCCCTTTCCTTTCGGGTCATCGAAGAAATTATTGCTTCCTGCTGTATTAAATCTGCCTTGTTAATATCGTCTTCGCTGATTTTTCCCGACATTCCGGGTATCATTTCCAGCATCTTTTGAAGGGAACCCATTTTTTTTACCGAACGAAGCTGGGCAAGCCAGTCTTCCAGGGTAAAACTTTCTTTCTCCATTTTTTTCTGGAGTTCAAGGGCTTCTTTTTGGTCAATTATTTCCTGGGCTTTTTCGACAAGGCTTACGACATCGCCCATTCCCAGAATGCGGCCTGCCATCCGTTCGGGATAAAAAGGCTCGAAGTCTTCTGGTTTTTCCCCGATACCGGTAAATTTAAGCGGCTTGCCTGTAATTGTTTTTAGGGACAGCGCAGCGCCGCCCCTTGTATCGGAATCGAATTTTGTCAGTACAACGCCCGTTAGCCCGATTTTTTCGTCAAAGGATTTTGCTATGTCTACGGCGGATTGGCCTGTCATTGAATCGGCAACAAGCAGCATCTCGTCCGGCTGGGCGGCGTCTTTTAGCCGTGACAGCTCTGCCATCATATGCTCGTCAATTTGCAGCCTTCCGGTTGTGTCTATTATCATTACATCGATTAGATTCTTTTTTGCAAAAGCTTCTGCATTGCGGAAAACTTTTACGCTGTCGGCGGCACCGTCTTCACGGTGTACAGGCACATCGATTTGAGCGCCAAGCACGGCAAGCTGCTCAATGGCTGCCGGGCGCACAAGGTCGCAAGCGACAAGCAGCGGTTTTCTGCCTTCTTTTTTAAGGCGCAGGGCAAGTTTTGCGGAGCTTGTAGTTTTGCCTGAACCCTGAAGCCCCATCATCAAAACTTTGGAAATAACATCAGGGCCGCGCAGTTTAAGTTTTTGTTCCGCCGGGTCTGTTCCGCCGAGAAAAGAAACAAGTTTATCATGGACAATTTTTATAAACTGCTGGCCGGGATTCACAGCGCGGAGAACTTTTTCCCCTTTGGCCTCTTCTATCGTAGAATTTACAAAACGCCTAACAACCCGTATATTGACATCTGCTTCCAATAGGGCTGTCTTAATTGCATCTACCGCATCTTCAATATTTTTTTCGCTAATTGCCGATTTCCCGGAAACGAATCTAATTGCATCGGTTACTTTTTCTGTAAGTTTTTCAAACATTGTTTTTCCTCATATTCGGTTCATTTAATAATTTTTTAAGACAATCCGAAGGTTCGATTTTACGGTTTAGAATTTGAAATATCCCTGAAGAAACAGGAGCTTTTAACATATGTTTTTTTGTCAATTCTTTAACATATTTAGCCGCAACAACTCCTTCGGGCATATAGCCCACCTCGTCAATTCGGGCAATAAGATCATCAATATTTTTAAATTTTTTTAATATATTTTTTTCGATAATATCTTTGCCGAACCTGCGGTTTCTTCCAAAAACCGAACGGCAGCTAACATCCAAATCGCCTATACCGGAAATAGATGTGAATGTTTCAGGGTGTGTAGCTCCCATTGCCTTGCCAAGCGTTTGTATTTCGTTAAGGCCGGCAGCGAGCAAAAGCGATTCTGTGCCGCTGCCAAAATTATTTTTTCTTCTAAGGATGTTGATTTTTTCCAAATTTTTTAATGCATCAAGCATCCCAAAACCAATTGCAATAACATTCTTTGCGGCAGCGGCAACCTGAACACCGCATACATCAAAAGAAGAAAAAACCAAGAGGTTTTTTGTCCTTAACAAATTTCTAAAACCAATGGAATTTCTTGCATTTTCGCTTGCTGCAATAAGCCCGGTAATGCTTCCCCGCGAAACTTCTTCGGCGTGGCTCGGACCGGAAATATACACAAGAGACTGGCGGTAAGAACCGGGGAGGTAATCCTCCATGGTTTCAAGAATAAGACGCGGCCCCTTGCCCGTCGAAAGAAAACCCTTGGTCAAAACAGCTATGGCTGCTTTTCCTTCCCTAATTGTGGGCGAAGGCAGGATTTGTTTAACCGTATCCAATAAATAAAGCGAAGGAACCGCCAAAATAATGTATTCTCTTTCGTTTACCGCCTCGAGAATATCTGTAGTCGCTTTAATATTTTTTGGCAGTTTAATCCCGCGCAAATAACCGGTATTTTGATGCCTTAAATTAATATCGTCTCTTGTTTTTTCTTCCAGGCACCACATGACAACATCTTTCCCCTTATCAGCAATAACTTTCGCAATTGCTGTTCCCCATGCGCCTGATCCTATAACTGCCGTTTGTGCTGTCATTAAATTAAACTATGGCATATTTGACTAAACTTCTCAATACTATTAAACTGAATTATGACACTAACAGAGGCAATTGATATAAGGCGTTCACGGCGCAAATATCTTGACATTCCTGTCGAGCCGGAAAAAATTGAAAGGCTTCGCCTGCTGGCGCATGATTTTTCAAAAATTGACGGCATAAGGATAGAGTTGATTGTTGATAACGGTGATGCGTTTAAGGGCCTGCTAAGAAGCTACGGGATGTTTTCCGGCGTTAAAAATTATGCCGTTTTAATAGGCAGCTTAAAGGATTTTTTGGCAATTGAAAAACTGGGGTATTACGGTGAGCTTTTTATGTTAAACGCCGTAACAATGGGGCTTGGAACCTGCTGGGTAGCCGGCACATTCAGCCTGAAACACTGCCCTGTAAAATTTTCCGGCGAAGAAATGGTCTACTGCACCATCACTTTCGGTTATGCAAACGAACAGTTCAGCAAAAGGGAAAAACTGGTATACAGCCTTACCCACAGAAAAACAAAAACCATAGAAGAAATGATGGAAGCCGATGCTCCGGTTCCCGGGTGGTTTATGCAGGGAATGAACGCTGTTCAAAAAGCCCCTTCCGCCGTTAACCGCCAACCCATTATGTTTTCTTACCTTGAAGGCAAAACAAGGGCAGGCATTAAAAACAGAAATGACGCTAACTCTATTCTTGATATGGGGATAGCCAAACTGCATTTTGAGTTAGGCGCAGCCAAATCGCCCGAAGCTTTAAACGGTAAATGGAACTTTGGAAATTATGAAGAATTTATTTTAAACGGAGGCGCCTGTGCCTGAAAATACCGTAGATTTATTGATAATCGGTTCCGGCCCTGCGGGCCTTACTGCGGCGCAATACGGCGCAAGGGCAAATCTTAATGTGCTTGTTATTGAACAATTTGCCCCGGGCGGCCAGGTTTTAATGATTGATGACCTTGAAAATTATCCCGGCAATGCCGGGAAAAAGAAGGGTTATGAAATAGCCGCCGATATGCATACACAGGCGCTGGATTTTGGCGCATCGTTTCTTTCTGCAAAAGTAAACGGGTTAAAAAAAGACGGGGAAATTTTTACGGCGATCTTAGACAGCGGCGAAGAACGAAAAGCGCCTGCTGTAATAATGGCGACAGGGGCGGCTCATCGCAAGCTGGGCATTCCGGGCGAAGATAAATTTACCGGCAGGGGAGTTTCGTATTGTGCTGTCTGCGACGGGGCGTTTTTCAAAGGAAAAAAAATTTTTGCAATAGGCGGCGGGGACACCGCCTGCACCGATGCCTTGTATCTTTCCCGCCTAAGCGGGCAGGTAATTTTAATTCACCGCCGCGAAAAATTACGTGCCCAGGCCTGGCTTGCGCAAAAAGTTTTGGAAAATAAAAATATCGAAGTACGGTTTAATACAATAATTAAAGAAATAAAGGGAGACAAAAAAGTTTCTGCGGTTGTGTTGGAAAAAGAAGGCAGGGAATATGAAGAAGATGCAGATGCCGTTTTTGTTTTTGCCGGAACTGTCCCTCAGACCTCGCTTGTTTCAACAGAAAACTTAAAAGCAGAACTGGATGAACAAGGGTATATTATTACCAGTCAAAAAATGGAAAGCAGCATACCCGGCCTTTATGCGGCAGGGGATCTCCGTTCCGGCACATTCCGGCAGGTAGTTGTTGCGGCGGGGGAAGGGGCTGTTGCCGCTCATAACGCAGCGGAATATATAAATAAACTTAGAGGCACAAGCTATTAATAAAAATTTAATTTTCATTATTTTGCTATTTTTTTCGTTTCCCTTAGCCGCTGTAAACTTCAACGGCGAAGGCACGCCCGAAGAACTTGCCGCCGCCATCGTAAAGGAAATGACCGACGAACAGGCTCTGGGACAGGTTTTTATGCTGGGCTGGGTAGGCGCCGAACCTTCGCCTTTAATAATGGATTGGATTCGCCTGCGCAATATCGGAGGGGTAAAAATCTTCGGCTGGAATACTTCGGACACTACTCTCCTTGCAAGAACTGTAGGCATTCTACAGGAGGCAAGCCTTAGAGGCCCCTTCAAAATTCCTCTGTTAGTTGCAACCGATCAGGAGGGGGGGTGGATTCGCCACGTTAAGGGCAGCACCAGTGAAACGCCCGGCAATATGGCAATAGGCGCATCGGGTTATCCTCAGGATGCCTATCTTGCCGGTTACTATATCGGCAAAGAACTTGCCATGCTGGGAATTAACATGAATTTTGCCCCCACAGTAGATCTTTTTACAAACCGCAATTCGGTGCTGATAGGCCCCAGGGCTTTTGGCAGCGACCCTGTTGACGTAGGGATTCTCGGAGCGGCTTTTTCCAGAGGGCAGCTTGCGGCAGGGGTTATTCCCACGGCAAAACATTACCCCGGCCACGGAGACACCGAACTTGATTCGCACGGGGTACTGCCTAAAATTGATGTCTCTTTTGAAACCTTATGGGAACGAGAACTGGTGCCCTACCGTATGCTTAACGCAGAAGGGATTCCGGCAATAATGAGCGGGCATCTTGCCTTTCCTAATATCCTTACCAGCGATAAAAATCTCCCCGCATCTCTTTCCCCCTGGTTTTTAAATGATGTTTTGCGCGAAAAAATTGGTTTTAATGGTTTGATAATTACCGATGATCTAATGATGAACGGTGCAACCGCATGGGCGGGCACTCTTTCCGGCACTGCAAAACAAGCGATTATTGCCGGCAATGATATAATCCTTTTTTCAAAAACACCCAGCCTTTTTGATCCGGTATGGGTATTGCTTTACCGGGCAATGAGAGAAGACGAAACATTCCACCTTAAGGTAAGGGAAGCCGCCGAAAAAACCCTTGTATTAAAACTAAAATATTTAAGGGGTAGTAAAGCGGTTCCGGTTTTTCCCGATTTAAAAAAAGTCGAAGAAGAACTCCCGTATTCCGGGGGAAGCCCTTTCTTTTTGAATTTGGCGGCACGCAGCGTTACCATTGTAAAACCGCAGCCGCATGATCTTAAGGGCGGCGATCAGGTCTTTCCCTTAAAACCGGAAAATGCCGGAAGGGTTTTATTGACAGGCCAGTATCTGGATTTCTTTAAGTTTGGCAGAGCGGCATTTCCCGGAGCATCATCTTTTTGGTATACCGAAGACAATGTAAATGAATTGATCTCTTATGCAGGACGTGCAGATACGATTGTTTTCTGCCTTTCCGATGTGGCAGGAGTCCGGGTGCTTCAGCGTTTTAGGGCGTTGGGGAAAAGGGTCATCGTCATTTCGGTTTTAAGCCCTGTTTACCTTGAAAGAGTTTCCTGGATTGACGGAGCGGTCGCTGTTTACAGCTACTCCCTGGAATCTTTTGCCGCAGCTTTTTCTGCAATTACAGGAAGAATCCCAGCAGGGGGAAGGCTCCCTTATGACTAAATGGCGAAGCATGAGAAAATCTGAAAAAGCCAAAACTGAAAAACTTTTGTTTTCTCATGAAAATCGGTGCATAAATATTTGCAGCAGGTACATTAACCGCAAATACTTTAATAGCAAAATATGGGTTTTACGTGATTTAAGCCGTGAAGTTTATGCACTTGTATTATATTCAAACCAAAATTTAATGGTGCTTCTGTGCGGGCAAACAAAAATCCCTCCGCTTAAATTTCTTTTTGGGATTTTCAGCGATATTCCAATTCATTCATTGCAGGGTACCAGAGAAGACGTTTTAACAACAGAAACTTCATTGGAAAAAAACGGAGTCGCTGCCGTGGAACAAATTGATTACGACCTAATGCACATTGACTGCCTTCCCTCCGGTTACAGCCTGGCAGGGCCTTCGGGGCTTGTTATTCGAAAAGCTGAGTTATGCGACATTGATGATCTTGCAGAATTACAGGCCGCCTACGAAAAGGAAGAAGTTTTATCGTCCGAGAAAAAATTTAACCCTGTCCTTAGCCGTTTAAATACAGAAAAAATACTTCGCTGCGAACAGGTTTTTCTTGCAGAACTTGGCGGTCGCATCATCGGAAAAATCAATACAAATGCAGCCTCCTTTACCCGCTTTCAAATTGGCGGTGTATATGTCCATCCAGATTACCGAGGCATGGGCATAGCGCGTAAAATGGCGGGCGAATTTGTAAAAGAACTTATAAATCAAGGCAGGGGAATTTCCCTTTTTGTAAAAAAAACCAACCCTGCAGCTTTTAGCGTTTACCGAAGCATAGGTTTTAAAGCACAGGGAGATTACAGAATTTGCTATTATAAGTGAGGAACAGACGGATCAAACGGATTACCAGAAAATTTTTTGTCGCCAAAAATCGAAGAGGAAGTTTTTTTAAGATAATCCATAGTTAGACCCCCGATGCGGTGTTCTTTTGCAAGTTCTGTTGTATAGTCATAAAGCGGGTAGACTTTAAAGCCTTTAAAATCTTTTCCGTAATGGGTTACAAGGGGGAGGGTGCCATACTCTAAAATTGTAATTTCAGATACTTCACCTTCTTTTTCGGGGGATTTTTTTAACTTGACATAAGCCATAGCGCCTAACATCCGCGGAATTTCTGATTGAGCGGAGATAAAGTTTCCAAGTGAATAGTAGCAGAGCATCTCTTTGCCGTCGGGCCTTGGGATAAATTCTATTTTTTGAATCACGTGGGGGTGATGCCCTAAGATAAGATCAACTTTATGTTCCGCAAGAAATTCGGCAAGGTCCTTTTGGCTTTTGCTGTAATCGTACTTATATTCTTCGCCCCAGTGCAGGGAAACAACAAGAAAATCGCAGAGGGGCCGCAGGGCTTCAATTTCTTCTGCCATTTTTCCCCTGTTTATAAGCGATACGAGGTATGATTTTCCGGCAGGTACCGGAATACCGTTTGTGCCGTATGTATATCCAAGAAAGCCAATAGTAAAATTGTTTTTTTCCACAATAGCGGGTTGCTTTCGCTTTTCCTCTGAACGGTGAACGCCAATGACTGTAATGTGCGGCATGGTATCCCAAAGGTCCATTGTAGCCAAAAGGGCTTTTTCACCCTTGTCCATAACGTGGTTATTGGCATGGTTTACCACATTAAAGCCTGTTTCCGCTACGGCCCGGCCAAGCGCCTGCGGGCTGTTAAACTGCGGATACCCTGTAAAACCAAAGTCTATGCCGCCAAGCAGGGTCTCTTGATTGATAAAGGCAATATCCGCATTTTCAACCAAGGGTTTTATTTCCGTATAGGCGGCTAAATAATCCCCTTCTTCCCCGTCAACTATCATTACATTATGGTATAGGTTGTCTCCCACAGCAATTATTGTTAGGTAATCATCTTCGGGCGGGGCTTCGGGTTCAGGTTCAGCCGATGCAACTGTCTCAATGCTCTCATGATTTACTATTATCGGATTTTTGAATAAACATGAAAAAACAAGAATTATATGTACTAGAATTAATGTAACCGTATAACACTTTTTCATAGCTATCCGATTTATCTGTAAAATAAAATTAAAAAGTTACTGCTCTGATGCTTTCGACCAGGTAGCTGTTCTTTTCATCATCGCTTTTAAAATTAAATTGATCTCCTATTGTTTTTCCCAGCATTGTTTTTCCGAATGGTGTTAAATAAGAAATAACGTTATTTTCAGGATCGGATTCCCAAGGGCCTAGCAGGGTGTACTCTTCTTTTCTGCCCATTGTTTGATTGTTTAAAACAATGATCGTGCCGAATGATACTTTTGAAATGTCCACAGCCAAAGGATCGAATATTTGAGTTCTTTCAATATCTTCCTTGAGTTTCTCCGCAGTCGTATTAAGTATGACCTGTTTTTCTTTTGCAGAAATGTATTCTGCATTTTCTTTTAGATCGCCGTGCAGCCTTGCTTCTTCAATTTCTTTGGAGTTTGCAGGAATTTCAACATCCATAATGTATGCAAGCTGTTTTTGTTTTTCATTAAATTTATCTTTGGTGGTCATAAGCCCCTGGGAAACACGGATTTCTGTAATGTCTGCAAATTTAAAATCAGGGTGGCGGTCAAGGATTTTGCTTCTAATGTCAATTTTATCCTTAGGGTCAAGGTTTTTCACATCATTAATAAAATTATAAATTCGTGTCACCGTATCTAAATCTGAGTCATTGATAAATGAAACCAGATAGTTTTCTTTAAAAAGCATCGAGTATGCCAGCTTTAGGATTTTTCTTGCCTCGGATGTTTTCCGCTGGTTTTCTATATCTCTAAAACATAAATCCATAATATGTATTAATGTAATAATCTGCTTTTCAAAGCTGATATTTGCGGCCTTAAACCACTGTGCTTGTGAAGAATTTTTAATTAACCAGGCCGTCGCTTCCCGCTGATCCTTAAAGTTTTCAAAACATTCAATGGCCATTCTGGTAAGTTCTTCTGCGTAGCCTTCCTTTTCCAACTGGATGACAATAGCAGGAACAATTGAACGTGGAAACAAGTCGATAAAAATATCAGCCCAGGCGGGAATAAAAATTTGAATCTGGGAAAGAAAACTCTCTCTGAACCTGGCATCTTTTAAACTGATAAAAACCCCGGGAATATCTTCAAGGCTTTTTATAGTATCAGCGAAATTGATTGGAAGATTAGCGCCTAGGTGAGGATGCTTGACGGCTAATTCTTTAATTAAAAGATAAGAGGCTATTGAAAGTTCGTTTGCCTGGTTAGATGTTTTTAAGAATGAAAGTAGATAAGCATACATCTCTGCAAAGTATTCTGAATCAATTTCTGCATTTTTCTGGCTGATAAAATTACGTATAATTCCCGCCCTGTCATAAAAATTTTTTTCAGCCTTAAATTCATTGTATAATTTTTCTGTTACGGTTATCGGCCTGTCCCTGATGGTAAAAACATCAATGTTATCCTGGCTTACTCCTATATTAGTGTCAGATTTCAGAATTTCCCTTGCTTTGGCATTCCAGTTTGTCCATTCCTTTTCTGAAAGAAGGCCAGGGCTAAGTTCTGCTTTTATACGTTTCATATCACATGAATTTCCAAAACTCTTTATTATTGTCTTTAATGCCCAGGGAATATCTTTTTTTATTTGTTCCAGTAATTTTTCTTTCTTCCATGTTGCTTTAATAACCCAAATATGTTCTTTTGGAAGGGTTTGCAGCGCCTCTACAGCCATTTTCAAAGACATTAAATGCCCGCGCTTTTTTGCAAAGTCAATCCGTATTTCATCGCCTTCTATGCCGGCAATTTTTCCAACTCCCCATGTGCGGTGAAATACAAAATTGCCTCTGTCAAACGCAATATGTTTTTCAAAATCACTTATAGCCTGATGAACATTGCGGTAACTCTGGGTAAGATTGGAGACACGGATATAATCTTCAAGCTGGCTGTGGTCTTTGAATTTTTTTCTGTAACATTCAACAATTTCTTTTCTGATAGGATAGTCTTTTTCATCGTACTGTAAAATCATTTTAAGTATATTAATGGCGTTGTCTATATCAAGACTTTTTCCTTTGCAGGAGTTGTATAAAACTTTTAAAAGATCTATTGCTTTTTCTTCACCGATATTTTTTGCTACTTTTTTTTGCACATTAATGAAATAATCTGTTTCGTCGGGACATTTAACTAACAGTTTTTCCCATATTTCCTTGATATGGGCAAACAAGCCTTTGCCAACATACCGGTGCAGGGCTTTCTTGTAATAATCAACCGCCGCATCCTCGCTGCCTTTTTTTTCATGATAATCTGCCAGGGTTTTTGCACTATCCGCTTCTTCGTAGTCTACCTTTACAAGGCGTTCCAGAATCCCGTACATTGCTTCTTCATTATTTTCGTTTTTATAAAAGCTGATAAGCGTATGCAGGGCAAACTTAGATTCCCCGTATTCCAGTATCCTTTCGCAAAGATATTTTACAATTGCCCATTTATGATTATCCGAAAAAATTCTAATAAGATTCACCATTGCCGCATCATCAATAATTTGTCTGGAAAGTGCTATCATGCCCGAGATATACAGCGCGATGATGCTGTTTTTTGAATGAACAAGGTGTTCATCGCAGTCTTTTTTTATATCATCAATGATATGAAGGTTTTTAGCATTCTTTAAGATTATGTCAAATTCCTTAAACTGGCTAGTTGAATAATTACTTAAAGCTGCCCTTGTCCATTTTTCTTCATTGAGCATTTCGCGTATGTTTTTTAATAAAAGCTGCCCCTCGCTAAGGGTGTTGTTTTCTGTTACATTATCTGACATTAATAACTCCTATCTAAAATACCTATCATAAATTTCTTTGTCGGTCACTTGTATTTTTGCTAAAACCCCGTCAATTAACTCAGGGGAGCTGCGTTTCTTTTCGTAATAATCGAGCAGCCAGAAATAATGGTTTATCAATCTGGGTATTTTAGTTTTTTTCTGACTGGGATTTCCCCTGTATTCTGTTTCAAGAGTGTGGATTGCTTGTTTTAACCTTCCCGCTTCAATTTGCTTTAATTCCCGTGTTACAGTAAAAACCCCCCAGAGTTTTCCGTAAACAGGAATCCATTCGCGAAGTTCTTCTTCATCATCGAATTTTTTTTCTTCGATTAGTTTACTCCTTATTTTTAGAACCATTTCTGATTCCATGCCCCTTACTTCAATTTTTTCCGGATTTAAAAAGAATGCCTCTCGGAACAATAATTTTGCTGTTGTTGTTTCGCCAAGAAGGGCGTTTACATCGGCAAGTTCCGCCAGAGTTTCTCCGTCTTCCCGCCTAAAGCGGGTGGCCTGCAGAAGGTAATTTTTTGCCTCGTCATAGTTTCCGACCCCTTTGTAACAGCGCCCTATAAGCAATAAAAGCCCGGGATCATGCTTGTTTACCCCGTCGCCCAAAATATCCTTAAAATAATTTAATGCGAGTGAAAAAACATAACGTTTGATTGAATATTGGCAAAGATCAAAATTGCCTTTAACATTTTCCAGAAAAACATAATAAAGCTTTAACTGAGACAAAAGGTAGCCGCCTTTTTCGTAAGGGTTTTGCATATTTTTTATCGGAGCGGTATGCTCTATCCAAAAATTTACCGATTTTAACGCATACTTTGTCTCTTCGTTGTTAAAATCAATCTGCAATGCCTCTTCAAGTAAAGCTGCTGCGCTTTCGGCATCTGAGGCATTTAATTTTTCATAGGCTTTATGAATTAGCCCTGTTACCGTTTGGTCAGTGTACATTTATGGAATCTTCTTATCTGGATATTATAACCTAACTTTAATTATAACATATTTTTAGGTTTTTGCAATAGGGGCGCAAGGCGGGAATTTGTATTGCAAATAAATTATACCGATGTTATACTTTATATATGAAAACGGCAATATCTCTTTCTGATACCTTATTTGAAAAGGCAGAACAAACTGCTCGGTATATGGGTATTTCACGCAGTAAATTATTTGTAAATGCATTGGAAGAATATATTATCAGGCATAATGGAGAAATGATAACGCAAAAATTAAACGAAGTCTATGAAAAAATTAATCAGGATGAATTTGCAAGGGATTTGGATATTGGAATTGAATCGTTGAGGGAATTAACAAAAAATGACACGTGGTGAATTGTGGTGGGTTGATTTAGGTATGCCGTATGGCAGTGAACCGGGGTTTAAACGTCCTGTATTAATAATCCAAAATGATTTTTTCAATAATAGTAAAATAAATACGACTGTAATAGTTCCATTGACTACAAATTTATTATATGCAGAAGCCCCCGGAAATATTGTAATTTATAAAGATGAATCAAAATTAACCAATGATTCTGTAATAGTGTTATCGCAAATAAAAGTAATAGACAAAAGCAGGCTGATTGATAAAATTTCAAAAGTAAATAAGGCAATTATAAATGAAGTCGAAAATAATTTAATGTTTGTACTGGGAATAATGAGGATATAGAATAGCCCTACCAGTGGCAGGCAGAGGTTCAGTTTTGCGAGAACCGCAAATATTGACAATGATCTAAAAATAAGAGTATAATAAAAAGGAACATACAATGAAAAAGTATTTGTTTATTTTGTTTTTTTTACATTTTTTCTCTAATTTGCATAATTCAGCTTATGCACAAGATGTAAAATCATCTGGAACTGGTTTTTTTGTATCTGCAAATGGAATTATTATTACATGTGCTCATGTTCTTGAAGACGGAGCAAGGATCATGGTAAAAACAGATAATAATGAATATCCTGCCCAAGTTTTAGCGAAAAATACCAATACGGATTTAGCAATACTAAAAATAAATTACCGCAATCCATATCATTTTAAAATTGCAAATTTCAATACATCCAGCCTTGGAGACAAGGTCTATGTTTTAGGTTTTCCTTTGAGCGATATTTTAGGCTCTGATATCAGGTTAACTGATGGAATTGTTTCAGCAAAAAGCGGTATAAATTCTGATCAAAATTATTTTCAACTTAGCGCGCCAATACAACCTGGTAACAGCGGGGGGCCCATAATAAACAGCCGTTTTGAAGTAATTGGAATTGCCGCACATAAGTTAAATGAAATGGCAATATTGGCTGCCTCCGGTTCAATTCCCCAAAATGTAAATTTTGGTGTAAAAAGCGAGCATATTAATCCCTTGCGTGGAGACATAAGCCTTGGGAATGGAAATGTCAGGAATATGGATAATGCTGCAAATGCAACAGTTCATATACTGAATTATGAGGAAAGAACACAGCAAACAGGCTCAACAATAAATATTGTAAACAAAACAGGATATACCATATTTTATATTTATTTAAGTCCGGTTAGTTCTGACAGTTGGGGTCTTGATAGATTAGGTTCTGGTGTATTAATAAATAATAATTCATTTTCTATTTCTTCGTTGCCGTTAAATGTTACAAATCGATATGATATACGCATTGTAGATGAAGATAATGATTCTTATACTAAAAGAAATGTCTTATTGTCCCCAAATCAAAACATTGAATTTACAATTAACGATTATGACAGCCGATCGCCTGCAACAACAAATAATCCCAATAGAAATCTTCCAACAGTTAGAATAACAAACAAGACAGGTTATACAGTTTTTTATGTATATATAAGCCCTGCTTCTTCTTCTGGATGGGAAGAAGATGTTATGGGAGATAAAGTGCTTCTTAATGAGCGTTCAGTTAACGTAAGATTGGCGAAACATTTAAATGAGATAAACAGATATGATGTTCGGTTAATAGACAGTGATGGTGATACATATACTAAATGGAATGTATTAATAACTCCAAATATAAATATTGAATTTACCATTAGAGATATTGATTAAAGAATGAAGCGAGTGTCGTGGCCGTGCTTGCACGGACATGAGCCCCTTCATTAAGATACTATTGATTATATAGTTATTTTTAAATATAATAATTCACATGATTATAAACGGAAAAAATACAACTTTACAAAAAGAAATAACAGTACATGAGTTGCTGTTAAGCGAAGGATATGATCCGCAGAGAGTGGCTGTTGAAAAAAACGGGGACATTATTCCAAAAAAAAATTTTGAAACAGAAATGCTTGCAGACAGCGATAAACTTGAAATTGTTACTTTTGTGGGCGGGGGCTGAACCTCCATGCGCGAAGTACCAGAAGCTGATATAACGGCACGGAACATTCCCGGTATTCAGGAAAAACTAAAAAGAGCAAAAGTTGGCATTGCCGGGCTTGGCGGGCTTGGGTCAAATATTGCCGTAATGCTTGCAAGAATTGGCGTTGGAAAACTCTTACTGGTTGATTTTGACAGGGTAGAGGCAAGTAATCTAAACAGGCAGTATTATGATGTTACGCATATAGGAATGTTAAAGACAGACGCTCTAAAAGATCAGCTTAAAAAAATAAATCCGTATGTTGTAATAGAAACCATCGCCGTAACAATAACGGAGGATAATGCGGCGGAAATTTTTAAAGACTACGGTATTATCTGCGAAGCGTTTGACAAGGCGCAAAACAAGGCTTTTTTGGTAAACGCTTTATTGGAACAAGGCGGTAAAAAAATTGTCTCCGCTTCAGGACTGAACGGCTTTGAAAGTTCAAATAAAATCACTACAAGGCATATATTTGCCAATCTGTATGTCTGCGGCGATTCAAACCCGCCTGTGCAGGAAGGGATTGGATTTATGGCGCCAAGGGTAAGTATCTGCGCGGGGCATCAGGCTAATATGATAGTAAGGCTGATACTGGGCATAGAGGAAGTATAACGATAGAAGAATTTTAGCCGCCAACTGGATCAGTTAACGGAGACACTGCTTGTCTCCTGATTTCATAAAGCAAAATACCTGCGGCTACTGAAACATTAAGCGAATCGATTTTGCCTTTTGACGGGATGCCTACCATGTCATCGCAACATTCACGAAGCAGGCGGGAAATGCCGCTACCCTCGCTGCCCAAAACCAGTGCAACCCTTCCCCTAAGGTCTTTTTTGTAAACAGGAGCTCCCTGCATATCAGCGCCGTAAAGCCAAAAGCCCGCATCCTTCAACTGCCCGGCTGCACGCACAAGGTTTGCCGCCTCTGCTTGCGGAACATAAGAAACTGTCCCGGCAGATGTTTTGGAAATAACTTCTGCGTTTTTGGCATTGCGGCGGTTACGGCTAAGAACGAGATCAACCTCAAATTGATCGCAGCAGCGAAGGATAGCACCGTAATTATGAGGGTCAGTAATTTCATCAAGGATAAGAACCAGAGCGTTTTTTTTCCCGCCAAGCCTTTTAAGAAATTCTTCAAGGCTGGGGTTTAAATTATCAAGGCCCTGGGAATCTTCTGTCATAAGGGCAATGCCGCGGTTATCAGGCGCAAGCCCGTCAAGTTCAAAACTGCCCACACGGTTTACGCGGACATGGCACTCAATGGCAAGCTCAACCATTTCCCGCGCCCGGGGGCCTGCCTTTGCAACAAGAAGCGGGCCGCAGCTTTTGCCTTGAGCCTTGCAGGACTTTATCTTTTCGCCAATTGCATGAAAACCGGTTAAATAAGTCATTGTATTTTTTCCTTTAAAGTGCCTTTAAATTTTTTGACATAAGCGCAGGGCCTGTAAGACATTTTCGCCTGACGCAATCCCTTGTCGCCAAGGTCCTGCTCGCGGTTAAGGTAAATAAAAAAACGAGGCAGGCTGGCAGCAAAAGCCTGATTCATAAATTGATAAATTCCTTTATAATGATCGATTGCCTTTTCAAAGTGAATTGCAAACATTTTTCCTTTGGCAATGCTTTCGCCCAGACAATACCCTGCCGGCCTGCCCTCTGCAAAAAAAATACTGCCTTTCAAGGCAAGCGAATTAAATGCCTCCAGGGCTTCCCTTGCGGAAAAATAATCGCCATCCCCTCCTTTATCCTGCCTCCATTGGTCTAAAATTTCCACGGCCTGTTCCAAAAAAGCAGAAGTGAAGGGCTGATATTCATAAGAATAATTATTTATAAAATTATTTACATGATTTTTTTTCTTGTGAAACTTTTTTCCTTTAAGTTCCGCTATTTCATTTCGAAAATGAAGGTAGTCAAAATTATCCCTGTCCTCGTTTATTAAGATACCGCATTCTTCAAGCATGGCGCCAGAAGATGCAATTATTGTTTCGGATATATTTTTCCAGTAATCGTGGTTCTCAAAAAGAGACATTAGGGTATCATTATAAGGCGCGCCGCAGGGAGTCATAAAAAATCTTTTTCCAGACGATGCCGCATCTTTGCCGGAAATGATAAAATTGCCGTTTTTGCCGTCACGGCTGATCTTATAATCATAACGGTTTCTAAAAAGATATAAGCCTGAAAATGTAAATTCAGAAATTCCATCCGCTGTTAATGAAAGCCGGGGGTGCAAAATGTCTTTTAATTCCAGCGACATTGGGACAAAATCCGGGTAACAGGGAACTTGAGTCATTATTCTAAATAAAAAGCCTTTTTTAACACAGCAAGATCAAGCTCGGGATACACGGGGAATTTATCCAAGATGGTTTTAACCCGTTCAATTGCTTCGGTTTTAACTTCTGGTTTTAAAAGATATTTTGCCTTGCTCTTTCCCGCTCCTGATGACAGAGGCGCGGGGCTGGTTCCGTCAAGAACAAATTTTATTATCGATGCAATTTCATCCATCTCGCCTTTCCCCATACCGAGCGTTGTTACAGCGGCGGTTCCGACACGCAGCCCCGCAGTATACCAAGGCCCATTGGGATCAAAAGGAAGGCTATTACGGTTGAGCGTTATGCGACACTCGTGCAGGGCGTTTTCCGCCTGCCTGCCCGTCAAGCCTAATTTATGCACATCTATCAGCAGCAAATGGTTGTCGGTGCCTCCTGTTAAAACTTCTAGCCCGTTTTTTATGCAAGCATCCGCCAGCATTTTACTGTTTTCGACAATTTTATGGGCATATTGCTTAAATTCGGGAGTGCCTGCCTCGCGGAAAGCAACTGCCTTTGCACCGATAATATGAGGCAGGGGGCCGCCCATTACCAAGGGGCAGCCTCGATCCAACGCATCAGCAAATTCTGCTGTAGAAAGAACCATTCCGGCTCTTGGCCCGCGAAGGGTTTTGTGGGTGGTTGTGGTAACGACATCCGCCCAGGGGACAGGATTGTATTCACCGGTAAAAACCCCGCCTGCAACAAGGCCTGCAAAATGCGCCATATCAACCATAAGCACAGAACCTGCCTTGTCCGCAATTTCCTTCATCCGCTTAAAATTAATCTTTCGGGGGTATGCCGAATAACCAGACAGCAAAATAAGAGGTTTAACTTCAAGGGCTTGTTTTTCTATTTCATCATAATCCAAAAGGCCTGTTTTCTCTGAGACTGAATAAGTGTAAACATCAAACATTTTTCCCGACAAATTATACCGGTAGCCGTGAGTCAAATGACCGCCGGAATAATAGTCCTGCCCCAAAAGCTTCTGGTTTCCCAGGGCAGTTTTTAATTCTTTCCATTGGGTATCATTAAGGTTATACAAATTGACATCTTTGCCGTCAGAAGTTTCTTTGAGTAAATCCAGCATCGGTTTTTCGACCCTTGCTGTAAGAATTGCCCAATACGCCAAAATATTGGCATCTGCCCCGCAATGAGGCTGCACATTTGCATATTCCGCGCCAAATACTTTTTTAGCTTCCTCGGATGCAGCCAGTTCGATTGCATCAACATTTTCATTGCCCGCATAAAACCTGTGCTTGGGATAACCTTCGGCATATTTATCGGTTAGCAAATTTCCCATTGCAAGCTGAACAGCCATGGAGCAATAGTTCTCGCTGGCAATAAGTTTTATCCGTTTTCTCTGGTTTTCCAGCTCCCTGACTATGTAATAAGAAATTTCAGGGCTTATTTTGGCCGCCTCTGCCAGGTTGCAAAGGTAAGCCAGCATACTAGTGTTTATTTTTTCCGGCGACGTAGACGCCAGATAAGCAGTAACCGGGTTTGTATTCATACCAAATCTTACACCACAATGGATTTAAGATTCAAGTGGCAGTTTCCTTTCTATCCTGTATAAAACCTGCGCTCCGTAGCGGCCTTCATATATCAAATCATTTTCAATCCTGCCAAGTACTGTCGCGCCGTATCGTCCTGAATAAATCAAATTATTTTCTATTCGATACTTTACCTCTGCTCCGTATCTGCCTGTGTAAATCAAATTGTTTTCGATTCGGTAAACTACTTCCGCTCCGTAGCGGCCTGAGTAAACAAGGTTATTTTCCACTCTGTACGCAACCTCTGCCCCATATCTGCCATTGTAGACATAAATTGCACTCGGATTGGCAAGAGCGGGCTCGCAGGAAATTAAAAAACAGAGAGAGATAGCTATTAGGATGCATCTATTGTTCATGGGGTTGCCTCAACAACCGCACCTAGTAATTTTGTAAAGTCTACAGCATTATTTGATGTAATTACAGGCTTACCGGTATTGGCTTCGATTTCTTTTCTGGCATTGCCGGCGATATTTCCGCCTTTGCGTGCAACATTGCAACTGTCTTCAAAATTATCCGGCTTTTGTTCTTTTGATAATTCTGTAGTTGTCGCCTCTGCCAGCATATTCAAAACAATTTCCATCGTACTCATATTATCACGCAAGTTTTCTTTTTTTAAACCTTTGAAGCGTTTGTATTCTCTGGTGGTTTTCCCCGACCATGCTCTTGTTATTTCGTCCGTCAAAATGGCGTATTCCACGCCTTGTTTTACTCCCCTATCTTGCCATTCGTCTGTCAACTCCTTACGAACTTGAATAGCCTGCAGCCTCTGATTTATCCATTCACGGCTATAGCCTTTTTTTAGATAGGTCGCTAAAGCTCTTTCTATAGTCAATTCCGGGTCGATAGTTTCGTCTATGCGTTCTTTGCCCACCATAGCCAGCCAAAGTTTAAAGGGTTCGGCTTTAGGGGATGGTACAGACTGAATTAAACGCAAAAGTTGTTCGGTATTGGCGACATCGGTATTGTAGAATTTACCGTCCGAAGACTGCATTTTCAGTTGGTTACAATTTGTAACCAACTGACTGCCTTCTTCTTTTAAACGATGTTTTAAGACTTTCCAATAGTTATTTGGATTAGGGCTATCAGTCAATGCCCCTACCACATCTACAATCGAAAAATACCACTCTTCCTGATCTTCGTTCCAAGCGGTGCGGATTTTTTTGCCCTCAAAAGGTTGAGGGGCATTATTTTCTAATTTATCGGTCATAGCTAATAATAGCATAAAAATTCAATTAGCTATAGTCTGCATAACTTATGCCTTAGGGGACAATTTTTTTATTTTTTCTTTTTAATATCTTGGATGAGCGAATGTATATCCTCGGCAATGGCTAGACCGCCCATGGTATGCAATGCACCGTAACATTTTACAATGTAGTCTATAATGTTATATTTCTTAAAAAGCGTGTTGACTTCTTTTCTGGATAGACCATTAGCGAACTTGTATTCTTCGAGACAATAAGCTATAAATTCAACATTTTTTGAAAGATCAAGCATAAGGTGGTATATACACTTTGATTCATTTTCAATGTTATGTATTGAATAATATGAAAAATTAAAACAAGAGACTATTTGTTTTTTTACAATTTTTTTCTGAATATTAGTTTCTGGAATTTTATTTATTAAATTGTTAATTTCTTCAATATTTTGCTCTATATCCATTTCTGCAACAACAAAACCTATCATTCCTGCTGTTTTCTTGTAGAAGGGATATTCTTTTGATACAAAACGCATAATACCTTCACGAATATATTCTCCATTTAATCCCGATATTCCATTTTGGTTTTTATTATCTAGTCGTTTGCACTCAATAATATAATATGCATAATCGTCAATGTACGGTTTTACAGAAAGCACTCGAATGTCGACCTTCCCATCTTTTTCAACTATTTCCTTATCAAAATGGTAATTGCATAAAGAAAGATGTTTATTCTTAAATTGTTGATTTTTCAGATAATCGTGAAGTATAACATCTCTAATATAATTTTCATCATTAGGCGGCAATAGTGTCTTTTTTAAAACAATATGATAATAACATGATATAATACCAGATAGGATATCCTCAAATTCTTTATTACAAAAAATATTGCGATATAGGAATATGGAAGCGTTAAGAGGATTATTGTCCAAGATTTTGTCCCTCTGCATTATGTATTGCATCAATAAATTCATTTATATCTAGATAACCAATAGCTTTATGCCAAAGACGTCTTTCGTTTGGTTTGAATATATAGAACCCCTCATTTTCAAAACCACGTACATCTTTTTGAATAAATAATTGCTCAGTTATTTTCTTTGCTCCAAGTCTAATGATTTCCTGAATAATTATAGCATCATTCTGCATGTTTTTCCAAACAATATTTTCATGATTATTATCTTCAACAATTCTAAAAATCATTCCTACAATTTGCTCTGTATATAAAATTTCTGCAACTAATTTTTTATTAATAGATTGAAATTTATTTTCAAAACGACTAGTGAATAATTTTGCATACTCTTGTAAAATACTATCTAAATATTTACATGGAAATTTATTAATATCTTGGCCATACTTTTTCATTGTCATCGGTATCATTATTTTTTTGTTATAATCAACCAGAGATTGTTCAATATCATTCAAAGAAAACAACTTAAAAATTAATTGATTGATATTTTGCTTTTCTTTGTCTATTTCATTTTGTTTATCTTCATATAACATTAATTCCGTTTCTTTTTTCAGAAATTCTATTTTTTTTGCGCATTGTATTATTTTATTTGAATGTATATATGGAAATGAAAAACGCTCGCTATCATGTATTTGTTGTTCTATCATTATACCTGCTGTTGATGATGCTTGAAATATATAATATGCGAAAAGAGATGAATTAAATAGTCCCGCCAGAAGATAATATTCATCAATGTTTTCGTTATTTCTAAATTTTATTGAAGTAACCTTATCGGTAAAAAGAAGTTTTTGAGAAGAAACAGCAGATATTGATTCTAAAGATGTATTTACTGTTTCTTTTATTAACAACATCGGAGGAGTATATATATCCTCACAAATAATTCCATCCTCTCTATAGGCATACCCAACTTCACCAATCTCCCATTCTGTATGAACAGGTTTTATATAAAACTGATCTATTTCTTTATTATCCAAATCTAGAAATTTATATCCACGAAGCTGTCGCACATCTATTTTTTTATTTCCGTCTACTCTTTTTATTCCTTGACTAACTAAAATTTCTTTATTTTCATTTAATGTTTTTTGAATCGAATTATAATCTGCCTTTAAACGTTTAATAAAATTGAAATCTAAATAGGAACCATATACTAAAATTTTCCACATCCAATCATCAATTTTCAATTTATTCTGTTGCACATACTGAATATCTTGTCTGCAAACCGTAAATATCTTAAATAGGGAAAAAAAACGGCTTGGTTTTAATGCAATATGCCGTATAATATTTAAATCCGTATTTTTTCCATGTGCATACTTAAAAAATAGTACACAGGCAGGAGATATTGACTTATCATTTGATTTATTAAATATTTCTCTCCTTACGGGTGCAAGTTCAAAAACATGATTTATGAAATAATGATGCAGAAAATATTTTCGAAAACTAACACTTTGTAAATTGTATAAGGCTTTACTGGTAACAATAAGCGCACATTTTGTTTTTTTATTCGAAAAATCACTGGTTCGTAATAAGAATGCTTGCGCTATTTCTTTATTGCCAATTCCAATGAATGGTTCGCCTTTGTGATTTTCTTGGCATTTGCGTTCATTTAAATATTTAATGTACAAAGCATTGTTTTTATTGCTACCTCGTTTCCATGGTGGATTACCTATGATAAATGAAAAACCCTTTGATTTTAATTTTTGATTAAAATCAGATTCCATGTTAAAGAAATCACTATGAAAAAAATTACTTCCAATGAGTTTTGGAAATTTAAATGTTGTTATTTCTGGTGGTTCTATATAATCAAGCAGGGTTAGATATACAGAAAAAATTGTAATTTGTATGGCACTTTCGTCTTCATCTATTCCAAAAATATTATTTTTTGCGATTTCTTTGATTTTTCTTTTAAATTCTGTAGTTTTAGGAGGGTTGTTCTTATTATTCTTAATATATTGTTCAATAAGTTTTCGTAAAGTTTCAACTAGAAAAACACCTGAACCACAGGCGGGGTCAAGCACTTTGCAATCTATATTCTTCTTATTGTCAACCGCTTTTTGTATTGTTTCGGATAAAATATAATCTACTAAAAATAAAGGCGTATAGTACACTCCTCCTTTTTCTTGATTTTCTACTCCAATAAAGGATTCGTAAATATTACTAATAAATTCAACAGGAATAATTGAAAAATCATATAAATCAAATAAGGAAGGTTGACCAATACCTATGTCTTCACTTTTCAATAGACGAATAA
>Ga0099364_10001759_pt1 | contig 35229 bp, 23 predicted proteins | sample TergutTh196P3_FD_73070 | JGI IMG/M metagenome (GOLD analysis project Ga0099364, IMG submission 73070) | Microcerotermes parvus P3 segment gut microbial communities from Pointe-Noire, Republic of the Congo - Th196 P3 | ecosystem: Host-associated > Arthropoda: Insects > Digestive system > Gut ... | reverse complement strand
TTGTGGTTTGTCCTCAAAAAACAATTTATTCTGCTCCTGACTCAACAATTTTGTTAAACATGCTCGTTTGTGCAGCAGTCTTGTGGCTTTACGGAATATTCGGCTTTTCTTAAAGCGGCTCCGGCAAAAATCCGCCCTGTTCGCGCAAAAAATCCGCCTTGCCTTTTATGTTTTCTGTTGAGTTCACACGAGGGCAAAAGCGGATTTTTCGGTGTCCGGGATACTGTGCAAACTCAACACGGGACATTGTGTTATCAAAATAAGATAATGCAATAGGGGGAGTTATCTTATTTTGATAATATCTTGAAAATTCCGAAAATGGGGATAGAATGGGGGAATGAAACGAATAGAACGACTACCCGATGCCTGCTGTAAAGTGTTTTGCCAAGTCCATCGGAGCGAAAAAAAGAAGCGAGACGGCAGTTTAGAAGATTTCAATCTCGTACTGATTCTTGGCATGTTTGCTGTAGATGGACGAACAATCTACGTTGAACTTCCTTTTTCCGACTTTGCGCCAAACTTCGGAAACGTTGCGGATTTTGAAGCGTTGGCTTTCGAGCAACTCCGTCATTGCTTTCTAACCAACCGCCAGAGAGCCTTAATCCGCAATCCTGACCCTTGGAGTAAACCAACCTGCAATATCGCCCGTGACGGCAAACTCACACTGGAACTCTGCGGAATGTACTCGATATACGGCTCGGACGGAAGCAGTCGTACAGTTGCTAACGCCGACATCCCGTTTTCAGACTTTGCGGAGAACTTCGCCAGTATCGGAGATTTTGAACGTCTGGTCATCAATTTGCTTGACTTTAATCTCCCCCGTGTCGAGGGTCGTTGATAATAAACCGTTGCCGACCGGGTGATTTATGATTTTGTTCCGAAAACGTATATGTATCAATAAGGTTCCGGCACAATCCAGACGCTATGGCGGTTGCCTTTGGTGTCTATTACATCAAAACGATCAACTGGTACTTCATTTGGTTTCATATTCCAATTATCGGCACCCGCCCCAAAAACCTTAACCGCAAACGACAATGCCGCTTATACTTTTGCCGGAAGAATTAGACCAAGAGACGATGACAAACGAAGAAATCGTGCGGACGTTTCGTTCAACTGACCGTGTGCTTGAGGATCATAATGCCGCTTTACACAGATACGGTGAGCATATATGGGATTTGCGAAATAGAAAACGTTGGTGTTTCACTTCCACAACGTCTGCAAATATAATGTCGTTTCTTGCAGTTTTTGTAGTATCCATTCACCTGCTTGTATTAAAAATGGATGAGCAGATACCGCCGCAAAAAACGCCGCAAGAGCAGACAGTAGAAGAAGCATCGACGATTTCTTTGCCTCACGACGCTCCAGTGCCTCAATGCGATTCTGATGTTCAGAAGTCTGAATTTGGATGTTGTAATCTCGAATCCAATCAGAACCCGCACTAGTTCTCCGATAGTGCTTTTTGTCGTACGGCAGATTCCGCCATTCGTAGTGCAACAAACCCGACTGATGCAATTCATGCAGCATATCGCCAGTTACACCATCAACGGGAACATCTTCTGGGAACACCCACTTGTCCGTCGGAACTGCACACAAGATTTTCAGAATGAGATTATCGTCCATGTCTACTTTATCGGCAACCCGGACTCAAACCTTCACTCGTCCGGCAAGAGCGTTCGAACCTTAACGCCGAGGGCTTCAGCAAGAATAGGGTACATATCCATTGGCGGTCGGCTATATCCCGCTTCCCAGCGATAGAGTGTCAACTGTGGTATTCCCGTTTGGCTAACCATGTCCTCGATGGTGAGCCCCGCCTTTTCCCGCAGTTTTCTCAACCGGATAGCGAATCTGCCGGAATATATGCTGTCGTCGGGTTCTTTCCTTGCTGGACTCATGAATCTGTACATCGTCATTTTGGGCATTTGGGGTTAGGGAAATCGAAAGGTTTCCGGTTGGGTAAAGTTTGTCGGACAGTTTGCCGATGAAGGCTACAACCGTCCCGTTTTCAAGGCAACAATACTGCTTTCAATCCTTATGCTATTATGAACTTTTTACAACTCCAAGATAGACATTTCCTCATTTTCGGCGTGGCAAACAAAAAGAGCATTGCCTACAAAATTGCAATAATGCTTTTGAGTGAAAATGCCAGCGTCGACCTTGTCGTCCGAGACGAATCCATCGCCGAAAAAGTCCGACCGCTCTTTCCTGAACAAAAAGTTTTCGTTTGCAACGTCGAACACGAAACAGACATCGCGCAACTCCGAAGAACCCTTGAATCGGAAAGCAACGAACCCTATGACGGACTCGTTCATTCCATCGCCTTTGCCGATTACGGCGACGAAATGAAGCCCTTCCACGAAACGCCGAAAGAAGCATTTTTACAGGCTCTCGACATTTCCTGTTTTTCCCTCATTTCAGTCAGTCGGGAACTCGCCGGTTTGTTGAGCAAAACCGCCTCAGTCGTAACGATTTCGATTTCGACTACCCGAATGGCAAGCGAAAATTACGGTTTTATGGCCCCCATCAAAGCGGCTCTCGATTCGTCACTCGCTTTTCTCACGAAGTCATTTAGCCGGTTTTCGGAAGTCCGGTTTAACGCGGTGGCACCGAGCTTGCTAAAAACATCGGCTTCGGCGGGCATCCCGGGCTATGCCGATTCGTATCTTTTTGCGGAGCAGGTGGTTCCTCGCGGTCGGGCGGTGCAAACAGACGAAGCGGCAGCGGCGGCGGTGTTCCTGTTGAGTCCACGTTCCAGCGGAATCGTTGCACAGAAAATCATCGTCGACGCCGGTATGGAAATAAACTATTTTGACAAAGAAATTGTACAGAAAGCGGTGCGTTACTGCCCCGAAAGTTAACCGGGGAAACTGAAAAGTGTAAAATGGGTAATATGTGAAAAAACTGTCCACAGATTACACAGATCGACACAGATTTTTCCAAAACACACTAAATCTGTGAAAATCCGTGTAATCTGCGGATAAAATTTCATGCCCCTATTAAAACTTGCAGTCGCCCTGGAACGTTAACAGAGTCTGGAGCGTAATCTCCGGCATTTTTTAGTCTCGTACCGGAGCTTACGCTCCGGGTTCTGTGAACATTGCCGGAGCGATAACATTTTTCCTTTACATTTATGACAATAAAAGCGGTGGCATTTGACATGGACGGACTTATGTTCGATACCGAAGACACTTATTGGAAAGCGGCGTCGGCACTTTTGGGGCGGCGGGGCGAAGTTTATACCGATAAACTTAATAGCCTCGTGATGGGCAAGCCGCCGAGGGTCTGCTTTGAACTTTTTAAGGAAACCTTCGCCTTTCCCGAAACATGGCAGGAATTGCAAACGGAGTCCGAAGACCTCTTTTTGGAATTCCTCGACGACGGATATTCGACGATGCCCGGCTTGTATGAACTTCTCGAACTCTTGGAACAGCGGAACATTCCGAAGGGAATCTGTACGAGCAGTTCTCTTCGTGTTGTTTCGGAAGTGTTGCGGCGTAAAGACCTTGCGAAGCGGTTCGGCTTTATATTAACTGCCGAAGATGTTGTGAACGGCAAGCCTGATCCGGAGGTTTATCTCAAAGCGGCGGAGCGGTTCGGCATTGCACCTTCAGAGATGCTTGTGTTGGAAGACAGCGAGGCGGGTTGCCAAGCGGCGAGTGGTGCCGGTGCCTTTGCCGTGGCAGTGCGGGTGAAACATAATGCCCATTGTGCCTTTTCCGATGCAAAAAAGGTAGTTCCTTCCCTGAATGATCCGCTAATTATGGAATTGTTTTTCTGACACGTTCTTCGGAACAGAATTAGGGGCACCTCTAATAATAGACTTGTTCCGTAACCTCGCAAAAAAGGGGATAAATCCCTTTGCCAGAGCAATAAAAGAGATAAACAAGGGTCTCCAGCCCCTTGATATCATCGAAACAAGGGTTATGGAACATGTCTATTCTTATGAAAATAATTTCATCAACCGTTTTTTCCGTTCGGCGCCGCCCAAGTCAGGATACAATATACGGAGCATATTATAAGACTGCTGTGCCTCATCTCGACGATCTAACTTGACGAGCACGACAAGAATCCCTTCCCGTGCTGCCCACCATACTTCGCCGCCCCGCTCCGAAATACGTTCCAAATCCCCCCAAAATTGCAATGCCCTATTCAAACTCGACGCATCCTGCTGCCGGGTCAAAATCTCTGCAAAGAGCCGCAACGTTGACGGATCCCGCCGACGTTGATTCAATAACGCAATCAAAATATCGACCGCCGCCTGCGTTTCACCATCGGCATCGAGCTGCTTCGCCCGAAGACGCTGGATCTCCGGCGGCAACGACGATAGCTGCTCTAAATCGAGTCGCGGTAACAGTGCCGATGCCTCATCGAGCCGACCCTGCCGCTCCAATAGCATCACCGACAAACGGTAAGCAACCGGTAACTGCGGCGAATCATTCCAACGCTCCGAATGTTCTTCGACCAACGCTAAATAATCATCTAACGCTTCGGGCTGCACCAAAACAATTTGTCCTTGCAAGTTCACCGCCAAAGAATGCAGAGCCAATGCTTCGGGATGTTCGGGCTGCTGGGCAACCAATTTTCGCAACAGGGGGACTATCCGTTGTTGATGTTGAACTTTCGTCTCATCGGACGGCAACTGTTCGAGTGCTTTCATCCAAGAGTGAGCGGCAAGGTGATTATACCGAAACATATTTTCCGCTTGCTTTTTCGCATCGGCTTGCATCGCCGCCTGTTCATAAAGGTTTGCCGCCTCGGCAAATCGGCTTTCCCGGTAAAGATTATCGCCGCGCGACCGCAACATTTCCGCAGAATTCAACTCCGTACTATCGGACGTAAGCATCAGCAGTTGCGCACGTTTTGCCCAATGGGGACCAAATTGCCGACCTATCGCCTGCTCTAATTGTATAACTTTAATTGTGTCGGAACGAATGTTTCGCCCAGTATCATTTACCAAAAAAAGTTCCAGCCGGGCAATATCGAATTCAGGATAGAGTTGCGCATTTTCCTTATCCGCCGTGTAGTGTCGACGCGTTTCGGCAATGTTGCCCTGTGCAATTTGAAAGCGTATCCATTCCGTTTCAAGACGTAGTTGACACGTCGGCGAGAGTGCAACGGTACGGAGTTGATTCAAGATTTCCGCACACTGGTCGAGTTTGCCGGCGAGCCGATGACACTCCGCCTTTTCGATTTTGCACTGTACAATGATCGGTTCGTTACTGTTTCTTGCTGCCAAGCCGGACAGCGTTTCGGCGGCGAGTTTCAGTTCAAAGTTACGTTCCGCCTCCGCTTGATGAGTCTGCGCCAGCGACTTTTGCGTCATGCCTCGTTGCATGGTAATCGAAGACTCCAATGCCGACATTCGTTGCGTCAATGCGGCGTCCGCATTGATTCCGGTTCGTTGCCGCAGGGCTTGGAGTTCCTGCTGACATAATTTCAGCCGCTCCAGTGCGTCTTCCAGTGTGGAACGTGCTTGCTGGTATGCCGCTTGGCGAGTTGTTAATGAAGCGGTATCGGCTTCGAGCCGCTGATACTCGCCGAGAGATTGGTACGCCATCGCAATCTGTAATCGGAGGATGATTCTCGCCAGGGCAAAATCAACATTTTGCTGCTGTTCTACTGCGATTAACCAATTTCGTTCAAGGGTTTCTAGCCGCCAGACTAGCCGTATTCGCTGTTCCGGTTCGAGAAGGAGCAAATGTAGTGAGTATGACCGGGCGAGTTCTGTTGCCAATAGGACTTTATCGGTAGGTGTTATATCGTTCTGTTCAAATTTTTCTTCGCACAATTTTTCGGCGGCGTCGAAGAGTCCTCTATCTGCCAGTGAGCGCACTTGCCGACGGTCGGTTTGCCGATGATCGGTCTCGGTTGCGTTGAGTGTTGCGAATAGCAATGTGAATAGGCAAAATATGAATCGTTGCATAGTATTAGAGGTTCACAGTCACAACGTAAACTGAGCTGCGTTCGTAAGAACGCCGAAACAAACAGTAATAGACTTGTTCCGTAATCCAGCGCGTCATGCCCGCGTAGGCGGGATATACATAACGCAACTAATTCGCCATAACTTCCGGTGTCGTAAACGGTTACGACTTATACCTCGCCGGAAGTTTCCTATCATTGTACACCAAACCATCTCTTTGTCAAGCATGACGTATCGTCTTTCCGTACAGAGACTTATGGCGAATCGTATCGTGGTTTCCGGATTCATGCTATTAAACATGGATTTTCCGTCATTCCTGCGCAAGCGGGAATCTAGGAAAACAGATTTAAGCCTGTATGCTCACCGCCCTGCGCAGCTAAAAAGATACACACGACGTGTACGCTTGGAAAAATTTGTGTTTTCCGGTTAGCCTGTGAATAGTTACGTTTTATGGTTGTTCCTAGTTACGTTTTATGGTTGTTCCGTCTTCTCTTTGGTTCATATCCTGCCGAGCGGATCGCTTCACAAAAGGCGGCTTCCGTAGAGCGAAAGACTGTTCCCGCCGCTGCAACGACGTTTTCCTCGATCATGATACTTCCCAAATCGTCCGCACCAAATGACAAGCCGAGCGTACCAATCTGCAAACCTTGCGTTACCCAACTTGACTGAATCGTCGGCACATTATCTAAAAATAACCGTGAAACCGCCAAGAAATGGAGATATTCCCAAGCCCCCGTCTTTGGTTTCTCTGCCAATTCTGTGTTTCCAGGCTGGAATGTCCATGGGATAAACGCCGTAAAGCAGCCGGTAAAACCACCTGTCTCATCTTGTAAGTCCCGAATACAGCAGAGATGAGCAATTCGGTCTTCGTGAGTTTCAATCTGACCGAACATCATCGTTGCCGAACAGCGTCCGCCGAGCCGCTGCCAGATTCGGCAAACATTGAGCCAACGTTTCGCCGATGCTTTCTTCGGACTGACAATTTGCCGGATGTGATCGACCAAAATTTCTGCACCGCCGCCTGGCAACGAACCCAAGCCGGCTTCACGGAGGCGTTCCAGGACGGTCTGTTCCGGCAATCCGAACTGGTCGGCAAAAAAGACGATTTCCGTCGGGCTAAATCCGTGAATATTCACATCAGGATAGTGCCGCTTAATTGTCCGCAAAAGATTTTCGTACCATTCAAAGGGCAACGACGGATGAAGTCCGCCTTGCAGCAAAATCTGCTGACCGCCGAGTCTGACGGTCTCTTCGATTTTAGCAAGAAGTGTCGTTTCATCGAGGACGTAAGCGTCGGGATCGGTTTCATTCCGGCAGAAGGCACAAAATTTACATCGGCTTATGCAGATATTGGTGTAATTGATGTTCCTTTCGACGTTGTAAGTCCGCACTTTACCAGGATGGAGACGCTCCGTCATCGCATCGGCATCGGCTGCGAGTGAGGGCAGATCGCCGGAACGCAATAGTACCAAGGCTTCGGCAGGAGTAAGGCGAGACATAAAGGTTGTTTGCAACGCAGAAAAAAACAACAGAGCTGCATTCATAAAAATACAGAACGCTAAAACAACTGCGTTCTCACGAACGCAACTCTGTCAACCGCTCTGTTTCCTCCTTACGGGAACAGCGGTAGGAATATCAGCGTCATCAGAATCAGCAACGGCAACAGAATCAAACAACTGTATCCCATGTAGCCGAAGAAGCTCGGCATCTTCACGCCGTCCTGCTCCGCAATCGCCTTGATCATAAAGTTCGGACCATTGCCAATGTACGTCAACGCCCCACAGAAGACTGCCCCAAGAGAGACCGCCACTAACAGAGCATGCTCAATAAAACCTCGGGAACCGGTACTGCCGCCCAATGGAACCAGTTTTCTGACACCATCATTGCATCTCCATTGCCCCTTGTCGTTTTGTACCCATTTCCGCTCCCCTTTGCTGTCAAATACACTTTCGAGTTCTGCTATGCTGTTGGGAGTCAGCGACCTTGCCGTATCGAAAAAGACGACATACGTCGGAGCATTGTCCAACACGGAACTCAATGAACCAGTTGACCAGAAGAAGAGTTGTTCCTTGCTCAAGCCGGTCGTTTTTTCCGCTCTGTCAACAATGCCCTTTCCTTCATAGTGCAGGATTTGCAGCGGCACCTGCATACAGAGGAAGATACCGAAAAAGAGAGCCGCCACTTCGCCAATCGCCAAAAAGTTAAAGGAATTCGCCTTGCGGATAAGGTAACTGCTGAACAGGAGCGAAATTGCCGCAAGACTCAACTGCACCGCCTCCCGCATATAAAACCATGGATGCCAATCTGTTCCCGGCACCGGTCGGCTGGGGTCAAGACATGCCACTGCCGCCACCACGCCGAGCAGAAGAGGAACATTCAGCATCCAACCGGTAATCGAAAGTTTCATCTTCGTTTTCTCCGAACATTTATCTCTGAACTCTTGCGATTCTTTCCGGCGGAACAACGCACTATCCCAAACGAAATAGATCGCAAGGAGGGACATATTCACGAACATCCATTCGACCCAGAGGTAAAATGTCCATTCGAAAGGCACGCCGCGAAGATATCCGAGGAAGAGCGGCGGATCGCCCAGCGGGGTCAAACAGCCGCCGCAGTTGCAGACCATAAAGATAAAAATGACAAACGTGTGTACCTTATAGACACGTTCTCTGTTCGTGTCGAGTAGAAGCCGAATGAGCAGGATTGCCGCTCCGGTCGTACCGATAAAACTCGCCAGCAGTCCCCCGATGAACAAAATGACGCAGTTGACCATCGGCGTACCTTTCAGATTGCCGGCAATACGGATACCTCCGGAAATCACGAAGAGGGAAAAGAGTAGCACGATGAACGGAAGGAACTCGTAAAGGATGGCATTGAGAAATACGGTCAAGGCGACGGCAAAATTACCGTCTGTTGCCGGATCGACGATGCCGTGAGTGGGCCAATGTTGTTCGACCGGAAAATCGCACAGGAAATAATAGTAGAGCAGTGTTAGGAAGCCGAGAGTACCGGCGACCAGCAATCGGTTCATGTTATTTTCCCACCAGTGTGCCGTTGCGGGTATCAGCGGCAGAAAAGCAATGGAGAGCAGGAGTATGGCGAAGGGGGCGACCATTATCAACGGCGGATGGTGTTTCGTTACATCTTCGTCGTGGTGTGCGTCCGGCGACGCGGTCGCCGGCTCTTCTCCTGTCTCCTGACTCCTGTCTCCTGTCTCCTCGTAATGATGTTCGGCATTAGATATTTCCGTCCAGTGTTGCGGCAGTCCTTTGTGGAGTAGGAAGCCGTAGAAAATGAGTACGAGGATGAGTGCGAAGGCGACGGGCTTGATCAGTTTGCTCGTCTGGGGTATGTGTGTATGTTCGGAATCCGATTCGGAAGTGGGATGGTAGGCACGGCGTAAACCGATGACGGAGATGTGGCTTTGGCAGGAATCGTCTTCCGTAGAAGGGTCGGGGGAAGTGTTGATATCGTTATCTTTGGGATCGCTGACCATCTTTTTGAGGGAACGTGTGCTGAAACTTGTCTACAGCAGCTGGATATACTTCGTTATTAAAACATAAATGACGGAAAAAATCAAGGACTTACTTTCGGACGGCGGCGAGTGTCGAAAGTGTCCGACTTTAAGGAAATCTATACTGTAAAATGCCGATGATTGCGCTTTTTTCTTTGTGAATCTTTGTGTTCTTTGTGCCTTTGTGGTTCAAAAAGAATTAACCACAGAGACGCAAAGGGCACAAAGGGTGTGTCAAAATAAAGTGGGTGCGGCGCAGCGAGCGGGGGGCGTTAGCCCCCCGTTGGAGTACGAAGCGTGTTGGACATCCATCGGGGGGCTAATGCCCCCCGCTCGCTTTCACACTTGCCCAATCGCTTGCGCAACGCTGTAAACACTCTCAAATTTTTTACACACCCATCATCGCAATCCTCGCTGCCCTGCGTTACGGACTGCCAAAGCGCCCAGATGGTGTATAATGCAACGTACAATAAAATTTCTGTCAAAGCAACAAGCATTGTACGATGGCACAGGAAACGCAAGATTCATTCGTTATTAGACTCGTAAATGATATTCTTAACCAGGCTATCCAATCTCGGACAAGCGACGTTCACATCGAAGTGAGCGAACAGGAAGTTTCCGTCCGTTTCCGTATTGACGGCGTTCTCATTCCACAGCAGTTGTCTCCAGAAGTTCAAAAGTCGGCAACGATGGTCATCAGCCGGTTAAAAGTGATGGCGAACCTCGACATTACAGAACGCCGGCTGCCCCAAGACGGTCGAATTGCGCTCAAATCCGGCGACCGCGATATCGACATACGTGTTTCCATTATTCCGTCGCTGTACGGAGAAGGTATCGTGATGCGAATCCTCGACAAATCCTCTATGAAATTTTCCCTTCGCGGTTTAGGATTGTCGCCGGATAACTACGATGTTTTATCCAATCTCATTCGTCTGCCGCACGGGTTAATTTTGATAACCGGTCCCACAGGCAGCGGAAAAACGACCACTTTGTATAGTGCGCTAACGATGCTCAACAAGCCCGGCGTGAAAATTGTTACGGCAGAAGACCCCGTCGAATACCGCTTGGAAGGAATTAGTCAAATTCAGGTCAACGAAAAAATCGGATTAACTTTCGCTTCGTTGCTTCGGCGCATTTTGCGGCACGATCCCGATGTCGTGCTAGTCGGAGAAATGCGGGATATTGAAACGATTGAAGTTGCATTACAAGCAGCGATGACAGGGCACTTAGTATTTAGCACTCTCCATACTAACGATGCGGTCGGGGCTTATACTCGTCTTCTTTCGCATGGAGTCGAACCGTTTCTGGTGTCGAGTTGTGTGGACGCTGTGATTGCCCAACGTCTTGTGCGGAACCTTTGTCAACACTGTAAGCAGCCATACGTTCCCAATCCCAACGAACTGCCGGAAGACTTCCCGATGAGGGCTTTACGGCAGGAACAAAGTTCGGCAGTCCGCAACGTGTTGAAGGCTAGCGGAACGCCGGACGGAAAAATATATCGTGCCGCCGGATGTCGGCAGTGTCAAAATCTCGGTTACAGCGGACGCAGCGGCATATATGAGCTTCTTGCGGCTTCGGACAGTATTCGTGAGTCGGTCGAGCGTAACGTACCGGCTTGGGAAATCAAACGTACTGCTATTCAAGAGGGTATGCTGACACTCCGAATGGATGGTTGGCGTAAAGTCTTGGCAGGGGAAACTTCTGTGGAAGAAGTCGTTCGCGTTACAAGACCAGACTCTCCATTAGCGCATTCCAAAACTCCAAATGCTCCTTGAATGTTTTATGTTAGGCGCACTGCCTACGGGGTGTGCAGACGGGACAACATCAACCTGCTAGCACGCCCTGCAGGCGGGTGTGTAAAAGTAAAGTGGGGTGCGGCGCAGCGAGCGGGGGGCGTTAGCCCCCCGTTGGTTGCGAAGTGTGTTGGTTTTCCATCGGGGGCTAATGCCCCCCGCTCGCTTATGTTGCTCGCTTATGTTGCTCGCTTATGTTGTGAGTCCACATAAACTTTGACACACCCCAATGACGAAGGATCAGTCTAATGGGTATATCACTTTCCGGCGGAAGCCTTACGCGTACAACACCAACTACCGAAAGAGTGCCTCGACGTCAATCGCCGGAACAGTACGTTCAATCATCACTTGACGCCGGGAAAACGATTGCAATTTCAACGGTTCAAACTGCCGCTGACGAGCAGCTTCCAACTCCGCACTGATAATATCTTGAAACTCCGACCACTGCTTGAACAAATCGTTGTACGCCGGTATTGCAGATTTAACTTCCGCCTCGACAACCTCCGCCGTCCTTGTAATATGTTGTCCTGCCAGCGCACTCATTTCGGCTGCCTGTTCGATTTTCTCTGCTGCCTTCGTTATCCGTTGAATCGCCGATTCCAACTGACGCTGCACCGTAATGTCCAGACTTTTGAACTCCGGCGACTCTTCGATCCGCCGCAGCACCGATGAATCGACTTGGAACAGCTCCGCTAATGAAATTGCCGAGTCCGCAACACTCTCTGACTCCTCAAATATTTCTTCAAGTCCCGAAGAGGCAACCGGCTCGGCAAGAACATTCAACGAAGCATTGAGCGAAGTCCGAACGATCGGCAATGATATTTCTTGCTGCACCGGAGCGGCAGACTCATCTAGCCGGTACTCCGGTGTGCTCCGGGCACTACACTTCGTTTCGCTGTCGACATCCTCGCCGCTCTCGGTCTTTACGCCGCTCGACTTTTCTCGGTTCAAAAACTCCGAATAAGAGACGCCGAACCGCTCCGTTTTGTCCGTATTTTCTGGATACCAGCGAAGTGAAATCGGTACGCCTGTCGCGGGATCAGGATACGTCACGTCATACGGAGCAGTTTCCGTAGTCTGATAGGCGTGGTGCGGTTCTTTGCGGACAAAAGGGGGGCGTCCCTCCAGTACTGCCGCTCCATATTCTTGGAGAATTTTTTCGTTCATGTCGGCTTCGTCGGTGGAAGGAAGTTCGAGTCGGTCATCGAGCGGCTGTGTAACGGTTTGCAGGGCATCGGCTTGCTGTATCTCCGTTTTTCGGATCACGCCGGCGAACAAACCTAGCCGGTGCCGGATATTCCGCAACAAACGCCGACGACGAAATTTGCGGCATTGATCACTGCAACTACTGAGAACAATTTTACGTTTGGGGGGAACAAGCACCTCAGCCGATACTCCGCTCAATGGAGTCGGGCCCCCAGCGGATAACTGATAGACCTTCGGCAATGTCTCTTCCCTATCGGCTACTACGTCGTATTCGTCATCGTCTTCGGGATAGGGCGGTTTGTATTCGCCCTTATGTAAGGGGCGGTGTAAGCAAGTCTGTTCTGGAATTGTATCGGCATCGGGGTCGGTAAGCGTTCCGAATTCGACGGAATTGAACTGCCGGAGTTGGAAGGTCTTCTTTTTCCGGTCAACGATTTCCTCGATTTGCTCCGGGGATATTACAGGTTCTTGTACTACGGCAACATCTGCGGAGTCTCCTACCGATTCAATGTGTTGTAAACTGGACCAGGCATCATTGACCAATGCACCATCGACGTTTGCCGAATCCCGCTCAGCGGCAAATTGTAATGCCGCCGCACAAAGTTGATTGATGAGACGCGGCACCCCGTCCGTCAACTGGTAGATACGCCGTTTTGCTTCTTCGGTGAAAATCGGTGCCGACTCGCCGTGCGGCGAATCGACTCGCAAAGTTTCCGTTTGCCGAATTATGTATCGGGAAGTTTCCTCGCCGGAAAAAGGTTCGAGGTAACATCGGGAGGCAACACGCTGATTAAAGGCTTCCAAATTGGGGAACGTAAGTTTTTCTTCAAATTCCATCGTTCCCGCTAGGACGACATGGAAAAGGGAGGGAGAAGTCAAGTCGGTTAAAAGCCGAAGTTCTTCGAGAACAGCATGACTCAAATGTTGTGCGTCGTCGAAGAGCAGGACGATGCCTTGCGTCGATTTTTGTCTGGCATAGTCTAGTAATTGCAAGCGGAGTTCGACCGATTCTGTTCCGGCGGCGGCGAGGTGTAAGTCGTGTGCGAGTTGCAAAAACAGGTCTTTCGGTGTTTCTAATTGGCAATTCGAGACGAGCGCAACGGTAGATTCGTCTTCGAGAGATTGCCGAAGAATCTGCATCAGGAGCGTTTTCCCGGTGCCGGATGCTCCGAAAATTAAGGAGATTCCTTTCCCATTTTTTATGGTACGTTCGACGATTTGCCGTGTTTTTTCCATAAATTCAGTGGAAAAAAAGGCTTCTACATCGGGAACAAACAAAAACGGGCGGCGTTTCAAACCGAAAAAAGTTTCGCACATACAAATTACACATTAAAATAGGGGAAACAGAGAAATTGCCGCGGAAAAACCTCGCTAGACGCGACCTGTCGGCAGTCTCTCACGTTCTTTATCGGCAGTTTCGGTTGCGGACTCCAATCCTTTTTTTCCTCCAGACTCCCTACTGGTGTTTTCGCAGAGAAAGTAACAATCCGTCCTTACACTTCCCGCCGTTGAGGGTGTGTAAAAATAAAGAGGTTGCGGCGCAGCGAGTGGGGGGTATTAGCCCTCGTTGTACCCCACAAGTCGTCCGAACCTTACAAATACGGGGTATCTGTCGTGGGGCAAAGCCGAGGTATCCTGCCTAAATTACGGGAAAATCGTCCAAGCCTAAAAACATGTGGGGTATAACGAGGGTATTAGCCCCCCGTTGGATATCCAACACGCTTCGTACCACATCAGGGGGCTAACGCCCCACGCTCGCTTTCTCACTTGCCCGCTCTGGCGCAATGTTGAAAAGATCCGCAAATTTTTGACACACCCAGCACAATGGCACAATGCCCCCGCCTTGATTTTTACGGATTTCCCCTATAATATACGCAAACGTTGCGGACGGAGACAGGTTCGTCAAACCGGCAACGATATTCATTCCCTTGAACAATTCTATGAATTCAAGCACCCGTTCCTCTTCCGCCGACAAAATCATCGGCATTACAGCACAAGGACTATACAACAAATGCGTCGCACTCGCCAATAACCTCTGGTGGAGCTGGCACCCCGAAGTCATCAGCCTATTCCGCTCACTAGACCCAATCCGATGGAGACAACTAGGACACAATCCCATCGCACTACTCCAAGAATTCACACCTGAACGACTAGAAATCCGAGCCGCAGAACTCGTCCTCTATACACGAATCGACCAAGCCTACCGCCGGATGAACGAGTACATGGAGACCAAAACCGCCTGGGCAAAGCGGAACGTCGGCGTACTCGGTTCGCAACCCGTCGCCTATTTTTCACTAGAATTCGGAATTCACGAGTCCGTACCGATCTACTCCGGCGGACTCGGAGTCCTCTCCGGCGACCACATCAAAAGCGCCAGCGGACTCGGCGTACCACTCGTTGCCATCGGACTCTTCTACAACCAAGGATATTTCAAACAGAACCTCGACATCGAAGGGTGGCAACAGGAAGAATACCTCGACACCGCCGTACAGTATCTCCCATTGGAAGATGCCGTCGACCAAAAAGGAAACAAAATTACCGTCTCGGTACAAACCCGAACCGGTACCATTTACGCCAAAGTCCGCCAACTCTACGTCGGTCGAGTACGCCTGCTGCTCCTCGATACCGACCTCGAAGAAAACGCCGCCCAAGACCGGCAACTGACAAGCCGACTCTACGGCGGAGACAACCGGACACGTATCCGGCAGGAAATCGTTTCGGGAATCGGCGGGCTTAAAGCGTTAGAAGCATTAGGAATTCTGCCGGGGGTTTATCACCTGAATGAAGGGCACAATGCGTTTGCGACTTTGGAAGCCGCTCGCGTCCGAATGGAGCGGGACGGTAAATCCTTCGAGCAGGCGGCGTCGGATATTGCTCAAAAAACGGTCTTCACTACGCACACGCCGGTACCGGCGGGGCATGACCGGTTCGACAGCAATCTGATTGACGAACACCTCGGACCGCTTCGGGAAAAACTGGGCATCGACCACGGACATCTGATGTCGCTGGGACGAGTCGATCCAAGCAATCACAACGAAACGTTCTGTATGACGGTGCTGGGTCTGAAAATGTCCCGATACGCCAATGCCGTCGCTTCGTTGCACGGGGATGTTTCCCGAAAAATGTGGCACGGACTCTGGCCCCATCTGCCGGAAGAAAAGGTGCCGATTGGACATATCACAAACGGCGTCCACATTCCCAGTTGGATGGCGTGGCAGTTCAACACGTTGCTCGAACGGCACATGCCGACGTCGTGGTCGGCGGAGTCTTACGATCCGAGAGAATGGGAGGCGGTCCATGACATTGATCCGGGGGAGTTTTGGGAGACGCACTGTGCGATGAAAAACCTGTTGGTGGCGTTTGTACGTCGTCGTGTCAGCCGGCAGTGCCGCAAGCGGGGCGAAGCGGATGATGTCATCGATCGGGCGCGGACGGTGCTTGATCCGCAGATTTTGACCATCGGTTTTGGTCGTCGGTTTGCGACGTACAAGCGGGCGACACTGGTGTTAAACCAAATCGAGCGGATGGCGGATATTTGTAACTGTCCTGAGCGTCCGGTGCAGTTTATCTTTTCGGGCAAGGCGCATCCGGCGGACAAGCCGGGCAAGGAGTTTATCCAAACGATTGCCAATTTGCGGAATGATCCTCGATTTGCGAATCGGTTCGTCTTTATCGAGGACTACGACATCAATGTTTGTCGGCACATGGTGCAGGGCGTTGATGTTTGGCTGAACAATCCTCGTCGTCCGTTGGAGGCGTCTGGGACGAGCGGCATGAAGGCGGTGTTGAACGGCGGTTTGAACTTGTCGATTCTCGATGGTTGGTGGGCGGAAGCGTACGATGGCACTAATGGCTTTGCGATCGGCAGGGGAACGAGTCATTCGGACGACAAGATTACGGATCAGCGTGATGCGGAGAGTTTGTTCGATGTGCTTGAAAATGAGGTCGTTCCGCTCTATTACGATGTTGATGAGCATGGTTTGCCGGTTCGTTGGATTGAGCGTATGATGAATTCGGTCAGTACGTTGGCGTGGCGTTTTAGTGCTCATCGTATGGTAGCGGATTATACGACGGATGCGTATCTTCCTGCGGCGGGCGGAACGAGCTGCAAAGTCGAGAGGTAAAGTTCTTTGCGTACTTTGCGGGTAAAAAAATTTTTAACCGCAAAGTGCGCTAGGGGCGCAAAGAAAAAATTGAGAAGACGGACTCACCGAAAGCCTTTTCACGATTGCCTTTTCACGATTGCGGCTCCGCAGCCATTTCTTCCCAGACGGGCGAGAACACTTCCAGCAACTTCAAGTACCGCTCGTACTTTTTATCATAAATGTTTGCCAGTGCCGCATTCGGTTGATACACATGTTTGATTGTTACCATTGCTTTGCTTGCATCTTCGCAAGAAGGATAAATCCCTGTTGCGACTGCTCCGCAAATTGCTGCTCCTAAACAACCGAGTTCTGTACCGCTGGGGATCTCGACCGGTATCTGAAAAATATCCGCGAACATCTGCGACCAAACCGCACTATTCGCTGCGCCGCCGGTCAAACGAATCGTCTTTGGACTCGCACAAAACCGCATCAAACGCCGAACATGCCAACGGTGCCCAAAAACAATCCCCTCGAACACTGCACGCATCACATGCGCCTTTGTTTGCCGACCGTCCAAGCCGAATAGACATCCTTTTGCATCGAGACTGACCGGTCCGCCGTAAAGATAGGGAAGGAAAATGATTGCCGACTCGTCCGGTTCCGTACCAGCAACAAGTGCGTTACACTGCTCGTAAATATCTTTGCGTTCCCCTTCGAAGAACTGCGTGATGAACCATTCTAAATTGCTTGCCGAAGTTGCACTGCCTTCCAGCATCAGGTAATAACCGTCGATACAGTAACAACTGGTCATGAACATGTCGGGATGGGCGACCGGCGTTTGGGAAATGTATTGATTGTTACCCCAAGTGCCTGCAACCATACAGAAAATGGTTTCGTCCGTTTGTCCGACTGCCAATCCGCAGGCGTCAATGTCGAACATTCCTCCCGCGACGGGTGTGCCTACGGCTAGACCGGTAAGCGTTGCCGCCTCTGGGGTGATTGTTCCGCAAATATCTGTTGAACGTTTGAGCGGCGGCAAAATGTGTTTCCAAGGGAGCAGTCCCCAAGCATCCAGTACTTCATCATCGTACTGGGCATTGCCGACATCTATGAGACTGGTTGCTGACATGTCGGTCAGTTCCATATAGGCTTCGCCGGTCAATCGGTAGCGGATGAAGTCCTTGCACATGAACAAGTATTGTGTTCGGTCGAGTGTTTCCGGTTCGTTATCCGCAAGCCAGCGTAACAACGCATTCGGCTGGGCAGCCCAAATCGACTGCATCGTCTTTGGCAGAATCTGGTTGAGAACTTTTTTCTGCGTCCACTCTTCGATGTATTTTCTCGCTCTTGTATCGGAAGATATGATTCCGTTCCGTGCAGGCATACCGTCCTTGGCAATGAGATAGAGACCATTGCCATGTCCTGTACATGTGACGCTGGCGATTTGTTTCGCTTCGATACCGGAAGATTCGAGGATTGTCCGAATGACTTCGCAAACGCTCTGCCAGAGAGCGTTCATATCATTTTCCGTCCAGCCGGGATTGAGGTAAATGTGTTCGACTTTACGAGAATCGGCAGTGTATTCTTTACCATTGGTATCGAAGAGAGCCGCTTTGACCATTGTTGAACCGCAATCGATTCCGAGAAGGTACTTCATGGGCGGGGGTGAGCTGTGGGATACACTCTGAATAACCATGATAGCGAACCGTATATTTTATTTCAAGCCCCAAACGCTGCGGCTGTGTTTTTACAACCCGTCGACAAGTTTTAGACTTCTGCCGGAAAATGATATACCACAAAAAGGAGCCGAGGTTATTTTGTCTTTGCGCCCTTTTGCCCTTTGTGGTCAAAAAAAGATTTAACAGCAAAGGACGTAAGTGACGCAAAAATTCCGCAAGGCAAAAACGGTGTCTGTATCTCGAAAGTTGCTATTTTTCTCGCACAAAGGCACAAAGGGCACGAAGGAGTTTAAATTACCGGACTTTCCTTGGTGTTCTTTGTGCCTTTGTGCGAAACATAACAATGACACGGAAAAGGTGATGTAACCTGATAAATTGCAAAATGTTACGACAAATAGAGACGAATTAGTTGCTGCACTCTCCAAAAACGCTCCATTTTTACCCGTTGGCGGTACATCGGTGCTAAAATCCGGTACAAATCCTACAATCGGCAAAAGGGGAGAGATTCTGTTACCGTTAGTCCACATTCGTCTGTTGAAGAGAGACTCCAAGTACCGATTAAACGAATCGGGGGACTCTCTGTTCCCGTTGCCGTCCGACTCCAGAAAAGTTAAAATGGGAAAGATGGCAGATTTCGCAACACTTTGAAGGAGTCTTCAAAATGAGAGGCAATGGTTGGCAAATTACCGCAATTATTTCGATAGTGCTAGTCGTCCTGTTGATCGTCTCTATCGTCATATTGTCGAGGGACTATCAAACACGAGTTGATAACGAAAAAAGTGCGCAAGACGCTGCGCGAGCCGCCGCCCAACAAGCGGCAACGGCAGAGGGACAAGTCAAAACCCTCACCGAATTGATCGGCAGACCAGACGCCGCTACCGTCGACGAACAGCAAAAACTCTTCGCAGATACAGTAGAAAGAGTGCTGCCCGGCGAAAACGGTTCCGTCCGTACTTATCACGACGCCGTACTCGCCATGCTCGGAGACCTAGAAAGAGAACGCGAAGCACACCGCCGAACAAGCGATGCAAGAGCCCAGTTACAGTCCGACTTCAACGATGCCCGAAGGCAACACGAATCCGTTGTGGCACAAAGACGTGAAGACCTACGCCGGGTAGAAGAAGCACGTACCGCGGAGCAAAGAGCGGTCGCCGCCATGAGGGCAGAACTCGCTACACAGTTAGACGAAGTCCATACAGAGCAGAAACGGCGGCTTGACACAACCATTGCTGAAAGACAAGGTTTGGAAAGAGAATTGCAGAGTGTAAAAAGAGAAAACCATGACATTCTCGGAGCCAACACCACTCTGTCGGAAATGTTGGTGCAAATTCGTAATCCGGACATTGAGTATCCAGCCGGTAAAATTCTTTCCGTTGATCAAAATGCGGGTTCCGCAATTATTAACCTCGGCAGTGCTGACGGTTTGCTGGTCAGAACGATGTTTAGTGTCTATCACTCTGGCATTACAGGATTGTCGTTCCGCACTGCTCCCGTCGGCAGTGACGCGGTGTACTGCGATGTTTGTATACGGGAAGTTACTCGCGATGTCTCCAAAGCAAGCGTTGAGGTGTTGCAGATACTTGGTCCGCATCGGGCGCAAGTCCGTATTCTTGATGACATTTTGACTGACCCGATTATGGCGGGAGATATTATCTATTCGCCGATTTGGAAGCCGGGACAAAAATTGCGTTTCGCCTTGACGGGAGGATTGCACTTGCCCGGAGCGAGTCTCGATTCTGGTACGGAAACGGTCAAGCAACTAATAGAAATGAACGGCGGTGTTGTCGATTACTGGATCAATGAAGGCGCAAATCCTGATGAAGAAATCGAATTTGGAGAACTTTCCGATTTGACGAATTTCGTGGTTGTCGATGACAGGGGTACACGGACTGTTACCAACGAAGTTGCTGTGTTGAACCGGTCTCTCAGAGCCAGTGCGAGGAATCGGGCGGTAAAGGTAATCAGTTTGGAAGATTTGTTGAGTCGTATGGCTTGGCGAAATATGACGCCTGTGGACACGTTTGGCGATTTAGGTTTCACGTCTGAGATGCGTGTGATACCGCAGCATCAGGGTTCGGTTCGTCAATCGCCTGGCACGATAACGCCGTTGTTTACGCCGGACAATCTTGAGTCTCGTGTAAAGTCGGGAGATGCTGTGCCGATTCGTACTTCTCCGGGAATTGTGACTCCTTTATTCGACGGCAGTGCTCCGTCGTCGCCGGAGAGTAGCGGCAGTACGAGTGGACTTTTCCGTCCTCGGAGTCCGCAAGAAGGGCAAAATTAGATCTGTTGCATAACCTCGGCATTCCCGTAAAACGGGAATCTAGAGAAACCGGCGGCGTAGTCTCTCGTCTAGATTCCCGCCTGCACGGGAAGGACACACTGAGTTGCGGAACAAGCCTATTAACAAAACCTTACACATCTTCTCTTGCAACCCGCATCACTTCTTCGATGGTCGTCAGACCGGCACGCACCTTTCGGATACCGTCCATATAGAGCGTTGCCATTCCTTCGGACTTGGCAACGTTTCGGATTTCTACAGTACTCGCTTGTTTGAACGTCATTTCCCTAATCTTGTGCGACATCATCATCAACTCGAAGACCGCCATCCTTCCTCGATAGCCGGACTTGTTGCAACTTCCGCAGCCCATCCCCTTCATAAACGTTGATTTCGCCGCCTGCTCTGGAGTGATACCCGACTCCTTCAACTCAATTTCCGACGGTACATACGGCTTTTTACACTTCTTGCAAATCGTCCTCACAAGACGCTGCGCCATAATGCCAATGACCGAACTCGACACCAAATAGGGCGGCACCCCCATATCGACCAGCCGGGTAATCGCACCAGGAGCATCGTTGGTATGAAGCGTACTAAATACCAAGTGTCCCGTCAGCGAAGCTTGAATACCCATTTGAGCAGTTTCCAAGTCCCGCATTTCACCGACAAGAATGATATTCGGCGCCTGACGAAGCATCGCACGAATAACTCTTGCAAAGTCTAGTCCAATGCTGTGCCGGATTTCCACCTGATTGATGCCGGGCAGATAATACTCGACGGGATCTTCCGCCGTGATGATTTTCCGCGTCGGCGTGTTGAGGTCATTGAGAGCAGCGTAAAGCGATGTCGTCTTGCCCGAACCAGTCGGTCCTGTTACGAGAATAATTCCGTTGGGACGCTTGATGAGCGACATAAATTTCTTGAAGTCCGCGTCGGCAAAACCGAGTTGTGCTAGACTAACCCGGATATTGTCCTTGTCCAATATCCGCATCACAATGGATTGTCCGTGATTCGTCGGCACAACACTTACCCGAAGGTCGAGTTCTTTGTCTCCTGGCGAAAGCTTGATTCGACCGTCTTGCGTCCGCCGTCGCTCCGCAACGTCCAGACGGGACAAGATTTTGAATCGGGAAAGAATCGACCCCTGTAACCGTTTAGGAATCGTATCCCGCTCGACTAACACGCCGTCGATTCGGTAACGCACTCGGACTCGGTCTTCAAAGGGTTCGATGTGAATATCCGAAGCACGTAGTTGTACCGCTTCTTCAACGATGAGGTTTGCCAAGCGGACGATGGGCGCATCGCTATCTGCAACGCCGCCTGCTCCGACGCCGCCTGCCGAATCTGTAACGGTAAAGTCTATCTGCGTGTCGGTCATTTCCTGAATGAGCGAGTCCGCACTTTCGCCGATGCTCTGCGTGTAATGCCGGTTGATCGCTTCACGAATCAATTCCTGTGTTGCCAAGACGGGTTCAATCGGTCTGTTGAGAATGAAACGGAGTTTATCGAGTGTTTCGATGTCATTCGGATCACTCATTAGGACTTTGAGTGTATCTCCTTCGACTTGATAGGGCAGGATTTTGTTTTCTCGGGCGACGGATTCTGGCACAAGTTCGACGATGGCGGGCGGAATGGCGACGCCTTTTAGATCGACGAATTCCCGACCGTGTGCTTCGGCGGTGGCTCGGGCGATGTCTTCGCTGGTGACGTAACCGAGCGTAACGAGGGCGTCGTTGATTTTTATGCCTTCGTCTCGTGACGCCATTTCCTGCGCTTCGCCGATTTGTGCTGCGCTGAGTTTTCCTTTTCGTTGCAGGACTTCCAGATAATTCGCTCTTTTTGCCATAAATGAATGCGTGGAGTGCGAAGGGATTATGTGGTCTATTTTACCAACAAATCGTTCACCTGGCAAGTTCGCAGATGGTTCGATTATAGGCGTGGGTGTGTAAAAGTTTGGTTGGAGTTTTCATCGTCAACGATGAGCACGCTGCGTTTCTTGTCGTGATCCATAGTTTGTTCTCCTCTTTGAAGTGGTATCTATCTCCCAGTGCGCCGAGCAAGCTCGGCGGCTAACTGACTACATTTGTCGTCGCAACTCCGCCAACGTTGCCGCAGCGGATTCAAAATCGTAATCCTCTATCTGTCTAACCAGTCTTTCCGTTCCAGGAATCGCACGCAAACCGGAAACCAAATCCACACATTCAGGATTGATGTTTTCCAACATTTCCGCAAGCGTTGACAATAACGCCGATATCTGTTCATCATCCAACGTAACGTCCGATTCCGTAACTTCGTCAAGCAACGGAGCCAGCCCTTCCAATACCGCCGATAACTCGGCGTTGAGACGCTCCATCATCTCTTCCGATACTAACGCAACATCCTCTCGAAGCACATTTTCGATTACAACGGCAGTGTTGTACAGATCGGTTTTACCAATGTGTCCCGCATTGCCCTTCAACGAATGCACAAGACGATGCGCAAGTTTCCTATCACCAGCGGAAATCGCCGCGGCAATTTCCGCATATTTCGTCTGATTGCTCTTAACAAAAGCAGTACATAACTTTTGTTGCAACACTCCGTCACTCTGCGCTTGCTGCTGCTGATATTCAATCGGAACACTGCCAACAGGATGAATATATTTTAGTAAAATAAGCCACAATTCCTGCGCCGTAAAAGGCTTCTCCAAACAGTCCGGCATACCGTGCTTTCGGTATTTTTCCAACTCGCCCGCCATAACATTTGCCGTCATCGCCACAATAGGCGTACCAGTCTCCAACTCCGAAATTTTCGTCGCTGCTTCCAAACCGTCCATCACCGGCATAAACATGTCCATTAAAATCAGGTCGAAAGGTCTCTCCCCTTTTTGCTGACGCTCTTGCACCTTTTCCAAGCCGATTTTACCATTATCCGCAACCTCTATGTTAAATCCGACGCGTTCAAGATGTTCGACGATCAAATCTTGATTCATCGGATTGTCTTCGCAAACCAAAACACTCCCCTCGAACAAAGGTTTTTCGTGCTTGAGTAGACTCGCTCTGTCATAAAATACGCCGTCGGTTGATTCTGTTGTTTCAAATACAATTTCAAAACTGAAGGTACTGCCGATGTCGGGCAAAGACTCCACCATCAGATTACCGCCCATCATTTCTACAATGTTCTTGGTGATAGTCAGTCCCAAACCGGTACCGCCGTAATTGCGTGTTGTACTGGAGTCCCCTTGGATGAATGGTTCGTATATTTTTTTCACCTGTTCGGGAGTCATTCCGACGCCGGTGTCTTTGACTTCAAAATAGACCGTCATTTGGTTTTCACCCGATTCCTTAACCAGTGCCGAAAACCGGACGATGCCCGACGAAGTAAATTTCAGCGCGTTGGAAAGAAGATTCATCAGCACTTGATAAAGCCGGACAGGATCGCCGACCAGTTTTTTGCCGTGCGTCTGTTCGACATAAACCCTCAATTCGAGTCCCTTTTCTTGAGCGCTTGGCAGCACGACGGACTGGCAACGCGACACGACTTCCTGTAAGTGGAACGGAATATGTTCCAGTTCCATCTTGCCCGATTCTATCTTGGAAATATCAAGTATGTCGTTGATAATGTGCAACAGCCATTTCGTGTTATCGGTGATCTTTCCTAAATAACTCTTAATTCGCGGTTCCGAAGCATAATCCTGCGCCAGTTCGGCGAACCCCATGATACTGTTCATCGGCGTACGGATTTCGTGACTCATTACCGCAAGAAAACTAGATTTTGCCTCGTTTGCCCGCTCGGCGGCATCCTGTGCCTCACGACGCTTCGAACTGGCAATCGCTACCGCCATCAAGTCCGCAAGTGAAGCAGCAAAATTTTGTTCTTCTAGCGTCCATTCACGCTCTTCGGGATACTTTTCAGAGCAGTTTTGCTCGACACAAACCACGCCCGCCAATTCTCCGTCGATACGGACAGGAGCATCAAGCATCGCACACAAATTGGAAGAATAATCATCCACAAGACTTGAAAGAAGAGTCGAAGTCCGTACATTATCCGTAATAACCAGCCGCGCAGTTTTGAGATGCTCCAAATACAGTGTTCGGTCAGTCAAATCAAAGTCTTTTTGAATTTCAAACTCCTTCGTTACAAAATTATGACAAGAAATGCTTTCAAGAACGTCTGCATTGTCCTTTTTAGTCCATATTCCGATACGGGTTACTTCCAATGCATGACATCCGATCTGCGCAATGAGGTTGGCAGCATTTTGTAAGTCCCCGGCAGAAAGTGTCGGCGATGTTGTAATAAGAGTGAGCAAATAACCGAGCCGGTGAGCGTATTTCAGATTGGCTGTTTTCTCTTGACTGATTTGTTTGGCGACATCCAACTGCTGGCGTTCCGTTATGTCGGCGTAATATCCCTCGACAAAAAAGGAGTTACCGTCCTTGCTCGTTTCGATGACTCGGCAGCGTTCCCAAATCCACTTTTCCTGACCGTCCTTTGTAAGAATACGGAAGGTATTTTCATACGGTACTCCCTCTACTATTTTCCGGCTCATCTTTTCAAGAGAGTGAACATCGTCCGGATGAATGATGCTGCTAAAATTCAAGCCGTTTTCGCCTAACAGTTCCGAGGCGGTGTATCCTGTCAGTCTTTTGCAACCTTTGCTTACAAAGGTATAAACGTACTTGTCGGGAAGTGTGTGCCAGCCTTGAAACACAGTGCCGGGCACATTGTCTATCATCATTTCGATTCTTGCCGACAGACGTTCTTTTTCACTCTCGGCGGCTTCCAATTTCCAACGTGAGGAAACATCAGTAAAATATCCTTCTATCACAGAGGGCGTACCGTCGGGATGATGTTCGGCTGCCCGGCTGCGCAGCCATACCTGTTTTGCCTCCCCTTTTTTTGTTACGATTCGGAGCGTGGCTTCAAACGGTAAATTCACAGCAATCGTTGCCGGTACGAGTTCAGCGATGATCGAAAGGTCGTCAGGATGCACAAACCGGCTGGCGGGTTGCCCCTGCATTTCTTCGGCGGTGTATTCCATAAGTTCTTGGCACCCATCGCTGACGTACGTGTAGGTATAGTTCGGCGGATCGTAAATCATCTGGAACAATACGCCGGTCAGATTGTTAATAATCGTTTCGATCCGCGCTGTCAACTGTTTATACTCTCGTAGGTCTTGTGCATACAACAAGACGACGGAGCCGTTTTCGTACACGGTTCGCACCAGGGAGTTTCTCATCGGCATCCGTGTCCCGTCCAACTTTTGAGCGTCCCAATCAAAGGTACTCTCGCCGGTTTCGAAGGCGGCGTCAATATGTTGAGCAGCCAATGCGTAAGAATCTTGTCCATCCGGTTGATGGGGCGGCACAAGGTCTTTGAAGCGGCTGATGAATTCTTTTTTGCTGCGTAACTCGTATGTGTTCACAGCCGTGCTGTTACAGTCGATGCACTCGTAATTTTTATTGATGAGGCAGCAGCCGAAAGGAATTGCGTCCAGCATAATTCTCGTTCGTTCATGGACTTTCTGCGCCGCTTCCTCTGCCAATTTATGTTCGGTAATGTCCCACATGATGCCCAGCAGTCCCACGACTTCTCCGCCTTGCACTAAGGGGGTTCTGATGATTTCCTTTGCCCGGCGCGTTCCATCGCGATAGGTGTACCATCCTTCCGTTTTCACGGTGGTTCTTTCTAATATCGTTATTTGGGTTGCCTCGGAAAATTCGGTTTTCGTTTCTTCGTCGAGTAGAAACAGATCCTGTGTGTATTTTCCGACGGCATCTGCTTCGGTCATTTGAAATTCGTCTGCGAATTTTCGATTAACACCGGTGTATCTGCCTTCGAGGTCTTTCGTAAAGACCATAGCGGGAATAGAATCATAGATTGCGGCAAGTGTCGCCGCCTGCCGGGCGATGATTTTACTTCTTCGGGTATGGAGAATATAGAAGATGGTCAGGATAGTCAGCATGCATACAAGCATACCGATAACGATGTATTCCTGTATGTCGTCCTTTGCATTTTGGTTTGCCGCACTGTGGTCTGTTTTGAGGCGGTACGAAATGTTGTCGATGGTGGGTGCGTATTTTCCTCGTAGGACTTCGGCGTCGGCAACATCTTCGGCGGCAATGCCGGGAATATCGCGTAACGACGTGTCGGGTTGTTTCGCATGATTTTGCTGTGCGTTTGTTCCGTAGCAACCGGAAAGTGAGGTTGCCAGCAGAAGTATTGCGAACAGGAATGCGAATGATAATTTGTTGTGCGGTTCCATTGGAATCGGAAGAAGTTCCTCTGGTGCATTCTATCCTGTTCCGTAAGTTTTTGCAATACGGGAGGAGTAGGCGTGCACGAACCCCTTCCATTGCCCCCTAATGGAAACCGGACATCATTTATGCTATGATTCATAAGCGCTTTTCGAGGTTTCCTATTACAACATGAAACAGCCCACCAAAATTAACTGCCCCAAGTGCAACGCAGTACTCGATGTCGAAGAGGTTTTAGGTGACCGCATTGAAAAAAAGTATCAACAACAATACAACGCAAAAGTTGCCGAACTGGCGCAACAAGAATCGGCGTTGCAAGACCAGCTAGCGGCACTCGACAAACAAGTCGCCGAAAAAACCAGAGAAGCACTCGCTCGGAAAGAGAAGGAAATCACACAACAAACGGAAGATCGCATCAAATCCCAGTACGAAGTGCAGTTAAAATCGCTTTCGGAAGATGCCGCCGAATCGAAAAAGCAACTCCAACATTTGAAAACTGCTCAGATCGAAAATGAGCGGCTTAAACGGCAAATCGAATCGCAAAAACAAGACTACGAATTAGAATATGAAAAGAGGTTGGCTCTCAACGATGAGGCAAACCGAAAGAAATTGGAAACTCTTTTGCAAAACAAGGAAAAGAGTCTTGCCGAATTAGAAACCGGTTACAAACAAAAAGAAGCCGCTCTGAAAACCCAAATAGCGGAAGTGGAAAAGCAAGTCGCCGAAAAAACCAGAGAAGCACTCGCTCGGCAAGAGAAGGAAATCGCCCAACAAACGGAAGAGCGTATCAAGTCCCAGTACGAAGTGCAGTTAAAATCGCTTACGGAAGATGCCGTCGAATCGAAAAAGCAACTCCAACATTTGAAAACTGCTCAGATCGAGAATGAGCGGCTTAAACGGCAAATCGAATCGCAAAAGCAAGACATCGAGTTGGAATATGAGAAAAAACTTTCGCTTAAATTGAAAGAGGAAACCGAAACTATCAGCAAAAAGGAGTCGGAGCGGCACGAAAGTGTCATTTTGGAATTAAAGAAGCAGTTGGAAGACCAACGCAGTCTCGCTGAAGAGATGAAGCGTAAAGCGGAGCAAGGGTCGCAGCAGCTTCAAGGGGAAGTGCAAGAATTGATGATCGAAGAATTTTTGCGTGAAACCTTTCCGACGGACATGATAGCAGAAATCGGCAAAGGCAAAAGCGGAGCAGATGTCAAACACGTCATATGCAACCGATTCGGAGCAGGTATAGGGATCATGTTGTACGAAAGCAAAAATACGAAAGATTTTAATTCTGCGTGGATCGAAAAACTAAAATCGGATGCGGAAAGGGAAGATGCGGATATTGCTGTATTGGTCACGAAAACAATGCCGAAAAATATGGATTACCTCGGTTTTGTGGACGGCATTTGGATATGTTCCGTCCCTGAATTGAAAGGGCTGGTAACAGCACTGCGGGAAAGTTTGATCCAACTCGGCGAAGTCCGAACCGCACAGACCAATAAAGGGGAAAAAATGCAAATGCTGTACGACTACTTGACGGATGGTAAATTCGTCGAACAGATCAAGCGGGTCGTATCGGGCTTCGCTGCGCTTCGGGAGGGCTACCAAAAGGAAAAGGAGGCGATGCAAAAGATTTGGAAAAAGCGGGATGTACAGTTGGAAATGATGTTGCGGAACACGAGTGACTTTGTAACGCAGATTCAAACGATTGCCGGTGCGTCCCTTCCGCAATTGGAAGCCCCCGAAGAGGAATTGCTAGCTCTTGGATCTGAAACGTAAACATTAGACCAGTTGCTAACCCGGCGAGTCATTCTCGCATAGGAATGTCAAGGGAAGTTTCAAAAAAATTGGTAGTGTCTCTGATTTATTGTTTTTTATTTTTTCTATCTGTCATAGTAGAGACGTTACTTCATAACAAGCGCAATAACGTTTCGGTTCCTGATAAAACGACTGCACGCTGGTTGCGCTCCGCCCATAATGATTTGAAAACAAAACTGGCAACGGTGGGACTGTTGACGGCTATCGAATCGAAAACTTGCAAGCAGTTATGGCTTGGAATTTGTACAAGCCTTTTCAGGAGATTGCGATGCGTGCCGGTGTGGGCGATATTACAGGGCTGGCGGGAAAAATAAGCAAAGAACAAACAGAGCCCGGTGCGGCAGCACCGGGTTTTTGATTCCGTATCTACCGATACGGCTCTGGGAACGCCGCATTATTTTACCATTGCAGCTCTGTTTTTTTGCTCTTATCGTTGTATAATGTCCGTTTGTTAACTTGAGTTTTTTCGTTACCCCAAGGACTCACCTCCATTCGCTGCCGCTCCAACCTGTTACAACAACTTCCTGTCTAGGCATGAAAAACGAAACGGCAATGCTCAAATGCCCCAATATAAGTAAAATGATGCTTCCCGTAACCCAAATGCGGTACGTGTCCTTGACCGCTGCGTAATTATCTTGAAAATCGTAGCTGAACGGCGGCTCTTCAAGCGTTCTAAAAAAGAGATGCAACTGCATCGGCTGCATGCGGTCGATCATCTCGTCCGACGTCCAAAGGAGGTCGATTTCCACTTGTGGAATCGGTGTAGAATCTTGCAGCAACAGTCTTTGGTACGAACCGTAGGAAAAAAACTTCCGCTTGTACGTAGCATGATGCGGTTGCGGTTGCCATTCGTACAAAAAGGAAATAAGAAAAAAGCCGGGAAACAAAAGAGCAATTCCGAGAACAAAAAAAGTTCTTCTCATCGTCGTGTCTTCGGCAAGCGGTGATTTGACCAGCTCTCTGACCCAAAAGAAAACGGCGGTAATTCCAAATGCAAAAGTGAGTCCTCGCGACAACACATTCATCAGGGGCAACATTCCGAAAAACGTGTACAGGAAGACCTCTTGGGGTAGGTTATTTTCTAGCGAATAAAGTGTTCCCCAGGCAATCGCAGAGACAATTCCCAAAGTGAGGTTAATGAGTGCCGCTTTGAAGGGGACGGTTTTGCGTTTTTCCTTCGGCGGTTCCTGTTTTTCCGGCGCTATTGGCAGTGCTTTGATTTGCAGCATTGACGGTATGAGCAACCGTTCCCCGCAGGCGCAACTGATGGTTTGTCCCGCCTGATTCGGTTCAATTTCGACTGTCTGTCCGCATTTACAGGAGAGCAAGTACTTCATAAACATGTGATTCTACAAGAAATGACGGAAAATAAAAGAGGTAGCGAGTCATTCCGCCGTTGGTGGGGTGTGTTATACTGCCAACGGGTAGAAATGGGGCGTTTTGCCTTGTGAAATCTTTGTGTCCCTTGTGCTCTTTGTGGTTAAAATAAAGATTAATCACAAAGGGCACAAAGAACACAAAGATTCACAAAGAATAAAAACGTTCATTTTCATACCGCTTGCAGTATAAATCTTTGGCTCTATTCCGCTTCTGGATTGGCGGCTACGAGTGTCTCCGCCAGCGAGCGGAGTGTGGTCGGCATCTCACCATACCGACCGTGTGTTTCAGTGTCTAGCCTCTGTTTTTACGCACTCCTCGGTAAAAAATTGCCTACAATCGGCAAACGCTCCCCTAGCCGCTTGTCTCCCTTGTAGGATTCTACAAAGGGAGTAGAATCCTCTTTCCTTTATGTCTCCCAATGTCTCCGTTACGCCCGCCCCGAACACAAAATACCTTGTCCTCTGGGCTTTGTGCATTTCGCACCTCTTGAATGACACCTTTCAATCAATCATTCCCGCTGCCCTGCCGCTGCTCAAAGAGGGACTGCTACTCTCCTTTACCCAAGTCGGTCTCATCGGTGCCGTCTTTCAACTCTCCTCGTCCGTCTGCCAGCCCATCGTCGGTTGGTTCACCGACAAATATCCGCAGCCCTATTCACTGCCATGCGGTATGACATCGACTCTGCTAGGCATCCTGCTGCTCGCCTTTGCCTGGAGCTTTCCTGTCGTGTTGGTTGCCGTCGCCTTCATCGGCTTCGGTTCAGCAGTCTTTCATCCGGAGTCTTCCCGACTCGTCTATATGGCGTCCGGCGGACGGCTCGGCTTCGCTCAATCCTTCTTTCAAACCGGCGGAAACTTTGGTGCCTCCATCGGTCCACTGCTTGCCGCGATTATCATTACCCCCTACGGACAAAAGAACATTGCCTGGTTCGCTCTCCTCACATTTTGTGCCATCCTTTGGATGATTCCTATAAGCCGATGGTACAACCGACGATTGAAAGAGCAAAGATTTTTAGCAAAAGCCGAAAAAAAGGAGCAAACGACCGTTCCGACAAGCCCGTTGCCCAAACGCACTGTCTATGTTGCCCTTTTCATTTTGTTGACATTGGTCTTTTCTAAGGGTTGCTATTCTATAAGTTTAAGCAATTTTTTCACGTTTTATCTCATCGAAAAGTTTCAAGTATCGGTACAGCAATCGCAACTGTTTCTTTTTGCTTTCCTTTTTGCGTCGGCGGCAGGAACAATGATCGGCGGGACTCTCGGCGACAAGGTCGGCAGAAAATTGGTGATTTGGTTTTCGATTCTCGGTGTTGCTCCCTTTGCATTGGTGTTGCCGTATATCGATTCGCTTTGGGGAGTTTGCTTGTTGAGTATGTTGATCGGAGCGATTATGGCATCTTCATTTCCGACGATATTGATATTTGCACAGGAGATTATGCCGGGCAAGATTGGAATGATCGGCGGATTGTTTTTCGGTTTTTCTTTCGGTTCTGCGGCGATTGCGGCTTCGTTATTAGGCTGGCTTGCCGACTATGGAGGCATTATGTTCGTTTTTGAAATTTGTGCTTATATTCCGCTCATCGGATTGATTACTTGGTTTCTGCCGAAACGCCGCTGAATGGAAGACGACTGATTTGCATTCTCTTCAAAAATGTCGGTAGTGTCCCGAATTTATTGTCTTGTTATATTTCTTCGATCTGTTACGCTCTGCTTTTATTTTGAACGGAGTCTCCTATGATGGCTCATGTTCCTCTTCACTGCCCTTTTGTGGCACCGACAAATCTGCCCCACGTCGAATAGAAAGAAGGAATATATCAACAGAAACTAGTCACATTGAGACACGATTGGTCGGAGGCGTTGGCCCCCTGTTGATAACGAAGCGACAAGTTCAAGTGGAATAGTTAATACAGAACGAACCCTTAGGATACCTTTTTTCCTGAAAGAAAAGCCGCCAAATTTTCTGCACAGTTGAAATCAGGAACTATCATGTCGGCACCGGCTTCAAGCAGTCGTTTACGTTTGCGCTGATTGACGATACCGCTCCTTTGTGTTTCATCAGTAGCAACTCCGACGGTGTAACCGCCGATTCCTGCAACCAGTTCGATTTCCACAAAACCGTCTCCAAAAGCGACCATTTCCGTACCTGTAAGATTATTTTCTTGGACTATCCTCTTTATAACAGTCTCTTTGGAGCAAGCGGTTTCGTTTTCCTTCGCCCCGTAGATGTGTTCGCCGAAGAAGTGGGTTAATTCCAAAAGTTCCGCTTCCGCAAGCACATCTGGTTCGTCGGTTCCGCTTGCCAGATAAAGATTGTATCCCTCTTTTGTGAGCAATTCTAATAAGCGGAGGCTGCCGGAAACCAAATACTTTTGCGGATCGCAATTTTCCCGTAATTCTTCGAGTCTGCTTTTGATACGGTTTTCTAGGCGGCGTAAATATTCTTTTTTATATACGCCGGGCTCGGTTGGGTGTCCGCCGCGGAGCACCACTTCTTCGTCCAGTTTTATACATTGAAAAATGGTCTGCTTGCCGGTCAATCGATCTACGAATTCCGTAACGGTCGATTCGACAGCCTTTTCGTCTTTTGCCTGGGGGGTTTGCATCAAAACTTCGATGAAGTAGGGGATCATGATATCCTGCCAGCCTTCACGAATGAGGCTGAGTGTACCATCGAAATCAAAGAGGGCGTAGCGGAGGTCCGCAGAAACGATTTTTGTTATAATTTCCACGATTGTTGTATTAGACTTGTTCCATAATCCCGATATTGGCATAACCTGGAACCATGGATTGAATTGTAGCCAACTTTCCCTTTCACGTCAAGTCGAGCCTTCTCGCCCCACGCCCCACAATGGAGTTTCGGTACCGCTTGACATAATTTGTGTGGATTATACAATCGTCTTCTGGGTTGTGCGTTTTGTGCCGGCTCTGGTAGTTTCGTTTTTGGAGGATATGCGAATGGTGAGCGGGCTGACTCGAAATCAGCTGCCGGGCAACCGGTTGAGGGTTCGAATCCCTTGTCCTCCGTTTTCTACATCAAGCAATTCTTGCGGTACGGTAATATTCTTGTAAAACGCCCTGTATAAATACAGGGCTTTGCTCACAACATAACCGCACTTCCAGACAAGAGAAAACCAAGAAACTTTTCTCGGTGTGTCGTCATAAGCCTCTAATAGTAAAGAGTTTACAAACAACGACATCTCGCCGATAACAGGATTAGCAACAGCGAACTTGCTGAATAATTCCACGTCAACGCCCCGCTCCTCACACAACATTTTCCACAAATCAGAGAACGTCATACGCCGGTCGGCTAACTCGTTTACATAGGCAAAAAAGCCAAAAATGCCCCCCGAAAATGGAGAATCCAATGGAGACTTTTTGACATGCCCAGCAGACACCGCCGCCGAAGCGGACAAACCACCCAAACCAGCGTAGTCCTCATCGGACAACATATCATGGATGTAATTGGACTGCCGGACAGCGTCGGAATTGCCGAACATGGCGGACATCTGCTTTTTGGTGTAGAGCCGTGAATTCTCTTTATCCGTAATGCAACTCCCACGCAGACTGTTGAAAAAGCACACCCATTTTTCGACACCGGCTTTTTCGATTTTCTTTATAATCGGCGTAGCAATGTTTAGGAAATCCTTAACGTCATCTTTTCGGCAATGCGCAAAGGCATACACCTGCCCCTCTTTACGATGATTTAGCAACTCTTGATAGTACGGCAAGAACTCCGAGAACATCGGTACATCCCTTGTACCGGTCTTGCCAGTATCGGGAACCCTAATAATTATCCCCGTCCCAACTTTTCTGAAATCGTCAAACTTCAAATCGTTCATTTCAGACGGTCGAAATCCCTGATAACGTCCCAATGCCAAAATGCAACGATACTCTATGTTATCGCCGCACGCCGCTATCGCTTGTGCTGTTCGTTCCAAATCGACATGCTCTTGAGACTGCGTCTTGTCATACTTGACATTCTTAACCTTTGCAAACGGCGAAACTGCTATATGACCGCAATCGACGGCATAACCGAAAAAAGGTTTAACCCACCGGACACAACGGTACACCGTATTGTTTTTGAGTGTGCCAGTCTTGACCGTCCGATGTTTCATTAGATAAGGAATGAAACCGTTGGCTTTGGTATGGTCAATCGTGTAAAGCAGAGTGCCGCCGCCGAAGTATTCTACAAGACAGTCGCAGTATTGACGATAAATCTTTATCGTCTCCTCGTCGATGCCAGTTTTATTTTCGAACCATTCCTCTATCAGTTGCGAAAGCGTCAAGGCACGTTCCTCTATCTTGCCCTCTATCAAACCGTGTTTAATCAGTTTTTTCCGAAGAGCAGGAAGGATCGTTTCCAAACGACCAGCCAAGAGACTCATATCCCCGCCATAATCACGGACACGAATAATAGCATCGACAAGAGACTTGAAGTCCTTTACTACATCCACATCGTATTTAACGGACATATAGATTTCTCGTTGGACACCCCCCTGCACATCAGAGTAAAAAACCCTCGGACGATCAACTGTCCGTTTCGATGTTGATTTCACATCCTTTGCCATAGTTTTCATGCTTGTTAAATTGACTCGACCATAACGAGAACGGAGTTCTCGCCTGCGGGTGACTATTCCTTTGCATTTGATCAATACGGTGTACGTTCCGTTTTTCAAAACAAGCGAGAACTTTTTCCGATTACAGATACGTACAATTAAAACAAGCACAGTCAAACAACAGTCACGTTACTTGACTCAAGCCGACATCCTTTTTGGATAAAACCCTTTGTGCTACGTCGACTCCTAGGTTAATATGATTGTTCGTATTGTACCAAATAAAAAACAAATGTCAACCCCTTTTTATAAAAATTTCCAAAATTTTCCAAAATTCTTTTCGCCCGATGAATCAACCGCATCCGCCGCCGAAACGCACGAACATCTATCGGTACTCCCCGTCCCGACGCAAGTGCTATGCCAAAAATAATTTTTCTTAACACTCCGTTAAAAAATTATTTTTGTCATATCACTTGCTATGTCGGGACTACCGTTACACCGCCGCCGAGACGAACGTTACAAGGAATGAATGTTTTTATTATTGCTATTGTCTTTTTGCCTCCCGACCGCCGACCATTGTCCAGCGTGGGTGAGGGCAACGGACGGCGGACGGGAAGCAAAAAGACAAGTTATAGAGAATAATAAAAACATTCATACTCTAAAATCGTCGAGGGACTCCGAACATCAAACAAAAAGCAAAATGCCGGAAACCAAAATGTTATATCATTCCCTCATGTGAAACTTTTCTGTTTTTTTCATAAAGTCGTCCCAACGTTCCAC
>Ga0099364_10001758_pt1 | contig 35236 bp, 23 predicted proteins | sample TergutTh196P3_FD_73070 | JGI IMG/M metagenome (GOLD analysis project Ga0099364, IMG submission 73070) | Microcerotermes parvus P3 segment gut microbial communities from Pointe-Noire, Republic of the Congo - Th196 P3 | ecosystem: Host-associated > Arthropoda: Insects > Digestive system > Gut ... | reverse complement strand
TATTACAGTATATTAAGGAGTTGGTTTATATGGACAAAGCACAGTTAAACAAGCAAGTAAAGAGCGGGCGTATGTCTATGATTTACGATTTAACATACGGTCGGAGAAGAAGCTTTATATATGTAATTCTCGGGTCTCTGCTTGCTATCGCCATTGATTCAATGATTCCCCAACTTGTGAGATTTACAATCGACAATATTCTCGGCAACAGGGAAGTGCCGGGATATTTGAAAAATATTGTATCGGCGGCAGGAGGAGTTGAATATTTACGAAACAATATATGGGTTCTTATGATTGTCTTTTTGGTATTAATACTGAGCGCGGTATCTTTGATGGCGGTCAGGAGATTTTTTGCGTTTGAATTTGCGGAATATCTCGCGATTAATATACAAAACAAACTTTTTTCACATATTCAAAAGCTGCCATTTGAGTGGCACGTAAAAAATCAGACGGGCGATATAATTCAGCGTTCAACTTCAGATGTGGATACTATCAGAAGATTTTGCGCGTCAGACAGCATAGATATTTTCAGATGTATTTTTATAGTCAGCGTATCGCTCACTCTTATGCTGTCTATGGACGTTCTGATGACGATTGCCGCAGTTATACTAATGCCTTTTCTTGTCGGTTTCAGTATATTTTATTACAAGAGTATCGCAAAAAAGTTTAAAGATGCCGATGAAGCGGAGGGTTCTCTCCAAGCTGCCGTTCAGGAGAATTTCACAGGGGTGAGAGTAGTCCGCGCATTTGGCAGGGAACAGTTTGAGATAGACAGATTCGACGAGAAAAATAACGGCTACGTGAGTAAATCAATGACAGTGATAAACGGTCTCGCAAATTATTGGAGCATAGGCGATATTATCGGCGGATTGCAACTTGCGGTTGTCATGTGCTTCGGGGTATACAGAGCCGTTCACGGCGATATGACTCTCGGCACATTTCAGACGTTTTATGCGTATACGTCAATGATGATTTGGCCCGTGCGAAATTTAGGACGCACGCTCTCGAATTTAAGCAAAGCAACTGTATCGGCAAAGCGTATTCATGAGATATTAGTCGTAGAGCCTGAAATAGTTGGCGATATAAAACCTACTGACAAAAATTATACTTTCGGCAGCATTGAATTTAAAAACGTATCGTTCGGATATAACAAGAGCGGCGAAAATCAGGCTGAATTAAAGCCGATATTAAACAATGTTTCTTTTAAGATAGAAAAAGGCAAAACCCTCGGAATATTGGGCAGTACAGGCAGTGGAAAATCGACTATCAGCTATCTTTTGACACGGCTGTACGACCTTGAAGACGACAACGGCGGCGAAATTCTGATTGACGGAGTAAATATAAAAGAAATCCCGTTTTATGATATTCGCAGGAATATATCGCTTGTATTGCAGGAGCCGTTTTTGTTTTCAAAAACAATTAAAGAAAATATAATTTCGCCCAATCCAAGCGCGGAAGAAAGGGAGATGCACCATGTCGCAAATGTCGCGAACATTCATGAGGCGATACTGGAATTTCCCGATAAATACGACACTATTGTCGGCGAACGCGGCGTTACTCTTTCGGGCGGGCAGAAACAGAGAGTGGCGATTGCGCGTATGTTGATGCAAAACGCCCCCGTTATGATTTTCGACGACTCGCTTTCGGCGGTCGATACTGAAACGGACGCGAAAATCCGCAGTGCGCTAAAGCAAAACACGACTGATTCGGCGGTTATTCTTATTTCGCACAGAATAAGCACCCTCATGCACTCTGACTGTATTATGATACTGCACGACGGAATCGTCGAAGATTTCGGCACTCATGAGGAGTTAATCATGCGTGAGGGAACATACAAGCGTATATACGATTTGCAATCCGCAGTCGTGGAAGAGTATAAATAAATCAAATTTTCAGAGGTGATTAAATTGAATTATCAAGACGAAGAATATAACGCCCCGTTTTCTCTCGGCATCTGGAAAAAAATATTTCCGTTTGCCAAGCCTTACTCAAAAAAACTTATTTTTATAACTGTGTTAATGTTGTACTGCGCTATGTGCGATATATCATATCCGTTGTTTTTGAAATACGCCATAGAAAATTTTATTCAGCCGCAGACAACTGACGGTCTTTTAGGTTTTGTTTTTGTACTCGGAGCGGTATTTATATCGCAGGGATTTGTCGTAAGACAATTTATCAGGCAGGCCGCTTTTGTTGAAGTTCATATAGGCAAAGATATACGCCGCGGCGTTTTTTATCATTTGCAGACGCTGCCTTTTTCTTATTACAATAAAACGCCCGTCGGCTATCTCATGGCAAGAACGATGTCGGATACGGGGCTTATAGGCGACAGAATTGCGTGGTCTATGGTTGATATTATCTGGAGCGGCTCTTTTACAATCGGCGCGTTTATAGCTATGTTTTTCTTGGACTGGAGAATGGCCCTTATAGTTTTAGCGGTCGTTCCCGCATTAAGTATCGCGACTTTTTATTTTCAAATAAAAATCTTAAAAACTACCCGCGTTGTCAGGAGAATAAATTCAAAAATGACCGCCGCAATGAACGAAGGCATAGTCGGAGCAAAAACTACAAAGACTTTGGTTATAGAAGAACTTAATTATAACGATTTTTATTCTATCACGACCGATTTATATAAAAACGCTAAAAAAGCCGCGAGATTCCGCTCTATTTATTATCCTTTGTTGTATTTTTTGGGTTCTATAGCCACCGCTTGTATTTTAAGTTACGGAAGCCACAGCATAATGATTAACGTAATGTCAATATCCACGCTCGCGGCGTTTATAAACTATTCTCTCGATATACACAACCCGATTCAGCAGATAGCGGGGACAATTACGGAATTTATGTCCGCACAGGTCAATGTCGAGCGTGTCACTACTCTTTTAGAGATACAGCCTGAAATTATGGACTCTCCCGAAGTTGTGGAGAAATACGGCGATAATTTTAATCCCAAGCGTGAAAACTGGGAAGAACTTAAAGGCGACATAGAATTTTCAGACGTGACTTTCAGTTATCCCGATACTACGGTGAACATATTTGAAAACTTTAATCTTAAAGTTAAAGCGGGGTCTTGTATAGCCGTCGTTGGTGAAACGGGAGCGGGAAAATCAACGCTTGTAAATTTAGTCTGCCGCTTCTTCGAGCCTACGGAAGGGAAAATATTAATTGACGGCAGGGATATAAAAGAAAGAAGCCAGCTTTGGCTTCACAGCAATCTCGGTTACGTACTGCAAAATCCGCATTTATTTTCAGGCAGTGTGCGGGAGAATATAAGATACGGCAGACTTACAGCTACAGACGAAGAAGTCGAGGAAGCCGCAAAACTTATCTCGGCGGACCGCGTTATAGACACTCTCGAAAATAAATGGAATACAGACGTAGGCGAGGGAGGGGATAAGCTGTCAACAGGGCAAAAACAGCTTATATCGCTTGCGAGGGCGGTACTCGCAGACCCGCGTATTTTTATACTTGATGAAGCGACTTCTTCGGTTGATACGGAGACAGAACAGTTGATTCAAAGTGCGATAACAACGCTTTTATCGGGCAGAACTTCGTTTGTTATAGCCCACAGGCTGTCAACGATTAAAAACGCGGATTTAATTCTCGTCGTCACCGACGGCGAAATCGTCGAGCGGGGAACGCATGACGAACTTATGAGGTCTAAAGGCAGATATTTTGATTTATATACCCGTCAGTTTGAAGAACAGGTTGTAAGTGATTTTGGGTTATAATTTTAAGGGCAAATCTTGTATTTGCCCTTTTTACTGTAAAGGGTATACTTTAATTTATAATTAATCTTTATCTTGCGGACGGCTTTTGGATATGTTATACTTTTATACAGAAACATTTTTATGTTTCTCAAATAATTATATAAAAGAAAGGGTGTTAAACATGAAATATACGATTACAATTATCGAAAATAAAACAAACAAACTAAAAAACAGAATAGGAGAAAATAAATATGAATATCGAATACAAAAGAATTGACGATGCAATCCTAAGTAAAATTGTTGACGAGTACGGCGAATGGACTAAAGAATATATTCATATCAGAGATGATACATTTACGCTTGCGGCTATGAACGGCGATATTCCCGTAGGGTTCGTTTGTGTAATTCCGCGAAGCTTAGATTATCCATTGGAACATTTGAAAGATGCATATACAGAGGTTCTTGAAGTTCATGAAGATTACAGGCGGCAAGGTATCGGACAATATCTTATAAATTGTTGTGAAGAATGGGCAAAAAAAGCAGGATTTAAACAAATCCGCACTCACAGCAACAATAAAGCCGTCGAAGCAATAAATATGTGGCATAAATTAAATTACGGGTTGTGTCCGCATGATTATCATGAATATGAGCCTGAAACAAGTGAATATAAAAATCAATTCTCGGGATATTGGGTCGCTAAGAAGCTGTTCTCATAGAAAAATAAAGGCGGGTTTTTATGCTCGCCTTAAATAATAAAGAGGAACATATATGCAAATCATAAATCAAATTAAGCAGGATATATTTTCTGCGAACGGCAAATTAATTGACAATTTTTATCTAATTCGCGAAAAAAGAGGCGTACACGTATATAAATGCGTTTATGACGGTATTTCGGCTGTTGTTAAATATTTTGAAAATGAGGACGACAAGCGGGAAATCAAGAATTATCGTATTCTGAAAAAACACAATATTCCGACAATAAGAATTTTGGCATACGGTTTTTCATCAATCGTTATGGAAGATATTACTGTGTCGGATAATTGGCGGCTCGGAATAGCTGAGGATTTACATGACGCAGATATTGCGGAAAGCCTTGCCGACTGGTACTTTACTTTCCATGAAAACGGGATAAGTGTGACGGGATTGAAAACATTGTACTTTGAATATGATGAGATAACCGAAGAAAACATCAAGATGTTATGCAAAAAATTTCCCGAAGCAACCGATACTTTTTCTTATATTATAACAAAACACGATAAATTGCGTAAATTGATAGATAAGCCGTCGTATACATTGGTATATAATGATTTTTACTGGACGAATTTTATCGTTCAAAAAGATAAACGACAGGCGATTGTGTTTGACTATAATTTACTTGGCAAGGGTTACAGATATTCCGATATTAGAAATGTTTGCAGTTCTTTATCGGAAGAAGCAGGCAAAATATTTGTTGATGAATATAATCGCTTATATGTAAATAAATACGGCATGAACAGAACCAAAGAAGAGTATACAGAAAAACAAATTGATGATATTTGCGGACCGCTTTTTTCGCTTATTTATCATGTTAAACCAAAAATAGACTTTGAATCGGGAAATCTCCCCGAATGGGTGAAAGAAATATCTGACGGAACTTTGCTTCACAGAGCGAAAAAATTGCTTGAATAGACTTCCTTGGAAATTAAATCAATGTAAAGATTTTGTGCCGAAGCCCTCTTTCGTAAAGAGGGTGGCACGAAGCGTAGCGAGTGACGGGTGTTTTTCTCTCCCCAAACAACACCTGCAATCACAAAACCCCCGCCGCTGCGGCGGCACCCTCTTTACGAAAGAGGGTTGGGAGACTAATTTCCGAAGAAGTTTAATATTGCAGGGTTCGGGCGCGGATTTATACTTGACTATTCACCGCCGCCACGCAGTATATCTCCTTTTTTTGCCTGTATATCCGTTTTTATCTTGAAAATCATAAAGGGGTGCGGAGCTGATTCTATCGGATTGTTTTGTTCGTCAAAAAGACTATCTATCACTATATCGACGCCTGTGCATAACGGCGATAAAATTTGCGCCTTTTGATTTAATACGGCTTTGTTTCGCTGTTCAAATACAGCGAGTTTATTTTCTTTTTCATATCCGACGCATATTCCCAAATATGCCTTTTCCCTGATATATTCGGGACTGCCGCAAATTTTCGCGTCAAGATTCGGACTGCCGTAAAAATAGCCCGTGTCATATTCTCTGCGGCTTACGGATTCGACCTCCAAACGCAGGTTTTTATCCGATGAATAATTATACGGCGATTCATAAAATCTGTCAAGGGCAATTCTATACGCATTGGTGATTGACGCAGTATAATACGCGCTTTTCATTCTGCCTTCTATTTTAAATGCATTTATGCCGCTCAAAACAAGGTCGTCAACATGGTCAATCATACATAAATCTTTCGACGAAAACAAATACGTCCCCGCCATATCTTCCTGAATTTCCAACGGCGCATCGAGCCGCTTTTCTTCCGTGACATAATATTTCCAACGGCACGGCTGGGCGCACATTCCCCTGTTCGCGTCACGCGAAACATAATAATTTGAAAGCAGACATCTGCCCGAATATGACACGCACATAGACCCATGCACAAAACATTCTATCTCAATATTATCGGGTAAATTCTCACGTATGAGCCTAATATCGTCAAATGATAATTCACGCGATAAAATTATGCGTTTGGCTCCCAGTTTTGCCCATGCGAGACAAGCCAAATGATTTTGAGTGTTCACCTGAGTTGAGATGTGTATATCAATATCAAGCATATCCCTTACGAGCGACACAACGCCTATATCGGCGCAGATTAATGCATCAGGCTTTTCACGCATAGCTTTTATTTCTGAAAGATACTGCTTAAACTCGGGAATTTCCGCGTCCCTCAAAATAGTATTTACCGTCAGATATAATTTTTTTTTGAGATTATGCGCGTATTCACAGGCGGTTTCTATCTCTTCAAGCGTAAAATTATCCGCCGCCGCCCTCATGCCGAAATTTTTACCGGCAAAATATACCGCGTCCGCACCGAACAGAAATGCGGATTTCAATTTTTCAAAATTGCCCGCCGGAGATAATATTTCAGGCTTCGGCGGTAAAATTATTTTTTTCTCCGTCATGATTATTTTATCTTTCGTATATTTATTTTAAAAATTAAACCTCTTCGGAAATCAAATCAACATAAAGATTTTTTGCCGAAAAGCCCTCTTTCGAAAAGAGGGTGGCACGAAGCGCAGCGAGTGACGGGTGTTTTTGTCTCCCCGAACAACACCTGTAATCACAAAACACCCGCCGCGGCGGCGGCACCCTCTTTTCGAAAGAGGGCTAAGTGACTATTTCCGAGGAAGTCTAATAAAGCAAGAGGGCAAACACAAGGTTTGCCCCTATAATTATACTTGCAATAATTATCCTGTAACGCCTGTACGCTCGATGCCTTCAATCAAGAATCTCTGTCCTATCAGATATACGACTATGAGCGGTGCGATTATCAAAAGCCCGCAGGTATTTCTTATAGCCGACTGATACATCGTCGAAGCGGCGATTGCCGCCTGACTTTGCGTTAGGCTCCTTGGGATTTTTACAATCTTAGGCAAGAGATACGGACCTGTTTCCGTCGTAAACAATTCGACGTAAAATTCGTCTGTCCACTGCCATGTAAACGAGAGCAGGAATATCGTAATCATCATGGGGATTGAGTTCGGAATTACGATTGTAAAGAAAGTCTTAAACACTCCCGCGCCGTCAACATAAGCGGCTTCTTCGAGTTCGTCCGGTATGCCTTTAAACGCCTGTCTCATTACCAGTATATACAGTCCGTTTTTAAATGCCAAGCCTGTAAGAGATAAAATCAGCAACGGATAATACGTGTTGATAAAGTTGATTTGCAAATCCCTTGTATTTCCGAGAATTGTGCCTCGGATAAACTGGGAGATATTCAGGAAATCAAAATATCTGAACTTCATAAACAGCGAGAACTGTATTGTCTGATGGGGAACCAAAAGAGTAAACATAACTATCACGAAGAACAGCGTATTGCCTTTAAACTTAAATTTTGAGAACCCGTAGCCGACAAAGGTGCAGATAAACATTTGCAGTATAGAGCAGGCAAACGAAAGCAGCGTAGTGTTCAGCAAAGCTCTGTAATATTCGTTCTCGATTATGATTGCCCTGTATGTGTTCAGCGTCGGATATTTGGGGACCATTTTTACCATTGAGTCCAAAAAGTCCTCGGGGCTCATAAAAGAACCTGTAATTTTCGCTAAAAACGGGAACAAGACAACGTATGATATACCAACCAGCAAAACCGTCCTGAAAATTACCCAAACAACTTTCTGAAGAAAGAATACAGAGAGATATTTGACTTTCATTCTTTCCCATAAGGAGGTTCTTTCAAAGTCAACTTTAATAGTGTTTTTTGTTTCTCTTTTTACTCTTGGGGTTGTATTCATAAAATTTTATCCTCCTTTTCCAAGTTAATTTTCACGGCGCTGATAGAACACGAAACTCGAAACGATTCCGCCCACGATTGCCATTGCGCCTATAACAATCAGGAAGTACATCCATGACATCGCGGATGAAAGCACGTTTCCGCCGGGTTCGTCATACACCCACTCTATAAGGGACATAACTCTGTTACTGCGCGACGTAAACGAGTCGATTACCGTGTATATCGCGTTGACGAGTATGAACGGGCTTATCATCGGGAATGTTATCTTCCAGAAAGATTCCCACATTGACGCGCCTTCCATGAATGCCGATTCGTATATGACCGGGGATATGGATTGCAGCCCGCCAAGGAATATAAGCATCTGAACGCCCGAACGGTTGACTATATTAAAGATATTGTTAACCGTCATTACGACATACGCTATAAGGTCGGGGTCTACAAATCTCATGCTTCTGAACAGGAACGCGAAGTCCATTACGGAAATAAGTTCCATTGCCGCGGATTCGCCCTCGCCGCCGCCCCTCGCACCGGGGTCAATCGTATTGCTTGTGTTTGAAAGATAGTCGAGCATCTGGTTTCCTTGGTCGATTCTGTCTATAATCCCCGTGGACAAAACAACGGGAAGAAAGAATATTGCCCTGAACGCGGCTCTGCCTATCATCTTTTGGTTGAGCAGGATTGCCATAAACAACGCGAAAATAACTATCGCGGGTATGTCAAACAGCAACTGCTGCAATCCTGTTGTCAGTGTTCTGACAAAGTTGGGGTCTACGAACAGCGCGTCCGAGTAATTTTTAAATCCGACGAACGTAGCGGTGAATCCTCCGCCCGGGTTAACTCTTATTTCAGTAAAACTATAGTATATCGACTCGACTATAATCGGCAGATAAATCACGAAGAAGCCTACTACAAACGGAGCTATAAACCACCAACCCGCTCTCGCTTTTATCCTGTCGAGAGACGAGGCGCGTTTTTTCTTTTTCTTTTGAACCGTAACCTGCGGTTTATCAACGGTATTTTGCATTTCTTTACTCCTCTCTCGGTTTTATCGAACCTGTACGAAAGACATCGGAGCAAGTTCATACCCCTCAGCTTCGACGGTACTGTTGTTATAATTGAGTATAAACGATGTTCCGCCCTCATACGTCACTTTGACTATATTATAATCTTCGTTGAGGAATTCGTGACCGACTATCGGCTTGGTTCTTACGGGTTTTAATATATTGTTGAGCATATTGTAAATATCAACGGAATCTTCGAACCACGTCGTAAAGTCTACCGAATAGAAGTTGTTGAATACGTCTATAAACTCTTTAAGCCTGTACGTTGACTGATATGACATTATAAAATACGGATTTGCGCCGTTTTCTATAGTTTTCAGAATGTCATATTGAATATCTCCCGCGAGATTGAGCGCGCTGCCCGTTATATCAATGAAACCGTGCGTCACCATTCCGTAGAACGGAACCGCCGCGCTTGTAGCCAAGAATCTGCTGCCGTTGAGCGTAGCGTCCAACACTGCGTCAACATATTTCAGGGTATACACGTTGCCCGCGTTTACGAGCAGATTGCCGTGGTCGGCATACATCTTTTCGAGCATATCCGTCATATACTGCTTCGATTCCTGACGGTTGATAACGTGCCGCTTGTTCTGGTCGGAGTGCAGCTCCGAACCCATTGTGGGTGAAGCCAACGCTCCCACGTTTAATTTCATGTAGTCCCTCATCGCCCTGTCATATAATTCTTCCACGCGGCGGGGCGATATTACGATACTGTTCCAGTACAAAAAATCTTGCGGCAGATACCAGTAGAACTGCTCAACCGAGTATAAATCTCCCATGTCTCTCGCGTACATTCTTTTTCTGTTGAGTCCGTCAAATCTGTACCATGTGCCCAAAATCATCGCAAATTCCATTTCGGGGTATACTCTCGCGCCTTTTGAATTTGCGTATTGTACGAGGTCCTCAAGCCCCTTTGAGCCGCCGAGTGCGTTTTCAACCTTGACTCTTGTGGGAGCGGACGTAGCCATTCCCCTGTTTGCCCAGCCTCTCATTCTAAAGCTCAGGTTGTTTATACCCACGGCGTTAAAATCGTCAATCATTGTCTGTACGTCCTCAAACGACGTCAAGGGTATATTATCCCAATAGGGGAACCCGAGGAATCTCTCACGCAGTCTAATCATTCCGAATGTTTCGACAAACAAAGGTATATCTTCGCCCGTGTCGTCCATCGGCGTCAGGTCGCCTTTCTTGACAAGGTAATTCCTGTACGCCTCCGCCATTCCGACGTAATTTGCCTTGTCTCCCGAGAGCATTATATACCTGATGATATAGTTGCCCGCGTATTTTCTCCTCGACGAAACTGTCATCATACTGTTCAGCCCCGTCGCGGAAACGTCAAGGTTAAACTGGTCGAACGGTCTCGGAATCAGCATCGAATACGCCGTATTATATACGTCGGTTCTTCCCCCGTGCTGTGTGAGTATCTCAGCCATAGCGTCGCCGTCCTCGATTATTGCCAAAAAGCCGTCGCGCCTGTCCTCAACCTCGACTCTCTTGTTTTCGACTATTATCGTCTCTTCGGGGAACTCGGTTATATTGCCCTCTTCGTCCTCTTCTGTATACGCCGGTACTATTTCTTCTACTTCGTCAATAAATTCACGGCTTATACTGTATTCTTCCACGTTGCCGAATACGGGCATCCTCCATTTTTGGGTATGCGTACCGTATATCCTGTTGAAAGAATAGTCGTGTCCGTATATTCTGTTTTTCAAAGTCAGCGGCTCCTCGCCGATTTCCTCATATTTTACTATAGTTCCCGAACCGTCGGGTATAAACGTGTATCCTATATTTCCGCGTCTGCCCGCGCCCATATAAGGCAGAACACTGATATAAGTTATTTTATAAGTCGATTCGTCGAATCTTATTCCGTTAGCGGGAAGCCTTACATAAAGCCCGTCCTCGTCGAGGTAATATTCAAGAGCCATTTTAAACAAAGGCGGAGCCTTGTCAGTCGCTTCGTATTCGACGTTTCTGTGGTCCTCGTCCATCATCTCAAAAGTATACTGCGTATTTTGCTGGATATAGCCCTCAATTTCGGTAAGTTCGCGTTCAGAAGCTCCCGGGTCGAAAATATAAATAGCCATAAACTTTGTGATGGGATAAGTTATCTGAAGCTCTTTTTGTGCTCTTTCCGTCAATGTAGGGTCGGTAGCGTCTTTCAGCGTATAATACGCCTCCATTTTTCTTCTTTCACGCTCGTTTGTTATATGCTGCAAAATATTCTCTTTGAACGATTCCGCTTCAATCATTCTCGGGACTAATTTTCTTTTTTCAATTTTCCCTATAGTATATTCAACGCGTATTCCGCCCCTTATTCTTTTCATTGTTATCTGTCCGTTAAGCGCGGCGTTTTTATACGAGTTAAAATCCTGCTCTTTGTCGCTTTCAGTATATTTGATATGAATTTGCGACAGCAACTGTTCTTTTATCCCCGTTGAGGAAGCCGAGTTTGCGCGCCCCACATCATAAGGGTTGGATAAAAGAATCTGACCCGTTCTTGTGTCAAATACTGCGGTTTCGCCCGTTTCACTCTGATACCAAAGCTCATATCCGTAGCTTTCGACTACTTTTTCCATAGAATGAAGCTTTTCTTCGGGGTTGGCGTAAACTATGGTTGTGTAATCCTCAATCGAAAATTCTTCTTCATCATCGCTCGCATACGCGGGGATAATTGCGAACACCGTAAAACAACCCAAAAACATAATCAAAGCCATTGCCGCCGAGAAAAATTTATTTTTCATGCTAAACATTTATATATACCCTCCTCTCTTAAATTTACACTAAAATCGGTATGACATTTCTATATAGATAGAGTTGATGAAACGCACGATTTGCATTAACAGCGACGAGAACAATATTCCCACGAACATTATAAACGCCATTCCCACTATCGAGCCAATCATCGTCGCCACGTTCTTCCCGAGCGAATAGTCGTGTATTACCATAACCCCGAAGAACAGCAGCATACCCAGCCAAACATAAGCCAATGTTTCTACCATTCTGAGTATAGGCACTTCATCAAGCACCATTATGTGTGTTACCATTGTCCCGAAGAATATTACGGGGATAAGCGGGATAAGCGAATAGCACGCTACCATGAATACGTCTTTCATGCTTCCCTCTCCGTCAAACAATGTCGTAAGACACCAGTTCGATACAACGAAAAGTACGACGGGAACGAAAATCGCGATGGATTCCATAATAAAGTTGCGCGCAAATGCGCCGGGATTTAAGATATACCCTCGCCCTATGCCCATAAAGATAAATGCGAGACAGGTGAGAAGGAAATATATCACTGCGGCTAACAGCGAACCTCTCTTTTCATGCTTCATATCCCAGAAGCCGTCGAACGGGTGGAAGATAATATAAATTCCGTAGAACATATGGCTTTTAAGTTTAAGCCTTCTGCCCTCCCTGATTTGGTCGCGGGAGTTTACCCTGTTAGCATATTTAAAGAACTGCGACACGAGAATTACTATAAGAACGATAGACAACGGGATAACTATGACATAGTTTTCTATCCAAAGTTTTCTGTACTGCTTAAACGAATTGGAATAATTATCTATATCCCAAGCCAGTTTAAATTGTTCCATTGCTTCAAGATAAGCCCCGTCTCTGTGCAAGTTCTTGCCGATGCCTATATAAGAAAGATTAAAGTTTATATTTCTTTTGAGAATTTCCTGCCAGTATTCAACTGACTTGTCATATTCTCTGTTTCTGTTGCTTTGAAGTGCTTCGATTAATGTGTCGCCGTAGGGAGTGCGTTTATAGACCATAATATTCGAAGCTGTCTTGTCGAGCAGAAGAATTTTATCACCCTGATAGGTAATCGCCTGAATACTCTGCATATTTCCGAAATACTGTCCGTCGTCTCCGAATATATACAACATTCTGCCGTCCTCGTCATAGGTGTATACTTTGCCCCTGAGTTCGTCTATAATGCTCCATGTCCCCTCGGGACCGATTGCCGCATCTATGATTTTCGACGGACCTTTTCCGAAGCTGCCGCCGAATCCTCCGAAGCCGGGATTTACTTCGCCGCCGGGACCGAACGAACCCGAACGTCTGAGAACGTCTGAACCCTGCGGGTTGAGCCTTTTAACAGGCGCGTAGTCCGAGCTTCTGTCTCGGAGCGCAGCTTGCTGCTGGCTCGGCTCTATCGACGAGGTTGTTACAAATACAAAGCCCTCTTCGTCGATAGTAATATTATTATACTCGGTAGCGACGTTTCTGATTGACGCCTGCCTCTGTTCCCTCGTCTGGAAGTTTCTCCAGAATATCGCGAACGGGTCGGCGACCGACCTCTGCGCCCCGATGAATCCCTGAAATTCCCCTGCGGAACTCATGGTTATTACGCCTTGATTTGTCGTGGACGACACAACGTAGAATCTTCCCGACCTGTCTACGACGAGAGCCACGGGCTTATATACCGCGCCCTCCGGGAAAACCTCGCTGTCGGGCTGTTCGATAATTCTCTGATGATTGCCCTCTTTGTCGAACACAACTATTCTGTTTTTCTCTGTGTCGGCGATATATATGCTTCTGTTATCGGCATATGCGCCCCTCGGTCCCGACAATTCATCGGGAACCCCCCACACGTTGACAAATTGGCTGATTATAAAATCCAGTTTGTAATCCGAAGTAGTGACTATTATTCTGTTATTTCTCGGGTCAGAAATATACAGTTTGCCGTCGAGCGGGTCTGCGAACATTGCGCTCGGGCTTTCCATAGGAGTTTCAAGCCCTATTACAGCAGACGATATTTCCCTCTCGGGAACATACGCATCGGGCGAGTCAACCGCTGTGCCATAACCTTCATTGCTTCCAAACGAAACATAAACATAAGTCGTATACGCCGCGCTCGACGCCGAAACCGGTATGCTTCCCAAAAGCACGGCAAGCAGTAAAAATACAATAAACCGCGTTAAAATTTTCATAAAAATTTTCCTCCTCCTGTCCAAATTAGTCCTTCATACCTGAGGACGCCATCGTTTGAAGAATATTAGACTGCGATACGACAAATACGACTATGGGGACTATCATCGTAACAACCGTTGAAGCCGCCGCCGCCCCCGCGCGCACTATACCGCCCGCGAGAATCTGTCCTATCGCATATGGGAACGTCTTTAATTCCTCACTTTGAATATATACCGACGCTCCCATGTTCCACAGTCCCTGAAACGAGAAGATTATAAGAGTCAGCCATGCGGGTTTAACTATCGGCATCGCTATTGACCAAAACGTCCTAAATTCTCCCGCGCCGTCAAGCCTTGCGGATTCAAGAATAGAATCGGGGATTGTCGCGTCTATAAACTGCGCCATCAAGTAAAGACCGAGAGTTGAACACCAAGCGGGAACGATTATCGCGAAGTATGTGTCTACCCAGCCGAGCGTACTCATCGTCAAAAAGTTTGTGATTGTCGTAACCGTAGCGTTGAACATAAGCGAAAGTCTGATAACCCTGAAGATTCCTTTCGCGCCGGGGAACTTAATTTTCGCCAAAGCGTATGCCGCTATGGACGAAAGAACCAAGTTGCCGAATGTGCCGATTGCGGATATAAATATAGTATTAAATATATATCTCGAGAACGGAACCCATGAAGTCGCCATAAGTCTGAACAGGTCGGAATAATTTTTCCCAGTGGGATTTACGACGAAAAATCTCGGAGGGAACATCCAAAGTTCGTCGAGAGGTTTCAGCGATTGAAGTATCGCGTAAAACATCGGGATAAACATAAACGCTCCGAAGATAATCAGTATTGTGTTTATGGCAACGTCCCCGCCGACCGACCTGTTGAGGGCGTGAGTGCCTTTTTTAATCCTTAATTTAGCCATATTTATTTACCTACCTTCGATAATAATCTGTTAACAAGCAAGTTTGCGCCCAGCATCATAAAGAACAGCAGCGTCGCTATCGCCGAAGCGTAACCCATTTCAAATCTTATATCGCCGTAGTCGGCAAGATGGTGCATAATAGTATGGGCGGAATAGTTTATACTCGGGAAGCCCGCAAGAGCCGTAACGATTCCCCCGAACCCGAACGAAGCCGTTATTTGAAGCACCGCTCCGAACATAAGCTGATTTCTCATCAGGGGCAGCGTGATAAACCAAAGCTCCTGCCATCTGTTTCTTATTCCGTCAACCGCGCCCGCTTCGTAATATTCCCTGTCAACCGTCTGCAATCCCGCGATAAACGCGAGGAACGGGATACCGAGCGACATCCACAGCGCGACGAGTATACACAAGTTCATAACATAGTCGGCGTTCTGGAACCATATAATCGGCTCCTGAATGAGATTAAACCTCATCAAAAGGCTGTTCGCGTAGCCGTACTGGTCGCCGCTGAAGAATATGTTCCAAATAAGATATACTTGACCTGATATTGACGGAGCGTAGAATATAAGCGTAATAAACGCCCTGATTTTCGGGGAAAGCTCGTTAATAAACCAAGCCATCATAAACGAAAGCAAATATCCTGTGGGTCCTGTTACCGCCGCGAATACGAGCGTATTCTGTATCGCCAGCATAAAAATATCATCGTCGAGAAACAGTCTTACATAGTTGTCGAGGAACACAAACGTCGGAAACTCCAAGAGATTAAAGTGAGTAAAGCTAAAAAATATTGACAACAGAACAGGCAAAATCGTAAAAATCGTAAACAATATAAAAAACGGGGCAATCATAAAATATCCGATTTTATACATTTTCATTTCTTTTAATGTCCATTGCCACTTTGTCATATCGCCCCTGTTAATGGCTCTTTTTACTTCTGTACCGCTGTCTACGGGTTTATCTGCCATAGAATTTCTTCCTCCTTAAATTAATGTTTGAGAGCAAGTATTGGGTTTGGCGGGCGGGCTGACCCCGCCCGTATATTAAAAATTTTATTAATCTCTGTCAAGTCTCCTGCCGAATCTGTCCCTTTCTATAACAGGCATACCAAATTCGCCTCTTTTACGCGTAAGCTCTTTGTTGATTTCCTCGAGATAGTCCTGCATAACTTCAATCGCGTTCAAGCCATCGTTAGTTACCGCTCTCCAAGCGAAGTCAACATATCTGCCTACAATATATCCGCCGGGAACTTCGGGAGCCGCCGAGAGGAATTTAAACTGTTCAAAGAGATTTCTGTAATCCGCCGTAGCCCAAGGCATTTTCGCGAGGGCTTCAAGATTAGCCGTAGGCTGTTTCGCTGCCGGACCCATTATCGCGACCATTTCGTTTCCGAATCTGCTCTGCGCGACTTCGCTCACCCACCATTGCATAAACGCCCATGATTCTTCCTGATTTTGATTGGTTTGAGCCGTCCTCAGCATGATAGTAGTCGTTACGCTTGCGGGGGACGAGTTGTCGAGTATCATGTTGTCGCCCAGTTCTAAATAGGGGATTCCCTCGTCTTCGGGCATTTTCTCACGCACAGTGCCGGGGATTGGGATAAATTCCCAAAGACCGCGTATTTCGGGCGCGAATATTGTAAGATGATTGTAAGTGTCGTAATTCGCGAGGGCGATTGGCATTTCTCCCGTTCTGAAACGGTTCGCAAAGTCATACTGAATGGGGAATTTATAGATTGTATAGAGATTTGTCATTCTTTTGAAAGCGTCAAGCGCGTCGTTTGTGTCGAGGTTAATTTCAATTCCGTCGCCTTTATAGAGCGGCACGTTCTGTTGGAACATAAATATCTGTAAAGGACCCATACCCGGAGTTATTCCGATATCGAGATTTTTCAACTGGAGCCGTGGAACTATATCGAACAAATCCTCCCATGTGGTCGGCACGTCAATTTCTAACTCGACAAAGACGTCTTTTCTGTAGAACAGCATATTAAAATATTGCATTTCGGGCAGTCCGTATACTCCGTATTGATAAGACGGGTCTTTTTCACGCTCGGCGTGATTTTGGAAAGTAAGCGGAATCAACGCCGCAGGATTAAAGCGTTTTACGACTTCATCGAAGCCGTCTATGCCTCTTGCGGGGTCGCCTTTAAAATCGTTCAAAGGCAGTACCGCACTTCTAATCGCGTAGTTAATCGCGTCTCCCGCAGCCCTTCCAAGCGATACTTCGGGACCAACCCCCGCGAGCGTCGCGGGAAGCAGCGAACCCTCCGCGATAAGCTTAACATTTATTGGAATACCTGTCACAGTTGTAAAGCTGTCAAACACCATTTGGCGTACTATTTGCGCTTGGTCGCGTCCTGCTGTCAAGCCTCCGAGCCAAACCGTGACGACGTTATCGTTTTTAGAAATTTCTTCCATTAGACCTACCGACGTATAATCGCCGAAGAAAGACATTATAAACGAAACAAATTCATATGCTACGTTTTGGAAGAAATTCGCGTTTGCTCTGGGTAAAGGTATACCTATTGGCTGAATTAATATATAATCGAGTTCAAGCGGCTGATTTCTTCTTTCGAGAAGCCATGCGCTTAGACCGCCTATATTAGAATAAAATCTGCCCAGATTCGGGGCAACTTTATCTTCATCGCTGTACATACGCTCAAGTTGGAGCGCGATTTGGTCCAATATAACCGTATGCTCTCCCCTTGTGCCGATGATTTCTTCAAGAGAAGCCGCGATTTCGCGTAGGTTCTCACATTCGTCAACCATATCTTCAAGCACGTCGGGAATCAGTCTGTAAAATCCGTAGTCCCTGTTGTTGTCGGGATTTGTGCCAGTTATCATACGGATTTTTCTGTACATCTCGTTGAGCTTGATAACGCTTGCTTCAACTTCTCTCAACAAGTCAGACATAGCTCCAAGCGACACTTCAAATTCAATTACGTTGCGTCCCGAGGGGAGATAAAATTCGAACTCTGTTTCTCCGTCGTTCAAGGGTATTATCTGCCAGTCGTCCTTAAAGTTAAATTTAAGTCTTTTTGCTTCTTGAAAAGGAATCTCGCCGTTTATTCTGACTTTTCTCGATGAATAAACGCCTTGATATATAGACTGCTTAAATCTCGGGATTATCTGATACATACCTTCCGCACCTGCGGGAATGTCAAACTCGTATCTTATCCACTGACCGTAAACCTGCCATTTGTCGCTGCCGATAGAATTAAGCCTGATTCTCGATGCGTCCTGAGGTTCTGTAATAGCCGAGGTTCTGTCATTGAGGGGATATATTACGATTTCAGATGTAGCAGTGGGTAATTGCGCTAAAATTTTTATCGGGTCTGCCGTGCCTGTTCTCGAACTTGAGTGATTGCTTCTGTATTCGTCGTATGTCGGAACGTCAGGTGCTTTAAAAAATTTCAGTTCGCCTATGACTACAGGCTCTTTTACTGATTCAAAGTGAAGTACGTGTTCACCTGCTGTCAGATAAAACAAGAACGGTTCGGAAGTAAATCCCGCCGAATCCTCCGCGAGCATTTCCCTCCATTCGGGGGCTTCGGATTTTGTGGGTCTGATTTCGTTGTCCCTGATGTCCCGCCTGAATCCGGGATTTCCGTTTTCGTCAAATTCATAGTTGTCTACATAGGGTTTTGTAAAAGTCAGATACCGCGCTTCTTTAAACGGAACTTTATTGTTGATTTTCACCATTCTTTCAATAGACGAAGATTTTCCTTCTATAGGGTAGTATGTAACATTAAAGTTATACAAACCCTCTCCGCCTACCGGTACTGTGAACAACAAAGCTATCGAACCGTCGTCGGGCGACAGGAACGACCTTCCGCTTCTTCCCTCGTAGTTGTCATAAACAGTCAGTTGCTGCCCGTCCGGCAATTCAGACTGACTTAAATCTATGTCATTGGCTGTCATAATAATAACTGCGTTTCCATATGGCATTCTTCCGTGTTGAGAATAATATATGTCGCTATGCAGTGCGAGATAGTCATTATAAGGAATCGCGTTGATTATTTCTTTGACTTCTTCAATTCGATTTCGCCTTTCGGCTTCGGTTTCCGCCGCGCTTACAGGCGACGCCAGCAAAGGCAAGATTATACTGACTGTCATTAGTGTCGCAAGGAAAATGCTGAGTATTTTTTTTGATTTCCCTCTGGTGTGCTTGTTCATTTCCATGAAACTTTTCCTCCCATATAAAATTTGCATAAATTTTTTCACAGCTTGTATTAAATTAAGTGAATTAACTTGACGGAAGACTGACAGTTTTGTGTAAACTGCATATTGTAAGTGAGAATTGGTCATGCTATTTTGAATATATGATAAGCGTCTGTAAATAAAGAACCAACTTATTTGAAAATTCAGCGACTTAAAATTATAAACTGCCGACAATAAATATTCACATTGCCGTAATATCGGCAAATTACAAAATACAATGCTGTTTTATGATATTGAACGCAACATAATTTGTGAACAATTTGCCGTCAGTCTTTGTACATTTTGGTAAAATGACGCCAAAAAAGGTCAAATAAGTAAAAATTACATAATATTCGATTTTTCAACTCAAAATACGAAAGATATTTTTCCGCCTAAATTGAACCGAAAATATAATTTACAGCAGTCTTCTTGCAAACTATAATATCATATTCGTGTAAATTTGTCAAGTATGACAATAAAATATTGCTTTTTGCCGTTTTTTTTTATGCACTTTTTTACAAAACAAAGTTGTTGATAATTTGTTCTTGATTTTTTGAAAATTATCACGTAAATTTATACTTCAGCTCAAATTTCAATATTTATTTTATTAAATTTTTGTTATTTCTATGTCGATTTTGCCGTAATTTACATCAAATTTGCCTTAATTTTCACTAAAAATATAAATATTTCGTTTATATTTTTTATTTGAGTTAAAATCAATACGCATCTGAATTTTTGTAAAATTTTACATAAAAAAACACCGTTTACCGCTCAACAAATTGCTCTGTATTGTATATCTTGCACAAATTGTTAATAAAATATTTACAATTACGGCTTTAAATAACACCCTGATTTTTCAGTAATTTGACGTCATTATTTATTTTTCTTTTTCACGGGACGGCGGGAATCCTGTCTGTGTTTTTTCTTTCCGCAAAAAAACGACATCAAATCTTCTCTTCCCGTAGATTTCAAGGCGCGGCACACCAATTCGCGATTTTCAGGTCTGCCGCTTTGCAGTAACGCCCTTTGTATTCGCTTTTCTTCGTATGTTTCGGGAATATATATTTTTTTGCCCGTAAAGGGGTCTATGCCCGTATAAAACATACAAGTCGAGGAAGTCCCCGGCGTCGGGTAAAAATCCTGAACCTGTTCGGGAGAATAATTTTTGCTTTTTAAATAAACCGCTAAATCTATCGCGTCGTTAAGAGTGCCGCCGGGGTGAGACGACATCAAATACGGCACTAAATATTGCTCTTTGCCGTGTTTTCTGCAAAGATTAAAATATTCCGCGCAAAAGTTTTCATATATATAGTTCCCCGCTTTTCCCATGACTTTTAAGACATTATCGCTTATATGCTCCGGCGCGACTTTTAACTGCCCGCTTATATTGTCTCTCACCAGTTTGTCAAAAAAATCTCTGTTTTTGTCGAGCATTAAATAATCATATCGTATGCCCGACCGTATGAATACTTTTTTCACTCCCTGTATTTTTTCCACTTCTTCTATTAATTTTTGATATTCGCTGTGGTCTATATATAAATTTTTACACGGTTTTGGAGCTAAACAGCGTCTGTTTTTGCATACGCCGTCTTTAAGTTGCTTTTCACAGGACGGCTTTCTGAAATTTGCCGTAGGTCCGCCTATATCGTGTATATATCCCTTGAAATCGGGCATTTGGGATATAATCTCCGCTTCCCTTACGACAGACTTTATACTTCTCGACCTTACGCTTCGCCCTTGATGAAACGCTAACGCGCAGAAATTACACGCGCCGAAACACCCCCTGTTATGCGTTATCGAAAACTTTACTTCGCTTATCGCGGGGATTGCGGGAGTTGACGATAATTCGCCGCGTCCCATATCATAAACGGGGTGATATTCCCGTGTAAAAGGCAAAGCATAAACTTTATCAAGCTCTTTTTCTTCGAGGGGCGGCATAGGGGGATTCTGCACCAAGACTTTATTGTCGTAATATTCCAATACCGTCTTGCCGTATATATAATCATTTTCTTCGTATTGGATTTTAAATGCTCTCGCATACGCCTTTTTATCTTGTTTTAATAAATTATAATCGCCGCATATTATATATTCGCCTTTGGGAAGATAATCTCTTTCGCATAATATTGCCGTGCCTTTTATATTTCTAAGCTTTTTTACCGCTACACCCATATTTAAAAGTTTCGCGATATTCTCTACAGCTTTTTCTCCCATTCCGTATATTAATATATCCGCTCTTGAATCGACAAGAATACTGCGGCGCACTTTATTATCCCAATAATCATAATGCGCGAATCTTCGCAGAGACGATTCGAGTCCGCCTATTATTATCGGCACATCGCCATAACACTGCCTTATTAAATTGCAGTAAACTATAACCGCCCTGTCGGGACGCAGTCCCATTTTTCCGTTAGGCGAGTAATAATCATAGTTTCTTTTCTTTTTTGATACGGTATAATGCGCTACCATTGAGTCGATATTTCCGCTCGACACCAAAAAACCCAGTCTGGGTTTGCCTAAGCGAGTTATATCCGCCGTATTTCTCCAGTCAGGCTGCGCGATAATACCAACGCTGTAGCCGAGACTTTCGAGCAGGCGGGATATTATCGCAGTTCCGAAAGAGGGGTGGTCAACATAGGCGTCGCCCGATACAAAAATAAAGTCAAGCGGAGTTTCGGGCGATAATAAATCCTGTTTAGTTATCGGCAAAAATCTGTTGTTTGTTTTCATAATTATTTCTCATTTTAATATTTATTTTTCGGAGATGACCACCCTGATATATGTATTGAAACACTGATATATTGTTAATATCGTAGGGCGTGATGCCCTCGGCACACCGGGAAAATAAATCCAATATTAATTGGCGGTAAGTTGACGGAGTACCGAGGGGCATTTATGATACAATGTACTACTGTAGAAAATGGTTAATTTGCGAATAATTATTTTTCTTTGACTGGTATCAATATATCAATCTGCCATACTTCGCTGTAATATTTTTCGCTCGAAATATTTAAATTGATATGGTTCAGGTATTCTTCCAACCCGTTCGTCATACATTCAGGCGTGCCAAGATTAAATTCGTATTTTTTGCTATTCTTGACCCATTCCCATAACAAAGGACATTCTTCCCAGTCCTCACCCGTTATTGTGTATGCCGCATACAGACCGCCCAAAAATTGTTTTTTTACAAAAGGTTCGGGAACGTCCATGCTTTCAGGTATAGTAACCAAGCGTTCATATCCGTGTTCTTCGCTGTTATGCGGTTTGTCAGGGTGATTTAATCCATAGTGCCGTAAGTCAGGTTTAATTTTTGCGAGATTATTATTTTTAATAAATTCACGCATCATAATGCCCGTTGTACTTTCAGGTATTTCTGAATTAGTACAGCCTATGTGGTGTATTGACGCTACCGTTGCGGGCGGAAGATATATAATCCTCACATCCCTATCTGTCAGCCTGTTTAATTTTTCACCTGCTTTGTTTAAAATTTCCATTGTGTATTCCTCCTTAAATTTTAAATTGGAAACGGTAATGGAATTAACACTCTCTAACAAGTTCTTATCGTCAAAAAACGCAAAATTTTCATTATCCAAGTTTAAACGCTCAATAAGCGACGTAATAATTTGACTAATGTTTGATAAGGCGTTAATCTCGTCATATATTTCGGATAAATTACACTCAAGAATATCAATAGCAACTTTTGTTTCATTATCCTTCAACATTTCCGCAATTTGTTTCAAGGGTATTCTAAGTTTACGTAAAATAACGATTTGCCGTAGTCGTATGATTGAATACTCATCATACAACCGATATGCTGAATCCTCTTTTTTTACCGCCGTAATCAACCCTATTTCTTCATAATAACGGAGTGTTCGTATCGAAATATTAAACTGTTTAGATACTTGTCCGATTGGTTGTAAATCCATTACACTCATCTCCTTTAAACATGATTATACAGGCTTACGTGACGTGAGAGTCAATGGATATTTAATGAACAAAATAAAAATGTTTTAATTCAGAAAATATATATTTTCTGTATAACAGTACATTTAATTATTTTTCAAATACCGATACAGACAATGTTGTCGGTTATAAATATTTCCATTGTTATTTGTGGTACATTGTATTACATTTTTCTATTTTCCAATAATTGGGCTTTGGTCGAGCCAATCATTTTATCTTCGCATCTCAAAAGTTCGTCATATAATTTTTTTCTCAAACTTGACAATAAATCTTTTTTAGCTTCGTCATATATAATATTTTCAAGCTCATACGGGTCTGCGTTTAAATCATAAAGTTCGTCAATATCAGTCAGGTTCCATACATACTTATAGCCGTCAATTTTTATCGAACGGCAGGAATATAAACCGAACTGCTGACCGTTATAACTTGATACCGCAAAATCCCTCTCCAACTTTTCATCTTCTGCAAGCGCGTTATACAAGCTCTCGCCGTGGAGAGTATTTCCCGTCGGCTTCTCTATTCCGAGAAAATCCAATATAGTTGGTACGACGTCAAGGCAGTTGTGAACATACCCGTCAAAAGTCTGCGGTTTTATGTGATTGTCATATCTTATAATAAACGGAACATGAACTAAATCTTCATACATGACATAGTGCTTGTCAAGCATTTTATGGCTTCCGCACAAATCGCCGTGGTCGCAGGTATAGACAATAAGCGTATTTTCGATTTGCCCCGTATCTTCGAGATTTTTTATTATCTTGCCTATCGCGTCGTCATATTGACTGATATAGCCGTAATATAACGCAACGGTTCTCGCCATTTTTTCCCATGTTACATCTTCAAGATTCCAGTTTATCACCTGTTGTTTGTGCATATAAGGCTTGCCCTTGAAATCATCGTCAAACCCTCCCCATTTTTCAACATCCGAGGGATTATACATAGCGTCGAACGGCGCGGACGGGCGGCACGGCAAATGCGGTTCGGGAAAGTCGATATTGATAAACCACGGCTTATCCTGTTTCGCGAAATTATTGATAAACCCGTTTGCTTTTTCGGCGAGTATATGCGTATGAGAATACTCAAGCGGGATTGGGCATGGGTCGCCGAACGCGCCGTTGGGATAACTGATATCTGAGGTTTTGTTTCCCGTAGCCTCAAAATATTTTTTGTTTACTTCAGCCGATATTTCTCCGCTTGTCACGGATATATCAAAGCCGTATTTATCGGGTTGAAGCGAGCCTGATACGTTCCATTTGCCGCAGAAAGCTGTATTATAGCCTTGTTGTTTGATATGCCTTGTGTAAAAATAAGCGTCCTGCGGTACTTCGCATACGGGGTGGGTTATGTGAAAATTCCACAACGCGCCGTAATACTCGGGGCGTTTACCGCAGAATAACGCCTGTCTTGCGGGAGCGCACACAGGGATAGGCGTATAAGCGTTTGTAAACCATGCGCCTTTTTTTGCCAAATTATCTATGTTCGGGGTTTTTACGGGGCGTATATTCGAGAAGCCTATGCAGTCATAACGCTGTTGGTCGCACATTATAAATAAAAGGTTAGGGGATTTTTTAAGATTTGATATTTCAAACACCTCCAAAATATTAAAATAACGCATAGTGCTAATATAAGTCCTCTTTTGTAAAGAGGGTACCACCGCACGGCGGGTGTTTTCTAAAATTTAATGTTGTTCGGGGAGATAAAACACCCGTCAGGCTTCGCCTGCCACCCTCTTTACAAAAGAGGGATAGGATACTAATTTTTCACTTCGCTTATTTCTAATTGTTTTGCATGGGTAGTCTTACCGCTACAAGGTAAACCTACCATCTATCATCGAAACACCACTGAAATAAATAAAATATGCCGAATGTACATATTAATATTGTATAATTATTTTAACAATTTGTCAATAAAAAAAATTTTATTATAAAATATATAAATTTGTATTGCATATTCCGTGAAAATATTATATAATGTAAGAATACGGAAAGTAATATTTCTAAAATTTGATAAAAATTGAATAAAACGGAGGTACTAATTTTAAATGGCTAACACAAAGGATATAAGAAACATCAGCTTTTTAGGTCACGGCAGCAGTGGTAAAACTTCTCTCGCGGAAGCGATTTTGTTTTTTACAAAAAATTCAGACAGGCTCGGAAAAATTTCTGAAGGCAATACGGTGAGCGACTATGACGCGGAAGAAATCAGGCGCAATTATTCGCTCCAAACTACGCTTTTAAGCTTTAACTGGAAAAACGCGAAAATAAATATACTCGACACTCCCGGTTTTTTTGACTTTGCCGGGGAAGTGAAACAGGCTGTAAGAGTTGCGGATTCCGCATTGATAGTTATTGACGCTAAATCGGGAGTGGACGTCGGAACAGAGTTCAGTTGCGAATACGCCGACGAAGTAAAAATCCCGAAAATCTTTTTTGTAAATAAACTCGACGAAGAAAATGTAAATTTTGAGAATATATTCAACGAATTGAGAGAAAAATTAGGCGTGGCGGTTTGCCCTGTCTATGTGCCGTTCATCGAGAACAACAAAACATCGGGATTTGTGGATATAACCAAAGGCAAATATTATATACCCGATAAAAACGGCGTTATGAAAGAGGACGCTGTTCCTTCCGCGTTTGAATCTACCGTTGAAGAATACAAGCAAATGCTCTTTGATTCGCTTGCTGAAACAAGTGAGGAGTTCATGGAAAAATATTTCGGCGGTGAAGAATTTACGGACGAAGAAATCGAAACTGCTCTGCACGCGGGAATAAGAGACGGCAGTATAATACCTGTATTTTCCGGTTCTTCGACAACTCTTGCCGGTATAGAATATTTCACGGACGGCATAGCGAAATATTTCCCCAATCCGATTGATAAAGCCAACGAGAGAGTGTATGGCGAGGACGGCGAAATAACAGATAAAAAAATAGAGGAAACAGGAACTGTTGCTCTCTTTGTGTTTAAAACGATTGTTGACCAGTTCGGCAAAATGTCGTTCTTTAAGGTTATGAACGGCAATCTCACAAGAGACGTGTCGCTCAAAAATATCAGAAGCGGACAAACCGAAAAGTTTAACCGTCTGTTTACCGCGAGGGGTAAAAAGCAAACGGAAATTGAAGAACTTTGTTGCGGAGATATAGGCATTACGGTAAAACTTGCCGCGACAAACACAAATGACACTTTAGCGTCGGACGATGCTGTAGAATACGCGAAAATCAACTATCCCGAGCCGTTCCTGACATATGCGATACTGCCTAAGGCAAAGGGCGACGAAGATAAAATATCAACGGGACTCAGCAAACTGCTTGAGGAAGATTTGACAATCAAATATGAAAACAATGCGGAAACAAGACAGCTCCTTCTCTCGGGGCTCGGTGAGGTCCATATCGACGTTCTTACTTCAAAACTCAAAACAAGGTCGAATTTATCGGTCGAGTTTTCAATTCCGAGAATGGCGTACAGAGAAACTATCAAGAAAAAAATCGATGCCGAAGGCAAGCATAAAAAACAATCGGGCGGTCACGGTCAGTACGGTCACGTTAAGATAACATTTGAACCGTGCGACGAAAACCCCGGATTGACGTTTACGGAGAGCATTTTCGGCGGTTCGGTGCCTAAATCTTATCACCCCGCAGTCGAAAAAGGCTTGCTTGAGTGTATAAATAAAGGCGTATTGGCGGGATTCCCCGTAGTTAACCTCAAAGCTAATCTCTTTGACGGTTCTTATCACGATGTTGACTCGAACGAGTTGTCGTTTAAACTCGCCGCAGCTCTCGCGTTCAGAGAGGGGCTAAAAAATGCGGCTCCCGTAATTCTTGAACCCGTGGGAGAACTCAAAGTTACTATTCCCGACAGCCTTGTTGGCGACGTAATGGGCGATTTGAACAAACGTCGCGGGAGAGTAATGGGCATGAATCCGCATATCTCCAAAAAAGGCTATACAGTCGTTGAAGCGGAAGCTCCAAGTTCGGAAATGCAGACATACACGATACAGCTCCGCGCAATGTCGCAAGGCAGAGGCAGCTATGAGTTCAGATTTGTAAGATACGAAGAACTCCCGGCGGCATTATCGCCTAAAATTATCGAAGAAGCGAAAAAATTCGCTGAAGAAGAATAATTTATTTATAAATATTTAAGAGGGCAGACACAAGGTCTGCTCTCTTTTTTGATATTTTGTTAGATATCGTATTCGTGAAAACTGAATAATAATATTTGTATTGTTTATCGTAGGGACGACCGCCTTTGGTCGTCCGTGAAAATAAGTTCAATAAAATCAAATATCTTTTTAATCCAACAAACCCTCATAAAGCGTTACGCTGTCTTCAACGAATGATTCAAGTTCTTCCGCCGTCAATTCGCGTTTCGCAATCACGGAAAGCATATATATCTGTTTCGCTATGCTTTTATCGGCATTGACTGCGAGCTTTTGGATTAATGCGTTTTTAGAGTTTATAATTAAACTTTGTTCATAATCCACACCCGGCATATCCGGTATGCTGTTGTCCATTGCCCTGTACTGTTTCATCATATCGGCAATTCGCCTTGACTGTTCCGATAATGTCAGTAGAGCGGGAATTTTTCCGTCGTTTAAATCTTTTACTTCTATTTTTATATTTGGTTTTTCGCCTATAATTTCTTTAAACAGAGCGGTTAAACTATCTTTTTGCGTATCGTCAAGTCCGCTAATTTCGGATTTTGATTCCGCAGGTTCGTCAATTTCAGAATCTACTCTTACAAATTTTACTTTTGTCGGCGATTCTTTAGATTCGTACTGCATCTCAACAAGGCTTATAAACTGCGTTTCTATGATATTTTCGAGGACTAATACCTCACGTCCCGACCTTTTGTGCATATTTACATATACCGCCTGTGCCGACGGATTATTTGTGTAATATACATTCAAAGTCTCGGACTGTCCGCCGTCTGCTTTTTCTTTGGCGTTTTCTATATACTCCGCGATTGTTTTATATACCCCGTCCGTTGTTTTATAAATTATAATATCTTTCAGTCTGTCATAAAATTTGCGGTCTTTTATACAGCCGTACTCCACAAAAGTTTTGATGTCATTCCAAAAGCCCTCAAAATTTTCACGTTCGGTATTAAACAGCGAAGTGAGTTTATCTCCGACTTTTTTTATAATATGCGAAGAAATTTTTGTGACATATCCGCTATTTTGAAGATAGCTTCGCGATACGTTTAACGGCAGTTCGGGGCAATCCAAAACGCCCTTGAGCATGAGAAGATATTCAGGCACGACTTCTTTTATATTATCCGCTACAAAAACCTGATTATAATATAATTTTACTTCGCCCTCAAGACTGTCAAACTGATGATTTATTTTCGGGAAGTACAATATACCTTTAAAATTCAACGGATAATCAGCGTTTATATGAATATAAAACAACGGCTCTTTAAAATCTTTAAACACTTTACCGTAAAATTCCGTATAGTCTTGTTTTGTTAAACCCGATACCGCCGAAGACGGATTTTTCGTCCAAAGCGGCTCAACGTCATTGACGGGCTTGCCACACTCGCACTCATGCTCCCCGCCGTCTTTATTCTCTTCACCATGTTTGTGTCCGCAGTCACATTCTTTGTTCTCGTCTGTCAAATAGATAGGCACGGGCATAAAAGCGCAATATTTTTCAAGAATTTCACGCGCTCTGTATGCTTTTAAAAATTCTTTGTTATCGTCGTTAATATGCAAAATTACGTCTGTTCCCCTCTCGGTTTTCTCAGGAGAATATTCGCAGTCGCCCTCATAAAGTTCAAAATTGCCTTCTTCTGTACAAGTCCAGAATACGCCTTTGCTGTCGTCAAAAGATTTTGTTATTATATCCACTCTGTCGGCAACCATAAACGAAGAATAAAATCCCAGTCCAAAATGTCCGATTATACCGTTTTTAACCGTATCTTCTTCGACTTTTTTTGAACTGTCGCCGTTATTGTCCGTCTGTTCATATTTTTCTATGAACTCCAACGCGCCCGATAACGCAATCTGCGTTATATATTTTTTGACTTCCTCCGAGTTCATGCCGATACCGTTGTCAGATATAACAATAGTATTTTTTTGCTCGTCAACTTTAACATCTATCCTGTATTCGCCGTTTATACTGCCACTGTCGATTTCTCCGAGAGAAACAAGCCTTTTCATTTTTGTCACCGCGTCGCAGGAATTTGAGATAAGTTCGCGTAAAAAAATTTCACGGTCGGAATAGAGCCACCGTTTGATTATTGGGAAAATGTGTTTGGTTTCAACTGAAATACCGCCTTTTTCAAGCATAAATTAATTTTCACTCCTTAAATTTTTGTCTTTAGTGATGGTATAATCTTCAATTATATAAATTATAACAAAATTGTGTTAAATATTTTTTAAAAAATTTAAAACTTAATTTTTTTTATAAACAAAAGTAAGTTGACAAATACATATAAATTTTGTATAATAAAAACATACGGAAATTTTATGCAATTAAATAAAATGCAAAGGAGAAGATATCAATGAAATTCAATAAAAAAAATGTTTTTAAAATTACAGCTTTACTTGTGTGCCTTTCCATGATTTTTTATGTGTTCGCAGCCTGTGGGCAGAGTGACGCTAATACAGAAGCGGATACTCCGAATGTCACCGCAGAAGAGGTTGCGGAACCCATAGCTGAAGCTGTAACCCCTGCGCCTACCCCCGAGCCAACTACTCCCGAGCCTACGGAACCCCCGACAACGCTTGAACCTATCGACCCGAATTTGCCTTACTATGAATATCTCGACGTAGAGTTTTCGAGATTCGGTTTTACGGGCGGCGAGAGAATTGTTGCCGATACGGAAGAAGAAGTTATGAACGCGCTCCGCGCAAAATCCTGCACTAAAACCGAAGTGGACCTTTCGGGAGAAGACGTGCCTTTTCAACACGCATACAGATATACCATCGGTAACTTAGCGGAAAACTTTTGGGATATAGCCGCCGAAATGAATTTTGACAGGAATAAAACTCTATCGGAAGGCGATATAATCGCGGGTTGCTTGTATGTCAGAGATGCAGGAGGACCAAATCCCGCACAGTTGTATTTCGCTATAAAAACGCCTACGAATGATTGGGCGGGCGAAGGCAGCATGAACATTAGCTTAGTTGAGCTTGACCCCGACAGCGGTTGGCAGAAAATATACTTTCAAGGCGAGTCTGCGTGTGATGAAAGTCCCGCGTCAACTGCTTTTCTCGCACTTTTCTTGGGATATGACCCCCATACTATAGAAATCGGCGGATTATATATGATGCGTTATCCTGCTACGAGTGAAAACTTCCAAGCTACAAGAAATATCCCTTATTATTAATAGTTGGTTATAAGCGGGACGATTATTCAATCTCCCGCTTTATTTTTTTATTTTTGTGGGGATTGTTCATATGAACGTAGGGACAAACTGTGTTCGTCCGTGAAATTTAAGTCCATGCGTCTCTTTCATGAAAATAAATTTAATATGGCGTATATTTACGGCGTGCCGAGGTCGTCACGCCCTACTCTATGAACTATATATAATTATTCGACATTATTGACGCTTTCGTCACACCGTGGATTTACTATGAGAACATTTTTTAACATTGAATAAGCGTAACCAAAACGGGATAGTGGTCCGATGTATACTTGCCCTCTCCGCCGTTTACCAATACTTTATAGCTCATAGCGTTAAAATCTTTTTCCGTGTAGAACACATAGTCTATAGGACTTTCACTGCTTATAGTTTCACTTGGGTTATACCCATGAAATGTTCCGTATGACATACTCGTTTCCGCGCTGTATTTCGCGTCTTTCAATCCTGATTCCGCCATAACGGCGTAGGGAGCGGAATTTTCGCTTATGTTAAAATCTCCTGTCACAAAAGCGGGGATTTTTTTGTTGAGCATATTGCCGCGTATAAGTTTCGCGCCCTCTAACATAGCCGTTTCTCCCACATGGTCTAAATGCGTGTTGAAATGTATAAATTCTTTCTGCGTTTCGCTATCTAAAAGTTTTGCATAAGTACAAATTCTGATACAAACAGCGTCCCAACCGAACGATGGCTTGTCAGGCGTTTCGGACAGCCAAAAATTACCGCCCTCTATGAGTGTAAAACGGCTTTTTTTATAAAATATTGCCGCTCTTTCCCCCGCATTTTCGCCGTCTTCCCTGCCTATTCCGACAGAATTATAGTTAGGGAAGCGGTCAATCAAATCAAGATATTGATTGTGAAGCACTTCCTGAAATCCCATAACATCGGGATTTGCTTCCCTGACAAGGGGGACAAAATTGACTATGCGCGAATCCCAAGACTCGGTTCCTTTGTCGCATGAGTTCCGTATATTAAAGCTCATTACAGATATTTCAGACATAAAATATTTAACCTCCTAAAAAATTACAGAAATATAAATATAAGTTTTATAAAAATAGCGCGTAGTGCTGATTGATTATAGATATCTCCCAAAACAAAACTCGTTACGCGTTCAAACGCAATCTTACAAGTTGTCCAAAAATATCATCAATATCATCTTGTTATAACCTGTTCCAAATATTTTGTCGCGGAAGTAGCTTTTGATAATGTTCTCGCAGAATATTGCAGTAAAAGCACATCCGTAATGCCGTTATCGTTTATAAATTTATTATAATCCAAATCCCGTTCGTCGAGAGTATAATGCACAAAAGTTTTATCGAAATTCGCGCCTATAAGCCATGTTACCCAATACGAGTATGAATCGCCCAAAATGAGAAGTCTCCGTCCCGTATTGTTTTCGGGGTATGTTATAATATTAGGTCTGTTATAGAAATTTTCATAATGACTTGTATAATCATTTCTTCCCAATCTGCTTATATCATATCGCCCGCTCGAATACTCGTTAAGTTTTGACGTAACTCTTTCGGTGGGGTGCTGTACGGGCAAATCTATATCCATAACCGCAAATGTGTCATAATATACGGGAGTTTGAGTTCTTCCCGCGCCTGAGCCGCGATACTCTACGTTAGGAAACTCAATCAAGCCTTTTAACGGCAGAGGTTCGCCGATAATCGGTACAACTTTGTTCATCATATTAATAATTTCAGTATATCCCTGATATGCGCCCAAAGCGTTCCAGTGATGGTCAGTTTTAAAACAGAGTTCCATACGTTTTTCAAACGTACCTATATCAAACCAAGTGACCCCCGCAGCTTCCGTAATCCCATTTACAAAATCTTCTAATATATCATTTGTGGACGGTTCGGACGGGACTATTGTGTTATAATAAGCAGTATCCTGCATACGAGACGCAATATAAACAAAGAAATTTACGTCCGTATTCGCCGCCGCAATACGGTTTATATGCGCCTGTTCGTCAAGCATATTGCGGGCGGCGATATCGTGTCTCATCGCCATAGATATGTCCAAAAAGCCTATGGAATCATCTGTCGAACGCACCCTGTACACTCTGAACATACCCGCATCGCTCACTTTTGAAGCGATAAAATTTAACTGCGGCGGCTCAATTATCGGTTCTGTCGGCGTTATATTTTCAAGTTCATTTGAATCCGCCGAATCAATATCAATATTTGATATTTCGTTAACAGGCGTTTCTGTCGGTACTGTGTTTCCCGCCGCGATATTATTTTTAGACGATTCCATGTTATACAACATCAATACAAATTCATCTTGAATATTACTGTCAGTAGAATTTAAAAATTTCAGGACGTCGGCATAAAACGGCAGATAATTTGTATATATAGTATCTATTGACGCTTTGCTTTCTTCTATCCCGTTAAATGTGTTCATATACATACGGGCAAAAAGAGGGACGTTTCCTGTGGATTTATGTTCATCGGGGACCGCCCCGTAAGCGGCGATTTTTACGCTCCGTTCCTCTGTGTCAAAGTAATATACTTTTTCGGGGTCTTTATAGTTAGCCAAGTCTTCAATCTCAATTAATCCCGCATTTTCAATTATAAATACTGCGGGACACCAAAGAAATAAAATAAAAAATATCCCCGCCAAAACATACATATATATTTTATCGCGCATTTTACACCTCTTTACTACAGATGTTTAACTTGTTGCAGACCCAACAAAAATCAAATCGCCCTCTGTAATCTGCAAATTTTATTAGACGTGTTCTGAAACCCGATTTTACGGATTTTGGAACAGGTCTGTTTCATTATATCAAATTTTAATCCAAATGTCAATTTAAAAAATATTTATTGCAATCAAACTATAAAAAATTTAATTTCATGACTTGATTATTTTAATCGGTTGTGCTATAATTTTGTTAACGATATAAATTATAAAAAATGTGATTTAAAGAAAGGAATGAATTATATGTCCGAATACAAACAATTTCCGAGAACTGAAGTCGCAGGCGTCAGCTTGCCGCGCTTATTAATCGGCACAAACTGGATGTCAGGTTACAGCCACACAGGTCACGCCGCGGATATGGATATCCGCACAACCAACGATTCCCCCGAAGCTATATTTCCGATTTTAAAAACTTTTACCAATTACGGGGTCAACGCGATAATGGGCTGTACAAGCAGAGATAAAATAATTACCGACTCTATAAAATATTTTCAAGATAAGACAGGCATTGAGTTAATACAAATCGACACACCCACAATGAATGTGGACGATACTAAAGAGGGCAGGGCGGAAGCCGAAGCAATTATTAAAGACAGCGCGAAATGCGGAGCAAAATTTTGCTTTTTGCATCATTCGAGCGTAGAACAGCTTGTGAATAAAAACAAAAGGACTATGGACAGACTTCCCGATTATCTTTCAATGATAAGGGACAACGGAATGATTCCGGGTTTGAGCGCGCATATGCCCGAAATTATCATCTATTCAGACTTAAACGAATATGATGTTCAGTCATATATACAGCTTTTCAACTGCATGGGATTCCTGATGCAGATAGAAATTGAGAGCATAATCCAGACGATACATTCGGCGAAAAAACCCGTAATGACAATTAAGCCTATGGCGGCGGGCAGGGTTTCGCCGTATGTCGGATTGACATTCAACTGGAACGTACTGCGTCCTTGCGACATGATAACGGTAGGCTGTAAAACTTTCTATGAAGCATACGAAGATATAGAAATATCGTTTGCGGCATTGGAAAAGAGACTCCCCGACCTTGAGGGAAGAAGCAGCCCCAATAAAACAGACATAATAAAATAAATAATACAGAAAAAGTATATTTTCAGGAGGGTCATGTATGCCGGGTCCGATGCTACACTTATCTGTCGCTAAAAAGGTGAATCCTAACGCAAGTATCGCTTTCTATGTGGGAAATCTTGCGCCTGACGCTGTTAAAGGGAGAGAAAATAAAGATAAAGCGCATTTTTACAATGTTCCTGACAGAGAAACGGCTATGAAACAGTTTGCTTCAAAAGCAGATAATGACTATTTAAAAGGTATGCTTCTGCATTTGTTTGTAGACGGAAAATGGTGGGAAACTCATCTTTCCGGCTTCGCTGAAAGAGAAGGCGAAGGATGGTACGCAAAATACAATGAAGAAAATTGGAAAATGGGTTCGTATGCTTTTCATAATACCGAATGGGCTTGCGAACTTTTGAAACAAATAGAAAATTGGGATTATGACGGTTTTACAGAAACTGAATTCACAAAAAAAGATAATGTCAAGTGGGTTTCCTCCGAATTGCTTTTTGAGAATAAACTTGAAGCATCGACAGTATTTTCTCCTGCGCTTATTGAAAAATTTGCAAATGATACAGCAGACGATTTTGTTAAATGGTGTTCTTGTATATTATAAGCATTTTATACATTAAGTATCGGTGGGTCGCCCAATGTGCGACCCCTATTAACGTAGAAAATTTATATAATATACTAAAAAATATTTTTGAAAAAGTTATTAAAACCTCTTGACTCTGCCTTTAGGGAAGCGATTATAATATATTAAACAGGAATTATATAATTATGTTTATGTAAATAATAATCAGAAAAGAGGTAATTTAAAGTATGAACGAATTAATCAAAATCAAAGAGGTG
>Ga0099364_10001757_pt1 | contig 35302 bp, 38 predicted proteins | sample TergutTh196P3_FD_73070 | JGI IMG/M metagenome (GOLD analysis project Ga0099364, IMG submission 73070) | Microcerotermes parvus P3 segment gut microbial communities from Pointe-Noire, Republic of the Congo - Th196 P3 | ecosystem: Host-associated > Arthropoda: Insects > Digestive system > Gut ... | reverse complement strand
CCTTATATGATTTTTTAAAATCGCTATTAAATTGATTTACAGCATTTAATAGCAATATTATCTCTTTGCCTGCTTTTTCGGAGGAGGTCAGTTGGTATAAAGTATTTTCGACATCGATGCAAAGGATTTCTAACAAATCGGTCAAAATTTTCAAAATAACCAGTTCTATCCTTTCATAAAGTGTTTTTTCCAACATCTCTTGCTGCGTATCTCGAAACAGCGCACCCAAAGTTTCATAAGCCTCAAAACGCTTGTATAGAGACAAAATTGTGTATGTAATCATTGTCAATGTAGCATCTGCAATCTGACCGCAAAAATTGGTATTCTGTGATTTTCCAAGACGCAGATATTGCTTACATTCCTTGAATAGCACCTCGATACTCCATCGTATTTGGTACAATTCCATTGCTTTTACAAATGATAGTGAAAGGTCTGTTGTCAGCAAAAGCGACCATTTAGTTGCTCTTTTGTATTTGATATAGAACAATTTAACCGGTGTTCCTTTATATTGGGCATGAATAACAAAATAGCGCGATTTGTATTTGTTACAACTATGAACCTTGCCACTGCTATTTGCGTTCTGGCTGATGATTGTATGCGAGTTTACTTCCTTTCCATTGACGTTGAACTTTCGTTTATCAATTTTACACATTCCAACTGCATGTAGCAAGCCTTTGCCAATATTACGTATTTCCTTCAGCATAAAATCATTAACAAACCAACTGTCCATCAAAACATGACTGCCCAATATCCCACGTTTTACACACTTTTTGAGCATTTTTATTGCTACGCTGGGCTTCTCTTGGTCTAATTCGTCATAACGTTCCTGAAAATAACCCTCATCTTTTCTTTTTCTGGTAAATAGCCGTTTTTGCTGTTTGGCGTTCAAACCGTATTGTTTTTTCTTGTTTTCGCGATGCAGCGATAAAGAACATGGTATCAGACTTTTACCATCCCAATAGCAAAGTAATAGCAATTTATACCCAAAGAAGAATGTTTGTTCCTTGTGACTGTGAATTTTGCTGATACCTTCAAATGTTTTTCCGCTTTTTGCGATGTCTGAATCATCTAAAACATAGCATTTTACAGCATTTGCATCTGCTTGGCATTTCCCCGCAATGCATTTGAGAAACTGTTTTGCAAACGCTAAAAGTATTGATTGCCAGTCTACTAACTGATTGTTCATCAGACGATAAATCGTATTATCGTCCATTTGAAGATTGCCTGTTTTTTGAGCCGCGTAAACGCTCAAACCGCCAAATCGACTTAATATCAGTGCTATGAGTATTATCATCAGGGAGTAACCCTGTTTTTTTGCACTCACGAAAGGCTTCAATAGATGTCCAATTTTGAACTGTTTTGAAAAAAGGAGAACCCCCTCGTCCGTCTTTTCTTTTTTCGTCAGAATATTGCTTAATTCATTTAAAATGCCTACTTTTGCGCTCATTATATGGTGATGTTTTTAATTATTATGATTGTGTTTATAACTGCCACAAAATTAATAATTTATTTCGAAACATCACCTTTTTTTTTTATATTTTTCAAGGGTTATAAAAGGTGGGAAACTTGAGTTTATCAAGTTTGCCGATGAAGAAATCGCCAAAATGAAGAGAGGCACGGCAGATATGTACAAACCGGCTTTCAGTTCATTGAAAAGGTTTATCAAGCGCGATACGATTGATATTAGCGAAATAAACAAGTCGTTTTTGCAGGAATTTGAAACCCACATTAAAAATGAACCGTCGCAACGTGGCGCAAATAGAAAGTTCACTCTCAAAGAGCAGCAACCGAAAGGCGAAAGAGCAATTTCGGCTTATCTGACTTGTGTACGCGCTATTTTCAATAAGGCGCGAGACAAATATAATGACGATGACCGGGGTATTATTCGGATACCGCACTATCCTTTCAAAAATTTCAAGATAAAACCGGAGCCGGTTACAAGAAAACGTGCATTGTCTGTAGCCGAAATTCAGTCTATAATTGATTTGCCGGCTCAAAATGGGCGATTTGATTTGGCAAGGGACTGTTTTTTGATTTCGCTTGGGCTTATGGGAATGAATAGCGCCGATTTGTATTTCGCAGAACCGGAAAAGTTAGGTATTATCATATATCAGCGGCAAAAAACAAAGGACAGGCGGCGCGATAAGGCAGAATTGAGGATACGTATTGAGACTTGTGTTGCTACTTTGATTGAAAAATATCGTGATAAGGAAGGAAAACATTTGTTCTCATTTTATCACGATTACAGTAACATGAAAACTTTCAACAGGGCAATTAACAAGGGTTTGCAACAAATAGGCGACAAACTTGGCATCGAAAAGTTAGAGTATTATGCTGCCCGTCACAGTTGGGCTACTATTGCATGTTCGGCGGCGGTGGGTATTGATAAGGCTACGGTTCACGAGGCGCTGAACCACGTGGACGATAAAATGAAAGTGACAGATATATACATAGACCGCGATTGGTCAGTGATATGGGAGGCTAATAGGAAGGTGCTGGAACTGTTTGATTGGAGTAAGGTTTAGGCTCAATCCCTCAAAATCTTCACTCCATAATCCACGCAAACCTGATGTTCTATTCTGCAACCTCTGGCATCCTGCCAGCCGTCCATGAACCACACATAATCAACGTTTGCAATGTATTCGAGCGACTTTGCAAGATATTTTAGCGGAATATTGCCCTGATTTATAAAATCGGGAAATATCGTATCCACTACTTCATAACCTTTTTCGGTCAGTTCGCTTACTAATTGTGCGCGTTCTTCACGTATTTGCTGTTCGGTTTTGCCGCGCATGGGCTGGCTAATAATTACTTCGGTTTTGCCGCGCATGGGCTGATTGATTTCTTTGTTATATATTACTTTTAATTTATTGTCAGCAAAAATCGAATTACCTACTTCGGCATATTCCTGTAGAACGATTTCAAGAAAATTTATGATAAGCGGATGAATTTTCGCCCTACCCTTTATCTTGTTTTTGAAGTATTCAAATGGCTCTTTTATAGTCCATTTTTCAGCATTGTAGACTTTGCCCGCGCCAATCCAGTCGCATAGCATTTCCACAGCATATTTGTATGGCATTATGAGCGGAACGCCACCACCATCAAGATTATCTACCCAAAATTCGTAATGATGCGGGTTTCGTCCTTTATGATGCTGCCACGCAAAGCAAAATCCTTTCTCGCGTTTGGCTGCGTCTACCGGAGACGAAGTCCCTTGAAAATAGTGTGCATACTCAATAAATTCAGCAAAAGAATATTTTGATAAATCGTGTGTAATACCCTGCCAATACAAACCGGCTTTCCAACAAAGTTTAAAAACTTCCCACTTGTGTCTGGTAATTACAAGGAAATGCCTGTAACATTTTTGAATGATATTTGTCCTCATTTTTGTAAATTTTCAAAATATCCCAACTTCCTCACTACCTCCAAACCTACTCTTCAGCGCCCTTGCTTTGCCGTCTATACAAAAAACCTCTACATCTACTGCGTGTTGCCAGTCTTTTGTTCCCAGAAAGTTGCCGTCTTTGGTGGTTTGGAACATCAGCACCCATGACAAGTGCGGAAACTGTTTTTTCAATGCGTCGAACTTCGGTAAATCAAGTTGCATTGAGTTTGCGCTGTCGCAGAAAATAAAATCGTATTCTACCAATCTCGATGGGAGCGAATTTACGATTATTATGTTTGGATGGAAGGCGTTTGTGCGGGTCATTTTGTCGTGGAGCGTTGCGCCTGTTCCCTCTTCGTTGGCTACGTATAGTACGCGTTTGTTGAGCGTTCCGGCAAGGTAGCGGGCAAACTCTAATGCTAACGTGGATTTTCCGGAGCCGCCAGTTCCCCATATCATCGTGTTGAATGGTGGGGAGGGGTCGCCTATCAGTTGATGCCATTTGCCTGTGAAGCCCATGAGGTTGAATGAGGCGTTTTTGAAATCGGCTGCCGAGATGGGAGCGTTAGCGGTGGGTAGGTTGCCCAAGCCCTCGAAGCCCGCTAAACCGCGTAAACCTTGCAACGCAAATTCGTTGATAACAGGTGCGTCTGTTTTGCCGTTCAGGTAGTCTTTCAGGCTTTTGGTTACGTCGGCAATGGCGGTTCTTGCATCGGCTGAAAATTCGGCGTTTTCGATTTTTTTCAGTAGCGACTGCGCTTTTGCCTTTGTGCCGGTTTTGGTTTCGTTTAATATATTAATGTATTGCTTGATATACACTACATGATTTGCCCAGCGCATGTTGCAGACTTCTTTGAGTTCGGCAAGTTTGGCGGCGGGTATTTCGTAGGTTTTTGTGCCGCTACGCATATCGTTGTAGAACGCTATCAGGCGATTTTGGATATACTCAATATCCTTTGCGTGTTTTGACGTTTTGCGGATACGCTTTTCGGTGATGGCTTTTTGCAGTTTTTTGATGAAACTGTAAACCTGCGTTTTGGTTTTCACTTTGCCGTGCCAGCCACAATACGACTTGATAAAGGGGATTTCTGCGGGAAACTCCGTTACCGAATTTTCGATTTTTGATTTTTGATTTTTGATTGGCTTGGGCAGTTTAGGCGGTTTAGGCGCTTTTGCCGGTTTCGCTTTTGGCGTTTTTGGTTTTGAGGTTTTTGGCGTTGCCTGTTTTGGCGCTGCTTTTGACTGCGGCTTTTCCAACACCTCATTCAATTTTTCAATGAAAGTGTCAATAAATTCGACAATGTTCTCATCATCATCGTCAAAAGCCTCAATGACAAAGTCAAATTCTTCGCGTTTTAATTCTTTCGGAAGAATACTTTGCTGAATTTTCGGATACTCCGTTAAAAGATTTTTTCTTGTTATGGTAATCATATTTATAATTTTAAGAGATTTAACAATTTTAGTTTTGCCTTTGCAATGCGTATACGCCGCGCTTTGTCGTTTTCGATATTCGATTTTTGATTTTCGATTTCGGGCAGTTCAAAACGTTCTTTTTCTCTGACTTCCGTGCGAATAATGTCCGGCTGCACTAACTCAACTTGAGAGGCGCTTAACAGGGCGTTGCAACTTTTTTCGGAATAAATCAGGTCAATAACCTTTTTTAGGTCCGATGTATCAACCGAGCCAGTCCACGAACTGCCGGTTTTTTGAAAGCCGCCGTGTTCGCGAATGTATGGGATAATTTTCGTGTTTTTCACTAACCACCCAAATTTGTCTATCGAAAGGCTTTTAGTAATAATGCGTATATATCCGTCATATTGCCGCAAAAACGACACATCGGCATCGGTGTTGAGTATTGAATTGTTTGACAAGCCCGCTATCGCCTTATAACAGTATTTGAGCGGCACATTGCGGCTATTGTTGCCCATTTCAGACGGTATCCAGTGTTCGGGCATCAGGATACCCTTTTTTGTTTCGCCGTTTTTGCACGTGTAACTGATAAGTTTGCCGCCTTGCGCCTTGTCAAACGCTTGTAAGAGATTGCCGGTGTAGATATAGCGCACGCGGCGATTGACGTTGCTTTTCTGAATTAACGCATCCCATTGGTCAAGCACGTTTCCGGCGAAGCGCGAGGCAAAGAAAATCGCTTGCAGTTTTTCGCCCTGTTCGCCGCTCAAAACCAATTCAATATAGCGGTTGCTGTCGGTGGTGGCAATGCGGGCTGTTATGGCGCTCGGAGCGTATGGATTTGATTTTAGCGTGTTGATTTTGAAACCGAGAAACACCGCCGGAACTCTTACTACGCCGCTGTCGGGAGTTACTGTCTGGTAGTTGATGGACTGACCTGTTTTTACAGCCTTAAAAAAACTGTCTACATATCTATATTCGTTGTCTATGCGCTTTTGCATGTTTTTGATGCGTTCTGTGCGGCTGTCTTCAAGTTCGATTGTGCGTTCAAAAACGTATCGCTTTTTGTCAGTTGCCGCTGCATATTTTGGCTCTTTTGCTATATTGCGAATACGTTCTTCGATAAGCGCCTTTATGTCTCTTTCTTCACGTGCAGCCCGTTCGCGCAGAAAAGACAACATGTTGTTTTGAAGTTCGTTTTGCAGTGTTTCCGGCGTTTTTCCGCCGAGCGCGTCTTTAATCAATTTTTCAACTTCTTTTTTGCTGTATGGCTTGCGCAAAACGTTTGCTTCTACCGTTTCGAGAAAACTGTCGCCGCCAAAGTCGCTACGTCCGCCCTGTCCGAAAATTATTGCATCCTTTTTTGTGGTTTCGGCTTGCAAGTTCATCTCTTCTACTTCGAGGTCGTACGTTCCGGTTTGTTTGGCGTAGTTCACTTTTGCATCGTAGGCTTCAAAAATTGCATCGTAAAAATCCTTTTGTTCTTTGCACGAAAGCACCGCCACACGCCCCGATACCTTCAATGCCATGCCCTCGATGGGCGGATTTTCGTTTTCGCCAAAATCGGCGGGTTTGCCCAATAATTCATTTATGTCGGGGTTGTCTTTAAGATAGTCTACTACAACGCGGTCGCCGTACTTATTCAGAAAATCGGCGGCTTCTAACAGCGTTTTGCTCTGTTTTTGGTTTGATGTGGTGTTTGCGTCAAGCGATTTGAGTTTTCGTTGAAGCATCATCGTTAATCGTTGCTCTGCGGGAATGGCGGAGTTTATATAGTCGTATATCGGTTTGTAGACCTGTCCGGTGCGGTTGATGCGTCCGCGTTTTTGCACCTCGCGGTTGATGTCCAATTCGGGCTGCAACACAATCATCACGCGTTGTTTGATTTTTTCAAGCGGTACGCGGGGCGTGAGGATGGCGTGAGCGGATGCGCCTGTGCTGCCACTTTGATTGATAAGCAACACGTCTACCTGATTATTGTTGAATTTGCGAAAAGCGTCAGATACGTTTTCGCGTTTGCGGGTTTTTACCATTGCTGATAAATCAACGTTTTTAGGTATATCATCAACACGTTTAACCCCGGGCAGATGTTCATACACGTCAAAACCTCTAAAGCCTTTCCGAAATTGCAGTTCCATACTGCGTCCGGTTACTTCGGATACCGTGTAGCCTGCCTGTTCGATGTGATGTTTGATATTGTCGATGGGCGAAATGCTGATGCCGGTGCTGATGTTGCGAATTGCTTTTTGCAAATCGTTATAATCACGGTGGGCTTCGGGTGGTAGCGTTGCCAATTCGATACGTTTTTTCACGCGGTCGCCGTTTGCTGCAATTTCGGTGATGGCAAACAGGCTGTCTAACCCGCGTAGCAACACTTCTGAAAAGTCGGCATTTATCATATCGCCGTCGCTAACCGGTTCGCCGTGTATGTTTTCCATGCCTTCGAGAAAACTGCCCATTGTAGACGAAAAAGCAATAACCGGCTTTTTGCCTTCCTGCAAACGCTGTACGGCGCGCTGGGCAACCGCTTGGGCTTTGATGGAAAACAACATCTGATTTATCACCATGAAAAGTTTTGAAAAATAGGGCGTAGACGAAACGCCTAATTGCGTTGTGCCTTTGCGTTTCTCTATTTCCTTCATTTCAGCCTTTATTTCATCGTCCATTTCTTTGACGGTCTCTTTGATATATTTTTCTTCAAAAGCAATGATACCGCGCAGTATATTCGTTATTTTGTCGGCAATTTCAATATGTTTCTTTTCGAGGTCATCAACGCCAAAATCGCGAGCGCCATCGCGGTTTAGCGAAATATAATTAACTTCCACACCTTCAAACGAACGTTCGCGGCGTATCATTTGCCCTTCGGATACGAGGCTTGCCGCAAGAACTTCCTGCAATGCAACGCCGCCCTTGCCTATTGCCTCTACCAATTTGTCGTTGGTCATTGCCGCCTCGCTCATGCACGTTTTGGCGGCATACAGCGGCATATTGTCGGGACGCTTGGCAAAAGTAGCCGATAAAAACAGAACGCCCCGCGTAGATTTTACTATATCGTAGAAAAGTCGCGCCGTTGCCGATGTTTCGATGTTTCCTCCGGCGTTGTGGCTCTCGTCCAAAATCAAAACGTTGTTCTGTGCTATGGACTGTAAAAAAAACTGTTTGGTAGTGGGTTTGTTGCTTGCAAACTGTGAATAGGTAGCCATCACAAAGTCGCACTCCTTCGGAACGCCCCCTTTGTCAAAATAAGTTTCCTGTTCCGATTTTTCCATAGCCTCGTATACCAAACGCCCATCCTCGTCTTTGACCTGTGTTTTGCCCTCGCGCCCATTGACTATGAACGGCACAAGGTCGCCGGAACCGATAGCAACCAAATCACGATAGATGTCGGAAAACAAATTTGGTTTTTCGGTGATAAATACCGGTTTCAGCCCCATACGCGCATAAACGCGAATGAGAGATGCGGCGATGCGTCCCTTGCCGATGCCGGTTTGGTCGCCGGTAATCATACCTTCGTTGCGAACTTCGATGTTGTATATTGCCAATGCAACGGCGTCTACCTGTTCGGCGCTCAATGCGTTGGCTAATTCGGCATCGGAGGCATAGCCCATGTATTTGCGAACGTAGTTGTTTATTTTGCCTACCTCGCCTTTCAAACGGTGCAAGGCGGCATGTATTTCGTAGCCCATCGAGTCGGGAACTACCGTTTCCAACTTTTTGACGGGCGGCATTGATGCGGGCATGTATGCCATACCCAAATCGCCAATTTGCAGATTTTTCAGTTCTGCTTTCGGCAAATAATGACGCACGCGGTGAAACCAATTTTTTGGCAGTTTCTCTGCATTGGGAACATGTATGTAGTACAATCCCAAAACATTAAGCCGCTCGTCAGATTGAACGGATATGCAAAAGCATATTTCTTTGCTTTTCTTTTGTTTGAAAAAACGGTATATTATTTCGTGTTGTTTCATAGGGTTATAAACTTAACAAATGGTCTTTTAAAATATTTGGTGGTGATGTATTTGTATGGTGTTGAGGCCAACAACTAAATATTGAACAATCGGCTATATCTTTAGCCTTTTCAATATATTTTTTGAAATAATAGTAACGGTTAATCGCTTGGGCACGTCCATATTTCGAATTTTGCAAAGCCAATTTTTCGGTTAATTCCAATTCTTCTTCCATCAGATGCTTTGCCCATCTGGTATATTCCCAGTACAGTTCCGTTACTTTTGCCACTTCTTTTTCTCTTTTTTCTAACCATTCTTTTTCTGTCATTACTTTCGGTTTAAATTTATCCATCTTTTCCGTGATTTTTTTAAGCCGTACATAATAATAGTCTGGAATTGGCAAAGAATTGCTTTTCCGCCATTCTATTGCATCCATAATTTCATGATAGCCATCTTGGAGGTCTCGAATGTCTGTACAGTTTTTTGCGTGGGTATATGCCGATAATTTTCTGTTTACTTTGATATTGCCTATACCGTCCATATCTATTTTTAACAATTTCAACAATTTCAACTTGGCTTTCGCTTCCGCTATTCGTCGGCGTTTATCTTTGTCTGATGATTGTTCGCGGTTAAACTGTGCTGCTACCCGATTGTACAATTCATCAAAATCTTTGACTACTGCGCTGTCATCGCTTTTCAACGGCGGGTGTCCTTCCAATAACTGTATACGTCCGTTAATCAAAATCAGCCGCACATCGAAACTCGTACCCTGACGCGAATACAGGTCGCCGTCAATGTTTATCACATCGGTAACGTTGTAGTGTTTGTAGAGGTACGAAAAGAATATCCGGTTTTTTCCGGCTTTAATGCGTCCGGCAGCGTCGTATTCGGTATGTCCGCCTATGATAATTGCAGCGCGTCCGTTGTCTTTCATGCAGTCTAACGCGCGTATTGCCATTGCATGGTCGAGGGTATTGACAGGAAAACCGCCAACGGTAATCGTTTTGTCCAATTTTCCGAAGGGCGGATTGGTAACTATACCATCGTACCTTTTGTGCATTGCAAAGGGCTCTGTCGCGTCTCTGCGGGTTTGCGATGCAAAAGACTGCACTGCAAGGTTCATGCTTCGGAACTCGTCTATTTCGTTCACATACGTATATCGTTCCGGCAACGCTATTGTAAGCAGTCCGTTTCCGGCGGACGGCTCAAAATAAACAGGCTCGGCTTGCGCCGGCTGTCGTTCCTTTTTCACGAAACTACCCGCCAAAAATGCAATAGGGGCAGGCGTAGAATATTGCTGCAACATAACGCTCTGACTTGTGCGGTGCGACAAATTGACTTGCGAACGGTAAAGTTCTACAATATCATCGTAGCGGGCTTTCAGCGATTTGTTTCCGCGCGCTAACTCACGCGCACGGAACACAATCGCCAATTCGCACAACTCTTTTACGGCGTTTTTGTCAAATATGCCAAAATCAGCCGCAAACTTTTCAGTGTTGCGTTTGTTCAATTTCGCGCCATCTTTGATTTTTTGATGGATGAAATTGCAGAAGTCTAATTCTTTGCCCGCGTGTTTCATTTTCGATTTTTGATTTTCGATTTTTGATTACATACTTGCTGCTATTGCTTTTAAAGCAGCCTTTTTGTTTTTCGCGGTTGCAGACTTGGACAGTTTTAAAGCCGCCGATTTGACGCGCCTTGTTTTCGCTGTTCCTTTACGGGCAGTCGTTTTCTTTGCTGCCGGTTTCCTTGCTGTTACTTTTTTAGCCATTTTTTTAGATTTTATTGGTTACTTTCGACTTCTTTTCCGCCATTTAGCTCAATTTTAATGGTTTCTTTCAGTTCGTTTTTTATTTGTTCGATTGCCTGTTCAATAGCGGTATCACGCTTTTCGAGGGCTGTGTTTCGCTTGAAAAGAAACATTTCGAACATTAAAACAAACACGCAAAAAACTACTATGCAAACGCCTACAATGTTCCATCGTTTGACGCTTCTCTCTACGTTGCTAATGCGTGTTTCGTAGTTGGAGACAATGGAATTTAAGTTGTTAAAAAGTCGATTATTTTCTTCTTTTATCCCATCCATTGATGACACTATTGTCTCCTTCAAACTCTCGTGTAAGTGAGAATAACACTCGGAGTTCATTTTTCTTTCGCCACATTTTTCATCCATGATGTTTACTCTTTTTAATGATTATTATTCTTTTGCCTGTTAGGGCAATTCGATACTGTGCATATCTGCGTAAGCATATTTTCAAGCCTGAAAATTCTCTCGTTTGCCTCGCGAATTTGTTGAAAATATGCCATTTCTCTCTCGTGAAACTTGCTTATATCCAATAAAGCAGCCGACAAAGAGGTTTTTACGTTATCAAGCTGCAACTGATTTATTTCCTGCGCATCGCGCATGTTTACCAAATCCTTTGCCGTTACTTCGGCTTTGTTCTTTTTCCGGTTTAGAAAATTGGTAAACCATGCAGTTACCAAAGCCGTTAAGGTCACAATAATGACGCTCATGCTGTCGCCTATTTTTTGTACTATATCAATCATATCTTGTTTTTTGAGGGTTATACATTTTAAAGATATACCGCGCAAAAGCAAACCATTTTCGCTCTTGCCGGTAGTTGAGATTGCGCGAATTGTAATACGCCTCCTGCTCGGTTGATATTGACTTGTAAGCCATATCGGTGTTTCGGCATATACACAGCTTCACAAGATATTCCAAGCCGTAGAGCAGGAAATGGAAGATGTAAAGCATTTCGCGCGCCTGCATGGTGTGGATAGCCTCGTGGCGCAATGTATTGTCCGTCATATCGTTAATATCACGGGTAAGCACACACACCAAATTGATAGCCGCAAAGCCTTTTGGTGGCAGGAGGCTGTTTTCGACTACCGTGAGGTTTATACCGTATGCTTGTCTTTTATGAAATTTCATTGTTCGAATTATTGGTTTCTTCTGACGGTGTCGGCGTGTCGCCCCATGCAGCAAACACGCTATTTAGCACCCATTCGGGCATGTCGTTCTGAAGTCGCGCCCTGCCAAAAGACGAATTTTGATAACTCGAAGCACAACTGTCAATTATGATTTCCTGACCATTCCGCTGAATTGCCTCTTCAACGACGATATTAACAAACCGCTGTGTTAAGTCTGTAATACGAATATTTTTTATTGTATCCATTTTATTGTTATTTGTTTTTATTATATATTAAGCCATTTCATACCAGCCGCTAAAATTTATAGTTACGTACTCTAAAGTCGGCATTATTAACATAAGTTCAGTACCTACTCTCGCTTGAACGCTCATTTCTTTCTGAGCATAATCATCATTACCAAATGCGGAGACGGAAACGGCTAAAGAAGAAAGGGTATTTGCTTTAGGGGCTTTTGGTAGCCCCGCGATACGCGCTACGCCGTTGGCACTTGTATTTGATACGCCGGTTAACATTCCTGATATAAACACCATCTTGCCCATAATGCAAAATGTACAATGCGAATAACTGGCTATCGTTGTATTACTACTTGCAACCGCAACCGGTATCCAAGAGCCATATTCTAAAGTAGGTGAAAAAGGATTAAGCAACTCCCAGCAATTACCATCGAAGCGAAGCGCAGCATAATGATTTTCTGGAATTAAGGCATTTGCTGCACTTATAGCACTTGTTTGCAATGGCGCTCCTTGCCAATAAATCGGAAAAGCTCCCGTTGAATTCACATTTAATACAGGGTTTCCTCCTCTGACGGCTATATTAAACTTTGCAATTATTATAGAGTTTTTCTTCAACCTAAATCCTAGTATATTAACTATGAAGCTCGAAGATGAAAGATCTCTAGAATAAACACCACAATTACCTTCTGTTAGTGGATCGCACGCCTGCCAAAAACTACCGTCCCAAACACAAACCATAGTGTCATTATATATGTAACCAGTACCGTTATATTGAATTGCACCATCTCCTGTAGAATTTACATTTAGATAAGCAAGACCGACTCCTGCTATAGGAACGTTACCGAAATCAACCTTTACTGCCCTACCTACAGTACGTTCAAAACCGTCTAATTTTATTCGTCTGAAATTATCATTAATACTTCCTCCAGAACATACTCCAACTATTAACGAATCATCCGTTGGATTTATTAGCAGCCAATCACTTCCATTCCATACAAACTCCGCTAACTTGCCTTTCCTAATATCACTGGCTACACAAGGACTCAAATCTGCTCTTTTAATAATAGCCGCTCCGGTTTTATCTACATTTAAGAGAGGCGCATGATGTGAATTGTCGTATGAAAAACTAACAAATATATGACTGTATAATTCTCTCTTAAAATTGGGTAACAAAATTTCTTTAACAGCACCAGCAGGTGGTGTAGAACAAGAGCCATAGCCGGAGGTAACTAATTCTCCGGCACCGCCTTTGTCGCCTTTGTCGCCTTTGTCGCCTTTTTCTCCGGTATCGCCTTTTTCTCCGGTATCGCCTTTTTCACCGGTATCGCCCTTGTCACCTTTTTCGCCTTGCTGTCCGGGCTCACCGGCATCGCCCTTGTCACCTTTTTCGCCTTTGTCGCCTTTGTCGCCTTGCTGTCCGGGCTCACCGGCATCACCTTTGTCGCCTTTTTCACCTTTCCCTCGCATTATCTTTCGTGAGCCCAAATGTTCATATTCTGTAAAAGGAAAGTCACATTCTTCAAAATAATCATCGTTAAGTCTCTTTCTGGTAATATATATTCTTCCACTATCGACGGCATCTTCACAACCTCGTATATTTAAAACTTTGTATTCGCCGCCCATACCGCCCCAGCGCCCGTACGTAACCGGATATTCTAATGCAGGATCAGACATTAATTGAAGGAATTTCTCTTTTGTGAGAGGCTCAGCAGAATTAGAAAGTAATGGAAAGCGTATCTCGCATAACACGTAGCCATTAGAATAACGCAGTTGGTAGAAATGCTCGTATAGTATGCATGGGATGTCTCCATTGTCAAAGAGAGCGGCAACATCTTCGACTTTTGCAAAAACTCCACTGGCAACACGTATTGGCTCCGATTTACTTCCTGTTCCTTCGATTGTGACGCCATCAGTATAACCAAACCCTCCAGAATCGCCCCTCTCGCCTTTTTCTCCGGTATCGCCTTTGTCGCCTTTTTCACCTTGCTGTCCGGGCTCACCGGCATCGCCCTTGTCGCCTTTTTCGCCTTGCTGTCCGGGCTCACCGGTATCACCTTTGTCGCCTTTTTCGCCTTGCTGTCCGGGCTCACCGGTATCACCTTTGTCGCCTTTTTCGCCTTGCTGTCCGGGCTCACCGGTATTACCTTTGTCGCCTTTTTCGCCTTGCTGTCCGGGCTCTCCGGCATCGCCTTTGTCGCCTTTTTCGCCTTGCTGTCCGGGCTCTCCGGCATCGCCCTTGTCGCCTTTTTCGCCTTGCTGTCCGGGCTCACCAGCATCACCCTTGTCGCCTTGCTGTCCGGGCTCTCCGGTATCACCCTTGTCGCCTTTGTCGCCTTGCTGTCCGGGCTCACCGGCATCACCCTTGTCACCCTTGTCGCCTTTTTCACCGGCCGTTCCGGGCTCTCCGGCATCGCCTTTGTCGCCTTTGTCGCCTTTGTCACCTTTGTCGCTGGATTTTAGCGTTTTGTTTTGCTGTATAATTGTCGCAATATATTCTGTGCCATCAAAATAAGCTAATATTTGCCCGCTATATGCCGTCGGGTCATTAGCCGCATAATTTTCCGCTTCGGACTTAGAGCCGAAAACAAATGTGGCATCTATTGCGCCCGAATATTGACGCTTAAATTGTTTTAATAAATCGCTTTTTGGTGTCATGTTTATTTGTTATTTTTATTTTTTATTATCTCAGTTCGTACCAGCCATATATTTCAAAATTTCCTGACCAAAGAACTGCATTATTAGATGTATCGGAGCGCGCAGATATTTCTATAAAATCATTAAGCGCATGCACACTAAACTCTTCTGAATTAAGAGTGGCGCTAATAACTCTAAAACTGAGAGGAAAGTGTGATATGTCTTGTCTTGTCTGCGGTAAACCCATTAACCAAGCTGATGAAGTTGCTGCTTTTTTGCTACATGCTACCCTTCCTTTTATATACATCATCTTTGCAATTCTGTAAAATTGAAACATCGGGGTTCCTGTAGTTGTTGTGTTTTCTCCGGCAGCTAATATAAGACTACCACTTTGTATATCAGCCGCCCCGGCATCGCCCTTATCGCCTTTTGCTCCGGGCATTCCATCGTCGCCCTTATCGCCTTTGTCGCCCTTAGGTCCAACCCCTTCAATATCTTTCAAACTTTTGTCAGGTTGCACAATTGCCGGTTTTTGCTCATCTCCGGCTAAATATGCTAATATCTGTCCCGAATAGGCGGTTGGGCAGGTTTTGGCATAATTTTCCGCTTCGGATCTGGAATTGAAAACAAGCGTTGAATCAATTGCTTCAGGAAACTGCCGCGTTTGTTGTTTAAACAGGTCACTTTTCATGGTATTGTTCATTTATAGGGTTATATTTAAAATCTTTTCACCGGTTGCAGGTTTGAGATACTGCAAATAGTACATTTCGTACTCTATTTCGTCTATCATCACCGTTGCCGGTTCTTTTACAAGCAAATCTTTAAGCGATTGCTCATTATCAACATCAAACATTCTCTGTATGCCTTGCAATTCGGCTGGAATAACGATATAAGAGCGCATTATGTTCAGGGGAGTTTTATATTCCACTATATCGTCGCGTCTGATATTTATTCTCACGGGATTTGTAGCGCCCACGAGCGATAAGTTCTTTATTTCATTTAGCGTTGGCGTGCGGTTTTCAAAGCCGCCAACATAGATGTCGCCGCACCCTTCAATGATTTCGGGCGGCAAACAGTTACAATCTTTGCCCACGTATACGCCATCTTCAAATATTTGCAGACGGTTTCCTTCTAATTCGCTCAATTTTAATCCGAGCGGCAATTCATCATGTCCTTCTCCATGTAAAGTATTGTCGGTTTTAACTACTCTGATACCGGCAGTTCCGCCTCCGGTATTAGCGCCGCCACCACCACCACCGCACAGGCAGATACATGTAACCGAAGCGCCGTCGTTGATGTGGCGCAACGACGAGATGCGATAAGCGATACTGTGAATAGTTACCTTATCGTTAGGAAAATCCCAGATAAAACCGTAGGGCTGCGAAAACAGATAGTTCTGAAAATCGCGGTAGGCTTCCACTGTGATAATGTTGCCATCGTCGTCTACGCGCTCGCGTGGGTTATATTCGTATAATCTTATCATTTTCGATTTTTGATTTTTGATTGATGATTACTTTTTAAAAAAGATTACAAACGCCGCAATGACGCCAATTAGCAAAAATATACGCCCTAACCATATCTGAAAATGCTGCCAGCCGGTCAAACGGTTTACTTCTTTTGGTATTTCTACCATAAGAGGTATTTCCTTATAAATTATGCTGTCGCGTACGGGAATGTATAGCGTGTCGCTCACGCGGATAACTCTGTATGAAAGCAAAGCAGCTCCGGTTGACTGGGAGTTTAAAGTCATAGCGGTTGCCATGCCTGCGCTTTTTTGTTCGTCAAACCGTCGAAGCAACACGTTAAAGCTGCTATCACACTCCAACCATGCGTTAAAAAACGACGAATCAGCAGCAACCGGCACTTCCACAAGCCGCTCGTGGACGATAGTCTGGGTTTCGACCGGAACGGTTATAACCTGCCGCGAACGACAGGATGAAATGAAGAACGAAGAATGAAGAACGAAGACCAGATTTATTAGATACCAAAATATCAATCTAATCTGCTTTTTGTCGCGCAATTGCTTAACACAAACCATATTTAACTCCTCATTCTTCATTCTTCATTCTTAATTCTTAATTCTTAACTATCAACCATTTCCATATTCCTATTGCTGCTGCTATCATAAAAATTGCTCCGGCGCTTATTGTTGCTACTTTTTTTTTAGGTTAAAGTCCATGTATCGCGTTGCGCCGCCCAGTTTGTAGGCTTGCAACAATTGACGGCGGTTGCCCGATGTTTTCAGGCTCACATGTATCCATTCGGGCTCTTCATTTGTGCCGTGTTCCCAAATCAATTGGTCAAACTCAAGATTTTCGCGGATATACCAAAAGAGGTCTGCATTTGTAAATCGCGAACCGGCAAACCTGCAAATATCAATTGCCTCCCCTTTGAGGTGCTGGCTCGTAGTACTTGCGCCCGGTATCAGTGCGTTCACACTCGGCGAACGGAAAAAAGAGCTTACGCGAACAGGCTCGCCAACGTGAACGCGCAAAGGCTCAAAAACACGCCCGGCAATATAACGCATAGCTGCCAACTGCGTTGCATTTGGCGCATTGCTTACTCCGTAGCGAACGGCTGTCTCACTGCGCGTCGCCTCCGAATATGTGATATGTTTGCTAATATTGTCCATTTTCGATTTTTGATTTTAGATTTTCGATTAACTCTTCATTCTTATTAACTCTTATCTCTTATCTTTCCACCATTTCCATATTCCTATTGCAGCTGCTATCAGGAAAACGGCTCCGGCGCTGATTGTTAATTCTTTTTTTTTTCGCTGATTATGTCGCGCCAGTTTGCCGGATACAGCTTGTTAAGCATCACCGATTTCACCTCGCCAACGGTTATTCTGCCATCTTTATTTACATCGAAAACACGATTTTGTTCGGCTATTTTTGATGCGCTTAAACTTGAGGTTTGCAGCGTCCAATCATCTGACTTGCCTACGGCTACGGGAAAAAACACAGTAAAGTATACATCTATATACGAGTTCATTCTGCCGGCGTATGGCTGAAAATACTTGTATACCCAATCAAGTTGCTGCACGTTTGTCATTGCGCGCAGGGCTTCGACGGTAGTTCCGAGTGAACGCGCTGTAGCCGGCATAAATTGAATGAGCCCGGTAGCGCCGCTAATTGGATTAACGGCTTGGTGGTTAATGCCCGCACTCTCGAAGTTCATCACTGCCATCAACCAGTTAGGGTCAATTCTCAACTGCGCACAAATGCTTCTGACCTTTGCTATGAAGGCGTCTTTGTTTGTCTTTACTTTTTCCTCGTATACTAACATGATTTTTGATTTTTGATTAACTCTATACTCTAAACTCTCTAAATCTGTCTTGTTTTTTTGCGAACTCCAATAAAATAGTCAAGCGCCTTTGGCAAAATCCATATTCCCAATAAGCCTATTGCCGCGTATTTGGTGATATTCATAAATTTAGAAACGCTGCCTTGTCTATGTCCGGTTTCGTAAGCATCTACTAATTGCCCTTTTAAATCGTCGCGTATTTTCTGGGCTGTTGCCGGGTCTGCATTTTCAAGCAGCTCTTTGAGTTCCTTGCTTTCTTTCAGGTCAATGTTCGATTGATTTTTCCAGGGTTTTATTAACACCAACGCTGATGCTCCAGCGCCTACTGCTATTAAAATACCTCCAACAATTAACAATGTAATCAATTCACCAATGCCTCTAAATCCGAAAAACTTTTTAGCGGTGCCCCATGCGTTTGAAATAGTGCCTGTAATCCGTCCCCAAGTAGTCGGTTTTTGCATTTCTTCCTGACGTTTTTGAAGCCGTCCGAAGATAGTTCTCATCTTTGCTTCAGAAGTGGAAGTGCTCACGCCTTTTGCTTTCAGTTGCTCAATCATAGCGGCTGCCGTGTTCAGATTGTTCATTATTTCCTTATCCTGCGCCACAGTTTCGTTTATTAATTGTTGCGCTTCGGCGTCAGCATTTTGAGCAGAAGGCACAACTGTCTCCGTCACAGTGAAGGTTGCCAAATCGCTACGTATCCACCCGCGACCATATTTGCCGTCGAAAAACTCGTACCACTTAAAAAAACTACTGTCTACATAATAAAATTTAGCATATTTGCCAATTTCCGTGCCCGAAGCCGGAATAGTGGCTATGATTTTCGATGACGTATTAGGCTCGCTACGGAGGTTGATGTTTGTTCCCTTCGTATAAATGCGGGTGTCGCCTACTGTTATATCAGGTATTTTAGTAATGTTTCCAAGCATATCAACAAAATTTTAATGCGGTTTTTAACAAATTGGGCTTCTTTTGAAAGGTCAAAAGGAGTTTGCGAACGTCTGCCGGGTCTGCCTTGTCAAGCAAGTTTTGCAATAATATTGCAGTTTCTACAATTTCATTTTCAGAACTGCCTGATACTCTTACTACTTTTTGTATTGTCATGACTTTCGATTTTTGATTTTTGATTACTTTTTACCATTTAAGAATGACAAAATATGAGCGGCATAATCGGTGTTTTGGCGCAATACGGCGATTATCGAAATCACTTGCGTAAATATTTCGTCGTCTAAAGTTTGCAGCCACTCAAATACGGTATTTGTGTCGTCCATGCGCTCTTGCTCTTCGTCTGTGAGCGTGTTTACCGGTTCTACTGTCGGCGCCGGCTCATCGTCGGCAAAGATGCCTGCAAGTTGCTCTGCGGGAATAATACCCGAAAGAATGCCCGGATTTTGACGGATAAAGTTTTTTGCCACACTTGCGCCGGCAAGTCCTATCATGGAAATCCATTTATCATTTTTTTGGTCGCGCTCGCGCAAACCGTCCAATTCATCTTCCAAGTCGTATGCTTTGTCTTGCAGACGCTCATGCTGACTGTTGAGCGTTTCGTATTTTTGCTGCCACTCCTCACTTTTGCGACTAAATTCTTCATTCTTAACTCTTAATTCTTCATTTCTTTCGCGTAAGCGGTCTATTGTGTGCTTGTCGTCGAGCATTTTTGCCACTGGCGCTATCTGTCCCAGACCTTCAAATTCTGTTCCAGCAAACAGACCGGCTAATCCCTGTAAAATTTCTACGCCTGTTTGTCTGGGCGTTTCCTGCGATGTTGCGCCCTGAACGATAACCGGCGTGTTTCGAATGTTTTTGACATCTAATAAATGTATTTCGACCGGAGGGTTAAGTTCGGCGGCTTTTTTGCTCGTACCGCTATAATCGGTAACGATAATAGTAGCAACGTCGTTGAATTTTTGCATCAAATCTTCAATATGTTGCCTGAAATTGTCCACGCCTTTATCGCGTTGCACTTTCATTTGTTTGACGCCGTGCAATGTGACAAAATAAACGTCAAACGCATATTTCGTACCCGCGCTGTCATACGATTGATAGCGGTGATACAGGTTGTTAAGGTTTCTTTGGTCATCTGCTTTCATTGGGTTGTTCGTTATTAGGTTTAGGATTGGGTGAAATTCGTATAAATTCGAGACGATATGGGGTAAAATCCATGCCGAAATTGCTTGTGAGAACGGTTATTCGGTCCTGAAAAAATTGATAACCGGCGTATGAGAGTTTTTCGTAGTCCGATTTGGAGGTTTCCAATTTATTGTTGCCTCCTTCGATGATAACCTGCGCGGTATACGGCAGGTCTAACTCTGCGTTTACCAAAACTACGGTGTCCTGTCCTAATTCAACGGCTTCATCGGTTGAGCGAACGTTCACATAGAACGCCTGCAGGTTTACCTCGTCGGCGGTAAGCCCCATGTAGCGAATGCGCTGGTCAATCATTCGCCAAAGTCCGGTTTCATTTATCAATTTCATGGCGCAAAATTATTTTTAGTTTATACGGCGCGTCATAGTCTTTTTCATCTTCCGAGACTGTGAAAAACGGCTGCCTGTTGTTATTAGGGTCAAGAAATTTGTATATTTCGGTTTTTAAATTTGCTCTGGAAATATTAAACGAAATGGGTATAGAAATCGACAATCCTGGAAATTTTCTAATGATAAGAAACATAACACTGTCAATATTAAAACTGATAGAGCTCAAAATGCCTGTCTGGCTTAGAAAAGTAACTTCTTTACCCGTAAGAGTTCTTAATCTCCCCGTATCAATTTGAAATTGTTCAAATTCAGTTACAGACTTAATTATTTTACTGTTAGTGTATTTGAATAAAACATAACTATTTTTAGACACGGCGTCGTTACAACTGTAAAAATCGTAATATCCGTATCCTCTATCGAGGAACACCTCGCCTCCGGCATCGCTTAAATCTTCCCCTTCGTAATAACATGGCGCTTTTTTATAAACCTTCATGTTAGTTACGATGTTCACTTTTTCGTTTTCGAGTGACAAAGCCGCTACGCCCAACGGATTACCATCTGGGGCGCCGCTCGGTATGGGCACAACAGGGAAAAACAATACCCCAGTAACCCTTTTAATCCATACCGGCAAATAGAGTTTGCGCGTTATGTGAGGCGCATCTATCATTACATCGAAAACATAAAAAGCATCCATATTTTACAGTTTTACAGTTTTACAAAGAAAATGAGCGAAATATCTACCGGCTTATCGTTGTCATTAACGATAACACCTTCTATTTTCGAACGTTCGGGGAAGTCCATTTTTAACACACAATCATCGATGCCGCGAAATGTGTTTGCCGAAAACAATTCGGCGGGAAAGCCATCAGGAAAAATTTCTTTGCCGTCAATATCCAATTCGATGTTAATGAGACGCATATCCCTATATTCCGGTGTCCATATAGTAAAACCCGTTATACCTTTATACTGAGTTTTCAGAACGTCGTCAATGACCTCCCTTCCTTTGGCTTCTATTTTAAAATCAAGTATTTGAAACATATCAATTTTTGTTTTTAACAGTTTGGTTATAAAGAAAATACACGGAAAAATCGTGTTGTAAGTGCTCGCCTTCAACTATCGGGTAATAATTCCACAAATTGCCTTGTGCGTCCGTCAAAACAGACAATTCTTGGTTATACCGAAGTCGCAAATCCTCAAAACGAATAAAAATATCCGCCTCTTGTACCTGCATTTCGGTGCGATACATGGTTTCATTGAAGGATTTACGATAACGCGGCGCTATTTTTGCTATCGGATAATTTTCGGGGTACATCGGAACACTGCCCACTGTCAGTTCGAACGTCGAAAATGACTGATGTTTGTCGTTGTACTCAAATCTGTCTTCGACGGCATCCTGCAAGGCAAGCAAGTTTTTTTGACTGATAAAGTTACTTTCGTCAGCCAAAAACGCCACGAGCGCCTCTTCCATGATTTTGACATATCCGGCATATTTTTCATCTTTTACCGGCTCGTTGTCAGCATCAATAGCCGTCAGGGCTTCCTTATCTTCCAATTTTTCCTGCAATTTTTTTGCGGCTTTTTCGACTACCGTCTCATCTTCTTGAAATTCTTCGGTAAGCCTGTAAAAATCAAGAAACTCTTCGATAATTTTGCCTAACGTTCCGCGAAACAGGTTTTCATCAGCCGACAAAAGCCTGCTTTCGTAATAATCAACAAAAACGCCTGTCAGTTCATCAAAATAGTAATCGGTTTTAGTGCGCACCTCGCAAATTTCGTATCCCAACGACAAGTCCTCAATCGTTCTCATGGCTTTTTTCAGAAACAGCACGGGTACAATTTGCAACTTTTTCCGCTTATTAATCGGCTCTTTGTCGCCAACATTGGTAAACAGAAGTAAATCAATGTTTACGGTGCGGCTGCCATTGTTTTTATAAATAATCCGCACGTCAGAACCTTGCGCCCACTCTTCGAAAAAGTACGTGTTGTGTTTGATTTCCTTATTCAGAAACTGCCTGTAGGCAACCAAACCGGCATTAAAACCGCGCGGCAGAACGGTTTCGCGATTGATTTCCAAAAAGACGGTATCGCCGTAAACGTTCCTGTCGGGCAATAACACAACGCCTGTTACCTTATCGTGGTCATACTTTGTATTGAAGGTCAAATCGACCTCACGACCCGGTAGAACAGTGAACGGAATTACTTGCTGACGTGGAATAATAGCCATTTTCGATTTTTGATTTCTTGCGTTGTGCGTTTTTAAAAAGGCGACACGAGCGAGCCCGCGTCGCCTCCACTCCAACCTACGCTCGACTTTGAAGAAACTATTATCTTTATTTAATTTTTTGCTACGCTAACCACGTGCATCGCGAAATACACGTTCGTATTTGCGGCTGCTTCGGACGCTAACTTCAAACGCGGCTTAATTTCCGTGTTCGGTACAATGAATTGCGGGTCGAACTCGTTCCAGAGACCCGGCAATATATCTGTGCGTCCTGTCGTGTCGAAAACCGCGCAACTAACATTAGGCACAATAACCGTATTGCCTATTTCGAGTTCAAATTCTCCGTTGAGAATATGCTCGTGACAAACGCCAAACTCCGTACTTGCCGGCTGTGCGTTCACACCGCTCAACAATTGGATGCCGCAAAGCAGCGTCCATTTGTTCGCTTCGATTTTCTGCTTGTCTACATTAGTCATGCCAATGTCTTTATTGTCGCCCGATTCCATTAGTTCACGGTCGCGCAAGCCTTTCATTGGCTTTACCGAATACAACACCTCGTCTACAAGTTGCAGACGTCCATCGCGTACTGCGTGCTGAATGTCTGCTGGCAAAAGGTGCAGCATACGCTCATACATCGCTTTTCCGGTTGCCCTGTTAGTGCTGATAGCGCCTGTTTTGGCTCTCATTGCGGCTTTCGCCTCACGCTTTGCTGGGGCATGTGAAGGAAGATTTCCCAAGCCCAATAATTCTGTTTGATTTATTAAGTTCATAACAATTTACAATTTTTGATTTTCGATTTTTGATTTTTGATTACGCCTTAACAAGTCCGGCTCCTACTAATATCAACTTAACAGCCGTTCTTGCGGGAGCGGCTACAGGCAACTTCAATTCCGGAATGATTTCTACCTGCGGCGCTATGAACTTTGGATTGTCCAATTTCCATTCGCCCAAAAATACGTCTTTGCGCGTCGATGTGTCGAAACAACGAGCCGACGACGGATGTACAAGTATTTTGTCGCCGTTTTTCAACGAAAACTCACCGTTGAGTACTTCCTTGCAAGCCAAGCCAAATTTCGCATCACACGGATTTTTGCCTGTCTCATACGTGCCCGTGAGCAAAATGATACTCGTGAGCAAGAAGAAATTGTTTTCTTCCAGCTTGCGGCTGTTCACGTTGGTAATACCCGCCGCTTTAGTATCTGCGTTGAGCATCAAATCACTCTGTGTGCGTCCGCCAAAGTCAAAAATGCGGTAGAACGCATTGTTTACCACTTTGATACGGTTTGCCGCCAAAGGTTCTCTGATATGGTCGGGCAGCATGTGTGCGCGTATCGAATATGCGGCGCGAATAGTCAATTCGTCGGTAGGAATAACCGATTGTTTGCTTTTTGCGCCTCTGTTTACCCGCGCCACGAACTGTTGCCGTCCGGGGTCGGAAGGGTCAAGGGTTGCAGCTTCGGCTATAACGCCGTCCATTTCGACGTCTGTCAATACCGAGCGGTCTAACATATTGGCTTCTTCCGCCATGTAAAGTCCTAATAATCCACTTTCTAATGCCATGTCTTTTATTTTTTAAAAGGTTAAAAATTAATGCGCGATTATTTCGTCATCGCCATTGAGCATTTCACTGGGCGTTCCCATGTGATACTGCGGGTCGCCGCCTGTAGTGGTTACGGGCGCGTTCGAATTTTCCGAATAGTGCGACAATTCGGGCAGGTTCGCCATTCCTATATCGCCAACGCCGGGTAGCATCAACGGCGTATCGTCATCGTCCAAACCAGCCAGCAGATTATCCTTGCCGAGCGCCTTTTCTGCCAATTTTATTGCGCCGCCCAGAGCAACGCCCTTACACAATGATTTTCCAAGCCTGTCGCCAAGTATTACTGCGCCGGCAACGCCAGCGGCAACCACTGCTGCCGGGGCAGCCATGCCCATAACCTTTGAATCTGACTTGTTAATCATTTTGTCTAACATTCCGACACCCTTTGCAGCCGCAAACGTGCCTGCAGCCGCTAATACGATGTCAAGCACTTCGCCCTTTAGGTCGTTTTGGGGCGCTGATTTTTTAACCCCTAACAAACCAGACAAACCGGACGAACGCCTCCTTCTGTAACTCTTGCGCTTTGTCGTTGTTGTGCGCCTATTACTCTTTCTTGCCATTTTTTCTTGATTTTTGATTTTCTTATTAAAATTTACTATGATAGTTTTTTCGCTGTCATGCGTTTAGGTTTTCTTGCTGCTGTAGAAACTGAGCGCGTTCTACGTGTATAGCGTCGGGGCGTGCCTGATAGTCCTCTGCCGCTCTTCTTTTTGCCGGTCATAAAATATATTGCCGCACCAACGCCCAACGCGCCAACGCCCAATAAGACCGCATTTTTCTTTAAAAATTCACCTACATTGCTCATAACGCCGCCCGTCATAACATTGGCGGTGATAGGTGATGGAGTACTTTGTACCATATTTTGTTGATTTTGAAATTGATTTGCATAGTCATAATCATCATAATCGTCGTATTGTTGGGAAGTGGTGGCGGGTAAAAAATTTGTCACAGCATTAGCCGCTGTATCTATCCATCCGGCTGCTTTTTGAAAGAAAGTGCCGTCCTGTGGATTAGCAGTAGTGGCAGCCGCGTAGATAGGATTGCCATCCTCGTCGTAATCCATTATGTTCATCAAATCTTCTTCTGTGGGATTTTCGTCCACGTACTCTTCTCCTGTTTTAGGGTTCTTTTTTCCCTTGAAAAATCCTAAAATTGTCGTTATGAAGCCTAATGCTGCAGTAACCATTGCTGCCGTTCCTGAGCCTAATTCGCCAAGTTCGCCCGAAAGCCTTCCTTTTATTTTTTTACCTGCCTGTTTATGCTTTTGAATCAACTTTTGACCTGCCTGTTTATGCTTTTGCACAATTTTTTTAAACAGTTTTCCCAAGTCGGAGCCTGAAACATTAGCCAGCCCTGCAAGTTGCAACTCCAATCCTGAAACTTCAAAACCGTTTATTGCCTTCTTTTTAACGCCATTTTGAATAGCCTTGCGAAATTTATCTTCATTTCCGCGAAGAATTTTGCAAAATACATTGTGCGCTTTTTTATATGCTTCTTGATTAGCGCGGAACGATGCCATATCGAAACCGGCTGCTTGCGCCTGCTCGTCGGTGTATAAACCATATTGCAGTTTGTCGGCAAGTTTGAACATATTTATTCGAATAGCCATCAACATGCCGCCGCGCGCCGCCAAAGATACCGGATTGTATTTGACTACAAACTTACCCACTGCTTTTGCTGCCGTTTTTACTGCCTTGCCGGTCGCTTTTGCCGCCGTTTTTACTGCCTTGCCGGTTGCTTTTGCCGCCGTTGTTACTGCCTTGCCGGTTGCCTTTGCTGCCGTTGTTACTCCTTTGCCAACTGCTTTTGTTGCTTTTTTGACTGCCTTACCTACTTTTTTTAGAAAACCCAAACCCAACTCGGCAATCTCTTCGCCCGAAAGGTCGGCATGAGGGTAAACAATCACGCCCTCGCGCAAAAGTCGCTGCTCCTCCTCTTCCAAAATGCCAAGAACATGGTCTATTTGCGGGGTATCCCAGTAACGAATAGCATAATCAAGCATACGCGCCACTTCCAACGGGTTCTTCATTATTTTGAACATCTGCGGAGCGGCAAGAATAACGTCGCGCGTTCTGACAAGGTAGTTGTACATGGCAGCCTCGTCATCTTCAGCGCTGCCAAGCCCTAAACCATACAGGTCAGTTCCCATAGTGACAGCCATGACATCGCCATACAAGCCGTAAAAACCGCCAGCCGCTTCGATGCCCGACATGTAGGCCGTGCCGTTGAGCATCTGAATAGGTATGCCGTTCAAAAAGCCCGATAAACGCGCGTCTACAAGAAAATCCTTATTGTCTACAAACGGTTTTTCTTTGTCAAACTCCCTGATAACAGGGTCTACGACGTAATAAGTTCCGCTGCGCCCCGAATTTTTAGTTTCGTCATTGCGCGGAACAACTACGTAAACATGCGAAAAGTCGCTATATTCGGTGTATTTAGTAACTCTAAAATTAAAAGGTATATTTTTATTGTATAAGATAGCGCCGATAAGAATACTCATACAGTCGCAGTCGCCGCGCTGGTCGTGAAGCGTACGCAGGGGAGTGCGTAGCTGTTCTTTGAATGCGCTGTCTTTTTCGTATTTTACGTAGGTCATTACAAAGTCGAAAATATTGCGCAAAAAGCGCGACAATTTAGGGTCATACAGTTTGTCGGCTATTTTTTCGACATCCTTGTAATGCTCGCGCACAATTTTTTTCATCTGTTCCACCGTCTGCGGTACATCGCCATCCTGGTTTACGATTGGGTCGGTCATCTGCAAGCCGGCAAAGTTTACTAATTTGCCAATTTCCGAAATGGGACGCACTCTGCGGTCGCTTGTATCTACTAATCCTAATGCCATTTTTATTTTTTTTTGATTGATGATTATAATTTTTGTACTTTCAGTGGTATACCGTTTACTTCTGCTATCACGTCGAAACCAAAATTGTTGAGTATTTTGGCAGGATCTTCCTGATAGTCTGTAATGATTGAAGGCGCTGCCAGTATCATGTTCATATATGAAGCTTCAATTTTTATGTCGCTTATTTTTCCGCTCGAAACCGGCTCTATAACGTGAACACGGTTGCTGATTTGCGTAGAAGCTATCAATTTTCGACTGTAATAAGCTCGTATTGAGGGCAGTTTCAAATTTACGCGCCCCTGTGCGGGGTTGTCTACACGCAGGTCGATAGAAATTCTCATGCCGCTCCAGTTAATTTTCTCAATCTTGGGCATACCAAGCAACTCAACGTTGATATTGCCGGCGGTTTCCATGAGAGTAGTACCCTTAAACAGAAGAAAACCAGCCGTCGCTGCAGCCGCTATACCAATTCCGATTTTGACCTTCGTATCCATTTACATAAATTTTCGATTTTCGATTTTCGATTTTTGATTAAAATTTGAAAACGCAAAGATGTAGGATTGGAAAATAGCGGATGGCAACTTTTATAAACTTCTACTAACCCTTATAAACTTTTATAAACTTTTGTAAACTTTTGTAAACCTTATATAACAAATATTTTAGTAATTTTGCAAAAATTTTATTGAGCATGAACAAAAAGTTAAAAATGAGGCATACGTTCAAAGATTTGGCATGTATGATGGATGTTTCCTATCACACTTTTCGGAGCGAGGTAGTGAATAACACCCAGTTAATGCTTCGATTACGTGATATGGGTTGGCAGTCGTATCAACGTTTCAGAAAGGAGCATATTTTAGAAATATTCAAGTGCATGGGATATCCCGATGGGTACGAGTGGTACGAAAATAGTCATTAGTCATTAGTCATTAGTCGTTAGTCGTTAGCAATGAAACACTTCACAGTTACCGAAAATACCACTCCCGACGAGCTGAAACGTCACTATCGCCTTTTGAGCCAGGTGCATCATCCTGACCGGGGTGGCAGCCGTGAAACACAGGCAGAAATCAACGCGGAGTATAAAAAAGCGTTAGAAAACCTTGCAGAGATAGCCAAAAGCACAGGCGACAGCGAGAGCTCGGAGATGATAGCTCGGCTTATGCAGCAACATATATATAATATGTATAAGGATATGAAAGCGCCGATAATCAAAAAGTATGTACCGGCGGAGCTTCAGGGGTTGGCGTTTGAAGTGGCGAAATTGATAGAGGAGAGGTGGATGTAGTTTTCAGTTTTCAGTTTTCACAAAAAAAGCCCGATAGTTTCTACCGGGCTATCGTCTTTCCGACTGTCAGAATATTTTCGCCGTTTAGTGAATTAACACCCGTCTGTCATGTCATTTCTCTATCCTTTCCATGATGTCACAGGTTACATAACCTATCCTGTCGGCTTCACATAAGGTACTCGTATTCGGCTCTTCTAACGAGGCAAAAAAATCGCCTCTCTTCATTGGGATTTCCTATGCAAAAGCAGTTGCCCTTCTGGTTGTTTTCTTTGCGCTTGCAAATCTACCGTCTGATGAGCGCGGTTGTGTGGCGTCCGACTTTTTGATGGTTGTGCCTTTTGCTTTTGCTGCGTTTTGTGGCGAGCCGTTGAGTTTGGGCTTTACAGGGCTCTTTTTTGGCGCACCGTTCAAACTGCCATTGCTCAATGCTATGTCCAATGCCATGCCGCAATTGGAGGCAAATATCTGGTCGTATCTTTCCTCTACGGTCAGGCGTTCCCATTTTGCATCTTCCAACGCCTTTTTTTTGTCGTATGCGGCATTCCACGCATAAAATTCTTCATCGCTAATCGAATTGAGAACTTTCGTAAACTCTTTGTTAAGTTTTTTTATATCAAGCATATCGGTTAATTTTATTGCTGGTCTTCTAAAAATAATTCAAAATTATCAATGTTTTTCATATCAAAAATAACCACTTGTATCCTTTTTTTATAGTACAAGTCGGGGATTTCAGAATATACACGGCTTTTGTTTTTAGGATTTGTAGGCTTGTCATCAAAAATGATGCCTTCAATCCCAAGTTTCGACCATACGTTTTCTGTCAAATATTTATTAATTTTTTCCAAATCAAAACGCATCCTTTTGTTTTTAAAATATTGAATTGCTTCATCAATCTTATTTACAAAGAACCAAAAGTGCTCCTCGTTAAAAACCGTATTGAGACTGTTTTCAATGTTCAAATTGGCGGAATATATGTCAAATGATTTTGACTTGCCGTAAATCTTTTTGTCCTGCCCCCAATACTGTGCATATATTTCTTCCACCCAAAAATAAAAACCGGGTCCCAACCAAGCATCTTTGGCTATACACTTGATAGGTTTGGTTAGTTCAGCGGGGCGATACTCTTGAGAGTGATAACCGGTTACGGTTTTCTTGCTTCCAATCAGCAGTTCCGAAACGGTCACATCCGGTGAAATACCCTTTAATCCTACTTTTGTCTTACTTATTTTTGACATTCTTATAAATTTTTAACACCGCAAAGGTACACATTATTTTTATACAAACAAAAAAAAACTTACTTTTCCACGTATTTTTTTCAGTTTTTCGTTAGTTTTTTTCAAAAATACCCTATTATTTTGCTATTTTTCCGTATTATTCCTTACTTTTCTGCTATTTTTCCGTATTATTCCGTATGAAATCGCTATTATTCCGTATTATTTTGCTATTTTTCCATATCAAAACCATACCAATTTCAAATTTTCCTCTAACAATTTTGTCAAAATTCCATCGGATTTTTTCCCGAAGTTTTTTTTCTTTACATCTACAACCTGAATTTGCGTCGAAAAATGTGTAAGTTTGTAATATTGAAAAAATGAATTGTTTTACAGCAAGTTATGTCATTACAAACAGCATTATAAACACCTTACAAATCGAAAACGGACTAATTTATTTGTAATTTGATATGAATTGGTACTAAAATCGGTCTGAACATTACAAATCAAAAACGGATTTGTAATGTTTTGTAATGAATTTGTAATGTTTTTGTAATTTTCGCAACTTGTTGTATATCTTTTATTTTATATTCTCAACAAATCAACATTACAGAATTACACATTTTTAGTACAAAAAAGGTGGTTAAAGGAGGGCGAAAAACCAATGCGCAATAAAAAACCCCGACCGCTTGCGGGGAGTGGAACGGTCGGGGCAAAATTCGTAATGAAAAACGTCAAAATCTATTCTTGGGACTTTAACACTTCTGTGTAGGTGTTGAGCGCTTCGCGGAAAAGATGGTTTCCTTCTGAATTTAATAAAATAGCAATTGCTAATCTCCATCCGTCCTCTTTATAGTGTTTTATCGGACTAAAAAATTGCAAATTTTCGCTTAATCCTCTATACTCCGAAGAGTATTTTTCTAAAAAATCATGTATTTCGTCCATATTCTAATTTTTAAAATTTTCAAAATGGCGTTTCCTGTCCTTCATACTCCTGATTAGTTAATTCGGCAACGTCTATCTCCTTTGTGGTTTGTACGTAAATCATTTCGCGGGTTTTGTTATCAACAAAGCGGGTTATTCTGTCCTGACTGTTCCGGTATTCTTTCGGATTGAGCGTGTAGCCGTATTTTTTGCAAAAGGCTTTGAGCGATGACGTAAACTTCTTTGTGGTAAACTTATTCGTTAAATTGGCGGCGGTAATGAAGTCTTTCATCACATCTTCCTTTGTCAGCATTTTGTCCGTATTTCCTCCGCCGGATGTGAAATATACGATTGCCCAGTCGTGAAATGGCGTTCCCATTTCTGTCATCAGGATACGCTGCTGTACGTTAGTCATAGGCGGATTGATTTTTATGCTTCTCCCGATGGTTGTAAGATAAAATTGCAGACAATCTACCATGAAGTTGATGTCGGCGTTCCAGTCATCTTCCTTGTAGAGACCGTCGTGCAGGTCTATACCGAAGTCGTCGCGTATGGAGCGCGTCTCGCGATAATCGTTGTTGTCGGTTTTTTCGTGATAATAGTCGGAAAAAACAGTGTAAAGCAGCCGCGCCTGTGTGCTGGGGTCGGCGCTTCGGGGTGTGAAGTTGGTGGTGATTGCCATCTTGGGCGCAAGTTCAAAGGGTATTTCATACGATTTGTTGTTCTTGGGGTTCACAATCCAGTCGCCGGTAATGGTGTCGAAAAAGAAATTAAAGTCAAGATACTGGTTGGCATCGTCAATCAATACGTAGTCGGTGTGTTCGGTCACACGGTCGTATATGTGCTGATTGTCGGTTAGTTTTGGGTTTCGTCCCGGAAAGGTGACAGATTTCATGAAACGGCGAATGGTTTTGAAACAAAACGATTTTCCGCTACGTCCGTTGCTGTCGCTTTCGTTTTCGCCTATTTTCCAGTCCATAGCATACACGCACCACGACCGCGAAACCATCTTGTAGCGATGCAAAAGGTAGCCGATAGCAAATATTTTGTTGATGAGATGCTGCTTTTGCTCGTCTGTCTCATCTTCGGTAAGCAGAGAGCCGGCAATGGAAAATTTGTTGTCAGCCAGGTATGCCTCGCGGTCGCCTTCGAATGTTTCGGCTTCGAGACGTTGCTCAAGTTCCTCGCGCCAATACACGCGGGAAGTGTTTATCAGATATGAAAAAAACTTGCTTTGAGTGTTTTTGACTTCTATATCGTAGGCGTCGGCATCAGCGTCATGGGCGATGACAAACGACGGCGCAAGGCGCTTAACCTGATGAGGAATAATTTCTTCCTGCCACACGTATTTATCAATGTTTGCGCGATGTTCCGTTACCTTGTGCGGCATGATTTCCCAAGTGGCGTTCTCGAAAAACAAAAATTGTCGCGTATGGTCAAAATCGGTAAAATCAAGTTGTTTTTCGCCCAACATTTCAAAGATACTCTCGTTGATGCGCTTGCTATTGTTTACCAGATTGCGCAGTTGAATACTCATGCTACGCTCTTCCATGAAACGACGCAAGTATTTTTTTATGTCTTTCGGACGTATTTCGCGCACCACGTTCTTTTCGATGTGTATGAACGATTGTCCGGTTTTGTCGTTTTTGTTTTCTATTGTTCCAAAACCGTTGTGCCGCAAGTGATGAATAAGAAATTCGGAGTTGATTTCCAACCTTGTACCTTCGTCGCGCGTTGGCACGGTTTCCCAAAATTTCATCGGCATCGCTATTTCAAGCAGTTTTTTGAAAGAGCGCGTGTCGGGCGAAAGTTCTACAAAATCGCGCAAATCTTTTCGGTGTTTTCCGCGCGCGTCGCGAAACTTTTTCATCCATTCAGGAAACCACACAGTGCGAACGTCTAAATATTCCATTGCCAACTCAACGCCCTTTTTAACGCCTGTTCCGTCAATATCGGGAATGTTGTAGATGATTTCTACAAGTTTTTCTATTTGCCTGTATTCATCTTCTGCCAATCTATAACTTTCGGAATTAAACCATAGCGGACGATAGCCCAACGCGGCGCAACACAACGCATCGCGCTCGCCGCTGCATATCACCGCTTCGGGAAACTTTTCGCGCTTGCGTTTCTTTTTCTTTTTGCCGCCGCCATCATCGTCATCGCCAAAAAACTCGTCATTTTCGGCGTTCTGCTGTTCAAACTTTTCGGCTGCAGCCTTCAATTCGTCGAAACCATTGATGTATTTGGCGGGTTTCTGACCGTGATAGAAAAAACGGAACTGCTTATCATACGCAAACGGCTGATATATCTTGTAAAACGTCTGCCGTTTGTTCTTATCGTCCGTCCATGTACACTCGCGCATGAAGATAGGGTATGTTTCGGTGCTTCGTACGGTGGTGGTTTTTACTTCGCCTGTTTTTTCATCGTTTTTAGTGATACTGTACGATGCAAGCGACATATAACCGTAATCTTTGCATGTTTCAGTCTTTACGCGGGGTCCCAATATTTTCAGTTCGCGGTCTGTAAACTCTTTTGTTTCGGACGTGAAATCTCCGGGCTTTTCGTCTCCTTCGGCTGTTCGTTGGCGTATTTCCGGGCGGTTGGCTTCGAAAACGGTATTGTCGGTAACGCCGTAGCGTCCGGCAAGGGTGTAGATTGCCTGCTGAAACGTGAGTTTCTCTTCTTGCATACATATATTAATTGCATCGCGCGCGCGTCCATCGTCGCCAAAGTCGGTGCATTTCCACACATCGCCGTATCTTTTCATGCGGCTGCTTGGGGTGCGCTCGTCGCGCATCTTGAACGGCTTCTTTTCGTCGGCATCGGGGTAATAATACCGTATGATGTCCAGACCGCCGTTGGTGGCGTCAAATATTTGTTGAGGGGTTATCATTGGCTATTTTTGATTGATGATTGATGATTACTCAATACTGCGTATCATTCCATTTTTAATCTCCCATTTTAAACCGCAGTCATCGCATTTTCCTTTGTACAGTCCCCACCAATTAACTGCTATTACTTTTTTTCCGCAATCGCACGTGAAAAAAGCATGGTTATGCATGTAATCTATATGTATTCTATCTTTCATTGTTTTACAATTTTTTAATAAATTTATACTCGTTATCAAATTCCGCCTTGTTTGTATCCCAGATATACATGCACACGCAGCCGATGAACTTCTGCATATTTTCAGGCTTTACCATTTTGTCTATTTCAATGCGGTCGCCGGATTTTGCTTTTACGAGCATGGCGTAGACGCTGTTGAAGTACCGGCGGTTTTCTTCGGTTGCTTCCATTTGGTCGAGAAACGCGACGGCATCGGTCATGGTTTTTAGGGTCATTTCGGAGCGTGTCATGTGCTGATTTTTAACTGTTAAACATATTATATTCCCGTCCCACACAGTTTTCCGGCAATTCTTCTCTGCAAATTCCCGCCTGTCGCAACAAATCATCCTTAAAGTATACTTTTATGCGTTTGCGGTCTTTCTTTTGCATACAATAAACGAAACGCACAAAGGTTTTGAGCAATTTTTTGTCATGCGACGCATCACGTAGCAGACCAATTTTGTACATGTCGCAAAATTCCATGCTACGCACAATCATATCTACGGAACTCGAAAAGTCTATAACAGGTTCGAGGGACGCCCACGTTTTGAAACCGGCTTTATGCAGTTCGCGCATGGCTTCTATGCGTTCGAGGTTAGGCGATGCTCCGGGCTCAAATTCATCGTGTCCGGTGAGCGTGAAACCGAAGGCAATAAGCCTCTTAATGTCGCTTGATTTGCACATGGTGTATTTATTCCATAGAACGTCCCAGTCTGCTCTTTTTGTCAGTATTTTTGCGGGTACTTCATTTTTCACACAGAAGTTTATTGCAGATACAGTAAAAGGAGCAACTTCCGGTAGCATCGGGTCTGTCGTAAAAGAGAAAAATAGTCCGTGCTTTTGCAGTTCCGGCAAGTTTGCTTTTAATTCTTTGTCGAACTTCCACAAAGCATGATTTTCATCTTTGAAACACGTTTTTAGTTTCGGCGTTTCGCTCCATGTCCTTGCCAGAACGCCGCGCTTGCAATAGCAATATGCGCAGTTGTTGGAGCAACCGGTGTAGAAATTGCACGCCCAAGCAGAGTACTCGGCGGCGCGTCCATCGGACTGGTATATGGCTTTGCCTTTAAATCGTTTCATTGGTATTTCTCTATAATGGTTAAAAAATCGTCAAGCGGCAGTCCTTCGCTTCCACTTATATTTCTAACGTACCGTATCCATTTCCGAGCGGTAACAAGGGTAATTTCATTATCGCTTTTGTCACAAGAGAGCCACCGCATACCGTCCCACGTGCCATTGACAAACCCTAAATCTTTGAGACGTTTTGCTTGCTCCGATGTGACATATTTACTGCTATTTTCTGCACGTTTTCGGAGTAACCGAGAGAAATAAAAATTTGCCGCTATTCCGCTTTCTTTTATCATCTCTTCAATATTCTCTTCGGTACATGTAAGGAAGCCAAAATAATTTGAAATTTTTGGTTCTATGTATTGAACTTCATGATAGGCATCTTGCAGCCCTTCAAATATTTTGGTATTTCCCGAAAATTTTGAAAACGTTACTCCATCCCAGAGCGTATTGTCATCTTTTTTTACTATTAACCAGTATTTCATTTGTTTTTATTTTTTTAATATTTTATTTTCGTACTCTAAAATCATGTTCATCACCACATACGCCACATACGGACACACAGCGTCGCCGTATGCTTTTATTTCGTCCGTAGCCAGCCCGATGGGAAGCCCTGTATCGCTCTGTATAAGTTCGGGGATGGGTACATTCCGTATTTCCAGACCACATATTCCGGAAACCTGACCGAGAATTGCGATTTTTTGCTCAAGCATTTTTCGGCTCTTCTGATAA
>Ga0099364_10001756_pt1 | contig 35310 bp, 34 predicted proteins | sample TergutTh196P3_FD_73070 | JGI IMG/M metagenome (GOLD analysis project Ga0099364, IMG submission 73070) | Microcerotermes parvus P3 segment gut microbial communities from Pointe-Noire, Republic of the Congo - Th196 P3 | ecosystem: Host-associated > Arthropoda: Insects > Digestive system > Gut ... | reverse complement strand
CTTCGCCGGAGTCAGCGACCGCTTCAAAGACAACCAGATAGACGCCGGATTCGTTGTCGCGGGCCTGCCGACCGCCGCTCTGATGGACCTCACGACCACCAGAGACATGAATCTCCTCAGCTTCGACGATGAGGCAATGGCCAAACTGGTCGAGGCGAATCCGTTCTTCGTTCCCAACGTAGTTCCGGCTGGAACATACAGGGGTATCGACGCCGATGTCCTGACCCCGTCCGTAATGGCGCTTCTCGTAACCTTCGAGGATATGCCGGAGGAAGTTATCTACAATTTCACCAAGACGATGTTCGAGAATCTGGACGACATTCAAGCTTCGCACGCTATGGCGCAGAACATAACGCTTGAGAACGCGGTGAATGGGCTGACCGCTCCTTTGCACCCGGGCGCCGCGAGATATTACAGGGAAGCCGGGATTAACGTAGACTGATACAACTGTCCAGGCAGCATGTTCAGGTAGTAAAATATATCGCAGTCTCCCGTCGGGAGTCTGCGATTTTTTTTGGACGAAAGGGTGAGTTAATTGCCGGTAATATCGATAAAAGAAATTCTTAAGGCAAAAAAAAGAATAGCCGGAGTCGTCCGCCGCACGCCTTTGATTCACTCGGCGTCACTGAGCGGGGCTTCGGGAGTTAATTTGTTTTTCAAAACTGAAAATTTACAAAAGACCGGCTCGTTCAAAATCAGGGGAGCCGCAAACAGGATATTATCACTGTCTATTGAAGAAGGATCAAAAGGAATAATCACCGCTTCGTCGGGAAACCACGGGCAGGCCGCGGCTTATGCTTGCCGCATTTGCGGCTACCCGGCGACAGTCGTTATGCCTGAGGGCGGCTCGCCCGTCAAAGCGGAGTCGATAAAAGCGTACGGCGCTGAACTGATTTACCACGGTACTACTTCAGAGGAACGAATATCGCTGGCAAAAAAAATGTGCGAAGAGCGAGAAGCGGTATACGTTCCGCCTTACGACGATCCGTTCGTCATGGCGGGGCAGGGAACAATAGGGTTGGAGATATTGGAGGATCTTGAGGACGTCGCCGCCGTCCTTGTACCTACAGGCGGCTGCGGTCTCATTTCCGGAATAGCCGTCGCGATAAAAGAAAAAAACGCGAATGTCGCGGTGCTGGGAGTGGAGCCGAGCGGCAGCAACAGCGCCGGTCTGTCGTTTCGCGCGGGGAGCAGAACAGCGCTTGACAGGATCGAAACGATAGCTGACGGCGTCAGGACGACGATACCGGGTGAATTGACCTTTCCGGTGGTGCAAAAGTATGTGGACGACATGCTTACGGTCACTGACGATGATATTCTTCGAGCGCAGTATCTTATTTTGGAACGCTGTAAGATACTTGCCGAACCGACAGGCGCGGTATCCGCGGCGGCTGTTCTGAGCGGAGTTCTGCCGGAAAAATTCAAAGGGCGCAACGTTGTGGCGCTGATAAGCGGCGGCAACGTTGCGATGCCATTCCTGGCGGACTGCTTGAAAAAATCTTGCCGATTATAGCTTTAATTGCTTACGTTGCAATAATTCTCACAGCGTCGGGAACGTTGAGACGTCCCGCGCTGAGATGGCGCGGCGAGCGCGAAAAAAAAATCGGCGCGCGGAACGCATGTGCCTGGACAACCGCTTTGCTTTCGACGTTCGGCTTGCCGTGGAGCGGCGTTCCGTTTTCGCATTATTTCGGCGCGGGGTCGTGGACGTGGTTTTTGTTCGCGGGCGTCTCCCTCGTTTTTTTGAGGTACGATGGGAGATCGAACCAGCGTCTCCGCAGATGCTTCTCAATGTTTAATTTGGCTGCGATTATGACTGCAATTTATGCCTTCATGTACAGAAACGGAGTACCGGGCGACATTCCGGGAATAGAGGGCGTTGCCGCGATAAATACCCTTGAAGGGCTGGCGGGTTGGCACCTGACATTGGCGCGGGTATTTTTTTTCGTATCGGCTACAGCGTCGTTCCTGCCCGTTTATTCTCCAAATGAAAGCGCCGCCGCTTTGCTCTCGTTCTCTTATTCATCTTTCCTCGCGATCGCTTTTCTCCCGCCCGCGCGGACGTTTTTTATCGGACTGAGTCCCGAGACCGCAATCTTAACGGACGCCGCCGCCTATTTCGTATGCGCTTTTCTGATTCACGCGTTCGTCATGGGTTCATTGTCAAGACTGGCCGCTTCCCGCCGGAATTATTCCCATATAGCCGTAAACGCGGCGATCACTGCGGCGGGGATATTTTTTCTTTTTATATAATAAAATGTTGAATGTTGACGCGCCGCGTCAACATTTGGGTACAGGAAATAAAATTGTCTCATATGTCGCGATGCCAGGGTTTTACCTGCCGGCATAGAAGAATCTTTTTGAAAACTCGCTTCCAATAACAGCTACCGACACGAACGCCGAACCCGCGGCAAATTGTGCGGCGGAGAGCGGCGTCGCTGTAAACATGTCGCTTAAAAACGGGACGTATATTACCGCTATCAGTATTGCCAGAGACAGCCCCATAGATATATTCAGAAATTTATTCCCGAATAAAACTCGCTTGAGGCCGATAAGCGCTTCGGTTCTGGAAGTGTATGACATCAGCAGTTCGCCTGCCACCAAAGTGAAAAAACACATTGTTATGGCTGTCGCATAGTCGTAAAGGTTGAGCCCGTATAAAAACGCCCCCAATGATCCCGCGCAAAGGAAAACGGCTCTTAAGGCAACCAGGCCTTTGATATTTTTGTTTATTATCGGCTCTTTGGGGTCTCTCGGCTGTTTTTTCATTATTCCGGGTTCTTTCTCCTCCATGCCGAGGGCAAATGCGGGGAAAGCGTCTGTCAGAAGGTTTATAAATAAGAGCTGCGTAGCCGCCAAAGGTACCGGCATCCCAAAAACTATAGCCAAAAATATTACCAAAATCTCGCCTATGTTGCAGGCCAGCAAATATCCCGTAACTTTTCTGATGTTGCCGTAAATCGTCCTGCCTTGTTCGACGGCGTTCACTATACTTACAAAATTATCGTCGGTCAGAATCATATCCGCCGCTTCTTTTGAAACATCCGTGCCGGTTATGCCCATCGCTATGCCTATATCCGCTTTTTTCAGCGACGGGGCGTCGTTTACGCCGTCCCCGGTCATTGCCACTATGTTGTTGTTTTCCTTAACAGCCGTCACTATTCGTACTTTATGCTCGGGCGATACCCTTGCGAAAACATTGACATGACGAGCTTTTTCCTTTAGCTGCCCGTCGGTCAGATTATTGAGGTCGTTGCCGTCCAGAATCTCATCGCCGTGATTCATAATGCCCAATGCCTCCGCTATGGCGCCGGCTGTTATTTTATGGTCGCCGGTTATCATTTTGACGTTGATTCCGGCGTCATGGCATTGTTCGATAGATATTTTCACTTCTTCGCGGGGAGGGTCTATCATGCACATCATGCCGACGTAGACCAAATCTTCTTCTTTGTTGTCCATCGCGGCTTCGCTGTCATATTCTTTGTACGCGAATCCTAAAACGCGCAGCGCCCGCGCGGCAAATTGCTCGTTTTGATCGATCAGCCGTCGTCTTATGTCCTCTGTCATCGGGACAATTTCGCCGTCAAGATATACGCCGGAGGAACGGTTGATAATAGCGTCCGGCGCGCCTTTGGTGTTCATTATAACCTTGCCGTCTTTGACGTTGTAGGTGGACATCAGCTTTCTATCCGAATCGAAGGGGATTTCCTGAACCCTTTTGTACTGTTCGTTCAATTCGTCCTTATCCTTGCCCAGTTTCGCGCCGAACACGAGCATGGCCGCTTCGGTCGGGTCGCCTATGATTTTGGCGTTTTGCCTGTCATAAATCGAGTCATTGCACAACATCGCTATCTCCGACATCAGGGTGATATTTCGGGACATAAGCCGGTTCTCCGCGACAATTTCTCCTGCGGCGTTATAACCGGTTCCGGTAACTTCATATACGTTCTTTGCGTCAAAAACCTTAACGACTGTCATTTTGTTTTGAGTCATGGTTCCGGTTTTATCCGAACATATGACGGTGGTGCTGCCAAGAGTTTCGACCGCCCTGAGTTTCTTTACGATGGCGTTGGATTTTACCATCTTCTGTACGCCGATTGCCAGAATAACTGTGGCGACAATCGCTATGCCCTCCGGCACCGCCGCCACCGCCAGGGAAACCGATACCATCAGCATTTCGATAATATCCATACCGTACAAAAAGCCTACGACGAAGATAACCGCACAGGTAGCGATACAAATTATGCCCAATGTTTTCGCCATAGCGTTCAGTTTGTCCTGCAAAGGGGTATTGCCCTCGTCCGTTTCGCTCAAGATGGCGGCTATTTTGCCCATTTCAGTGTCCATACCTGTGGCGCAGACAACGCCCGCGCCTCTGCCGTAAGTAACGACCGTACCCATAGACGCTGAATTTATCCTGTCGCCTAAACTTGCGCCGCTTTCCAAAACAGCATGACTGTCTTTTTCAACCGGCAAAGATTCTCCGGTTAAGGCGGCTTCGTCTATTCTCAGGTTCATGCTCTCTATTATCCTGACGTCCGCCGGTATGTAATCGCCGGCGTCCAAAATAACGATATCCCCGACAACCACGTTATCGGAATCGATTTTTTCGACCTGTCCGCCCCTTTTGACTTTCGCTTTGGGGCTGGACATATCTTTCAGCTCTTTTAACGCGTTATCCGCCTTGTTTTCCTGCGTTATGCCGATAATCATATTGATTATGACTATACCGATTATGATAATCGCGTCTTTTAAACCCTCGCCCACCGCAACGGATATGATTGCAGCAATTATCAGAATTATTACGAGAAAGTCCTTAAATTGCGCGAGTATTCTTAATAACAATGATTTTTTGCTTTGGCTTTTAAGTCGGTTCGGCCCGTTTTGCTCAAGTCTCTGTTTGGCGGCGTCCGCTGTCAAACCGCTGTTCCCATCCGATTTCAGTTCCTGTAAAGTCTGCTCTATACTTTTACAATAAAAATCGTTTTTCATGAGCGGCTTCCTTTCGTTAATATATATTTACCTCTCCCCGTAAGCGGGGCGGTTGTCGCGGTGTGACCGGCATTGCAGTTGTCAAGTGGGGTGTGATTTACTCGAACCCCGTTATAAAAGCCTTCCCGAAAGGCGCTACCGACGCCTCCAAAGCCATTCTGTACATTGGATATTTTTCGAAGATATTTATTTCCCCCCAGGGTTCGATGATCCATTTGTTGCGTCCGAATTCGTCTGTTCCGACCCGATAGAAGATAACGTCGCTCTGTCTCCTTCCTCCGCGAGTTATCATCCACGGCGGTGATATGATCAGCTTTGTATAGGGCATGGAAACCGACGGCAGTCCCGCGTTGAGCGACATCGTCCACTCCTCCCAACCCCAAATACGCCCGTTTGCAAACCGGTAATCATCGCGCACCGGCGTGAGCTCCAGCGAATGGATGTACGTGGTGACGAACGAATATCCATTGGGCGCCGGGCATGAAAAGAGCAGCCGATCCTCGCCTGTGATAGTAAAATAATTCACAGGCATTGACGGCGCGAGGACAAACGCGCAAATCAATATCAGTATAACGCGTAACGCGTTTTTGAATATCCTGTCCCCATTGCTCCCCAGCAGTCACCTCTCCGATCATATTGCCGTTTTTGTTTATTAAGATCGTGGATGTAAAATCTCAAGTACAATGATAACCGATAATGATTGAGGATAGTTATTGAGAAGGGCTGGTGTTTTTTTATGAAAATCAGCAGCGCGCGCAAGTGTCCTTACTGCGGATATATGTATAATACCGAGATTGGGAGAAACACGTACTCGAATGTTTTTTCCGACCCGGGAGGAGGCGCGGCGATTCATTCGATCATATACGTGTGCCCTCATATCGCCTGCGGTAAGACGGAGGTTACGGTTGATGCGGGAGTCCCGGCTATTGCCGGAAAAAAAACCTCCGGCGCCGAAGCGGCGTCCGGTTCGTTTTTCAAAGCAAGACTGCTCCCTCCGGAGGGATGCGGAAAGAAGGAATTCAACGTGCCGTCGGTTCCCGACGCCGTGTTCAGGGACTACGACGAAGCGTGCAGGTTGCTCAGAACAAGTCCTTGCGCCTCCGCGACATACGCGCGAAGATGTCTGCAACTGATGGTGAGAAAAAGATTCAAGCTCAAGCCCGGTAAATTTATGAACGAGATCAAGACATTATCGTCAATGAACGGAATGGTTGCGGCCGAGGTAACGGCCGCCCTTGAGCGCGTGCGCAAAATCGGAAAATTCCGCGCCATGCCGGAGGATGATGTGAAGGTGTTAAGCGACGTATCTTACGATGACGCGAAGCTGACGATCGAGGTAATAGAAGCGTTGCTTTTTGACTGGTTTATTGCTCCGGCTGAGCGGGAATATAGAATAAGCGCGCTGAAGGCCATACTCGCCGGAAAAGATACGGACGACCGGGCATAGGCCGAGACAGCGCGGGGGAAGTAACTAAAGAGGTAAGTAATGGGGGAGATATTTGAGATTTTCCGCGTTTTTTTCAAGATAGGCGCGCTGACCTTCGGCGGTGGGTATACGATGCTCCCGTTGCTTAAGGCCGAAATTGTTCGGGAGCGGCAATGGGCGACCGAGGAGGAGGTAATCGACTATTACTCGATAAGCCAGAGCCTTCCCGGAATAGTCGCGGTCAACACATCAATGCTCATCGGCTGGAATCGCCGCGGCGTTCCCGGCCTGTTTGCCGCGTGTCTCGGCATGGTCGCCCCGTCGATCATCATCATCCTTACCATCGCGCTTTTCATAAAAAATTTCCTCGGGCACGAGATTGTAATACACGCCTTCAACGGCATAAGAGTCGCCGTGGGAGCCCTCATCCTAAAAACCGTGCTGGAAATGGGCGTGAAGAGCTTGAAGGATAGCGTGTGCGTTTTGATTTTCCTCCTCTCGCTCGGCCTGTTCACATTTGCGGATATATCGCCGATAATTCCCGTCCTGCTGGGAGCGGCCGCCGGAGTGATCCTGATAAAGAGAGGCGAGGCGCGATGAATGTCTACCTCACTCTCATAACGGAATTTTTGAAGATTGGCCTGTTTTCAGTCGGAGGAGGACTTGCCACGCTGCCGTTTCTCTACAAGCTGGCCGATAATTACGACTGGTTCACACGGGAGATGCTCGTCGACATGATTGCCATATCGGAATCGACGCCCGGCCCAATAGGTATTAACATGGCGACATATGCGGGCTTCACGGCCGGCGGCGTGCCGGGCGGAATACTCGCGACCTTCGCGCTGATAACTCCGTCGATTGTAATTGCGCTGGTTATAACGAAAATCATGGACAGGTTCAAGACTAACAAGTACGTAAGGGCCGCTTTCCATGGCATAAGGCCCGCCGTTACGGCGCTGATTGCAAGCGCCGCTTTCGGCATAATAAAAATAACCCTGCTGGACATTCCCGGTTATTCGGCGTCAGGTCTGCTGAAGGACGTTTTGAACTACAAAGGGATAATACTTTTTGCCGCGCTCGCCTTTCTGCTGAAAAAATTCGATAAACATCCGATATATTACATCGGGGGGGCGGCATTGATAGGCGCGGCGTTCCGGTTTTAAAATATCACATGAAATAATCAGCCATGGGATGGCTTCTTTGCGCCTCCGAGAGAACTTTCATTACGCCCTCGCGAAGGGTTGACAGCGTTTCTGTGCCGGGCGGAAGTTCGCCTTTTGTTACTATTCTCCTGGATTTTATAAGAAACGCCGGGTCAGGGCTTGTTCCGTCTCCCTCCACTCTGATGTCGAAAGGAGCCGTCTCAAGTTCGAGAAATTCCCACAGATCCCCGGCGACGCGGTCGAATATAGCTCTCGTCGCTTCGTTCGAATTTCCACGCCACACTGCTTGACCGTCAATCATGACGGCGAGCCCGAAGCCGCCGGAGTCAATTTCTCCGACCGAAGTCCGAAGATTGCCCAGCGCAAATTTTCTTCGTATTGGTATGCCGGTGTTTTCGAGATATTTTGCAGCGGCGGCGATTCGCTCCTCGACCTCGGGGTGAGTCTGAAATATGCCGGGGTTTATCTCCGGACGTTTCATTCGCTCTTCCTTCAAGCGTTCCTGCAGCGTCAGCATCCCGACCGGATTGTATCCGGCGCGTGCCAGCGCGTCTATGCCAAGGGCGTCGGCTTCTTTTTCCAAGTCAATGCTGTACGCGCCCATGATGGCGACATGCAACACGCTCGCGGCGATCACGGCCGCCGCCTGCCCTCGGGCTGCCACGGCTGTCAGTATCGCGAGCAGCGTCATCCTGTCATTGCGAGCCGTCTGTATTATAACGTGTTTCTTATCGGCGTGTACCATCTCGTGCGCTATCACTCCGGCAAGCTCGAGGTCGGTCTTCACGAAATTAAGCATCCCCGTCGTGACGTACATCTTACCGCCGGCTATCGCGAAAGCGTTAACCATCCTGTGATCGATAATATCGACCTCGTAATTCAATTGACGCTCCATATAAGGCGACAAACGGTTTACTATTGTTTGGACTTTTGCTTTGTACACCGGATTTACGAGAATGGTCATACGTTGTTCGATTTGAGCCGAAACTCTTTCGGCCAACTTTATTTCTTCTGGGGTTGCCTCGGTATATGGAACGTCGTCGGATATAGGATCGGAGGCGGCAAACGCCGCCCCTGACGTCAAAATCAGAGTTGCCAAAGCAATAATGAATTTTAATCGCAAACGGCGCATCTTGATAATACCGGCGTACGAATCAATAAGCCGTCATCCCCTGCGAGTAACCTCTCATTGCCAGGCGATTCTTGCCCATCTTAAGAAGAGTGCCGCGCATTTCAGCCAGATTCTCTTCGAGAGCCGCTCTGATCTGGCCTTCCCTGCTGAGCAGTCTCTGTCCAAGTTCGCGAATCTCATTAATACTCGACACTACTTGATTGTATCCGCTTTCACCAATTCGGGTAGCGAGGGAATTCCAGAACGCAGGCCCCTCCCGTCCGCTTTCCATTCCGAGCGAGGCCGATATACCGTCCCATCTTTCGAGCAGAAATTCCTGACGCGATATAATGGACTGCTTTTGCTGAAGCACCTCAAGCAATCCTTCCATATCGGACTGACGAACCATTTCTTCCTCGTTGTCTACAAGTTCTTCAAGGGATTTGAACAGACCCAGTTCTTCCTTAATAAGCGTATCGACCGTTTCAAAAAGATCAGTAGGCAAAGTTAGTCCCTCCCGGTTGCGGCGTCATCGTAACAGGTTTTTTACCCTTTGTTGCATCTGCCTTCAATTTAGCTATAGCCTCAACCCAAGTCGCTTTCAGTTCTTCCATCATCGAGCGAACCGTCCTGACTATTTCGGCGTCGTGTTTGACATTCGCGTCGATGAGCTTATAGTACATAAAATCGTAAAGGCGCATCAGGGAAGCCGCCACTTCCCCTCCCTGTTCGAGATTCAGAGTCACCATCAACTCTCTTACCACTGCCTGGGCTCTTTGAAGGTTAGTGTTTATAAGTTCGAATTCACCGGAGGCTATGGCTTTTTCGGCCGCCATACATGCCCTTATGCCGATGTCGTAAGTAATGATCAGCAGCTGTTCTTTAGACGCCATCCGGATTTGGTTGATCCTGTAGGTATCCTGCGCCTGCTGCGCCATTCGTTCATCCATTAGTTACGCCCCTCCGCGCCAATTATTCCCGGTCAGGTCACAATACGCCAACCTACATTCATTATCGGCATGTGCGCGGTCATTATTAATACGGGGTTGCGGGTTTGTTTTTTTGATATATAATAATTCGTCGGGAGACACGGTACGGTGGGTGTAGCTCAGATGGTTAGAGCACTGGATTGTGGATCCAGTGGCCGGGGGTTCAAGTCCCCTCATCCACCCCACTATTTACAAAAAATGTCCGCTCCGTTATAATTTTCTCTCGTTGCGGATCGTTAGCTCAATTAGGCAGAGCACCTGACTCTTAATCAGGGGGTTATAGGTTCGATTCCTATACGATCCACCAGGAATAGCAAGGCTTTACGCGATTCAACGTAAAGCCTTTTTGTTTTCCTTACACCACATTAACGGCTCAGTTCGCGTCGGATATAGTTTAGAGGCATGTTCTTCCTTATGAATGAGCATAAAGCACGCGCTCTATGGCCGTCTAACAGGGCAATAAAAAACAACCCGCTTTGTCCATCCCCCGGGCTGCTGTCAAATCCATGCCTGTACGTATCAGAATATGGCTGCGTAGAATACTTCTTTTTCATTTTTCATGAACAACGACATTATTAAGCGCCACTCTTAACTGTAATGGGCTGAATAATCGACTACGATATTATTATAAAACAACTAATGGCATTGGCTTACTATTTTTATTTGGAGAACTATTGATTAAAACGTCACTTAGTGACATAATATTTGGTACTACACTACTGGAAAGACTCTTCTCCGGTGGTGTGACGTGGCAAAGAGCAGCGCAGAACGAATGCGGATTTTTCGAGAAAGGAATAAAACAGCAGGCAACAAAGGTATGCTGATTATTTTGCCGCAAGAGTACAAAGAGCGGTTTGATATGTTACGCCGTCAACTCGGTACGTCGGTTACTGATACGTTCTGCTATCTGATAGACCTTGCCACGGATAAAGACGCAGACGATGAAAGCGAATGAATTATTTTGAGGCGCGTTTGTAATTTTGTTTGCGGTATTTATGACTTGACGATTAACTCAAAAAAATTTTATAGCTGTCGTCATCCATTGCCCATATAGAAAGGCGTGTACCCTTATGCCGCTGATTCAAAAATTAAAAGACTGGAACGAAAAAAATCTTGAGGCGGAGCGGCAGCAGGCGGAACGAAAAGCCTCGAATAAAAATCTGTCCGCGCAACGCAATGAAAAAGATGTGAGTTCTGCGCCAATCCCCAAAATAGAGGATCGGAATGAAAAGAATTTAGAGATTGAGCATAGTACGCAAGAAGTGAAGCAGCATAATGCTGAACAACCCCGAGAACAAATTGAACAAATAAAAATTAGTCAGCAAACAGCGCCGCCTACCATTGAACCGGTTAGGCGGCAATTGTATAATTCAAAACCGAGAGAAAATAAACCGAAGAGAATCCCGCGAGTAGCTAAATCTAAAGCAAACGTAAAAAGCGAAAATATTTTGAAGAAACTACCATTGCGATACTATACGCTTATTGGCTTAACAGGAGCTGTTATTGCTTTATTGAGTTTTACTGTTTTTTTGTCTGGCACGGCTGGTTTTGTAAACCTTCCTTATCCTGAGTGGTTCAGAAGTTTTTTTGGCACCCCAATGAAGCGTGATTTTTACCCATCTGTGGCATATACTCTGCTTTTTTTAGGTTACTTTGTTCATCAAAGCAAATGGACACGCACGAAAAAACTTACTCTCGGAGCTGTTGTATTAAGCTTATTGCATACTATTTCTTATGGAAATTTACTATCAGTTTCCAATTCCGACCTAGAGCGTTACATACCAGACGCGCAAGATTTTCTTGCATTATTTAGATGGGTTTTATTTTGTGTAGGGTTATTGCTGCATAAAAACATCGATAAACTTATTAAATGGTTTGCCGTAATTATTATTATCATTCTTAGCGCCTCACATAGACAGATCATTATAATACCACTTGTTAGGTTTTCGCAGGATTTTATGCGAACTGTATTTATCATGATCTACGTCGTTCCCGCCATAATTACCGCTTTATTAGCGATTTTTTTAGCATATATGTTCGTTTTACAATGTAAAAATTCAAGAAAAATGGAGGGCAATTAATATGTCTGACAATGATTTGGGTCTCGGAAGCACGGGATATTCAGACAACAACTCGCAAATGCAATCGTCCAATTCTCCTAACACGGGCAGCACATGGGATACAATAAAAGTGTTCATTTTCCCAATATTAGGTATTGTTGTTCTGGTTATGTGCTTCATGGCGGCTAATTCGATTAGTAATGGTGGAGCCCAAATAATGCGAATAACCTCTCAGGGAGGCAGAACATTAGAAGAAGCCTATTATCGTCAATTGGGTGGTATTTATTCGGGTTATGCCAATGTTGTAAGAGCGATAGGAATCTCCCTTGCTTCATTCCTTGTTTGGCTTGGCTTGAAAAAATAAGGAGATTCTATGAAGTGCCCAAAATGCGAAAAGCCGCTTAAAGTGAATTTTTCACAGCCTCAGCACATTCATTCCGCACGAGGTTGCGCAATTATTTTCTTGCGATCACCATAAAAAATCAGCACTCATAAACCCGCACCATATAACGATTTGCTAATAGCCGTTTTGACGGCTGTAATCACGCTGCTTATATCAGATCATGTAGCAAGGCGCGTTTTGGTAAGAAACGTATACTTGAAGCCATAAGCCAAGCAAACCAAGCATCAAATACCACGCGATAGATGGGGATTATCAGCGCGGCGAAAGATAGAGGAAAAACCGGTCAAGAAATCAAGCGATTTATTACCGCGTATAAATGAAGCCGAGATTATTTGAGATACTATAAGCATAGGGAAGGGAAGCCAACCCGATTACTCCGGGCAGGGGGAAGAAAGGATGGAAGAATATATAACAAGATTCGAGCTACTGACACTGCTGCTATCAATTCAAGCCTTACTTGAAAGTGAAAACGTAGAAAAAGCCAAGGAAATACTTGCAGAAGTAATAGATTTAGCGAGGAAGGGTTAAAAACAGGCTCCCCGAAGCCGGCCAAAGCGAAGGGAACCTAAAGAGCCAAAAGGGACAGAGCCTGCCACCTGCCCCTATTTTACAACAAAAACATAGAAGTAGAAAACAGTCTGCCCTCAATCTGAGGTGCAACCAAAACGCAAGCGCAGTGCGCCAATCTCAGATTCAAAAGCGAAGATGCTCGAAATATCCCGCCCCGCTGTGGAGCGAGCGGCGAGACGCTACACAGTAACGGCCAAATCCGCGCTCGTATATCTTTGGTGGTCTGGATACCCCTCGACATAAAGTCGGCGCTCCTGACGCGTCTTGTGTGGTTATGGGGAATGAAGCGGCCATAATCAGGCCAGGGGAACGGCGAAAGACTGGTACTCTTCCAGATATGGCGCACATATAACATTCATCCCAAAGGCTTTAGCGATTCTGCCCGTCGTCTGACCAATGCGGCCAAAACCGATGATACCCATCGTTTTCCCGGCAAGCTCAATGAGCGAATAGTCCCACCTACCGTGTCCGTACCGCATTTCGGGATATTTGTGACCATAGCGCCTTTATCTTTTGCCGCGTCGACATCGACGATGTTGAATCCTGTCGCCAGCACGCCGATATATTTGACATTCTGGCATACGTCAATAGTGACCTTTGATACAGGCGTCTTATTTCGTGATAACTATTTCGGCGTCGCCAATCCGTTCCTCGATTTTATCTGTCGTTCTCCCCTTAATCCTCAAGCAACGCCCAAGCTCGGTTTAACACCCGTTTAGCGTTCGCCGTCACAGCGTCGGAATCTTCGTCCTTCCAGGGTTTTACCTCAAAAGAGAGAACCATTGGGTCTGCCGCGTTCATAAAACCTTCGTTTTTGAGTACGCGCAAAAATTCCAGAAGCTCGGCGGTATCATTTGAGCCGTTTGGGAATCCGAATCGCTGATGCAGGTCGCCGTATCCTTCCGCGGAAGAATCCTTGCAGACCGTATTTCCTATGTGCAGATGCGTAATATATGGGCGCAGGGTGCGAACAACAAATTCCGGCGTTTCGTATGTCATAGGGATGTGGGAAAGGTCTATCAGTAAACCGAAATTATGGTGCGTCGTGCGCATTTCAGCGGCAAACTGAGCGGCATAAGGAGCAGAACCGATCAGTGATGCTTTATCAATGTCGAAATCAAACACTTCAAGCTCAACAATCATTTCTTTTTTCTTTGCATAATCGCAAAGATTTCGCGTGGTTTTGAGCAGTTGACAATATGCCTGTTCTTTCGTTTCCTGCTTCCACTTACCCGATAAAAAAGCAATACCTTTCGCGCCAAGCTGTTCCGCTTCATCAATGGCTTCAATCAACGTTACTTCAGCTTTTTTTCGCTCATCCTCATCAACATGGTTCGGATTTAAACCAGTGGTTAAGAGCCGCGGCTGCGCGCCATAGCAAACCGTCATGTGCGCTGTGTTCAGAAGCTTCGATACATTCATCCGAATTTCAGCGTCTTTGATCCAGGTAAGCTCGATCGCGTCAAAGTAATCGTCTACCGCGATTTTTTTCACATAGTCAAGCGCGGCCGGTTCTTCCCCTTTTAGCATTGAAGGATACGCCATGAACGCTATCAGTCCGACTTTATAATATTTGTGAATTGAGTCTTTCATTTTTGCAGCCTCCTCGATTTCTTACTGTAACCGCCGTTTTTTAAATCGCGTCAGAGTTTCTTTATCGGCGTCGATTGTTTTATAAAAAAACAACGATTGTAACGCACTCCTCTATTCGCTTATTAAAAAAACAACATACCAATACTAATCGAACGTAAGAAAATTATCAAGAGTTACCTAATTAATACAATCCCTTTCATTCCCGCCGTTGTATCAGTTATTCATGTAAAATGGCCCGGAAACCGAGTTCCGGGCCATTCCTCAGCAATGGCTGAATGATGTCTCGCAGTACATCATGATTTGTCAGTCATTTAATTGAGAAATTCGGCTGCATTGGAAGCGTCAATGACGACTGTATCAACGGGCTGCTCAACGGCGACCTCTTCTCCGTTTAAAGCCGCAACGGTCACCATGACGGACTGATAACCCATAAGCGCCGGCTGCTGAGCTATAGTAGCGACGAAGGGACTGCCGCCCTTGGCGATGATCTCAATGGCAGACGTATTGCCGTCAAAGCCAATGACGGAGATACCGGATACGCCGGCGGCTTCAATGGCGTTCGCGGCGCCGATAGCGGTGTCGTCGTTATGGCACAGCACCAAATTAATGTCGGGATTGGCAATAATTTGATCCTCCATGACCCTCATGCCCCCATCAGTTGTGTTGTTGCCTGACAGCTCAGCCACAGTTTGCAGACCGGCTGCTTCTACAGCACCTTTGTAGCCCGCGCGGCGCAAGTTGGAAGTGTTGTCGCCCTCTTGGCCATAAATGATCAGAGCCTTGGTCTCCGCGCCGTTGATTTTAACGCCGTATTCACCGCCGGAGAACGCGGCCAATTCGTTAGAGGTGCCGACAAACGCGGTCTTGGCCGCATAGTTTGCGTCTGTGTCGCAGAACACAACAATACCCTGATAGTTTGCGCCGGTAATCGCGCCAATGACAGCATCCTGATCCAGCGGAGCGATAATGATTGCGTCAGGATTCTGGGCCAGCTGGGTTTCCAGCTGAGCAACCTGTTCGGCAATCTCCGTTTCGGCGGCGGGGCCCTGGACATCAATAGTAGTGCCGAGCTCCGCGGCTGCCTCGTCTATTCCACTTTTCACAACCTGCCAATACTCAGAAGACAAGGTTTTAAGGTTGACTACAATCGTATAATCCGCGGCAAACACGGCGGAGCACAGGGAGACGACGAACAACATTGACAACATAATGGACAATAACTTCTTCATGGATCAAACCTCCAGTTGTTTTATTTTGAATGCCGGTCGTGCATACACAACCATGCAATTCAACATAATTATATTATAACATTCGATTTTTCTTGATTGGTTCGCTAAATTTTTTTCATTTTACACTATTTCCATTATAATGTCATTTTAAAACGCGCGGCAGAGAGCGTATCAAAAAAGAATATTTTTGTGGACTTTGTACGTATGTCAGAGGGGCCGTACTTTTCTTGACAAGCTCAGGAAAGGGTTGGTAGAATGTGGCTACAGTGAGCGTTTATAAGAAACCGGAATATATCTGCGGACAGGCAAGACGATATTGAGGAGAAGAATATGAAAGATAAAGAAGAAAAAAAAGTATTTGGATACCCGCAATATGATCAGCACGGTGAGAAAATTCTGGCGACCTACGGCGGCCCTTACCGGGATATGCTTATGGATATCCGAATCCGCCGTATGCAGTTCGCGGAAAAGCACGTGTTTCACAAGGTGGGCGAGGAAATGGCCGTTTTGCTGCTCTGCGGTACTATTACAATCAGGTGGGAAGGAAACCGGCAAACAGTTTCCCGCAAGGATGTCTTCACGGAGGGACCGTGGGCTCTTCACGTACCTCAGGGAATAGAGGTTCAGGTAGAATGCGAGCAGGATGACACGGAAATTCTGGTGCAGTTCACCCATAATGACGCCTGTTTTCAGAGTAAGCTGTACAGCCCTGACGACGCTCCCTGGGTGGATGTTTGCCGGGGAAAATTCGGCGATACCGCCAACCGCGCCGTCAATACCATCTTCGATTACAAGAACGCTCCCTATTCCAATATGGTGCTCGGAGAAGTGATGAATGACCGGGGGAATTGGTCGGGATACATTCCCCACCATCATCCTCAACCGGAGACGTATTATTTCCTGTTTGACAGACCGGAGGGATTCGGCGCAAGCTATGTGGGCGACGAAGTATTCAAAAGCACGCACGGCAGTTTTTCCGCTATTCCCGGCGGAAAAACACATCCTCAGGTGTGCGCCCCCGGATATAAAATGTACACTTGCTGGATGATCCGTCATCTGGACGGCAATCCGTGGACCGATCGGATAGACGATCCACAGTATACCTGGTTGTATACAGCTAAGTTTGATTGAGGCCAATTTCTGCTTTTGGCTTGCGTCGATCCCATTAATGTCAGAGAGGTGATCGAAAATCAATTCGAATTATGTGGTGGAACTCAAAAATGTAACGAAGAAATTTCCCGGCGTAGTCGCTATGCGTGACATGCATATTCAGATCAGGCCCGGAGAAATCCACGGCTTGATCGGCGAGAACGGCGCGGGCAAATCAACGCTGATAAAGGTGCTGACCGGCGTGTATGTGCCCGAAGAAGGCGAGATATTCATCGAAGATCGAAGGGTCTCGTTCCATGATCCGGCGCAGGCGCGCGAGGCGGGAATTGTCTGCGTATATCAGGAACTGAACATCGTGCCGATGCTTCCGGTGGTAGATAATGTGTTCATGGGCAGAAAGATAAAAAACCGGTTTGGCCTGCTCGATTATCCAAGAATGCACAAGGAAGCTCGTGAAGCCCTTGCCATGCTGGGAAACCCGGATATAGATACCAGACAGGAGTGCGGCAAGCTTGGAATTGGTCTTCAACAGATGGTCGAAATCTCCAAGGCCGTCATAGTAGACGCTAAGCTGTTGATAATGGACGAACCGACCAGCTCGTTGGGTGAACAGGAGGTCAAACAGCTGATGATCACCGTGCGTAAGCTGAAGGATCGGGGCATTTCGATTCTGTTCGTTTCGCACAAACTGGAGGAGCTGTTTGAACTGTGCGATCGGGTTACGGTCATGCGCGATGGTGAACATATCCTGACCGACGATATGTCCGGGATGACTAATGAGCTGCTTATTCAGGCGATGGTGGGCCGCACGCTGGATAACCAGTTTCCCCACGTTCCCGGTAATAAGGGTGAGTGTATTTTGAAAGTTGAGGGCCTCGGCGTCACCGGTTCGGTGAAGGACGTAAGCTTCGAAGCGTACGGCGGTGAAATTTTGGCGTTTGCGGGGCTTGTGGGAGCGGGCCGGACGGAAACCATGCGCGCGGTATTCGGCGCTGATAAGCCTGACAGAGGAGACGTCTACATTCGAGGCAGGAAGGTGCGGCTCAAAGATCCCGGCAAGGCAATAAGATCCGGCATCGCTTTTCTAACTGAAGACCGGAAGGGGCAAGGACTGGTGCTTTCCCAGTCAGTGATGACCAACCTGATCCTTGCTAATATGAAACGCTTCCAAAAAGGTCCGTTACTAGATATGAAGAAGATTGACGAAAACAGCGAGGCTTTAATCGGAACGCTGCGTATTAAAACGCCCACAGCGAGTGAAGTCGTAGGTCAGCTCTCCGGCGGCAACCAGCAAAAGGTAGTTATCGGAAAGTGGATAAACTGCGACACTGACGTATATATCTTTGACGAACCTACACGCGGCATCGACGTCGGCGCGAAAGTGGAGGTATACAACATCATGAATGAGCTTGTCGCGCAAGGAAAATGCGTAATCATGGTCAGCTCGGAACTGCCGGAGGTGCTGGGCATGGCGGATCGGGTGGTAGTTATGCGCGAGGGTCGCGTAATGGCGACCATCGAGAGAGACAGCGAGCATTTTAACCAGGAGGACATCATGAAAGCGGCATGGGGAGGACAAATCGCATGAATACCACATTCAATACACAAATAAAGAAAAAAACCAGCATGGGGGATATTTTAACGAAGTTGGGACCACTGTTGGTACTGGTAATACTGTATGTGGTATTTTCCTTCGCGCTGCCGGGCAGGTTCCTGCGTATTGCAAACCAGATGAACATCCTGAGACAGACGAGCATCAACTGCCTGATCGCGTCCGGCATGCTGCTCGCGCTGATCACGGCGGGCATCGATCTGTCGGTCGGATACAATACGATCCTTTCGACCTGTGTAATAGCGGTACTGATGCAACGGTTCGGTATCACCAACCCGGTGTTTCTGATATGCTGCGCAATCACCGCCTCGACTTTTTGCGGATTTATCAACGGCACGCTTCTGACCAGGCTGGATCTGCCGCATCCGTTTGTGTCCACATTGGGTATGAAATTCGTGTTATGGGGCGTTGCGTTGCTGATAACGAACTCGCAGACCATCGGCTTTTCAAACAAGGGCATCGACACTGTGCTCTGGATTGGAAGGAAAACAATATTTGATATTGGATTCCCGGTCAGTTTCATCCTGGTCATTCTGGTGTATATGGTGTTCCATGTGTTCCTGAATCATTCCGCGTTGGGCCGTCAGATCTATTGCGTCGGCGGCAACCCCGAGGCGGCGCGTATGTCCGGCATAAAATCGAAGAACGTGCTGACCATCGTGTACACTATCTCGGGTTTCATGTGCGGCATCGCAGGCGTGGTGTTAGCCGGCCGTCTGAACACCGCGAACACCGCTTCCGCCGCAACTTACGACACAGACGCCATAGCGGCCTGCATCATTGGAGGCGCCTCATTCAGAGGCGGCAAGGGCACCATATGGGGAACACTGTTGGGCGCATTGTTAATTTCCGCCATCCGCAACGGTTTAAATCTGTTCAGCGCGGGCAACGATATCCAATATATCGTCATCGGTTCGGTAATCATCTTGGCTGTGACCATCGACGTCACCCGCGGCAAGCTGGAAGCGCGGGCTCGTAAGATGGCGGCAACATAGGAGGATAAATATGTTTGACAAAAATAGCGTCCACATAGGTATCGCGCCAATCGGCTGGTGTAACGACGATATGCCGGAGTTAGGCGGCGAGTGTACGTTCGAACAAATCGTATCAGAGATGGCGCTGGCGGGTTTCACAGGCTGCGAAATCGGCAATAAATACCCCGCGAACGCCAAAGACCTCAAGTCAGCGCTGGATCTGCGCGGCATGCGCATCGCGTCGCGCTGGTTCAGCTCGTTCATCTTAACCAAGCCCATTGAGGAAGTGGAAGCCGAGTTCATCAAGGAACTCGATTTTCTAGCCGCGGTGGGTGCGAATAGGATAAATGTCTCTGAACAGAGCTATTCCATTCAAGGGCAGATGAGCACGCCCGTGTTGGGCGATGCGCGCCACGTCATGGATGAGACTGAGTGGGCGCGATTCACAACCGGACTGAACAGGCTCGGAAAGTTGGCGTCGGAACGCGGATTCAAGCTGTGCTTCCATCACCACATGGGCACTGTCGTCCAGACCGCTGACGAGACTGTTCGGATGCTTCGTGAAACGGATCCCGAACATGTGCATCTTTGTTACGATACCGGCCATTTCACCTTTGCCGGAGCGGATCCGTTGGCGGTGCTGAAAGAACACGTAAACCGCGTGGGTCATGTGCACCTCAAGGACATGCGCCGCGCTGTGGTGGATCGCGTCCAGCCTGAGGGCTGGTCGTTCCTTCGGGCGGTGCGCGAGGGCGCGTTCACCGTACCCGGCGACGGTTGTGTGGAGTTCGGCCCTATTTTGAAACTCCTGGATGAGGCGGGCTACCAGGGCTGGCTGTTAGTAGAAGCCGAGCAGGATCCGGCAAAGGCTAACCCGTTGGAGTATGCCATGAAAGCCAGGAAATACATTCGCGAGAAGACTGGGCTATAAGCTCAAAATCATTGAGGAGTGATCCCATGAACACCATCCGTCTCACCATGACCCAGGCCCTGGTGCGGTTTCTGGAAAACCAGTACGTCGCTTACGACGATCAGTGCCACCGATTCGTGCGGGGAATTTGCATTCTTCCCGGCCACGGAAATGTGGTCGGGCTGGGTCAGGCGTTAATCCAGGAAGCCCTGAACCTTGAAATATACCAGGGGAAAAATGAGCAAGGGCAGGCTCACGTTGCCGTTGCCTTCGCCAAACAGATGAAGCGCAAGCAGATCATGGTTGCGACTTCATCAATAGGGCCGGGATCGGCGAACATGGTCACAGCCGCCGCAACGGCAACCGCCAATAATATACCCGTGCTGTTGCTGCCCGGCGATACATATGCCTGCCGCCAGCCGGATCCGGTACTGCAGCAAATCGAGCAGCCTCACGATTTAGGCATCACCACCAATGACGCTTTCAAGGCTGTCTGCCGATACTTCGACCGTGTGACCCGGCCCGACCAGCTGATGAGCGCAATGCTCAGCGCATTCCGCGTACTGACCGACCCGGACGGTACCGGCGCTGTGTGCATTGCCATACCGCAGGATGTGGAAGGCGAGGCATACGATTATCCCGAGTCGTTTTTCGCAAAGCGCATATGGCGTATTGAGCGACGCCCCGCCACGGACGTGGCCGTCACCGAAGCAGCGGCAGCCATCCGAGCCTCGAAGAAACCCATCCTGATTTGCGGCGGCGGCGTTCGCTACAGCGAGGCGCACGACGAGTTCCGCGAGTTTGCCGAGCATTTCGGCATTCCTTTCGGAGAGACCCAGGCGGGCAAGTCCGCCGTCGTGTGGGATCATCCGCTGAATCTGGGCGGCATTGGCGTGACGGGCTGCCAAATGGCTAACATCATCGCCAGGGAAGCCGATCTCGTGATCGGAGTGGGCACACGCTATACCGACTTCACCACGTCCAGCAAGTGGCTGTTCCGTGAGGACGCCAAGTTCGTCAACATTAACGTGTCAGCGTTTCAGGCGCTTAAAATGGACGCCGTTCCAGTTATTGCCGACGCAAAGGCTGCGCTGCCGAAACTGGCGCTGGCGCTGGATGGGTATCAGACCGCATATACTGGTGAAATCACCAAAATAAAGGCCGCGTGGAATGAGGAACTAAACAGGCTGGACAACCTGCGCTTTACCGGCGGAGATTTCGTGCCGGAAGTGAACGACGCCAACGCCAAGTCGGCGCATAAGTTTGCGAGTGATCTGAACGCCGCGCTGACACAGACCGAAGTGCTGGGCGCGGTGAACCGTCTCATTGCCGACGATGCGGTGGTTGTCGGTTCCAGCGGCTCATTACCTGGCTGTATGCAACGTATGTGGCGTCCGAAAGCCCGGGACACATACAACATGGAATACGGCTATTCGTGCATGGGTTATGAAATCTGCGGCGCGCTGGGCGTGAAGCTGGCGGTAGGCGATCGTGATGTGTACAGCATGGTGGGAGACGGCAGCTTCGTAATGCTTCATTCGGAGTTGCTGACGGCGGTTCAGGAGCGCATCAAGATACACGTGGTTCTGTTCGACAACGCTTCCTTCGGCTGCATTAACAATCTGCAGGTTGGTCAAGGAAACCGCACGCTATGCTCAGAGTTGCGCTACCGCAGCGAGCCGGGTAAGCATGAGGGCGACTTCCTCTGTGTCGACTACGCAAAAATAGCCGAGGGCTATGGCTGCGCGGCATATACGATTCGCACAATGACCGAACTGGAGCAAGCGTTTGAGGATGCGAAGAAAGTGGAAGGCAAGCCCGTCCTGTTTGACATCAAAGTGCTGCCGAAATCCATGACTGACGGATACGACAGTTGGTGGCGAGTGGGTTCACCCGAGGTCGGCGGAACTGAGGAAAACCGGAAGGCGTACGAAGACCTGACGAAGCGCCTGAAAGACGCGAGGAAATATTAATTTACGTTATTTTTCATCCGGCATATCATTTTAAGGAGGCAATAATCCATGGATAAGAAACTCCGCATCGGCGTTATCGGAGCAGGCCGTATCGGGAAGTTGCACGCCCACAACTTGGTGAATCATGTCCTTAGCGCGGAGGTCGCGGCTATCTCGGATGTGTGTTTGGACTCCGCCAAGACGCTGGCGGAACGACTAAACGTCGAAAAATACTATAAGGATCACAAAGAAATTCTTGCGGATCCCACAATTGACGCCATATTCATCTGCTCCAGCACCGACACTCACTCGCCCATCTCCATTGAGGCCGCCAAAGCAGGTAAGCACATTTTCTGCGAGAAACCCATTGATTCCGACCTGGGCAAGATCAAGGAAGTGCTGGCTGAAGTCAAGAAGGCGGGCGTCAAGTATCAAGTGGGCTTCAACCGCCGATTTGACCGTAACTTTATGCATGTGCGCGAGGTCGTGCGAAGCGGCGGCGTTGGTGATGTGCATATGGTCAAGATCACCAGCCGCGATCCTGCCGCGCCGCCGCTGAGTTATGTGCGGGTATCAGGCGGCATCTTTTTAGACATGACGATACATGATTTCGATATGGCGCGTTATCTGTCTGGCAGCGAGGTCGAAGAGGTGTCGGCCTTTGGCGCGTGCCTGGTGAATCCTGACATAGCCAAAGAAGGCGATGTTGACACATGCGTGATCACTTTGCGATTTGCCAACGGAGCGTTGGGTGTGATCGACAACAGCCGCGAAGCGGTGTACGGTTACGACCAGCGTGTCGAGGTGTTCGGCAGCAAAGGCTGCATCCAGGCTGATAATGAGACGGCGAATAACACCACGCACTATACCGAGCAAGGAGTGATCAAGGAAAAGCCTCTGTATTTTTTTCTGGAACGGTACAATGACGCTTTCATCAGGGAGGCAAAGGACTTCGCGGATGCATGTTTGACAGACGCGGATACGCCGGTGGGCGCTTTCGACGGTCTGCAGCCAGTGCTGATCGCCATAGCGGCGGGGGAGAGCTGCAAAAAGGGCGGCATTCCGGTAAAGGTCGGCGTTTAAAAGAACCGCCGGGCGCGCCGTGCGGACAAAAAAGACCATCCCTGATATTGCGTAAATCTTCTATAATATCAGGGATGGTCTGTATTACAATTGTTAATAAGCGTTTTTCTTAAACTACCATGAACTTTCGAATCATCCCGACCATCTTGTCATAGCCGCTCAGAAACTGCGTCAGAGTATCCCTCGTTGCTCCGTAGCTATCGAACTCCTCTGGTTTCATGCCGTCCACGTCATAGCCGCGGTTAAAATCCGGCACTCGTTTCAAAATGGACAGCATGGTCGAGTCGACAGGGATATCCATGCGATTTTCGACCTTGACGCCGCTGTTCACGAATTTTTTAATCCAAGGCGGAGGAATCGTCAAAGATACATCGCCACCGATGAATTCGGTCAGATGGTAGCTGTTGCGATATGCCGCGGCAAGCAGTCTCGCGCGATAACCGCGCTCTTTGTATATTGCGTAGGCGTGTTTAAAAACCGCGACGCCGCTTAATTCCAACGCAAGCGGGTCGATAGTAATCCCCATCTTATCGACTGCTTTCTTAATCCAGTCGTCGGTACGGCCAACCATTATCGTACACACGGGATGCATCGACGAATTGTCTTTTCCTTCCGCTTCCCGGCGCTTCAAACCGCGTTCGATAGCCTCCGCCACAGCGAGCGCCTGCGGCACGGTGAAACTCACGGTGGCGTTCACATTCACGCCGTTGTAAGTGCTCTCCTCGATCGCTTTTACGCCCGCTAGGGTCACCGGCATTTTCACCATAATGTTGGGAGCGAGGGATTTGAAATATACCGCCTGCTCTGCAATTTTATCAGCGTTCCGGTAATATTTCGCGTTCGTCTGAATGGATATGTATCCAGCCGCGCCATTCATCCGGCGGAATACCGGTTCGAGCAGTTTTGCTCCTTCCACCGCCATGCTCTCGTTCAACTTCCACGCTATTTCGTCTTCGGTGCCCGTGGGGTTGTCCGCGATTAGACGCTTTATCTCGGGAATGTATGAGTCCAGCTCCGCCTCCAGTACCTGGCCGACAATTACCGGATTTGTCGTAGCTCCAACCGCCCCGTGTTCGATCGCGAACGCGAGATCGCTCTTCGAGCAGTTGTCGTTCCAAAAATGGGTTCGCGTCGTTTTGCTCATTTCATCAAGTGCGCTCTTAAAATCCATTATTACTCACCTCTTAGATTTTTTATATATTTATTTTGTAAATTTACATGATTAAAATTTGTCCTCATTGTTACAGAAGTAATTTCCTTATAAGTACTCATGATGGAAAATGTACGTACCTCATGAACCGTGTTGCGAACGCACGCTATTTTTTATAACTCACTCCCCTATTGACTTATTTTAAAAAAACAATATTCTAAATATTAATCGAACGTAAGAAAATTATCAAGAGTTACTCAAATAGAGTTACACAAATAATAAAAACGTAGAAGGAAAGGGGAATACAGTTGTCATGAGCACAAATCAGAGCGCGGCGGAATATGTTGCGGCGCTGATACGGCGCGCAAGAGAGGCGCAGGAAGTTGCGGACACTTTTACGCAGGAGAAGGTGGATAAACTCACGGCCGCTATGACATGGGCCGCCGTCAAGCCGGAGAACTCGGATAAAATCTCAAAGCTGGCGGTGGAGGAATCAGCGCTTGGTTATTATGACGCGAAATACATTAAGCTCCAGAAGAAGGTCAGGGGCGCGTATCGCGATATGAAGCACGCAAAAACCGTGGGAGTTATTGAGATCGACAAAGAGAAGGGCTTGATGAAACTGGCGAAACCGGTGGGCGTTGTCGGCGCCGTGGTGCCCTGCACAAACCCGGAGGCCACTCCGGTCATCAACGCGCTGCAGGCCGTCAAATCCAGGAACGCCATCGTTTTTTCTCCGCATCCGAGAACAAAAAAGACCAATTATCTTTTATGCGAAATCATGCGTGACGCGTTAAAAAGGCATGGCGCCCCGGAGGACTTGATTATAAGCATTGAGGAGCCGACCATCGAGATTAGCCAGGAGCTCATGAAACAGTGCGACCTCGTCATAGCAACAGGCGGAAGCGGTCTGGTCAAGTCAGCCTACTCGTCGGGTACGCCGGCATATGGAGTCGGCGCGGGCAACGCTGTTTCAATTGTGGATGAGGATGCGGACATTCCGGACGCTGCGCGCAAGATCATGTTAGGGAAGACCTTTGACTATTCGACGAGTTGTTCTTCGGAGAACTCAGTAATCATCCTGTCGTCGATATATGACAAGACGATGGCCGCCCTAAAAGCAGAGGGCGGATATTTGTGCGGCGCGGAGGAAAAGGAAAAACTTCAGAAAACAATGTTCCCGGACGGTCAGCATCTCAACACAAAACTCACCGCGCAGGCGCCCGGCGTAATCGCCGCGGCGGCTGGTATAGAACTCCCGGAAAATACTAAATTCTTAATGGTTGAAGAGACTGGAATCGGCCAAGGATACCCGTTCTCGGACGAAAAACTGTCGGTCATTCTCGCGGTATACCGCAAAGATACTTTTTCGGAGGCTGTCGATGCTGTGAATCAAATCCACGAATTCAAAGGAAAAGGTCACTCTTGCGGGGTACACACTTTTAACGAAGAGCACATTCTTGAGCTTGCGAAAAAAACATTTACGTCTCGTATAATGATAAGGCAGGCAATATGCTTCGGCAACAGCGGAGACTGGACTAACGGCATGCCTTTTACTCTCTCGCTCGGCTGCGGGACATGGGGCGGCAATATGGCCTCGGAAAATATCACACACAAGCACTTTATGAACACAACATGGGTATCTTCTCCTATCCCTGAATGCATTCCAGACGATAAGGAATTGTTCGGCGAGGAGATAATGGCTGAATAAACGCGAGAATCAACTAAGTAAATTCGCAAATCGTATCAGGAAGCTGCCGAAATAAAAATATTCCGGCAGCTTTTTATTGATGTGAGGCCGGCATACTCAATACGTACTTGTAATGACGCCGCGAAACATCGAAGAGGTTAATCAATTATCTCCTTAAAAAATTTATCATATTATATAAAACCTATAGTAATAGTATATAATAAATCGCGCTGTATATTTGCGCCTGTGTCAAGTTTGTTTTTTGTGACGTTTTTGCCTTTATTGAGGCAAAGCAGATTGTATTTACGGTATGCGGTAATTTAAGGAGGCAAACGCTATGTCAAAAATCGCAAACAATCTTACAGATCTTATCGGAAAAACTCCTATGCTTCGTCTCGGCAAATACACCGAACTGCATAGGCTGGGCGTATCGCTTGTCGCCAAGCTGGAATACTTCAACCCAGCCGGAAGCGTCAAGGATCGCATAGTATGGGCAATGCTCGACGACGCGGAAAAGAGCGGAAAACTGAAAGCCGGAGCGGTTATAATTGAACCCACAAGCGGCAACACAGGTATAGGCCTTGCCGCGGTCGCGGCGGCAGGAGGATATCGCGTTATCCTTACCATGCCTGAAACGATGAGCGTCGAGCGGCGCAAACTACTTGCGGCATATGGAGCGGAGCTCGTGTTGACCGAGGGGAGCAAGGGAATGAAAGGCGCGATTGAAAAAGCGGAGGAGCTTGCAAATGAAATACCGGGTTCGTTCGTACCGGGGCAGTTTATCAATCCGGCCAATCCCAAAATACACAAAGAAACCACCGGTCCCGAGATCTGGGAAGATACCGGCGGCAAGATAGATATTTTCGTCGCAGGTGTTGGAACAGGCGGCACAATCACTGGCGTGGGTGAATTTTTGAAGGAAAAGAACCCGGCTTTGAAAATTATCGCGGTCGAACCGGCGGATTCACCGATGCTGTCTAAGAATTGCGCCGGCTCGCACAAAATTCAGGGCATCGGCGCGGGCTTTGTACCGGCCGTCCTGAATACTTCGATTTATGACGAGGTCATCGCGGTGACAAACGATGACGCGTTTCAAACAGCCCGTGAGATTGCTCGCACAGAGGGCCTGTTGGTCGGCATTTCCTCCGGCGCGGCGGTGTGGGCGGCGGCTCAGACTGCCCGGCGCACGGAAAACGCGGGAAAAACAATTGTTGTGCTCCTGCCGGACACAGGGGAGCGTTATCTTTCGACGCCGCTGTTTGAAGGACAGTAAATTTAATATACGAGGAAGGTTGTCATTATGAATTTTGCGGATTCTCTGTCGTCTGAAATTATCTCTACCCATGTTAAGTATTCGAGCAAGGAAATAACGCGCCCGGATTATTTGCCCGACAAGGATGAGGTGACGAATATCATTAAATTACTGAGGAGGCTTTTGTTTCCCGGATATTTTGAAAAAAACGGTATAAACGGGACGGATATGCAACTTTCCGTTTGCGGCCTGGTGACGGAAACGGAAAACATGCTGCGGCGCCAAATATGCCGCGCTTTGAATCTTGAGTCCGGCGAATGCGGAAATTGCGCCGGTATGCTCGACAAAGCCGGCGATATATGCCGCAGTTTCCTGAAAAAGATACCCGATATTATCGAAATTCTTTTTTCAGACGTTCAAGCGACTTTTAACGGAGACCCGGCGGCGCGAAGCAAGCATGAAATCATATTCGCTTATCCCGGTATTTTTGCCATAAGCGTTTTTCGGATGGCGCGAGAACTCCACATGCTGGACGTGCCTTTTCTCCCCAGAATGATGACTGAATACGCCCACAGCCGCACGGGTATCGACATACATCCGGGCGCTGAAATCGACGGCAATTTTTGCATTGATCATGGAACCGGCATTGTAATAGGCGAGACGACCAAAATAGGCTCGTTTGTGAAATTGTATCAGGGAGTTACATTGGGCGCTTTATCGACATACAGAGGACAAGACCTCAGAGGAAAAAAACGTCACCCCACGCTGGAAGACTCGGTTACCGTTTATTCCGGGGCTTCCATTCTCGGCGGCGATACGGTAATCGGCAAAGGCAGCGTTATAGGCGGCAATGTGTTTATCACGAAATCTATACCTTCCAATACCAAGGTATATTTAAAAAATCATGAACTTGAATACCAAAAATAGACTCGTATACTTGGATAACGCAGCAACCTCTTTTCGGCCGAAATTTTTTCATGTATTTTTACGGCTTGAAGGCGTATACATCCAGCTCGCCATCGTAGCCGCACTCGCCCATGGTCAAGGCGCTTGCGCCCGCCGAGGGTGAGATTTTTGAAATAATCACGTCGAGATTGATACAATTTGACGATTGCTTTTGTCGGTGGTCAAGGGGTGTGCATTTTGGTCTTAGGGGTGTGCAAGCGGCATAGTTTATCATATAGGAGATGGAAAGCGCCATGCTATCTATTAGAAAAATGCAAAAGAATGATGTTGCGATACTTTTCGATATTGTACTACGTTCATTTCAGCCCGACTACGAAAAGTATGGCGTGTACCCGCCGCTGATAAATTTGAAGCGCAAAAAGTTTTTACCGCCGCGCATATTCGGAAAAGCGATTCTTGACGATGAAGCTATTGTTGGTGGTGCATTTGTCGTTGGGTTTGGCAAAAAAGGCGTAATCGGCGCGATATTCCTTGACCCGCTTCATCAGCACAAAGGCTATGGGAAGCAAGCCATGCTGCTTATCGAGCAAATGTATCCGAAAGTCAAAAGATGGAAATTGGAAACGCCTGCCGAAAGCTATGGGCTTCATCGCTTTTATGAATCTTTGGGATATGTCAAAACCGGAGAAAAGGAAGATGCAGGCAGCGGCATTAGGGGATTTGTTTACGAGAAGATTTGCATTATGTCACACTAAGGAGTAGAAAAATGGAAAACAAAGAATTGTCATTACTTGATATACTCATTGAAACTCATAAAGGGCTGGAACGTCAAGGACCCGGCAGTTCAGAAATGACTGTCAAGGCATTGAGTTTTCTGGACAGCATTAGCGAGATTTCACAAGTAGCGGATTTAGGCTGTGGGTGCGGCGGACAAACAATGGTTCTCGCGCAGAACATTTCCGGAAAGATTATCGGTGTTGACCAACTACCCGATTTAGTAGAGGTGTTAAACGATAATGCGCGAAAACTAAATCTCGGAGAAAGAGTAAGCGGTGTTGTAGGCTCAATGGAAAGCCTGTCGTTTCCAAAAGAGGAATTTGACCTTATTTGGTCAGAAGGCGCTATAGACAATATCGGCTTTGAAAAGGGATTAACTCATTGGTATGCTTTTCTTAAAAAGAATGGATGCGTAGCTGTAACTTGCCCTTCGTGGCTTACTGATGAACGTCCCGCTGAGGTTCAGAAGTTTTGGACGGATGCCGGAAACGGGTTAGACACCGTTGCGAAAAATATCGAAGCGATGCAAAAACGCGGGTATGGTTTTATTGCTTCGTTTACGTTGCCTGAAAAATGCTGGACGGACAATTACTTCAATCCACGGCAATCGGCAGAACAATCGCTATTAGAAAAATACGCCGGAAATAAAACTGTGGAGAAATACGTCGCAAACTCGAAATACGAAGTAGAACTGTATGCAAAGTACAAGCAGTTTTACGGCTATGTTTTTTATATCGGCAAAAAAGTATAAGCAGGATTGATGAACATTTCCACCACAAAAACGGATACCCGCAATCAGGGCATCCGTTTTTTATTTTTTTTATCGACTGATTAAACCGTTATCTCCGTTCCGTCCTTGAACGTGAAGCTATGCCTTGACTTGATGCAAGCGGGATTGATGTGGCGTACAATCCTGCATAAACAGGAAAACTTCCTTGAGGCGTTTGACGGCTTTCACATCGAAACCATCGCCGGGTACGATGAAGCGAAGTATGAGGAACTGATGCAAAATGCCGGAATCGTGCGAAACCGCTTGAAAATCCGCGCCATTATCAACAATGCCGCCCGCGTCTTGGAAATCCAAAAAGAGTTCGGCAGCTTTGACGCCTACTTATGGAGCTTTACAAAGGGCGAGACCGTTAAGAACACCTGGGAAAACATCGAAGATGTCCCCGTGTCAACGCCACTTAGCGATGCAATAAGCAAAGACATGAAAAAACGCGGTTTCCGATTCGTCGGCACTACAATCATATATGCTTTTTTACAGGCCATTGGCGTAGTGAACGACCATCTGACAAACTGCTTTTGTTACGAGAGGTATTGCGATGTTTCAGATTAGGTATGTATCCGAAAACGATAAACAGTTTTGGTTCTCGCTTGACAGGCATTTGAGCGAGGGCGAGTTCGCGCTAAAGGCTCGTGACAAGCGCGGTTATATCATCAGCGACGGCGACAAGCCCATCGGTATTATGCGCTACAATCTGTTTTGGGACAACACGCCATTTCTTACACTTATTTACATAGAGGAATCCTATCAAGGGAAAGGCTTTGGCAGACATGCGATGCTTCATTGGGAGGACGAAATGCGCGGGTTTGGATACAAAATGGTTATGACCTCTACGCAAGCTGACGAACAGGCGCGGCATTTTTACCGAAAGCTCGGTTATATTGACAAGGGTTGCCTGATACTGGACAACACGCCGTTTGAGCAGCCGCAAGAAATATTTATGGTAAAGGTTCTATGAGATGAAATAAGTGTCCTTAACTCAAATTGTAAATATCCATTGGAACACGGTCACGCTCGGCGGTGATGTGCCGGAAGAAGAGTTAAAGAGGATGATTGATAACAGCTACGACTTAATTAAACCGAAGGTGAAGAAGAGAAATGCCGATTGATACGAGTTTCAAAATGTACTCGGATGTTCCCGGCGCAAGGGATCCTGACACACACAGTCCTACGTTGCGAGACTATCACTTACTGCTTTGGAACAAGCCATTGCCAAATGGTGTGATGTTTTCTCTCACCGCTAATAAGGCGACGCCATATTATCTTTACCACAGTTCCGATTCGGGTGATTTTTGTTTGGCAAGCGATAGCATTGCTCATACATATTCAAGATGGAGCAGAAAATCAATATCTGATATTGTCAAAACATTTCCGAAGACGGATATTGACGCTTTTTACGATTTAGCCTCTACGATAGGCGGGTATATAGTTTTTCCGGCGAACAAAATTGAGCGAAAGCCTACAATCAACGGAATACGCGGATTGCATCCAAGGATTAGAGACCGCTTTGACCTAACGCTTGAATGTATCCGCCTTTGGTACATTGGGTTAGAAAATCCTTTATTCGAGCATTTTGAAAGGTATCGTGATTTCTTTCGTTTATTTGGAGACTTCCAAGGATATATGAATTTCTTCCTACTCGAAGACCTTGTAGATGCGGATAATTCTATTCGCTTTTGGCTGCCTTTTTACGGATTTGCCGAGACAAATCCGCTGCCTGCCACAGAAACTGAATATCGGGCGTACATGAAAAATGTTACTGAGTTTGTGATGGCGCGCAATACGAGAATTAGCGTAGAAAAATCAAGCAAAATACTGAGTAACTCCGGCTTTGCCGCCGCTGCCGCAGCATTTACATGGACATTCGCAAAAACTATGCCGCAATGCCCGCACGAGTATATCGTTCGCGGGAAAACTGCTGATGAGAATACATACTTCTCAATGTTTCGCACAATTGAGGCACGAGGTGAGTGGGGCGCTTGGAACAAAGAACCACGGCAATACCTCCACCCCGGCGATGGATATTATTATTGGAAAATGACCGATATTATGTCTGAAAGCGTCATTATAAACAGAGCGAAAAGCGAAGAGGTGCTGTAATGCTCGGTGCAATCATCGGTGACATTGTAGGGTCACGATTTGAATTCAACAACCACAGAAGCAAGGAATTTGACTTGTTCAGCGAAGGCTGTTTTTTCACCGACGACAGCATTATGACACTTGCCATAGCCAAGGCAATAATGGAAGCGTCGAAAGTAAAGCCGCCAAGCAGCCGTGGGTATGACGCCGACTTTCATGCCGCGCTGTCCGAACTGACCGTTAAGTATATGCAGGAAATCGGGCGTAATTATCCGGACTGCGGCTTCGGCGGTATGTTTTCCCGGTGGATATTCAGCGATAATCCGAAGCCATATAATAGCTTCGGGAACGGAGCGGCGATGCGGGTCAGCCCTGCCGGTTTCGCCGCCGCTGACCAATGGGAAGCGGAACACCTCGCAGAAACGGTGACGGAAGTAACGCACAACCACGACGAGGGCATAAAAGGAGCGAAGGCTACTGCGGTAGCCGTCGCTATGGCTCGTCGAGGGGCGTTGAAAAAAGAGATTTATGAGCGCATCGTGAGCGATTACTACCCGTTGGATTTTCGCATTGACGACATTCGCGCCGCTTACCGCTTCAACGAGACCTGCCAAGAAACAGTGCCGCAGGCGATTAAGTGCTTTTTTGAAGCCATATCATTCGAGGACGCCATCCGCACAGCTATCTCGCTTGGCGGCGACAGCGACACCATTGCCGCGATAACCGGCGCCATCGCCGAGGCTTATTACGGAGTTCCCGCTCGCATAAAAGAAAAAGCCCTCGGTTACCTCGATGAGGAACTTCGGGCGATATTCGACGAGTGGGAAAATTTTGCGGGGGTGGATAATGAGCAATTCAGGGTGCTGACGAAGTATATCGGCAATATAAGCGCAGCTGATTCCTTTGGCGAGTGGATTATCGACCGAGAAAATGATGGAACAACGGAACGCCCCATTCGATTTCCGCAGGTCGACTACAGCAAACTGATGGAGTTTGAACAGGAGTTTTATCAGTTTTCCGGCACTCATTCTGAATACGGACTAACCTGCTACTATAACATCCTCGAAAAGAACGGATTGAAATGGGACGCGGAAGAAATGCGCTCCGCAGACCTAAAAAGTCTAGACGCTCAATGTGTCCTTGCGTTGATTATGGGCGCAATCCGAGCCGAGCGCTTTTACGGAGGGGCTTTAATTGATTTTTTCGAAAAAGGCGACCTGATAAAATGGCTTAAACGCCTAAAGGACATCGACTGGCAAGGACGGGAAATAGCGGAGGTTAATTTTGAAGTAGGCGGCTTTTTTGGAGGCTATACTCTTTATGGGGTTATTTTTGGTGTTGATGGCGCTAAGTGGAGCGAATCTTCCAGGTTCGGCAAAAAAAATAATCTCGCCGCAAAACAATATTCGCCGCAAGATGCTATAACGATGAAGGCGCGTTTTGCGGCGATACACACAGAATATTGGCGCTCGTATTATAACAGTCGGATTCTTGACGGTGAACAATGGAGTTTGACCGTCCGCTATGCTGACGGTTATATACTCGGATATGCCGGGAGTAATGCCTATCCGGAAAACTGGAACGAACTGCTTGACTTTTTCGGGATTAAGCGGGATTTGGACTATGGCGATGTATAAAGGATGGTGAAAACCATGTGGCAATGCCCGAAATGCAAACGAGAATTCGAAAATTCAATTCAAGACCATTATTGCGATAAAATCGAAACCATCGACCAGATTGCCGATATCGCAACGCGGCGGGTTAATGTTGTTCAGAGCAGCAGCGAGAGGGCGGCAGGCCGATAAGAATGCCGTTTGATTTCAAGAAAGAACAAAAAGACCTGTACCAACCCAAAACCACGCCGCAGGTCATCGATGTGCCTGAGATGATAAACTGCGGAAGACAAACTAAAAACGGTGCTAAGACACCCGATCAGGAGGATAAAATAATGCTGCAGCCATTTATCACGTTCCAAGGACAGGCAAAAGAGGCCATTGATTTCTACGAACAAGTCTTTGGCGGAACAGGCAAGGAAATAATGCTTTACGGCGAAATGCCGCCAAATCCCGAAGCGCCGCCTATGGATGAAAAAATGAAAGACAAGGTGCTGTACGGCAAGCTGACGATATGCGGGACAGACATGATGTTTTCGGATACAGACCCCGAGTTTCACGCCCCGGAAACCTTTGCGCGCTCGTGCATGATTTCCCTCGCGGCGGACTTTGAAAGCGAAGATTCGCTCCGTGCCGCTTATGAAAAACTAAAGGACGGCGGTTTTGCCATGATGGAAATCGGTCCTCAATTCTTTGCCAAGATGTACGCATGGGTTGCGGATAAGTTCGGCGTAACATGGCAATTGACGTATAATCCGCAATAAAGTGATAAAAAACGGTTTGCTATAATGAGCAACGAACTAACACTAAAAAATCGCGCCGAGTACTGCGAAATAATATCCATCATTGAACGCGCCCGCGAGAACACTTTCCGTGCCGTCAACCGCGAGTTTATATCCATGTACTGGGAAATAGGGGCTTATGTCAGTGAGAAGGTTAAACATGGCGGTTGGGGAAAGGCAATAGTCAAGGAATTTTCTGAGTTCATTCAATCTCGCTATGTGGGAATACAAGGTTTCTCAGCATCAAACATCTGGCGGATGAGACAATTTTACGAAACCTACATGGACAATGAGCGACTTGCTGCTTTGACGCGTGAAATCAACTGGACAAACAACCTGATGATTATGTCGCGGGCGAAGACTGATGAGGCACGGGAGTTTTATCTGCTGCTTGCGGCGAAGAACCGCTATTCCACCAGCGAGCTTGAGCGGCAAATTGATAGTATGCTCTTTGAACGCACGATGATTTCAGATGAAAAGAACAAACTGTTTATCGCCAAGAATACCGGGCTTTCGGCTCTGCGCGACCATTATGTGTTGGAGTTCCTTGATGTCCCCAAAAAGCACAAAGAACCCGAACTCCGCAAGGCGATTTTGGCGAACCTAAAAGACTTCATTTTGGAGTTTGGAAAGGACTTCACTTTCGTAGGTGATGAGTATCGCGTCCAAGTCGGAAATTCGGACTTCAAAATCGATTTGTTATTTTTCAACCGCACATTGGCTTGTCTTGTCGCCATCGAGCTAAAAGTTGGCGCTTTTAAGCCGGAGCATCTCGGAAAGCTTGAATTTTACCTTGAGGCACTCGACAGCGATGTAAAAAAAGAGAATGAAAACCCAAGCGTCGGACTTATTCTCTGTGCTGACAAAGATGATGCGGTTGTCGAGTACGCTCTGCGCCGTAGTATGTCTCCGACTCTGGTGGCTAACTATCAACTTCATCTGCCGAACAAGAAAATGCTCGAAGAAAAACTACGTGAGTTTGCAGAAATTGCAGAAAGTCAGGAAAACGAGGATGATTCAGCGGAATAACCTAAAACTCGCAGACCTCTGCGAGAATTACAGACCGCAGATTTTCGAGATAAAACTCGCACCGCCGT
>Ga0099364_10001755_pt1 | contig 35311 bp, 26 predicted proteins | sample TergutTh196P3_FD_73070 | JGI IMG/M metagenome (GOLD analysis project Ga0099364, IMG submission 73070) | Microcerotermes parvus P3 segment gut microbial communities from Pointe-Noire, Republic of the Congo - Th196 P3 | ecosystem: Host-associated > Arthropoda: Insects > Digestive system > Gut ... | reverse complement strand
TCTACGGGAAACAGCATCGGTGTTTCCCGGTCTATATTCACAAATCGTTCGCTCATTACTGTAGCTTAGCATATTTACATTTATTTTGTAAATTTAATCAAAGTCCGACAGACTCCTAGGTGAGTATATAGTGATTTTACCTCATTGCACAAGGTGAACGAATAGTGAACAATGAACAGTGAACAATGAACAATGAAGTAGGGGGGTATGACTTGAATAAGACAGGTGCCATAGCAGAAAGTGCATTGATTGATTCATCGAAAGACTTTCTCTCGGACAAAGATGTAAAGAAGTTTCAAACCAGTATTTTGTCCATGTCCGGGGCGCTGGTGTGTTTGGCCGGTGCGCTTATCTTTGAACGGCTGTTTCCTGATCAGGATATTGTCAGCGCTTTTTTGTACCTTGCCGGTGTTTTTATTATCGGTATTCCCGTAGTGGTAACTGCGGTGCGGGGGCTCATTGCCAAAAATATGCAGTCTGCTTTAGAAATACTGGTGTCCATAGCCATGATTATATCGGCCCTTAGCGGCGAATTTTTACTTGCAATACTTATACCGGTTATTCTGACCTTCGTGCATTTTCTTGAAGAAAAAAGCATTATCGGCGGGCGGGATGCAATTGAAGGATTAAAAAAAATGCAGGCGGATACTGCCATTTTATTGAAGGATGGCCGGGAAATCGAAGTTAATGCCAAAGACCTGCAATGCGGTGACGTCATCATCATAAAACCCGGCATGTCTCTGCCGGTTGACGGGGAAGTTTTGTTCGGCGTATCAAGCATGGATCAGCAATCATTGACAGGGGAATCGGTTCCCAAAACCGTCGAGGCCGGCAATCAGGTTTTTGCCGGGACGGTTAACATTGACGGCAGCATTCAGGTAAGCGTTACTAAAGCATATGCGGATACCTCTTTTCAAAAAATTGTTAAAATCCTTGAAGATGCCGAGAGCATTGCAATTCCCGAAACAAAGATAGTCGATACATTCATGCTGTATTATATTCCCCTTGTCCTGGTGACCGCGCTCTTGGTCTGGCTGTTTACCCAGGATATTACCAGGGCCATTGCTATTCTTGTGGCAAGCTGTCCCTGCGGGCATCTTTTGATCAGTTCGGCTCCCATGATTGGGGCTCTGGCAAAAGCGGTTAAAAAGGGGATACTTATTAAGAATTCGGCATTTGTGGAGCATCTTGCCGAAACGGATTATGTCATTTTTGATAAAACAGGAACCATAACCAGGGGTATTCTCGAAGCGGCAAGTTTTCATCTGGATAAGGCTGCCGGTTTTGACGAACTGATCATGACAGCGGCCAGCGTTGCCCACGGATCGCTGCACCCCATATCAAAATCGGTTATGGAATTATGTGCAGGAAAAAAAATTGAAAAAGATTATGCAATAAAAGAATTTATCGGCAAAGGTCTTGAAGGAAAAAAAGGCAGGCAGACAATTTATTTGGGCAGTTATAGCTGGGTACGCTCCCTTGGCTATAATGTCAGCGATACCTATGAAGATGTGGGTACCTGCGGCTTGGTGGTAAAAAACAAAAAAGTTCTAGGCTGCATTGTTTTTAAGGATACACCTCGGGAAGATGCCGTACATAGTATGGTTCAATTGAAAAATGCCGGGGTGGGGCAAACCTGTCTGTTAACCGGCGACCGCCTGCAGGTGGCTCAGAGGATACAGGCCGACGTGGGTATTGACGAAATGCACTGCGAACTTTTACCGGAACAAAAACTTGCCCATGTAGAAAAAATGATGCGGGAACATACGGTCGCCGTTATCGGTGACGGTATTAACGATGCGCTGGCCCTGTCAAAAGCCCATGTGGGCATTGCCATGGGGGCGATGGGTTCGGATACGGCCATTCAAAGCGCCGACATTGCCTTAATGAACAACAATCTTGCCAATATTCCGTTTGCCGTTAAACTTGCCCGGAAAACAAAAGGCATTATATATCAAAATATTGTGATAGCCTTTTCCCTGAGCATTATTATGATCTTCCTTGCCGGAGCGGGCATTGTCACTCCCATTGCCGGTGCCTTGCTGCACAACCTTGGCGCATTTTTCATTCTGCTCAACAGCGGCCGGGTTATCAGTTAAACCTGTGTCGGTTTCTTCCTTAATACTTTATCCTTCATTAAATAGGCAAGCAGCAGCAGGAAATAACCCAGAATAACGATTGTTACCCACAATAGGTTTCCCGCCCTGGGTGCCTGGGCAATCAGCAGCAGCATGGGAATGCCCAGGATAATTGCCGCAGAGGAACCTATTACCAGGTCGTTACCGGCAGGGGTTTTAAAGCCCGGATCAATCTCACGAAGCAGTATCATACCGTTTGCTATGGTTCCGGTTTGCATGCCATAAAAAGCCAGGAATGCTTCTTCCTTATAATCCTTGTAAATATGATTGCATAAATAGTATTGATACACCATGGTAACCACACCGCCCATGGCGGCCATGATAAGTACGGGTATCCAAAGCCGGCCAAGAGTGGTAACAGAAACCAGGGTAAGCGCGGCGGCAATGGCAATGTCAAAAGAAGATCCGGCAATGCGGTTCATCATATAGCTGTTGAGGTATTTACGGCGCATAATTCCGGCTTTAACCAGACGGCGCAGGCCCTGCTTGGTTATAATTGCCACCAGTGCGGCAAGCATAAAGGCAAAGCCCCAGATCGTGGGGATAAGGTCGATAAGGAAAACCAAACCACTGGTCCGGAACAGTATTTCCAGGCCGATAATTACCCCGATGGTAATAATATATACCCCGCCGACCATACACAGCTGCAGGGTAAATTTATCGATGGATTCTGAGAGGGGTATTTCGTCAGGCCCTTCAATACTGTGGCTGGTCAGTTCGCCGCATTTTTGATATTCATTACGGCCGACTGTAATACCTTTTTTCTTTGCAGCCCTGTTGACCAGGATGATACCGGGTATCGAAGCGAACAGGAACCCCAGAGCGGCGATGGTCAAACCAAAATTTTTTGCGCTGCCCAAGCCATAAAAATCCATGTGTCCGGCGGCATCCCAAATTAAGCCGGTGGCGTTGGCCTGCTGGGGCCCCTGACCAAAACCAAGGGCCAGCATTATTCCGGTTCCTTTATTCAGTTCCGGCATAATGGTAATGCCCAGCAGGGTTGTAACGAGTATGCCGGTTAAACCCTGTATGAGGTAACCGCTGATGATCAGGGCGCCGGACTTTGAAGCGGCAACACGTTCAATCTTAACATTGCTTTTATATTCATAATCATCCTTATCGCGCAGGCACAGGGCAATGAATGCTATGGGCAGCAGGTGATAAACGATTGCGTTTAATGTAACAAGATTGAAAATATTAACTCCGGTGAGTGCCAGGGTAACTTCCTTGACGACCAGCCCCATCAATCCGGCAATAACGGCAGTAGGCATCAGTGACCGCCTGAACAGCCGGATTTTCCGGCGTAAAATATTGGCCAGCAATATAAACACGCATACTGCACACACGGTAATAATGCCGAAAGATAAACTCTCATTGGAAAAGTTGATATAGCCTTCTATCAGCCTAGTATCCATAATAACCCTCCTGAAGACCCAATGCCTTATTTCTCAAATGATAACCGCATATCATGTATTTGACGAGGTTTGTCCTGAACGGAACCTCGGCTGCATAAACTTCATTGTTATGGTAAATGGTCAGTTTGCGTACTCCCTGAACCGCCATCGTTGTTTCCGTAAAGGGGAAATCTTTCCCGCAGACACTTAACCTGTCGGCAAAAAATGCAATGGAACCCTTCCCCAGAAAGTATTCCTTCCTGGCCCGCTCGGCAATGGACAGGGTAACATGGTCATCGCAGAAAACAGGTTTATCGGTAAAGCCGGAAAAGTCATAATTTTTTATATAGTCAAGCTGGATATGGCTCCAGGCAAGGGCTGTATCGGGAATGTGCTGTGCATTGGTAATTTTTTCAAAAAAGCCCTTATTGTTTATCCTTACCCGTGCATTGCAGTTCCGGCAAAATATATCGCAGCCTTCTGAACAGAGGCTTTCCAGATTGCTGCACTGAGGGCAGTAAAACAATACGCTTTCAATATACTCCGCCCTGCGCCGGCCATGAAAAGAAATGTTTGCTGTCCTGTTATATGCATAGTCATCAAAGCACAACTCCTGCTGTATGATCCTGTCAATATCCGCATACGACATCGATGCCTGTTCTTTGGGCGATACCACTCTTGTCACATAGGCGCGCATTGTTCCCCTGCTGGGTTTGGCCATCCACCGCGGTTTGGTAAAAAAACCACCGCGCAGTTGGACGAGTACCAGCGGAGCTTTTAGTTTTTTAATAAGCTTTCCTACCCCCGGAACAATAGTGCTTTCTGTGCCGTAAAAACTCCGGTTGCCCGAGGGGAACATCCCCACACATCCGCCTTCCCTGATAACCGACATTATATTTTTGAGGGCAGTCATGTCCGAATTTCCTTTGGAAAAAGGAATGGGACGGACGAGAATTTTCATTAACCAGCTTTTAAACCCATAACGGAAGAGTGTGTCACTGCCGACATAATGTATGCTGAAGTTAAATCCCATGGAAACGGCAAACTGATCGATGATTGTCTGGTGATTAGCAAGTATACAACACGGAGAATATATGCCTTTGGCGGTTTTTCTTTCGAATTTAAAGCCATACAACAGGTACAGGAAGGGTCGGATCATCTCCCTTAAAACCCCGAAAACCACCGGGTTTCCTTTCTTTACTCCACCGGTGTGCTTTATCTGCATATTTATTATCTTGACATCTGGTGGATATTTGTCAATACTGGTATTATTAGGAAAAGCACATGGAGGCGGTGTGGCAATGAAAGTGAAGAAAGTTAAAAAATGGTGGCTTATCAGGCTGGCTCTGACCATCGTTGGTAAAAAAGTCATGGGAAAAATGAAAAAAGCGTCAAAAAACGGGAAAAAATCCTCGGCTGACTGCCTCAGGCGCATTTTAACCACTTCCAAAGACACCGTTTACGGCAAAGAACACCATTTTGATGCAATTCTGGCAGCACAGACACCGGAGGAGCTTTTCAGTCTCTATCAAAAAAATGTCAGTATCAACGACTATGAAGACCTGCGTCCCTATATTGAGCGCCATAAAAACGGCGAGCCTGACATCCTGTTCCCCGGAAAACCCCTGTTTTATGCCACTACCAGCGGAACCACCAGGGAACCCAAATGGATACCGGTTACCGAGCAATACTACAAGGATGTGTATAAAAAAATGAGTCAGGGTTGGTTTTACACCCTGATTAAAAATAAGCCAAAGGCATTTTACGGTACCACCGTTACCATTGTCGGCAAGGCCATCGAAGGTACCGCGCCGGACGGAACGGTTTACGGATCAATCTCCGGGGTAATGGCACGGGATATTCCTGGTTTTATGAAGGCGGTGTATACAGCGCCTTCGGATGTGTTTCGCATTGCCGATTACAAGGCCCGGTACTATGCGATTATGCGCATGGGCATTGAGCGGGACACCACCCTCCTTCTTACCGCGAATCCCAGTACCCTGGTTGAAATGCAGACCAATGTCAATGAATTTTTTGATGACTACTGCGATGATATAGAAAAAGGAACGGTGAGCACGAAGTTCCCCATTCCTGATGAAATCCGCACCGCCATGGAAGCGTATACCAAACCGAATCCCAAACGGGCTGCCGAGTTACGCAAGCTTAAAGAACGATACGGAAAAGGGCTGCTGCCCAAGCACTACTGGCCCAATTTGCAGGTGGTCAATGTCTGGTTCTGCGGAAATACCCGTATTTACTACGAGAAGGTACGTGATTCCTTCCCCCCCGACTGCGTATTCCATGAATTCAGTTATGTTGCTACCGAATGCAAAGCCGGCCTGGTACACAAGAGCAATACCGAAGATACAACCGTTTACGGGCACAAGAGCTATTTTGAGTTTATCCATGAATCTGATCTTGATAATCCAAACCCCAGGATATATCAGCTCTACGAGCTTACCGAAGGCCAGCGGTACTGTCTGCTGGTAACCACCTGCTCCGGGCTGTACCGGTACAATATGACCGACTTGGTGGAAATAAGCGGCTATTACAACCAATTCCCCATGATTAAATTTTCCCAGAAGATCAACGGAACCGTCAGCCTGACCGGGGAAAAACTCCATGAGCGCCAGTTTATTGAAGCGGTACATGAAGTAGAAAAAAAAGTCGGTAAAATTGCCCCCTTCTTTGTTGGTTTTGCCGATCCCCAGAAGTCCAGCTATAAATTTTACTATGAGTTTGCTGATCAGAATGTTTCGGTTTCTGAAGCGCAGGATTTTACCGTCCATCTGGACCGCTGCCTGCAGGAATACAATCCCGAATACCGGGAAAAACGCGGGACGAACCGTCTGAAGATGCCGGAAACCGCTCTTCTGGGCCCTGAATCTTTTGAGCGTTTTAAGGCAGCGTGTATTGACCGGGGGTACCGTGATGGTCAGTTTAAGCTGAACCTTCTCATGCAGGATGAACAACGTCATGCCATGTTCAAAGAACTGGTTAAATAAAAGGAGGCAGTGATGAAAGCAAAGAGAATAAAAAAATGGTGGCTTATCAGGCTGGCCCTGACTATTGTCGGGAAAAAACAGCTTAAAGAATTAAAAAAAGCATCTAAAGACGGTAAAAAATCCCAGGCCGAAGCGCTCAGGCGTGTATTGGAGCTGTCCAAAGATACGGTTTACGGCAAAGAACACCGCTTTGATGAGATTCTTGCAGCTCCCACGCCGGATGCATTGTTTGACCTTTACCGTAAAAATGTTCCGGTTAATCAATACGAAAACCTCCAGCCTTATATTGAACGGCACAAAAACGGAGAATCCGATGTGTTATTTCCGGGCAAACCCAGGTTATATGCAACCACGAGCGGTACAACGAAGGAACCCAAGTGGATTCCCGTAACCGACTCCTACTATCAGGATGTGTATAAAAAACTTAATCAGACCTGGTTTTACACCCTGATTAAAAACAAGCCGCAGGTTTTTTACGGCCCCCTGTTGTTAATTGTCGGCAAAGCCATTGAAGGCGCTGCGCCGGACGGAACCCTCTTTGGTTCAGTTTCCGGAGTTATGGCGCGCGATACTCCCGGTTTTATGAAGCCGCTCTACAGTTCACCGCCGGATGTGTCTCATATTGCCGATTACAAAGCCCGGTATTATGTGGTTATGAGGCTGGGTATAGAAAAGGATATACGCCTGATAATCAGCGTTAATCCCAGCACATTAATTGAGATGCAAAAAAATGTTAATGAATTTTTTGATGACTACTGCAATGATATTGAACATGGAACGGTGAGCGATAAAGTGCCCATACCCGAAGAAATCCGCGCTGTGTTACTGTCAAATATCAAGCCTAATCCCCGGCGGGCCGCACAACTGCGGAAAATTAAAGAACGTTACGGCACGGTACTGCCCAAGCATTATTGGCCCAACCTTCTAGTGGTAAATACCTGGTTCTGCGGCAATACCAAAATTTATTTTGATAAAATCCGTGATTATTTTCCTCCCCAGTGCGTTTTCCACGAGTTTGCCTATTCGTCTACCGAATGCAGGGCCGGTGTTGTTCTTAAAAGCAATACTCCGGACACCGTCTGCTTTGCCCATAAAATTTATTTTGAGTTTATCCATGAATCTGATCTGGATAATCCAAACCCGAAAATCTGGGCAGCGTATGAGGTTAAGGAAGGTCAGCGCTACTGCATGCTGGTAACCACTTCGGCAGGGCTGTACCGTTACAATATGAATGACCTTGTTGAGATCAGCGGCTTCCATAATCAATTCCCCACAATAATGTTCATTCAAAAGATTAACGGAACCATCAGTTTAAGCGGCGAGAAACTCCATGAGCGGCAGTTCATCGAAGCGGTTCACGAGACAGAAAAGAAGACCGGCAAGCTGGCTCCTTTCTTTGTGGGATTTGGCGATCTGCAGAAATCCAATTACAAGTTTTATTTTGAATTTGCCGATGAGGATATTTCGGTTACTGCGGCACAGGATTTTACCACAGCTCTTGACAATTGCCTGCAGGAATTCAACCCCGAATACAGGGAAAAGAGGTCGTCTAATCGTATTAAAGCGCCGGAATTTGCCCTTTTGGGGCCGGATGCATTTGAACGCTTCAAGGCTGCCTGCATTGACCAGGGATACCGGGATGGACAGTTTAAGGTTAATCTTCTTATGCAGGATGAAAAACGCCAGTCCATGTTTAACAAGTTGGTTAAGTGATATAGTGTATGAATATTTTCAACAGAGCCTGTACTAATTTAGCTGCAGATCAGGGTCTGGCTGTTTCCGGCAGTCAGGAATATTATTCCGGGCACGAGCCGGCAACTGCCATTGCTGAATCAAAATTATTCCGCAATATCAAGGGAATTATTTTTGATTTTGACGGCACCATTTTTGACAATGCCCTTTTCCCGTTTTACTTAATTTCCGCTTATCCGCCGGATGTTATTCGTATCTGGAAGGAACGTTTAATTCGCAGGCAGTTTGCCGGTTGTGATTATAATTCCACCGAAGAATATGAGCAGGCATTTTTCAATGCATTCGCAAAAATCTCCATAAGCTCTCCTGCACGAATACGATATTGGTACTTTAACCGTTATGTCCCCCGTATGGCCCGTACGTTAAAAAAGCATTTTAAACCGCGCCCGGGGGCAGTGGAATTGTTTAAACGCTTTGATACCGGCAGCACAGATAAGTTAAAAATTGCCGTGTATTCGGATTATCCTTCCCTGAAAGATCGGCTGGAAGCCCTGGGAATTTATCCCGGAGCGGATGTATTTTTATACGGCCCTGAGTCATTCGGCGCACAGAAGCCGGCTGCACAGCCATTCCGTATCATAGCCAAAGACCTTGGTGTGGCACCGGAAGAAGTTCTGGTTATCGGGGATCGTGAAGATACGGACGGGCTGGGCGCATTTCATGCGGGCATGCATTTTTTCTGCCTTGAAACAGGCCGCAAACGTTATCACAGACTTGATCCAAACCGTTCTCCCCCCGCTCCCCAGGAACCCCACGGTCCTTCGCTGGTAATGTATGCCGGCGTGTGGGACGATTTGGTAAAAGCTTTGACAGAAAATTTTTTCCCGGATAAAACCAACTCCAATACCCGGTTGGTTAAGTAGCCTTAAATACCGTCTTGAACTGACGGCACACCATTTGTGCTGCCCGGCGTCCGCTTAAGAGGGCTGCCGGCACACCGCCGGGGGGGATAAGCCTGAAACCGGCAAAGTACAGGCCCTTAACATTTTTTACCAGTCCCGGATAGATTTTTATAGGATCTCCGGCGCTCGTTATACTCATCCAGGAACCACGGTAAGCGCCGGTATAACGCTCGTAGGTCAAGGGTGTCGCTATGTCAATAACTTCAATATTTCCACGGGCTTGCGGATACCTCAGGCAAATTTCCCTGCTGACAGCGTCGGCCAGGGCACGTTTTTCTTCTTCATAGCGGCCTTCTTCCCGTGCTTTTTTCCAGTTGTCGTAAGTGTCCCTCCTGAGTCTGGATGTCAGGACAGTACATCCCTTGGGCGCATATCCATGCCGGTTATGGTTAAAGAAACCAATCTCCGTTATCGTTTCTCCGACATAGGTAATTGGCTCTGTAAGCTGCCATTCAGGTACCGGGGCATCGGGAATTTCCGCCCGAATGCCAACGCCGATAAAAGTACAGACGGATGATTTTGCACTTTTTTGTAATTTTTGCAGCCACGCATCCTCAAGGGGTCTTTCAAACAGGTGTTCCAGGGCTGCCAATGTTTCCTGGGTAACAATAACGGCATCGGCTGCAAGGGTTTTGTCTCCCAATGTTACTCCGGTAACATGACCCAAGGCAGGTTTTTTACTGCCGTATGTAATATTTACTTTGTGTACCGGTGTATGGAAAAGCAGTTTGCCGCCCAGGCCCTCAAATGCTGCGATCATCCGCTGTATTATTCCCCTTGATCCGCCTTCGGGGTAGCCGCCGTCGCCTGCATGCATGGTACCCATGGTAAAAATCAGATTGGTAGCCCGGAAGTAACTGCGGATAATATCAAATGATTTTTGCAATGCTGGATGTTTAAATTTTTCCACATAATCCCTGCATGAAATTTTATTGAGAAAAAGCAGTCTTATTAAACCCGGAAGCATTGGTATGTATTTGGCAGGACATATACGGCGCGGATTATGTATCTTAACACCTCTGATGTTAAAGGGCGGCATTTTTATTTTTGATAATTTTTTAACATCTTTTGCCATCAGGCGGATATGCTGTGAATCTTCGGGAGAAATGGCCAGAAGATGACGGGCTGTTGTATCTATATCACGGTACAGGCTGACGATCTGCCCTTCGTACAGTACGCAGTGGTAGGGATCCAGAAAATCAATGGCTGTCGAATCGTCAAAGGCGCCGGTTTCTTTCCACAGTTGATATAATTCTGTTGACGGGTTACTGCCGCCCAGCCATTCCAGTGCGCCTTCGAATGTATATCCCCCGCGCTCCCAGCTTGAAAACGAGCCCCCTGCATTGCTGCCCTGTTCACAGATGGTCACTTCAAAGCCGCTGCGCTGTAAATAAATTGCTGCGGATAAACCGGCAATTCCCGCCCCGACAACAACAATTTTTTTCAACTAGTCTCCTTCGGCAGGGAATGGATTGCTCTGTATACCGGCTAAGCGTACTATTGTCCCATGGCATTCTCTGCGCATAACCTGAATCGCTTCCTTGCGGGAGAGGCTGGCGTCAAACTGTATCGGCTCTCCTATGCGCAGCGTAATCATGGGGAGTTTTTGTTTTCCCAGTGCACAGCGCAGGAGGTTTACCAGGGTAAAAGGGAAACAGGGCCTGCGGTACGAAAAGGCCATGGGAAGAATCGGCAGGCTGTAACGATGGGCCAGGGTAAAAACACCTTTTTTAAACGGTCTGATAGGTTGAAAATAATGAAACATGGAGGTTTCCGGAAAAGCATGTATCCATTTTTTTCGTGCATGTATCCGGTCAAAGGCATTGTTAAAATATTTGATAATACTGAGTTCTTCGGGTATCGGAATACCGCCGGCAAGACGAACCAGTTTTACATCGGGAGTGTTAAAATTTTCCTTACGTGCGGGAAAGTACATTAAACGATAGCGTACTGCCAGCAGCACAAATAAAAAATCCCAGCGGTGTACATGGTTCGAAACCGTCATGGCTCCGTTTTTCAGCAGTTTGCGGTGCCTGCGCAGGTTGCGCCTTCCTTCTATTTTTAATCCGACCCGGAAAAAACTAAGAAAGGCTACCAGCGTAAAAATACCAAAATGCATCAAACCCCGCATAAATCTGAACCTCAGCGATGTATCCAGAAAAGGGTAGTGTTCGTCAATTTTTAAATCATGGGTAATATTGAGCTTGCGCATGAGTGCATCCGGCTTATCGGGATATACTATGTCTAGTTCAGGGATATACGGCTCTTTCACACTGCTTTACCTGTGAGCTTTTTGATGAATGTCGATATGCATGTAATTATTACGGGCAGATAGCACAGTGAAATTAAAAACAGGCCAATCCCCATCATGTTCAGTATATACCCCGGCCAGCCGAACCGCATATTGAGTAATGGCAGACCCGGCAGGGGAGGGCGGACAACGAACATTTGATTTACTTCCGGGTCCCAGCCAAAGAATGCATTGAGCCAAACGCCCACAAGCAGCATAAAGCCCGACAGGAACAGCCCCATGCCGTAGTCTCTCATGGTAAATTCAAAGGGTTTGGACATGAATACATAGAACCCGAATGATATGGTCATTGCATGAAAGAAAAAATAACGATAGGTCGCTACTTCTATGAGCCCGTGATAATCAACCGCTGCTGAAGGTATTAAAAATCCGATAAACCCTCCGCCGACGAGCATGGGGTACATGTATGCAATCATGTTTCGTTTCTTGTGGGGGAATTCGGATAATGCCAAAATGAACATAAAGATGACCATGAGGGGGCAGGTATTAAGCGGCAGGTGGTTGGGGGGCAGGCGATACCCGCCGCCCGTTGTTTCTTCAAGAAAAAACAACATCCGCTCAATTTCGCAGATAAGTCCTATAACCGCATACACCCAAATTACCTTTTTGCTGAACCCGTATTTCTTTGCCAGAAAGCGCCCGACTATGGGTGTTAACGGGAATAATACCAGCATAAAAATCACATGGGGGAGGGAGAAGATCGTAATAGGATACTGTATTACTGTTGTCAGCTCGTTCATCAGAAAAACCTCGGTAAAAATGTTGATAAAATTGGTAAATAAGTTACCAGGAATACTACAATAAGCTGGATGAGAAGGAAGGGCAGCACATAACGGCATACATCGGTAAATGGCTTGCCAAAACGGTAGCTTGACAGGAATAAATTAATTCCCACAGGCGGTGTTAAAAAGCCTACTTCCATATTGATGATAAAGATGATCCCCATATGTACCGGGTCAATGCCATAAGCGGCGCCCAGCGGGAAAATAAGGGGAAGAACTACCAGAATTGCCGAAAAAATATCCATGAGGCAGCCAAGGGCCAGGAGAGATAGGTTGAGGATAAGGAGGAATACGAACTTGGATTCAACGGCCCCCCGCATCCAGCGGGTAAGGTTTTCGGGAACCTGGGTATCCACAATGGCATAGGACAAGCCGTTTGCCAGGGCAATAATGCATAAAATACCGCCGATAATGGGCATGGCCTTGTAAAAAACTTTGGGAATATCGGCAAATTTGATTTCCCGGTGGATTAATACTTCGGCGATAAATACATACAACACCGATACCGCTCCAATCTCCACCAGGGAAAAGACCCCGGTAAAATATCCTGCAATAAGGAAAACCGGCAGGAGAATTTCCAGGATTGATCCTTTAAGCGATGATACTGCCCTGCCAAGATGGAAACGTTCCACGGGGATTTTTACTTTTATTGAAATGACAATGCCAATGATGATCATGGCGATGATTAAAATAATTCCCGGAATTACTGCACCCATAAACATATGGATAATATTGGTCCTTGTGGTAGCACCCACCAGAATGATCGGCAGGGAGGGAGGGAAAAGCAGACCGATACATCCGACAGAGGTTAACAGCCCGATGGAAAAACGCTCTGAATAACCGCCTTTGCCGGAAAGCACGGTAAGGAGAATGCCTCCCAATGCGAGGATAGTGACTCCCGAAGCGCCGGTAAATGAGGTAAAAAAGGCACAGAGGATTACTGTGGCAATAATGGTGCCGCCCGGAATCCAGTTGAACATGCAGCGGAAACTATGCACCAGCCGCTCTCCGGCGCGGCTTTCGGACAGGAAAAAGCCTGTCAGGGTAAACAGGGGGATAACAATGATATTGGAATCGGTAAGAGCGGTAAAAACCGAACTGTTTACCACTTCCGGCTCCCCGCCGGCGCTTTGAATGATCACCAGGGTAATGCCGGCAAGCACGGTAAAAATCGGCGCACCCATGAGGGCCATGGTAATTACCAGCAGAATTGCCGGCAGTCTGAATGTACCCAGTACCAGATAAAATGCGTCAATTATATCATAGGCCAAGTCCGGTGTATCAAAACCCCAGATAATTTTGGCAATGGCCGGAAATGCCGCAGCCGTTCCCAGAACCATGGCCAGCGGGAAAAAAGGACGGCCTCGTGCAGGCATCTGCAGGCCAAATCGCAGGGCCATGATTCCAAAAGCCAATGGCATAGCGGCGATAAATACGATATTGGGAATAAAACCGATAAGCCGGCTCTGTACACCGATTTGAATAAACGAAACCGATGACCAGGCAAGGATCGTGTTGATAAACACGGCGAATAAACCGGTAATAACGGCAAGAATCAGTTTGATCTTTTCGTTTTTGATATAGTGGAACAGGGCAATGGCAAGGTGCTCTCCGGATTTGGAGGTAAACATGGCGGAAAAAAGCCCCAATAACAGGAGCATATGGTTCAGCAGGATTACCGTTGCCAGAAAACTATTGCCTAAAATTCTTCCAACGACCTCGGTAATGGCTATAATCACCAGAGATACCAGGGCTACTATACATATACCTTTTTCAATTGCCCTTAGAACAGAAAAAGGCGACAATGTGCGAATGGTTGTATTCATTAACGCGACCTGCTCCTGTGTGCTTGGAGGATGGAGTTGATACGGTTGTACATGTTTCGGTCAAACAGTGTTTCGGCCAGTATGGGCATGGTTCGTCCGATTTCATCGTACCACAGTTGTGCCTGTGCACCGGTTGTTTCGTTGACGACAAGCCCGTGAGTGGTCATGGTCCTGATCATTTCCTCTTCAAACTGCATGACTGTCCGTGCAAGTTCAGCTTCCCTTCTCCGCGCTGCTTCTATCAACTGGGGTCTGAATCTTTCGGGGATTGAGTTCCATGCCCGCTGGTTTAAGATAATAGCCCCCATAAAAGGAGCAACATTGAGGCTGAGCATGTTTCTGGCAAGGCCGAATATTTGGGTGCCTCCTGCCATAACCGGGCTGTGGTAGACCGCATCGATCATCGGGCTGTTCAGGGCAATAAGGAGGTCGTTTTGCGCGACAGGGACAACCTGAAAACCCATGGTCCTGAAAGCCTGGTTCAGGCTTTCATATTCGTTGAGCGTTCCCAGTCTTTGCCTTTTTAGATCATCGGGTACAAAAACCGGTGTTTTGGAAAAGAACTTAACCCAGCCGACACGTGACCAGGCAAGGGTAAAAAACCCTTTATCGTTTATTATCGCTTCAAGCTCATCTTTGACTTCACCAAGAACCAGGTCAAGTTCTTCATCATCCCTGATAAAAAACGGGCTGCTCAAAGTCATTACTTCTGTAGCAATTTCGGTGAGGCCGAAGGTTGAAAGGACTGCTGCCTGTAATTGGTTCAGCCGTAAATTCCGTATAGCGGTTTCTTCGTTACCTGCCGTCCGGTTATGGAAAACAAGCACATTCACCTGGCCATTGGTTATTCTTCTCCAGTCATCTGCAATTTGGTTAAGGAAAAGCCCCCAGGGTGTATTTTCGGGAACCTGGGAAGCCATCCTGATGGTAATGGTGCGCTGGGCAAAAACTGCTCCTGCCTGAAGTATCAGGACCAGCACAAGTACAGTACGGATTATTTTCATATGGTAATGATACCAAAATCCCGGAACTAGGAAAAGACCGTTATAGGGCGCCTGCATAGCGGCTGCGTAGCGGCCGTATAGTGCCCGCGAAGCGGCATCAGTGGTGAATTGCAATTCTTTGCTTATTGCACTATAAAAGAAGGACATGATGCCTGAACAGCCACACGGGTCTGCTGCCGAGAAGCGGGTCTATATTGATTATAATGCCACCACACCTCTCAAACAGGAAGTAAAAGCGGCGTTGATGGAATATTGTGACATTTTTGGCAATGCTTCCAGCATGCATACATCGGGGAGGCTTGCCCGTGCACGGGTGGAAGAAGCCCGCTCTCAGGTAGAAGCGCTGATAGGGGCGCAGAATAAAACAGTCATTTTTACCTCCGGCGGCTCAGAATCAAACAATATGGTACTGCAAACCATGCGGGTCCTGGCTTCTGCCGGCATGAGCACAAATGGCAGGAACGAGATTATAACCACTGCCATTGAGCACCCCTGTGTGTTTAACTCGGCAAAATATATGGAAAGCCTGGGTTTTAAGGTGATTTTTCTGCCCGTTAATGAGTACGGCAAAATTCACATGGATGCACTCTCAGATGCTTTAAGTGAAAAAACACTTTTTGTGTCGGTAATGACGGCCAACAATGAGATTGGCACCATCCAGGACATCAGGGACATTGCCTTGCTGGTAAAAGCCGCCGGGGCATGGATGCATACCGATGCGGTGCAGGCGGTTGGTAAAATACCGGTTAATGTGGATGATTTAGGAGTGGATTACCTGACCATCTCGGCGCATAAAATCTACGGGCCCAAGGGAGTAGGCGCCCTTTATATCCGCAAGGGTGCGCCGATATTACCCCTTATCCACGGCGGACACCAGGAAGACGGCCTGCGCGCCGGAACCTACAATAATCATGGCATAATGGGTTTTGGCAGGGCAGCGGCAATTGCCGCTGGAGAACTGGCAGCATACGGCCGGGAAATGGCCCTGCTGCGCGACCGCCTGCGTGAAGGCCTGATTGCTGCAATACCCCGGATTACAATCAACGGCCATCCACGGGATATGCTGCCCAATACCTTAAGCGTTTCATTCCCCGGAGCCGAAGGGGAGGCCATCCTCCTTTCCATGGACCTGGCAGGAATAGAGGCGTCAACCGGTTCGGCCTGCGCTTCGGGCAGCCTGGAGCCGTCCCATGTGCTGATGGCAACAGGAGCCGGGCCGGAACTGGCCCATGGATCGATCCGCTTTAGCCTGGGGTGGGGAAATACCGTAGATGATGTTGATTTTATTATTGCAGCGCTGCCGCCGTTAATCGCCCGGCTGCGCGCCATGTCCACAGTTACAGGAGGCAGTGATGTCTGATTGGTTGTATTCAGATACGGTCAAGGAACACTTTACGAGCCCAAAAAATGTTCTCATGGAAGAAGAATCGGTTTTTGCCGCCAATGCCAGGGGACAGACGGGAAATGTTAAATGCGGGGATCAGATGCTCATGCTCCTTAAAATTGACAATGATATTATCACTGATGTCCGCTGGAAAACCTACGGCTGCGCCAGCGCCATTGCCTCTACCAGTATGCTTTCCGAGATGATCAAGGGCATGAAAATTGAGGATGCCTATCAGGTGCGCCCCGAAGACCTGGTAGAAAAACTCGGCGGACTGCCTTCATACAAGATCCATTGTTCCGTGCTGGGCGACAAGGCCCTGCGGCAGGCCATTGACGATTACCTTGCCAGGACCGGCAGGGCCGGAATGCTTAAGGAATCTACTGCCGAAATCTGCCACTGCCTGGGTATTTCCGACAAAGACATCGAAAATGCCTACCACAACGGCGCAAAGGACTGGGATGCCCTGCAGCAGGCTACAAAAATCGGCACTGCCTGCGGCGGCTGCAGGGACAAGGCAATGGATCTCCTGCACGGGCTGGATCATATATATGGCTGAATCTGCCGTGGAAAGACTTATGCTGCTGGCCCCGCAGATTTATGCCATGGGGTTTTGGGCACGGCTGGGGATTGCAGCGGGAATTGTTGTTTTTCAGGCTTTGATAATCTGGCTCCTGTGGCATAAATTCATTAAATGGCTGGAAAAAATCATTGTTAAACCGCACGGCGAAACCATTAAACCCTTTATCTTTCATAAAATAAAACTGCTTAATGCGCGGCAAATTACCCATGTTATCCATTTTTTGCTGGGGATATTAAAAATATTTTTAACCGGATTGGCGCTGTTCATTACCGTGCCTGTGATATTCAGCCTGTTTCATACCACACGGGATTTTGCCTCTGTCCTTCTAGGTTATATAATGTATCCCCTGGAAAAAATTATTTTTGGAACAATTGCACATATCCCCAACATTATTACCATTGTTGTCATTATTATTGTTGTCCGTTATATCAGCAGGGTGCTGAAATTTTTCTCCGCTCAGATTGCCAAAGGAAAAGTGGTTATACCCGGTTTTTATGCCGATTGGGCCGAGCCGACATTACGGATATTGCAGGTATTATTGTGGGCTTTTACCGTCGCCATTATTTATCCCTATCTTCCCGGTTCTGATTCACGGATATTCCAGGGGGTTTCTGTTTTTGTCGGCCTTGTTTTTTCCATTGGTTCTTCCACAGCCATCGGTAACCTTGTAGCGGGGCTGGTCATTACCTACATGCGCCCCTTTACCATCGGCGACCGGGTACAGATAAAGGATGTTATCGGCTTTGTTGTGGAAAAAAACCTCATGGTGGTACGGTTAAAAACCCATAAAAACGAATATGTCACTTTTCCCAACCTTATCCTGCTTAATTCCAATATCACTAATTATCATATTTCATCATACGAAGATACCGACGGTCTGATCATCCATGCGGAAATAACCTTTGGCTATCAAACCCCATGGCAGACAGTCCACGGCATTTTAATACAGGCTGCCCAAGCAACTGATAATATTTTAAAGAGCCCTCAACCGTTTGTACTGCAGACAGGGCTTGATGATTTTTATGCCCGTTATCAAATTAATTGTTATACAAAAGAAATTGATAAAATTACCCATACGTATGCGCAGTTATATGAAAATATCCAGAATGGTTTTCGTGATGCCGGACTTGATATGACCGCGCCCCATTATGAAGTTTCAAAACAGGTTAGTTGATGTCATTCTCCAAGCTGTGACAGGGGAATAGCGCCGGGGCTGTCGTTTTGGCCTTCGGTCCGGGCCAGTTCTTCCAGCAGTTCCCTGCCGCGGCGGGAAAGTTTTTCCGGAATGCGGACAATGAATTTTATATAGAAGTTTCCCCTGCGGGTTCCTGACGGGACGCCTTCATCGCGTATGCGCAGCATTTTTCCGCTTTGTGTTCCTGCCGGTACTTTTACCTTGATGGTCTTGTTGTCAAGGGTTGATACATGAATTTCCGCACCCAGGCTTGCCTGGGTAATGGAAATGGGTACCGCACAGTACAGGTCGAGGTTCTGCCGTTCAAAGTATTCGTGGGGATGAATCCGGATTACCACATATAAATCGCCTGCAGGACCGCCATTGGGGCCGGCATCACCCTGGCGGGGAATTACCAGACGTTTGCCGTTTTCTACGCCCGCCGGGATGGTAACCATGAGTTTCTGCCGTTTTTTCTGGGTACCTGAGCCGCCGCATTCCATACAGGGCCGTTCTATTATGGAACCCTGACCGCCGCAGCTTGGGCAGGTAGTTGCCAGGGAGAAAAAACCCTGGCTATGACGTACCTGGCCGGAGCCGTGGCAGCTTGGGCAGGTTTTTCGTTCCGCGCCTTTGGCCGCTCCGGATCCTTTACAGCCCTGGCAGGTTTCGTTGTGGGTATACTGTATTTCTACTTTGGAACCAAAAACAGCGTCCTTAAAGGGAATTTCCACATCGTAGCGCAGGTTTGCCCACTGGCGCACTCCTCCATGGCTACTTCTGCGGAAGCCCCCCCCGCCATAACCGCCAAAGATACTTTCGAAAATGCTGCCAAAATCGTTGCCGCCGAAAATATCTTCAAAGCCGCGGAAATGGCTCCAGTCATGACTCTGGCCCATGCCGTCAACACCGGCAAAGCCAAATTGATCGTAAGCGGATTTTTTCTTGTCATCGGCAAGTATTTCGTAGGCTTCGGTTGCCTCCTTAAACTTGTCTTCCGCTTCCTTGTTACCCGGATTTTTATCCGGATGATATCGAACGGCAAGTTTCCGGTATGCCTTTTTGATATCATCCTTTGAGGAATTTTTTTCTACACCAAGAACTTCGTAGTAGTCACGTTTTGCCATTACATTATATATCCTTAACTATCGTTTACCACTTCAAAGTCGGCATCTTCGGCGCCTTTCGTATCGCCGCCGGCGTGGCTTCCGGAAGGATCGAAGCCTGGGTCGCCGGCAGATCCGCCGGCTTGGCCGCCGGTAGGATCAAAACCCGGGCCGCCCTGCTGGCCTGCGGCAGCCTGTTGTTTGTAAATCTCTTCGGCGATCTTGTAGGACACCTGCTTAAGTGCTTCGGTCTTGTCTTTGATTGCCTGGGTTTCGCCGCCTTCAAGGGCCCGGCGGAGTTCGGCAATGGCTTCTTCGGCCTTTGTTTTATCTTCAGCGCCGATCTTGTCGCCAAGGTCTTTGATGTTTTTTTCGGTGCTGTAGATCATGCTGTCAGCCTCGTTGCGAACCTCGGCTTTTTCGCGCTCCCTTTTATCATCTTCGGCGTGCATTTCCGCCTCTTTGACCATGCGATCAATGTCCTGATCGTTCAGGCCGCTGGAGCTTTCAATGCGGATTTTCTGCTCTTTGCCTGTACCAAGGTCCTTTGCGCTGACATGGACAATGCCGTTGGCATCAATATCAAATGTTACTTCAATCTGAGGCACGCCGCGGGGAGCGGGGGGTATGCCCACCAAATCAAAGCGTCCAAGCAGGCGGTTCTGGCCGGCCATTTCCCGCTCGCCCTGGAGGACCTGGATGGAAACAGCAGTCTGACCGTCGGCAGCCGTGGAAAAAATCTGACTCTTTTTGGTCGGGATAGTGGTATTCCGGGTAATGAGTTTCGTCATCACACCGCCCAGGGTTTCAATGCCCAGCGAGAGGGGGGTTACATCCAGCAGCAGCACATCTTTCACATCGCCGCCAAGAATACCGCCCTGAATTGCCGCACCCATGGCGACCGCTTCGTCGGGGTTAACGCCCTTGTTAGGCTCTTTTTTGAACAGATCCTTGACAATCTGCTGCACTGCCGGAATACGGGTAGAACCGCCGACAAGGATGATTTCATCAATTTGATCGGCACTTAAGCCCGCATCTTTCAATGCCTTGATGCAGGGCTCCCTGGACCGGGCAAGCAGGTCGAAAACCATCTGTTCGAACTTTGCACGGGTAAGGGTTTTCTGCAGGTGCTTGGGTCCGCTTTGGTCGGCAGTGACAAAGGGGATATTGATATCGGTGGTCTGCATGTTGGAAAGTTCGATTTTTGCCTTTTCCGCCGCTTCCCTCAGCCGCTGCAGGGCCATTCTGTCCTGCCCAAGGTCGATGCCCGTATCGCTTTTAAATTCGCTGATAAGCCACTCAATAATTTTATGATCAAAATCGTCTCCGCCCAGATGGGTATCGCCGTTGGTGGATTTTACCTCAAATACACCGTCGCCCAGTTCCAGAATGGAAATATCAAAAGTACCACCGCCCAAATCGTAAACGGCAATGGTTTTTTCCTTTTTCTGATCTTTGTTAAAACCAAAAGCCAGCGATGCGGCAGTCGGCTCGTTGATGATCCTTTCAACCTCAAGGCCGGCGATTTTTCCCGCATCCTTCGTTGCCTGACGCTGGGCATCGTTGAAGTAGGCCGGTACGGTAATAACCGCTTTCGTGACTGGTTCGCCAAGGTAATCCTCGGCAGTCTGCTTCATCTTCTGCAGGACAAATGCCGACAGTTCCTGCGGGGAATACATTTTCCCGCTGATATTCACACGTACATCATCGCCCTGGGAAGCCAGGTGATACGATACCCGCTTCATGTCGCTGGTAATTTCCGAGTATCGGCGCCCCATGAAACGTTTAATTGAATATACGGTATTCTCCGGATTGGTAACTATTTGATTTTTTGCAGCCTGTCCGGTAATACGGTCGCCTTTATTGGTAAAACCGACAATCGAAGGTGTGGTTCTCCATCCTTCAGAATTTTGAATAACTATCGGCTCGCCGCCTTCCAGCACGGCCACACAAGAATTGGTTGTTCCCAAGTCAATACCAATAATTTTTCCCATTGTTTTCTCCTTGTTATAAAATATATAGCAGGGAATGGGGAATGGGGACTAGCCCCTACTCCCTATCCTCAGGCATTATTACTTTCACTTTTGCGGCGCGTACCACCCGATCTTTGAGGGTATAGCCCTTGGCAAATTCCTCCTGAACTATTGCTTCTTCCACATCAGGCGACTTGTCCATTAACATTGCCTCGTGGAAGTTGGGGTCAAAAGGCTTTCCGGCAGAATCGATGCGTTTAAGGCCCCATTTGTTTTCAAGCTGACTCACGAGGCGTTTTTCGATCATGGTAATGCCCTCGATCATGGCCTTGCCTGCGGGCAACTGGCACAATTCAACCGAGGTTTCTGCTGATTGAATCGCCCTTTCAAAATCGTCAATGATTGGGATGATGTCCATTAACAGGGTTTGATTGGCAAACTCAATGGCGCTTTGTTTTTCCTGGTTCATCCTCTTGCGGAAATTTTCAAAGTCAGCAGATTTTCGCAATAACTGATCGCGTGCTTCGGCAAGCTGCATGGTTAAATCCTCTGCTTCCCCTGCGGCAGGAATTTCATTGTCATCCGGTACCTGCGGTGGATTTTCCGTGAACCCCTGACCAAGCTCTGCATCAACAGCATCCATCCATTCGGCGAATGTTTCATCCGCCAATGCTTCTGTTATCGGGGATTCTTCCCCGCTTGCCTGGGTCTTTTCTTCTTCAGCCATTATTGGCATCCCGGCGGCCTCTTCCCCGGCATGTGTTTTTTCATTTTCTGCGGACATTTGTATCCCTGATCAATGTGTAATTGGTATTTCTAAACCATGTAATGACAAAACCATCATTTAGGTCAAGAAACATCCTGGTACTTTTATACTAGCAACTTCCGTGCCAAGTTAGTTAAAATGAGAAAAGATCTCTCACAGAGGCACAAAGGACACAAAGAGCACAAAGAGAAGAAGAAAGGGAGAAGGATTGATGTTCGAAGGTAAATCAGTTTGTCAAAACGCACAGATTACGGACAGAAAATCTTTAAAAAATTTAAAAAACACATGAAATAACGGTAAATATGAAGAACGACGCGGTTCTTTCGAAATACGCCCCGACCTTTGTGCCTTTGTGCCTTTGTGCCTTTGTGCGAGAAAATAAGGAAAGGTTTTCCTACAGACTCCTGTGAGAGATACATTCGATTAATGGGTCATTATGATACATAGAACTCTGTGCTTTGGTAAATATGGGTCAAAATGATACAACTATGAGACCGGTAATCATCATTCTACCTTGAAGCGTGAAACTTCATTTAATAAGGTGATAATATTTTCCTGGTTTTTGCCGCTAAGCTCATTGATATGGTGAACTGCCGTGTTAACCTGATCCGAGCCGGAAGCCATTTCGTTGATGCCGCCGGTTATTTCCAGGGTTGTTTTCTCCAAATTTTCTGATTCTCGTATTATTTCCCGGGCGCCTTCGAGCATTTCCAATGTCCCGTTTTTAACCATCTGGGTAATTTCGTTGACATCGCTTATGGCTTCAAGTATCTGCTTGCTGCCCTGACCCTGCTCCTCCATTGCATTGCGGATATTTTCTTCCTGCTCTGCGACCACTCTGACGCTTGTGTCAATCGCTTCAAATCTGGCCAGTACGGTGTTCGTGGACTTGGATATCTTGTCAATTGAGTTTTTCATTTTTTTCAGCACTGTGCTGATTGTCTTGGACTGCTTGCTGGAATTTTCCGCCAGTTTGCGAATTTCTTCGGCAACGACAGCAAAGCCCTTACCCGATTCGCCTGCATGTGCAGCCTCAATGGCGGCATTCATCGAAAGCAGATTTGTCTGGCTGGCGATATTGTTCATCACCGCGTTTATTTCCAGCAGGCCCTCGGATTCCCGGGCGATTTCCTGAATGTCCGATGCAACTTCCGACAGCCCTTCTCTGCCCGTTTCGGATGTACTGATCAGTTCTGCAACATTCTCGCTGTTTTTTACGAGGGTTTGGGTAACGGATTGAATATTGGCAAGCATTTGTTCAATGGCCGAAGATGATTGAGCTACACTTCCGGATTGTTTTTCCACATGTCCGTTAAGCTTGTTGATATTAACGGTTATCTGTTCCATGGTTGAGTTCGTTTCGGTAACGCTGGCACTTTGGTTGATCATCTGGCCTTTCATGCTTTTGATATTTGCCGTTATTTGGTTCATTGAAGCGGCTGTTGCGGACATGTTGGAAACAAGGTCATTGCCGATACCGGACAGGCTCTGCGCTTCCTGTTTAATTTTTTTCAGGAGGTCGCCGAACTTTTCAAAAGTCAAATTTAAAAATTCCGCCAATGTTCCCGATTCATCCTTCCGTTTAACTTCCAGCCTCTGTGTTAAATCCCAGTTGCCGGATATTCTGTCAAGCGTTTGTACCATGGTATCCAGGGGCTTAAGCATACGGGAAATAAACAGGTAGCAGATACTAAAAATGACGGCAATTATCGCCATGATTACCACGAAAAGTACCGTCATGGTGCCGCTCAGGGCATCGGCTAAACTTATGGGGAGAATGGCGGCAATATACCAATCCAGGGCAGGAACTTCTGCCAGGGCAGCTTCTCCTCCGGGAGTTTCAAAAAATGCGATTTCACCGGGATTAAGCCCCCTGGCCCTGTTGATAATCTCCTGTCCTGTTCTGCCAAGATGTGTACCCAGGGTTATTTTGTCTTCAACAAGTCTGGCATTCCGTGCGCCGGTAATTTCGCCCAGGGTATTAAAGAAATACAGCTCCGCCTGGCCGGAATAATTCTGATAAATTGAATTGATAAAATACGTTAAATCGATACCGGTTCCCAGTATACCTATGGGCCTGCCCTGGCTGTCAAAGACCGGCGCATTAATCCAAAGGTTAATGACATTGAGGTCAGGGTTAAAATTGATGTTAAAATTGTAGCTTTCCGTTTCGTTGAGGGTCATTAAATACCAGTAATTGTCGGGGTTACTTACATCCAGGGTAAAAACATAAGAGTCATCGGAAAAAAACCTGCGGTCAATATCGTTTACCCAAAAAACGGTGTTTCCTAAAAATGCACGGCGGTATCCGGCAATTTCCTCAAAAGCGATTCTTTCCAGTTCCATATCTGTGGGATTCATGAAATATTGCTGTATGAGCGGAGAATCGGCCATCTTGAGCGCTACGGCAATTTCCCGGTTTACCGATGCTTCCAGTTTGATTCGTTCAATTTCCACATCGCCTGCCAGCTCGCTGCCTGCATTGGCAGCGGCGCTTTGCCGCATTAAGAGAATGAAAGCCACACCGCTGGATATAAAAATGATAAGAAAAAAGACAGCGGAAAACAGGAAAAACCTGTGTTTAATCGAGGTACGCTGCGCCATCATACCCTCCTTGGGACAATATACCACATCGCATACTTTAGAACAATAACAATCTATGCTATTATACTTATGGATTATGGATTTTAATGATTGTCTGTCGGACACCGTGGGTACAGAACAGCAGGTAATCAACCTTCTGCGGTTTTGCAAAAAACCTGTCACCCTGTACTGGAAGGCTTCCGCATACCGCCTGATATTTTATTTTAAGCAGTTAAATGCCGAATTGGCCTTTAGCCCGGAACCGGCTGGTCAAATTAAAGCTGCTCACGATTGAGAAAAACGGTAAAAATCCGATAATTTCTATATGGTGCGTAAAATCCTCCCGGCGCTCATCCTTCTGGCTGTTTTTGCGGATGCGCAGACCCATGACCCCGGCTTCTATCCCGATACCCTGCGCGGGGAAGTGTGGATAGAGATTGAGCCGATATACGGTTTTAGGGTTGACAGTGAATTTCCCCTGACTACGGAAGTTGCGGCCAGGCGTGCCCTGCAGGAAGCGGCCCTGTATTTTTCCGGTATGATTTACGGCTGGGAGTTTCACTATTTTGTAGGCGAGAGGGCCCGTGGGCTTACAGAGGATTTCAGCGACTTTGAACCCATGGGCGAAATAACCTGGGGCGATCCCCGGCTAAGGCCCACTGATGCCGAATACCGCGAAACCCACCTGCGGGTGTGGGCTGATTATCATATGAGCGAAGCCCAGCAAAAGTACATACATATGTGGCGGACGGGAACAGTCCGTAACGCCCAGGCCATGGGATTTACCCCCATGGAAGGCCCCACGCCGGATTCCGGCTGGCTGGATATACGAAAGGCCGTTATACAGGATGCCGCCCGGTCTGCTGTCCGGGAAATGCTGCGGGGTACCGAGCGTAACCGCCCCAGAGAGGCAAAGGGCTATATCAGCCTGGCATCATTCCCCCGTTTTTTCATCGATTCCGGCCGCTGGGCATCCTCAGTTCGTTTCCGCGTGCAGATCAATGAGATAATCCCGTTTGCGGCTTATTAGGTTATGATTTTTGCTATTCTGGCTAAAAGATCGCTTTTATTATAGGGCTTCATTATAAAGTCGGCCGCTCCCATATCCATTGCATGCTGGATATTGGAGTTTCCCTGCAGGTTCGTGACAAATGCAATGGGGATTTTCTTTGAGCTGCATATATCTTTTATTCTGTTAAATGTTACCCAGCCGTCCATATCCGGCATGACAACGTCCAGTAAAATCAAATGCGGATCAAGGCCCTGTTCTAATTGTTCAACTGCTTCCTGCCCCGACTGGGCGGTATATACTTCGTATGTATCCTTGAGTATCAACTCTGCGGATGTAAGAAAAAATTCAAAATCATCAACAATCAAGATTTTCTTCATTGTCCCTGCTCCCTTGTATCTCTATTACAGTACAACAGATACTTTTTGTCAACTAAACAACCTCACCAAACATACTCACTTGATGAACTCCCCGCAAACTTGTTATCCTCATGCTAGTTATGGCAATTGATACAGGCATGGTAAAAAACCTGCACCCACTGGAAATACGGATACTGCTTTCGTATACAAAAGGTGATGAACTAACCATCGGCAGGGTGGAAAAAGAACTGGGCTTTAAGCCGGGTAACGGCAATCAGGCCCTTTCATGGCTGGCCGGCAAGGCGTTGATCAGCGAATTACGGCGGGAAACGGCCGTTTTTTACGAACTGACCGGGCTGGGACATGAATGGCAGGAGAAAGGCAGCCCCGAAGAGCGAATCATTGAATTGATTCGTCAACGAATGAAAATGATGCAGGACAGACCGCGGCTGCCGGAAATAGCCGAGGCGCTCAGGATGGAAAACAAGGATATTGGCAGCGCCTTTGGACATCTTTCCAAACTGGGTGTGCTGGCCATGGACGGCGAAAAAAAGGTGACGCTCTCCATTCCGCTTGAACATTTGGAAGACCCGCAAAAAAACCCGGTATTTGCCCAATTTAACCTCATACGCAGCTTATTTAAGAAATTAATCAGTGATGAAATTGGACTGCTTGCCGAATCTTCGCTGAATGAGGCTGAAAAAATATTTATTGCCGGTATTGCCAAAAAACGCGGCGCCGACACAGCTGTTTTCCGCCAGATTGAGCGGGAAACAGTGGTTTATAGTTTTACTGTGGCACCAGACGGCTCTGTCCCCGCAGAAGGAATCGCCGAAGCGCTGAGGGCGGCGGGGATTACCGGCGATGAAATCGGGATCCTTACCCCGCAGATGCTGGAAACAGGAAGTTGGAAGGGAAAGGCATTCAGATCATATAATGTTAATACACCGCCCACCCGGCTGACTCCGGGCCGCAGCAACCCTTATGCGAAATTCCTCGAAGATGTTAAGGATAAACTCGCCTCCCTGGGATTTGAAGAATTTGACGGCCCCCTGGTAGAAACTGAATTCTGGAATTCCGATGCGCTTTTTATGCCGCAGTTTCATTCCGCCAGGGATATCCATGATGTGTACAGTCTCTGCGATCCGGCAGGTTCCGGTTTTGCCCTGGCAAAAAACATCGAAGAACCCTGGCTTTCCAATGTGGCTGCTGCCCACGAAAACGGCGGTACAACCGGCAGCCGGGGCTGGAGCTACCATTTTGACCGCAATTTTACCCGGCGCCTGATCCTGCGCAGCCAGGGTACGGTGCTATCGGCCAAGACCCTGCCGACTGCAAAGATCCCCGGCAAGTATTTTGGTATTGTCCGTTGTTTCCGCTATGACCGTGTAGATGCTACCCATCTGCCGGATTTTTACCAGACTGAGGGCATTGTCCTTGGTGAGAATGTCAACTTGCGCACCTTGCTGGGTATGCTGGAAATGTTTGCCGTTGAAGTTGCCGGGGCAAAGGATGTGAAATATGTTCCCGGCTATTTTCCCTTTACTGAGCCCTCGGTAGAAATGCATGTGAAACACCCCGTTTTGGGCTGGTTTGAGCTGGGCGGCTCAGGGATCTTCCGGCCCGAGGTAACCGAAAGCCTGGGAGTGCATGTGCCGGTTGCCGCATGGGGCATTGGCATTGACCGCATGGCATTGATGGCCCTGGGCCTCAATGATCTGCGGGAATTGTTCAGCTATGATATTGAAGATGTGCGGTTGCGCAGAGGAGCGCAGAATGCCTAAAATCGATGTAAACGAAGCAATGTTGTATACCCTTGCCGGCCGGCGCTGGGCCAATCGGGAAGAATTCGAAGAAGCCCTGACCTATGCCAAGGCGGAGCTTGATTCGGACCCCTGGTCGGCAGATAATGACCTGCCCGAATCCGAGCGGGTACTAAAAATCGAACTAAACGATACCAACCGCCCCGATCTCTGGGGAACTGCCGGATGTGCCCGCCAGTTGCGCCTGACCAATGGCGGTTCAATTCCCTCATACCCGTTTTTTTCCCGTCCCAATGCTATGCGTTCAGCAGCCCGCACCGTAATGGTTGATGCAAGCGTTCAGAAAGTTCGGCCCTTTCTTGCGGGGTTTATTGCCAGCGGTAAAACCATTTCCGATCTCGACCTGCGCGATATGATCCAGACCCAGGAAAAACTTGCCTGGAACTTCGGGCGCAAGCGGCGCAGCATTTCCATGGGCCTGTACCGCATTGCCCCCATCACATGGCCGATCCATTACAAGGGCGTTGATCCGGACAGTGTTTCTTTTGTACCCCTGCAATGGGATACCGCGTTAACCCTGAGGGAAATTCTCAAGCAGCACCCCAAGGGCAGGGAGTATGCATCCATATTGGAAAACGAGCCTGTTCATCCCTTCCTTACCGATTCGCAGGGTGGTATTCTTTCCTACCCGCCGATCATCAATTCTGCTGATATTGGTGCGGTACAGGTTGGCGACAGTGATATTTTTATCGAGCTTACCGGCACGGACATCGCCCTGGTAACACTGGCTTCTTCGATAGTTGCCTGCGATCTGGCTGATTGCGGCTTTACCATTGAGCCGGTAGAAGTCCGGTACGATTACGACACTCCATTTGGCAGAAGTATTGTATATCCCTACTATTTCCAGGAACCGGTGTTTTGTTCCCTGGCACGGATCGAAAAATTCCTTGGTGAAAAACTTACCGGTAATGAATGTGTACAGGCTCTTAAGCGCATGGGCGTCAGGGCCGAAAAAACCACATCGGCGGAACGGGGGCAGACGGTATCAGAAGAGGGTGTTATTGCCTGGCCCCCCGAATACCGTAATGACTTTCTCCATGCCGCCGATATTACCGAAGATGTGATGATTGGCCGCGGCCTGGGATCGTTTAAGCCAAAACGCCCCGGCGACTCTACCGTCGGTCGCCTGACCCCCATCACATTGTTCAGCCGCCGGGTAAAGGAAATATTTATCGGTATGGGCTATCAGGAAATGATCTACAACTACCTTGGTTCCCGTAAGGATCTGGTCGAGAACATGCGCGGGTCCGGAGAGAACATCATCCGCATTGCCAATCCCATGACCGAAAACTATGAATATGTGCGCGATTCCATTATAGCCTCGCTGATGATAAGCGAGTCGGTGTCCGGCCATTCGGTATACCCCCATAAAATTTTTGAAGTTGGCAGGGTAGCATACCGTGGTGACAGCGATAATTCCGGAACGGTAACCCGCCAGTATGCGGGCTTTCTCCATGCGGATAAGGATGCCAATTTTAACACTGCCGCAGGTCAACTGCAGGCCCTGTTCTACTACCTATCCTGTGAATACGAAGTTGAGGAATCGGTTGATCCCCGTTTTATCCCCGGGTGGGCTGCTGCGGTGGTATACAAGGGGAAAAAAATCGGTGTGTTTGGTGAGATTCATCCGGAAGCATTGGAAAACTGGGGTGTGACAGTCCCGTGTACCGCCGGAGAGATTGATTTAGACTCATTGCTTGAATGAAACCGGAATAATGGCCGGTTTCATTCAAGTTTAAGGGTTTAGAACCAGAAACGGATACCGACTTCGCCGCCTACATTAAACATAAAGTCAACATTGTTATCCCAATGATCCCAGAAGATCATTCCAAGGCCAAGTCTTGGGACAAAGGAGGCAAAGAACTCAAATCCGACGGATGAAACGGGAATCTGGACACTCAGCCCTACGGGAACACGGGCGCCGAAAGACAGACCAAATCCATCACCCATCCACGCATAATCCCAAAATGAAAGCCCCACAAATCCACCAACCCCCAGATACCAGCCCAAAACGGTATCAATGATATTCATGTCAATGAGGTAAACATCCCCTGTTACCCCCAGGCCGAAATAAGAATCGCTTAAAGCTGCGCTGATACCCCAATAGATGGGTAATACCGGGGCTTTCAGCGAAAGGGCTAAATCGTAGCCGCCGGCTAAATTCCAATGACTGTCACCGACGGTAATGCCAAATCCTGCCAATACACCAACGCCCCATCCATCGGGATGATCGGCAAAGGCTGTGCCGGTTGTCAGGACAGCGGCAAGGACAAGAACAATAATAATCTTTTTCATCGTTTACTCCTTCGTATGAAATGTTTGCTATAGTGTATCATACTATAGTATAGGTGATAAAGGAGGAGTCAAGCTTACAGGGCCCCAAAAGTATATTTATTGCGGCCGTTTTGTTTTGATGCATAGAGCATTTCGTCGGCCCGTTTGATAAAGTTTTCTCCGATTTGGGTATGGTCTATCTGGCCGGTGGTAACCCCGATGGAAATGGTTACATAGGGTGCTGCATCGCTTTGTTCATGGAGTATATTACAGTCTCGTATGCTTTCCAGGAGTCTCTCGGCAACCTTGCGCGCGCCCTTTTCGCTGGTATTGGGCAGCACAACGGCAAATTCCTCACCGCCATAACGGGCAACAAAGTCATCGGCACGGGGAATGGTTTGGGCAAGGGCTTCGGCCACAATTTTCAGGCATTTGTCACCTTCGTTGTGGCCGTAGGTATCGTTATATTTTTTAAAAAAGTCAATGTCGAGCATCATAACACTAAGCAAGCCGTCTGAGCGGGACAGTGATTTTGTCAGCCGGTTAAGGTTTTCATCAAAATACCGCCGGTTAAAAATGCCTGTCAGCGCATCATAATACACTTTCTCTGCCTCTGTTTCGAGGTACCGTATGCTCTCTTCCATTTTTCGAATGCTGCGCAGATCGTACTTATAGGAAATAAAGTATTTTTTTCCATTGCTTACCATGGGAGTGAGGGTACTTTCTACGGGTATTGCTTCCCCTTCAAGCGATCGGTGATCCCATTCAAAAACAGCCTTCCCTTCGGCAAATGCACGATCCTTCATGGTGTGCGCTTTTTCAAAAGATTTTCGTCCGTCCGGCTGATATACCGGCGAAAAACGGCCCCAGTAATTTTCAAGGAGAAACTGCTTGTCGGGACAGCCGAATACCCTCATCGCCGTGCTGTTACAGTCAATGGCATCCAAGGCATCGTTATACATGATATACGAAATGGGATTTGCCTCCATGACCGAACGGGTGAGTTTTTCCGCTTCGGACAATGCCATTTCAATTTTTTTTACATTACGCAGGTCGTATATATAACCCAGGCCTACGTATCCTTCCCCCCGCCTGGTGCGTATCAGTGAAATTTCACAGGGAATAAGTTCGCCGTTGGGTGTACAGTGCAGCCATTCCATGATGATTTTTTCGCCATTCAGTGTCCGCTTCATATAATCAAGCTGTTTTTCGCGGGATTTAGATCCATCGTTCTGGAATTCCGGTGACAGATCAAAGAAATGCTTAAGGTAGTACTGCTTGGTAACACCGCACATTTTTAATACCGCATCGTTGCAGTCAATGAAGTTGCAGTTATCATTAAATATGGTCAGACCGACAGGTGCAAAATTGAACATTACACGGTTAAATTCGTTTTTTTCATTAATTACCCGTTCCATTTCACCGAGCAGATCCATACCTTCGGTCATCATCTCGCTGAGCGCCTGTTCACATTCGGGACAGAGTTTTTTCAGTGCGTTCCGTAAACCCTCAGTTATTTCGGCATACCGTATGGCAGAATCTTCATACATGGTTTTTTCCTTCATAATTCATTATAACATAGTGTTTCCAATAAAGCAAAATGCAAATTCACGCCCTATATATGTATATATGGAGGCATGTATGATACACAGTTTCAAACGAAAGTCCGCCCACACAGTGATGTGCGCGGCTCTGCTGCTGGTTTTTGCCGCGTGTACCGGGTGTAATATATCCGGCCCGGCAGGAAGTATTCCCGGAATTGCAGATTCCATAGCCATAATGACATGGAATGTGCATAATCTCTTTGACGGGGTGGAAGATGGAACAGAATATGTTGAATTTCTACCATCTGAGGGCTGGACTGACGAAAAATACCGGGGGAGGCTGAATGTTTTTGCCGGTGTTATCGGCCAAATGGAGCAAAAACCGGATATTATTGCCCTGCAGGAAGTGGAATCGGCCCTGGTTATTGCCGATCTTGCCGCGGCGCTTGCGAATCAAGGGCACCGCTATGGCTGGACGTATTTCTCCCGTATCCCCGGTATGGCCACAGGCCTTGGCCTGCTGAGCCGCTTTCCGCTGGAAGAAGTACGGTCGCATTCGATCTATGCCGACGGCGATAGTGCTCCTCGGCCCATGCTGGAAGTGCGCCTGAACAGGCCAAATCCTCCGGCAGAAGGCGATGCACCGGATGAAGGTGGCCCGCTGGTGCTGTTTGTCTGTCACTGGAAATCAAAGGTCGGCGGCGAAGATGCCACGGAAAGCACCCGCAGGGCCTCGGCGAGAATTATACTGCGCAGGATACGCGAGTTGATGGCCGATGAGCCGGATACACCTTTTATCATCATGGGCGATCTTAATGAAAACCACGACGGATTTTACCGGCGCAGCGGCGCGGTTATTACAGCCCTGCTGCCTGATGATCCCCGTGCGGCAGAATTTACCGGACTCTATGGTTTTGATGAAAATCGCCCGGATGCCGCTACGGTAATTGCCGGTTTACAGAGTGATTTTCTAATCATCAGTAAAGACAGGCCGCCTGTTCCCCGGTATTTTCCTGCCGGAGTTGTTGTACTGTTTTCACCATGGGCACAAGCTGAAGGCGGTTCGTATTATTACCGGAACGCCTGGGAAACCATCGACCATTTTCTCCTGTCGGCACATTGGTTTACCGCAGAGGGCTGGGATTATGACTCTTTTCGGGTGCTTAACGAACCGCCTTTTGCAAGCATAAACGGTCTGCCGATGCCGTACAGCACCCGAACCGGCAACGGCTTAAGCGACCACCTGCCTTTGATGCTGTTTTTAAGGAGACGTGACGGATGAAGCGCTGACAGCTATTTGATTTTTTCCAGGATTTCGGCGATAACCCTGTCAGCATCGGCAATGGCAACCTGGCAGGTTCCCACCTGGGTATGGCCGCCGCCGCCGTAGGAGAGCATTAAGCTGCCCACATCTACGGTGGCGCTGCGGTTTATAATACTGTAGCCCACGGTGACGGCGGTATTGACATTGCTCCGTCCGTCGACAACCCATACGGAAATATTCTGCTGGGGGTACATGGTATAGATGAGGAAGCGGTTTCCTGCATATATGGTTTCCACTCCGCGCAGGTCGATAAAGAGGGCATTGCCGTCAATCTTGGTATGCTTCTGAACCATTTCCTTGAATAGCGCAGTTTGTTCATTGTATACATCCACCCGTTCCCTGACATCGGGCATGATCATTATTTGATCGATGGTTTTTTCGGAACAGACCAGGGCAAGATTCTTCATCAAATCGTAGTTGCTGATGGTAAAATCCCGGAAGCGGCCCAGCCCGGTGCGGGGATCCATAATAAAACCCAATAGGATCCATCCATAGGGATGGAGAATTTCATCTGAGGTGAGATCTCCGGAATCAACTTTGTCCACATAGCGGATCATTTCTGCAAACTGCCTGAGTTTTTCATCGCCTCCGTAGTATTCATAGACTACACGGGCGCAGCTTGGAGCCTTACGGGATACACCCTCAAAAAATGTTTTTGCTCCCAGTCGTTCAGATTCGCTGGAATGATGATCAAACCACAGCTTGCAGCCTGGTATGTACGGAATATTGGCAAGGATGTCGTTATCTGTCGCTTCGACCAGGCCATCCTGGATATCTTTGGGGTGTACAAATTTCCATTCATTTACGAGACCCAGATATACCAGCAGCGCACCGCAGGCTAACCCGTCAAAATCAGATCTGGTGAGTAATCTCATGATTTACCGCCTTCTTTTATGTTTCGATGGTATAGTATACTGGATAGTATGAAAATACAAAAGTCCCTTGTCAGCCTGACGGTACTCCTGTCGGCGCTTGTACTAACAGTCTGTTCCGGTCTTCCCGGCAGTGCCTGGGGAGGTCTGGGCTTTCCTGCAGATCCCGTTCCTTTTATGGAAGAGGTACGAACCGGTACCCTGCCAAGCGGGCTGCGTTACTTTATCCTGGAAAATTCCCTGCCCGAAAACCGGGCCCACCTTACCCTGGCTGTCAGGGCCGGTTCGGTATTTGAAGAAGATGACGAGCAGGGCCTGGCACATTTTGTCGAACACATGGCATTTAACGGTACTGAACGTTTTCCCGAAGCGGAACTGGTCAACTACCTGCGTTCCCTGGGGATGCGCTTTGGTCCGGAAGTGAACGCATATACCAGTTATGAAGAAACTGTCTACGGCATTGAAACCCCTGTGGAAAGGGATGCAGACGGAATAAAACGGATACCCGAAAGAGCTTTGGCCATATTGGATGACTGGATATGGGGAATTACTTTTGACCCGGAAGATGTGGACAAGGAACGGGCTGTTATTTTGGAAGAATACCGTACCCGCCTGGGCGCCAGGGAACGAGTACGGCGGCAAATTCTGCCGGTTATTTTCAGGGGGTCCCGTTTTGCGGACCGGTCTCCCATTGGATTGCAGGAGGTTCTTCAAAATACGACTGCAGAACAACTAAAAAATTTTTACCAGTCCTGGTACAGACCGGATAATATGGCCATTATTCTGGTCGGGGATTTTGACGGAGCGGCACTGGAAAAGGATTTGGCTGTTCATTTTACAGCCCCCGCTGCACAATCACCCTTAAACAGGCCCCGCTATGAACTGCCGGATCCTCAAAAAGGATCCATAACAACTTCAGTAATAACCGATGGGGAACTGACCAGTTCCACGGTGTACCTTTATTACAAGCGCAGTCCCCAGGCCTTGCCCCGGACACTTCAAACATACCGGGAAGGGTTACTTGATGCCCTTATAGAGTTGATGATCAATTTCCGGTACGGCGAAAAAATAGCCTCCGAAAATACCCCCTATATGGGAACGGCTTCATGGAACAGCCGGTACGGCGAAAAATCCCGGTACTACACCATGGCCGCCAATGTAAAAACAGGCAGAAGCGCCGAAACCCTGGAAGCCTTGCTTATGGAAAAAGAACGGCTTGTGCGCTATGGTTTTACCCGGACTGAACTTAACCGGGCCAAAGGAACAATTCTTTCCAATCTGGAAATGGCAGAAGCCGAAAAAGACCGGCAGGAATCGGAGGGCTGCATTAACGAACTTGTTGCCGATTTTCTGCGGGAACATTTTGCTCTTGACCCGGAATGGACATTGGACACTGTAAGGCGGCTTCTTCCTGCCATAGGAA
>Ga0099364_10001754_pt1 | contig 35312 bp, 30 predicted proteins | sample TergutTh196P3_FD_73070 | JGI IMG/M metagenome (GOLD analysis project Ga0099364, IMG submission 73070) | Microcerotermes parvus P3 segment gut microbial communities from Pointe-Noire, Republic of the Congo - Th196 P3 | ecosystem: Host-associated > Arthropoda: Insects > Digestive system > Gut ... | reverse complement strand
TTTGTATGCGTCTGCCGAACGAAAATGCTATGCTTTTTGGGGTATTGTGGTCTATGGCAAGCCACAGCCAACGTTGGTTTTTCTTCTTGCCGACGAAACTCCGCTTGTCTATGTTGACGAGTGCGGAGTATAGCGTTATGTTGTTCGGAAACGTGCTCGTGCGCCGCGAGGAGTGAGTGTAGTCGTTCGCCCGAAAAAAAACTTATCTGGATGATTTCGGGTGAATACTGCGTAATATTTTTCCTTTTTGTGTTTCTCTTGACTTTGTTTTATGGAGCGTTTTTCTAGTAGGTTCATTATATAATTTCCGAGATGGTCTATTGAACACTGTTTATTCCCTATATTTGTCGAACAGTTATTTCGCTTTGCTTCTGAACATCAGCGCACATATTACGCCGAGCATTATTGCGGTTGATATTCCCGCCGCCGTCGCGGTAAGTCCCCCCGTGAACGCGCCTATAATACCCTTTTCAGAGACCGCCCTCTGTACGCCTTTCGCGAGAGCATACCCAAATCCCGTCAGTGGAACAGTAGCTCCGCTCTTCGCAAAATCTACGAGGGGTTCATATAAGCCTACTGCCGTCAGTATAACCCCGGCGACAACGTAGCTCACTAATATTCTTGCAGGGGTAATTTTTGTCTTGTCAATCAGTATTTGTGCTATTACGCAAAAAAGTCCTCCGCAAACAAATACTTTAACATATTGTACTAACATTTCCATAATAAATATTTTTGTCTCCTGAATATTATTTTTAAAATTTAAGGTTTTTGTTTTTAGTTTTGCACAATGCGTACCAAGTGAGCAATACCCGGTATCGAATTGCCCTGCATTACACTGCCCGGACTCATCATTGCGCCCGTGCCGACAAGTAAAATACTTTTATATTCGCCAAGCTCAAATTTACGCATAAAAAATCCCGCCGCAACACTTGCGGAACAGCCGCACCCCGAACCTCCAGCATGAACGTCCTGTCCTTTCAGGTCGTATAACATAAGTCCGCAATCATTGTATTTTCCCATGAGGTCAAGACCTTCCGCCATTAAGAGATTTTCTGTTATTCTCTTTCCCTCGGTTCCGAGGTCGCCTGTCGCGATTATATCAAAATCTTCGGGATTTGCCCCTGTTTCCCTGAAATATTTTAATATAGTGTCCGTAGCGGCGGGAGCCATCGCTGCGCCCATATTCGTCGCATCGGTAATGCCTTTATCTATCATTTTGCCAATCAATACTTCGACAATCTGCGGACGCGGCACACTTGCCAAGTCGCTCATTATAAATGCCCCCGACGCAGTGGCAGTCCATTGCGCCGATGGTGGTCTTTGTCCGCCGTATTCCAGAGGAAATCTGAATTGACGTTCCGCCGAGCAAAAATGCGAAGAAGATACGGCGGCGAGCTTTGAGAAATGTCCGCCATCTATCATAAGACTGCCGAGAGCCAGTGCTTCGGCAATCGTGGAACACGCGCCGTACAGTCCTATATAAGGCACGTCAAACTCGATAATGCCATAGATAGAACCTACGCATTGATTCAGTAAATCCCCCGCTAAAATTGCGTTTAGTTCTTTAGGGTGCATATTAGCTTTTTTCAATGCCGTATTTAAGACAAGCCTTTGCATTTCGCTTTCGGCGGCTTCAAATGTATCCGCACCGAATTTTTCGTCGTCGCTTGTCAAATCAAAGTATTCGCCGAGCGGTCCTTGTTTTTCTTTAACAGCTCCAACTGCCGCCGACGACAACAGACATACGGGTTGGTTTAATTTTATAACCTCAGTTTTTCTGTTTATATTAAACACCTCTAACGCTTTTTTATTTATTGTATATTTAATATATCCTTTTTTTTATTTGCAATTCATAATAAATATAAAAATCCCCTTGCATTTTTTTAAAATTTATGATAAAATAATAGCAGAAATAATCTTTATGGGGGGTGAAATGATGAATAAATCAATCAGCAATAATTATAATTATATATCGGACGAATTGACAATACTGTCTGTCTATACTGTCCGCACTTCGGTATTTGCGCCTTTTTACGGGAGTATTATGCCCAAATTTAAATATAATTATATAAAAAGTTGATTGAATCATCATTTTTCGGATTTAAAATTTACAATGCAATGCGGTAAAGTTGCGTTTGGGTGAGGATTTATTCATCTGGGCGTTTTTTTGTCGCATTTTTATTATTTACTATAAGGAGATTATTTATTATGCTTGATATATCTGTTCACGAATTAAATAAATATTACGGCACAAATCATGTTATAAAGGGAATTACATTTGAGATTTACAGTGGTGAAAAAGTTGGATTACTGGGTAAAAACGGTTCGGGAAAGACAACGGTTTTTAAAATAATTTCAGGAGATGAGCCCTATGAAAGCGGCGCGTTATCAAGAGCAAACGGCAAAAAAATAGAGATGCTTGAGCAAATCCCTGTTTTTGATGAAAAATACAGCGTCGAAGATATTTTAAATTTATCATTCAAAGAAATTTTGGATATTTATAGAGAAATGAAAGCAATCGAGGGCGACGACGCGTCCAATATGCTTGCAAGGTACGGCAATCTCATGGAAGAATACGAACGGCTCGGAGGTTATGAGACAGAAGTAAAGATAGAAAAAATCTGTAACGGAATGAATATAGATGAACAAATGAGAAAAACTCCGTTCAGTTCGTTGAGCGGTGGAGAGAAAACGAGGGTAAATTTAGCTCGTATTTTACTGCGGAACTGCGATATACTTTTGCTTGACGAACCGACAAATCATCTCGATTTACTTTCGCTCGAATGGGTGGAAAAATTTCTGCGGGAATTTGCAGGGACAATTATAGTTATTTCCCACGACAGGTCTTTTTTAGACAACGTAGTCAAGAGAATTATAGAAATAGAGGAAGGAAAAGCAAATTTCTATGAGGGCAATTATAGTTATTATGTGGAAGAAAAAGAGAGAAGATTTTTAACTCAAGCCGAATTGTACAAACAACAACAGCGCAAGATTAGTCAACTTGAAGCCGCTATCAAACGTCAACGCGTATGGGTACAGATTAATCCGTCTAACACAGGCTTGGCTAAACGTGCGCTTGCAATGGAAAAACGCATTGAGCAAATGGACAAAGTAGAAAAACCGCGAAAAAGTCAGAAAATAAGCGAAGAGTTCAGCGATAGCGGTTTTTCGGGGAAAGAACTTGTATCGTTTAACGCCGTATATAAATCTTACGGTGATAATAACTTATTAAACAATGTAAATTTTAGAATTTACAGAAACGACAGAATCGCGCTTATCGGACCGAACGGGTGCGGAAAAACAACGCTTATAAAATTGATAATGAGCGAAGAAATATGCGAAAGCGGCGAAATCAAAGTCGGCAACAGTAGCAGAATAGCGTATATGCCGCAGATTATCGAGTTTGAAAATAAAGATTATACGATATTGGAAACGCTTTGTTATGCCATAAAATCAGGCGAAGAAAAAGCGCGCAATATTCTCGCGGGGTTTCATTTTAAGGCGCAGGACGTATTAAAAAAAGTCGGCTCGCTTTCAGGTGGAGAAAAAAGCCGCTTAAAATTGTGTTTATTAATGCAGACCGACGTTAATTTTTTAATACTCGACGAGCCGACAAATCATCTTGATATACAGTCAAGAGAATGGATTGAGGACGCCATATATGATTTTAACGGCACGATATTATTTATCTCCCACGACAGATATTTTTTAAATAAATTTGCGGATAAAGTATGGAGTATGGGAGACGGTGGAATTACTGAATATATAGGCGGTTTTGAAGAATATGCGGAGAAAAGCAAAAGAGTAATCGCAAATGAACCTAAAAAGCCAAAGCCGACAGTTGTTGCTCCCGTTGTCCCGAAACCCGAAAGCAAATTATCGTTTAAAGATACTAAAAGATTGGAAGAGCTTGAAATATTAATCGCCGAAACGGAAGAAAAAATAAAAGAAATAAATACAGAGATGAAATCTGACGTAATAGAAAGCGATTATGAGAAATTAAATATTTTATATGAAGAAAAGCAAAATTCAGAAAATATTTTAGATTCTCTCTATAACGAATGGTTAAGCCTTTCCCCAAAAAACAAAGATGATTAACGATATTGCACTATATTTAATTTTTATTAATGTTTTTTGTAAAAACACTTGACAATCGTTAATATTCATGATATAATAGTAATAAAGATGAATATAGAACGACATGTATTCATTAATAAACATATATAAACATGAAAAAAGGAGAATATAAAAATGACGAAAAAAATTTTAGTTTTACAAAAAGACCCTAATATAGCAAATATAATAATCGAATTTGCAGAAAAATCCGGCTACTCTTGCGATACGGCACATGACGGCGAAGTCGGATTGGAAAAAGCGGGAAGCGGTGAATACGATTTGATTTTGCTTGATACAACGCTGCCCATAATCAACGGATTCGATATATGCAGACTACTCCGCGAAGAGAGCGTTTCCACTCCGATAATTATGGTTACGGAACAAGGCGATTTAAGCGACAGAGTGCGCGGGCTCGAAAACGGGGCGAATGACTATGTTATAAAACCATTTTCAATGCATGAACTGTTTTCGAGGATTAAAGCCCTTTTGCGCCGTCCTATGTTTATCGAAGAGCGGCATCAGGCAATATTAAGTATTATCGAAGAAAAGCAAAGAATATCAATAGGCGAAATTCAGGAAAAATTTGATGTGTCCGTCGATTCCGCCCGCAGGGATTTGCGTATACTCGAAGAAAAAGGATTGATAAAACGTACTCACGGCGGAGCGATTCCCGTTCGCCAAATCAGGGGCATAATACCGCGTCACAGAGATATGAAAAACATGGAGGTATGGGACAACTACGCCGCTATCGCAAAGAAAAGCGCGGAATTTATCAAAGAAAACGATATTGTATATATCACAAGCGGCACCATAGGATTTATTATGTTGAAATATTTGCCGAGAGATATAAATTATACTCTTGTTGTAAACTCCGTCACTTTGGCAGATGAATTAAAATATTGGGATAATATAATAGTATATATCGTAGGCGGCAAAATGAGGATGCACGGTACAACGTCGCTTGTTGACAGCTTTGCGACGGCATTTGCTAAAAATATGCACTATGACATATGCTTTATGACGGGCGGGGGATATGATTCAGTATTCGGTTTTTCTAATGAAACCGATGAAACCGCAACATTTCAACGGACAATAATAGAAAATTCGCGTAAAAAAATTCTGATGATGCCCAATACAAAAATCGGATTTAAGTCATTTCTAAAAGTTTGCGACACAGATAAATTTGACACGTTAATCACAGACTGGGACGCTGTGGAGGACGAATTAGCAAAGATAGAACAGTTGGGCGTTGAAGTTATAGTTGTTGAAAAAGAATAGACCTCTCTATGAACGAATGTAGGGACGACCGCCTTCGGTCGTCCGTGAAAATTAAATCCATACGTCCATCGTCCATAAAAATAAACAAATCCAACATTGGCATAAATTCACGGTGTAACGAGGGCGTCACGCCCTACGATTTTTATATGTTTTTGTTGAAAATATTTTTTATGCGTTTGCCATATAAACTCACGGATGACCGAAGGCGGTCGTCCTTACGAATAAATTCCTGATTTTTGGTCCCCGCCCTCTTTACAAAAAGAGGGTTTTATTTTAGCCATACACGTTATATTATTTAACCTATCAACGCCCATGACTTCTATGTCCGACTACTGCCGTTTATTATTTTTTAATTTAAAAACAAATTTTTCTTGTATTTTATACTAATAAGTGGTATAATTATATTGAACAGTATATAAGCATATTTGAAAGGAAAATAAAAATGAAACTTGGGATAAGCATATACAGCATATCAAGAAAAATCCTGAAAGAAGAGATGACGGCTGTGAAAGCAGTCGAATGGCTCTGCGAAACGGGTGCGGAGGTTATTGAACTTGTGCCGTTCGGCATAGATATGATAAATGACAAAGCTTTGTCGGGCATATTAAAAAAAACTGCGCTTGATAACGGAAGCAAAATCGCAAATTATTCGCTCAACGCTAATTTTTTGCAGTTATCGCAAATCGAATATACTACGGAATACGAGCGAGTGAAAAGACATATAGATGTCGCGGCTCAACTGGAGATTGCGACTATGCGTATCGACTCAAGCGGATACAGAAGAAATCCCGAAGATAATACGATTGAAAATTTTATGCTTGATTTGCCTATTATTGCGGACACGTATGACAGGCTTTGCGAATATGCGGCGCAGTATAATATAAAAATTGTACTTGAAAATCATGGATTTCATATAAACGGTTCCGATAGGATAGGCATGGTATTAAATTCTGTTAAAAGTAAAAATTTCGGGCATCAGCTTGACGTGGGCAATTTTCTGTGCGTAGACGAAAATCCCGAAATAGCAGTAAAAAGGTTGATTGCGAAAGCCGATATTTTACACATGAAAGATTTTTACGTCAGAGATGAAGACTCAAATCCCGGCGACGCGACACAGTTTGACTGTTCGGGCGCGTGGTTCAGGTCACAGCACGGAGCATATTTGAGAGGCTCTATATTATGCCAAGGAGATATGCGTACAAAGAAAATCATGGAGATTATAAAAAAATCGGCGTTTGACAGTGAAATATATTTGGAATATGAGGGTATGGAGGATTGTTTATACGGCACAAAAGTAGGATTTGATAATATGCGCACTTATCTTCGGGACTAATGATGGACAGATAAAGCAAAAAGTAAAATATTTAACAAAAAGAGGGATTAAAGTGTCGAAAAAATTTAAGTACAGGAAATTAAAGCTAAAAGAAGATGACGATAATAACAAAAAAAAAGGCGGATATTTCAGTGACCGCCCGAAAAGGGAAATAACTCCCGAACAGAAAAAAGAATATTTAAAGCTGTTTTTGTATCTCGCGCTTTGGTTGGTGCTTACATCAAGCATATATATGACCTGTATGGCTTTTGAAATTTTCCCCATAGTGCCTGTATACACCGTACTGGGATTGGCATTATTTTGGATATATATATATTTCAACGGCGGGGTAAAGAGAATTGACCCTATGAAATTTGAAAAACCCGAAGATATGGGATATGACGAATTTGAAAATGTTTTGGAAAAAATAAGAAAACGGCATAAAAGGTCAAAATATTTTCTCATTTTATTCATACCTTTCCCCATGATTTTACTTATGGATTATGTTATAATGGTATGGGGAGAAAGAATCGGCAGATAAAAACCAATTAAATAATTACAAGAAAGAGGGTAAAATCTATGAATAATGAAAACCAAAGAGCAGATTATCAAAATTCAAAAGCACTCCACGTCATGAAAATAATAGCTATGAGTTTCGCTATTTTGGCAGTGGTGGTGTTTGTGACCGTGACGCTTTTCAGATGGATTTCTGAATTGAACGCCAAAGTCAAAAATTCTCAGACACGCATTGCGAAAATCTCGGCGAGACTGAACAGACTGCGCAGAGCGAGAATAAAACATATTTTGAAATTGCGTAAAGCTCAAAAAAAAGAAGAAAAAAAGAAAAGAAAATCCAAATCTAAAAATCAATATGAGGAACAAGCAACCGACAGCGGGAACAATATAAACGGTTTCGACAATTTTATCGGCAAAAATAAAACCGAAATGAATGAATTTGACGAAGAATATCTCAGCGAAGAAATTGAAGATATAGGAAATGAATAAAATTTAAAGGACACCGTAAATCAGGTGTCCTTTAAGTAAGGCGTGATGCCCTCGGCACACCGTGAATTTTGCGTTAATGTTAAATTTATTTTCACGATGGACGGGGGGGAGTATTGCGCCCTATAATTATTATAGTTTATAAAAATTCTACGGCAAAATATTTCCGGCAGAGAGATAAATCTCATACCATTCTTCCCTTGTCAGGGTTATATCCGAAGCTTTGCATATTTCTTTTACCCTTGTTTCATTGGTAGTGCCTATAATTGGCTGCATTTTCGCGGGGTGACGTAAAAGCCACGCAATCGCAATCGCGGAGTTTGTAATATTATATTTTTTCGTGTATTTGTCAATCGTCTTGTTTAATTCCGCAAATTTATCGTTTCCAAGAAATGCGCCTTCGAAAAATCCGTATTGGAAAGGCGACCACGGTTGAATTGTGATGTCGTGCAGTCTGCAATACTCAAGAACGTCGCTGTCCCTGTTTACCGATGCGTTATTTTTCATATTAAGGTTCAGCCCGTTGTCAATCATACCCGTATTTGTAACGCTTAACTGCAACTGATTTATTATAATATCCTGTTTTACATATTTTTTCAGAAGTTCAATCAATAAAGGCTTTTGATTGCTCACCCCGAAATATTTTACTTTTCCCGCTTTTTCGAGCGTATCAAAAGCTTCCGCGACTTCTTCGGGTTCTACCAGTGTGTCGGGTCGGTGGAGCAGAAGCACGTCAATATAATCTGTTTTCAGGCGTTTCAGGCTTCCGTCAACAGCATTTAAAATATGCTCTTTAGAAAAATCAAACTGTCCTTTGCGAATACCGCATTTTGTCTGAATAATCATTTTTTCGCGTATAGTATTGTTCATACCGATAGCGTCCGCAAACATTTCCTCGCATTTTCCCCCGCCGTAAATATCCGCGTGGTCAAAAAAATCTATGCCCGAATCCATAGCAGTTTTTACCAAGCTGTCGATTTCCGAAAGGCTCATTCCCGATATTCTCATCATGCCGAGGGATATTTCCGAGCCTTTTATTTTGTTGCCTATGTTCAAATATTTCATTAAAATTTCCTCCTATATTTTTGAAGCGATTTTTTATAGAAAAATATATTAAGTGACGTATTATAATATTTATTTGTTGATGAATGGTGCAGTTGATTTATTTTTTAATTATTATTGAACTGCCCTTTACTCCTCCGCCGAACAAAGCACCTATGCTTATAAGAAATCCTAAGTTATAGCTCCAGCCCGTGTTTATCGCTTCATATATCGTATATTCCCCGCCGGTGAACACTCCCATCAGAAAAGTTATTGGCCATATAAAACCATGCCACAGTCCGCGCCAAAATCCTGCCGGGCTGTCCTCAGTATATGTTCCGTCACCCGGAACGCATCCTGCGAGCAGCATAATAGCTATAAGCATAAGAATCAATACGAATTTTTTCATTTCGTCCCTCACCTCCCCATTTTTGATTATATACTAAAATAAATTGACAATATGTGGTACATTATATCACATTTTATATTATACGTCAATAGTTTTTTATGCGAATGTCCATAATGACACGAGTACGGAATGAGTAAAAATTGCAAAAATTAAAAGTAAGGGTTGATTTTTAAATTTTTTTGTGATAGAATATTGTATAAATATTATTAAATTTTATTTTTTTAGAAGGGAAATATAACAATGAAGCATATAAAAACACTTAATAAAAATTTTTTGAAGCCAAGTAAAAACAGCGCAAAAAAAATCGGTTGCGGAGAATGTCAGGCATCTTGCCAGTCCGCTTGCAAAACGTCTTGCACGGTAGCGAATCAAAAATGTGAAAATACAACAGATAAAAAATAAAACTTATCGACGGGCGGCATATGCCGCCTTGATTAAACCTACTTGGAAGTTAAAAAGAAACTTTTCCCACCCTCTTTATGTAAAGAGGGCTTGGGTGTAAATATGGCAATCGCTTAAAAAATAATTGATGGTAATTTTATGTTGTTTTGTAGGGACGACCGCCCTCGGTCGTCCGTGAAATTCTATGTGTTCGTCTGTGAAATTTGAACCCATAAAAACTGCAATATTATTAAAATCTGCGGACGAACACAGTTCGTCCCTACGGTTAATCGCCTAATAATTGTAAAATATTAATGCGAAATTTTTTAAGCGATGCCATCGGGTGTAAAATCCTTATGTTGACTTATTTTTCCGAGGCGGTCTATTATAGATAACATAGATATACAAAACAAAAATATAACAGAGGTAGTAAAAACAATGGTTCATAAATATATACTTTTCGGATATAACATTGCGATTGACGTTGAAAGCGGAGCGGTGCATATACTGTCTGACGTGGCGTATAAAATGCTTGATTATATTGATTTGATGCTGAAAGAAAGCGATACGCTTCCCAAAGACTGTCCTATGGATATGAGATACCAACTCGCGAAATATGACGGCTCTGAAGTAAACGGGGCATATGCCGAGATTTTAGAACTGTATGAAAAAAATATGCTCTTTTCAAAGCCTTTTGATATAGACGGCATGGAACCCGACACATTCGGACAGGTTCCGATAAAAGCGATGTGTCTGCATATATCGCACGACTGCAATATGGCTTGCAAATATTGCTTTGCGGGCAAGGGCAATTTCGGCATAGACAAAGGCGAAAAATATATGAGTGAAGAAACGGGAATAAAGGCGATAGAATTTTTACTGAAAAATTCGGCGGGCAGAAAAAACCTTGAAGTGGATTTTTTTGGAGGGGAGCCGCTCTTAAATTTTGAAACGGTAAAAAATATCGTTGCGAAAACTCGGGAATCAGAAAAAGAAAAAAATAAAAACGTGAGATTTACCCTCACGACAAACGGCACATTGCTCGACGATGAAAAAATCGCGTATATAAACGAGAATATATCGAATATAGTGTTGTCTCTTGACGGTTTGCAGACGACAAACGATAATATGCGTACATATGGCGACGGCGAAAGCGGAGTTTATGCCGATATTGTCCCGTTATACAAAAAACTTGTCGAAAGCAGGGGCGATAAAGATTATTATGTACGGGGAACTTTTACGAGAAATAATTTAAACTTCGCAAAAGACGCGATACATATAGCTGAACTTGGCTTTAAAAATGTATCCATTGAACCCGTAGTAGCCGAGGAAGAAGACGGTTATTCCATAAGAAAACAGGATTTGCCAATAGTTTTCCGCGAATATGAGCTTTTGGCGAGAGAAATTATCAGGAAAAAACGCAGAGACGACGATTCACTGAATTTTTTTCACTTTAATATTGACCTTGATGGCGGTCCGTGCGTATATAAGCGGGTAAAAGGGTGCGGCGCGGGATGCGAGTATGTCGCGGTCACTCCTGATGGAGATATATATCCGTGTCATCAATTCGTGGGAAATTCAGAATACAAACTCGGCAACGTACTCTCGGAAGATATTAACAAAAAATTAATGTCGCAATTTTATCAAAACAATATAATGAGCAATGAATACTGCAAAGACTGTTGGGTTAAATATTTTTGCGGGGGTGGTTGCGTTGCCAATAACGTAAAATTTAACAAAGATATATATACACCTTATGAAATTGCCTGTGAAATGGAAAAAAAGCGTATTGAGTGTGCAGTTGCGATAAAAATTGCTACAGAAATGACGGATTAAGGCGATAGAGCGGGTAATATTGATGTATGGGACGCTATCCATATCATTTTATATAGCCATCAAAAAAAGTGGTATTATTAAAACCACTAAAATACCTTAAAACAAGAGTGTCCGCACCTTGAAAATTCATAAACAAAACCCGCGAAACTCTCATAAACGGAGGCGTATCGCGGTTTTTTTCTTGGTAATAGACATCACTTGTGATAGGGGCGTTATTTCGTTTTACATTAGAAATTTCAAGCATGAATGATTTTCCATTAATCATCGCGTATGCTGAAACAGTCCCATACGGAAATTAAATTCGCACATGTTTATATATTGAGAATAGCAAAATAGGAACAGCGATATTATTTTTTTTATGCTAAAATAAGCATATCAAGTATTAAAGAGGTGTTATTATGGAATATGAAGCAACTGTTCAATCCGTTTTGGATTACATTGATAAAAAAATTACAGAAAATATTCGGATTGACGAATTAGCGCGCGCGGCTAATTATTCTACTTATCATTTCTGCCGTCTGTTTACAGGTTTAACAGGTATGTCAGTTATGAACTATGTAATCCGTCGAAAACTTGAATATGCGCTGTATGATTTGTCGCAGGGCAGGAGGATAATTGATGTTGCGGTAGACTATGGGTTTGAAACCCATTCGGGATTTTCAAAATCATTCAAGAAATGCTTCGGATTTCCGCCGTCATTGTGCCATTTGCACGTAATACCTAAAATGCCCGAAAAGGCGACAATCAACACACTAAAATTAAAACATGGAGGAAATAATATGAACCCTTATATTACTGTCGTAACGCCGTTCATGGTAGCAGGAAGAACAAATCGTCACAAAATGCCCAATGTAAAAAACACCGCCGATATTCCCGCATTTGATTTTGAACCGCAAGCCGATGTCCATACTCTGCTTGATAATACGAGTAAGCTGTTCAGCAAATCCGACGAAATCAAACATTGTGAAATAGAAATGTGCTATGATGTTGATGAAGAAACCGGCGAATTTATTTATTTCGTTGGACGGGGAATTTTTCACCCGGACGACTTAAAAAATATTTTACCGGACATGGTAAGTTTTGAAATTAACGGACTATACGCAATATTTACAACGCCGCTCGTCCCTTTTGAACAAAGCGAACAATTCGCTCAAGCCATACGGAATACATGGAATTATATTTTTGCGGAATGGCTACCTAACTCCGAGTTTGAATACGACGAAGCCCGTAAAGATTTTGAATATTATGATTACAAATGTCACGGTTGGTATTTTGATTGCAAAAAGCAAGGGGATATTTATATTCCTATTCGTCAACGCGACGAGGCTAAAAAGAAATCCGAAGAAAAAATGAAAATTCTTTGGGAGGAAGAAATGGAACGCAGGGCGCGGGGAGAAGAATCGAAATAAAATAAAACAAAAGACCTGTTCAACAACTGTAGGGGTCGCAGTCCTCTGCGACCCGCAAATTTGTATTTACGCCGATTTTGAATATCGGGGTTTAGGCACACGGTACGGGGAGACAGAAACACCCGTCACTCGCTACGCTTCGTGCCACCCTCTTTACGAAAGAGGGCTTGGACATAAAATTTCCATGTTAATTTAATTTCCGAGGTAATTTATACAGATTTATGTCAATCGCTAAAAAAATTTATGCCATATTGAATTTATTTTCACGGACGACCGAGGGCGGTCGTCCCTACGAATTGTAAAATATTAATACGAATATTTGCCTTGATAAACATATACAGTTCCTTGTATAATTATTTTATTTATGCTATAATAATAAAAAATAATACGAGGTGAGTTATATTAATATAATAGATACGATTAAAGACATTTTCCCCGAAAATAACAATATATGCAGTTGCGGGAAAGAACACAATATGTTTACAAAAGAAATATATATAGGCGCGGACGCTTGCGAATGTATAATAGAATTTATAAATGCCAATTTTGGCGGCAACTCAAGGGGAATTATAATTTGCGACAAAAATACATATAAAGCGTCAGAAAAACTTATAGATTTTTTGTCGCAAAATTGTACTCCCGTAATTCTCGATATAAAATCATTTCACGCTGATATGATAATGCTTGACAACGCAAGAGCAAAAATAAAAGAGCTTGACTGTGAATTTGATTTTTTAATCGCCGCAGGTTCGGGAACAATCCACGATATAACTCGTGTAATTGCCGAAAATACGGCAAAGCCGTTTATTTCTTATCCCACCGCCGCAAGTGTGGACGGCTATGTGTCGAATGTCGCGCCCGTCACGGCGGACGGCATGAAAATAACGCTGCAGGCAGCGTCTCCCATTGCCCTGTTCGCGGATAGCGAAGTTATATGCGCCGCGCCGAAAAGACTTACGGCTTCGGGAGCGGGGGATATTCTCGGCAAATATATTTCTCTCGCCGACTGGAAAATAGCGAATCTGCTTATCGGCGAGTATATATGCGACAAAATCGTAGAGCTTCAGTACGCTGCGGTAAAAAAGGCAAAAGATTCACTTTCAAATAATGTTTCACATGAAACATTGTGCGTAAATTTACTTGAAGCACTTGTCATATCGGGCATATGTATGCAGATTAGCAAAAATTCCCGCCCCGCGTCGGGGGCGGAGCATCATATAGCCCACTTTTACGAAATGGATATAATAACGTCTTTTAACGGCTTGCACGGTGAAAATGTAGGCGTTGGAAGTATTTTATGCTCGGAAGTATATCATAAATTCGTGGAAACGCCCGACAATAATATAATATTTGCGCGAAATTTAAACGCATACGAACCCGATTATGCTTTGATTAAGACGTACTATAAAGATTTATATGACGAAATAGTAAAACAAAACAGACCGAATGAGCTTATAAAAGTAACGCCTGAGATATTTTACGAAAAACTCGATAAGATAAAGGCGATAATTAGGGGAATACCGACAAAAGCCGAACTGATAAAATTGCTAAATACAGTATCGGGTGTAACTCACCTAAACCATTTCGGGATTGATAATGCTGATGAGATAGAGAATTTAGCGTTAAAACTGGCACCGTATATACGAAACAGATTTACATTGCTGAAATTATTCAGGCTTATAGATTTGATGTAAAAACAGTAGGGCGTGACGCCCTCGGCACGCCATGAAATTATACTATATTGTCAGCACGCCGTAAATTAATGCCATATTGAATTTACTTTCACGGACGACCGAGGGCGGTCGTCCCTACGTTCATATATTATTTACGTTAATCAACACGTATACGGGGATAGCGTCCCCTACATCAATATTACTTAATCATATGATTATATTCGTCCTGAATTTTGTACATCCATATTTATAAAATTAGAACCTAACTGATGAAATAAATTTGCTTCAAGCTCATGGCAAGTAAAGATAAATACTTGCGTCTTGCGTGAAACTGCGGAGATGACTTTGCTTAGATTTTCAAGACGATTCCTGTCAAGCCGCGAAAACGAATCGTCACATAACACAGGAGGCATTTCATTATCAAACAGCAAATCGAGAAGTGCTATTCTTAGGCATATATACGCTATATCTTTTGTACTTGACGAAAGATACTCTATGCTCTTCGCCGTAATATTATTGTTAAAATCAAGTTCAAGCTCGGGGCTGACAAACAGACCTGAATATTTTCCGCTTGTTGCCATTTTGAAAAGATTGCCTGCTGTTTCGCTCAATCTTGGCGATACGCTGTTTTTCAATTCATCGCATGACTGTTCCAAAGTTTCTATAGCGAAGCACAGCGACTCATATTTCTGTGTGAGTTCTTCGATTTTATTGTTCAGGAACATTATTTGCGCGTAAAGCACTATCGGCTCGGGAAGTTTTGACGCGACAGCTATGGTTTTTTCGACTTCATGCTCCATTTGGTGCATCTGTTCATCTTGCTTTATCAAAAATTCAAGGTCACGGGCTATTCGTTTTTCATCATAATTTGGAGTTCTCGCGACGGCGGCTAATTTTTTCAGTTCGTTTTCATTTACTCCCTCGAGCAGCAAGTCAAGTTGGGCTTTATACTGCTCATATATGTTTTTCTCCTGAACTATTTTTTCATGCGCTTCTAATGCCTGATTTGCAAATTTTATAAAATCATAGGTATCTTTATCGTCGGATTCCGGCGTTTTGTTCCATTGTAATAAAAGCTCCCTCGCCGCCGTATAAGAATCTTCAAAATCCTTTTCGCACTCCATTACTTTTTCGTTGCATATATCCAAATCCGTTTTAAAAACTTCAAGCTGTGCCTCTGTATCGGGGTAATCGTCCAATACTGCGGCAAACTCCGACTCGCTTTCAAACTCAAAGGACTTATAAAAATCTTCCACCCCTTGTATATTTTTATTTCTCAATCCGAAAAACAGCATGATAGGCACAACGAAAAATGCGGGGACCCCTATTAAAATAATTATATTTGTGACTATCTCGGTAAAATACGCGAATGCCGAACCCGCCAATGCCAACAAAGAAAACCCGATAGATAAAATCGCCATAACCATATAAATTTTTTCCCGCTTTTTCATTAAAGAATATTCTTCTCCGATGTCCTCGATTCCTCCTTCGTATTCTATAATCTTGAAACTGTTGTTTTTCTCCAAACATTCGTTGTATTTTTCCAGTGCCGCCGTTCTGTAGTTTAAATTATTATTTAATTTTTCTTTCTTTACGTTGAGTTCGGCGGCTATATCCGTAAGTTCTTTTGAATATTCTTCCGTTGGGATAAAATCTTCATAAGCATAATACTCGATGATTTTTTTATAAGCCCCCTCAAGAGTATTTACCTGCCTGCGGGCATTTTCGATTTTGTGAAGCTCCTGTCCCGCGTTATATGCTTTATAATTTTCAAGTTCATCGAGCAATTCATTTTTTTTTGCATTGTTCGCGAGCATTTTTTCTTCGATTTCTTTTATCCTGCCTTCTGTTTGGAACAGCTGCTGCTGGTCTTTTACGGACTCGTCAAGCGATTCCTGCAGAGAATCTCTTTTTCTTGTAAGATTTGCTATAACACCCTGAACTTCCCCGTCTTTTTCCGCCAAAAGCTGATTTTTTGCGTCCTCCAGTCTTTTAAGCGTCTTTTGCGTATTTATATCCTCATCCGCCGTAAACATTATATTTTGAATCATGTCCGCGAGCGATTCGCCGCCTGTTTCCGAACAGCCGAACTGCTTCAAAAACGCGGTCTTAACAAATACTTCTTCGGGCATCTTAAAGAAAAATTCCCCGGGTTCCTCGCCGTCCTGAATAGCCATATTTGTAGTCAGGTCAACAATACGAGTAATATCCCTCTCGGCAAACTCGCGGTAAATCCTGTATCTTTTATCCTTGAAATGCGCTATTATACTGCCCGCCACTTTATCCGTAGACCACGGGGTATACAATCTTCTCTCATTTTCTGCGAGCGGAACCTGTTCTTCTTCTTTTAAATCCTTGGGATTCCTGTCATCTCCCGCGTTTTGAGAAGCCTTATATTCTTTATATCCGTAAAAGATAAATTTTATAAATGCCGCTATCGTACTTTTTCCGGATTCGTTTCCACCGTAAAATACGTTTATCTGGGAATTTGTACTCAAGTGAATATTTTTTAATGCCCCGAAGCTTTCAATATCTATTCTTTCAATAATCATATTATTTTCTTCCCGCTAAAAATCTATTATATTGAGCGACGCGAACGCGTTCAGCCCATATCTCAAAGACACTTTTGCTTTCTCTCTCTCTTTTTCATCAGACGAATTTAGCATATCCTCAAATCTTCTGAAAAATATGCCTTTTACGGTTCTGTCGCGGCGCAGACTTTCGACGTCTACATACGGTCTTGTCTTATTTTGAATTTGCACAAAATGCAACCCGTCTATCTTTTTTTCCAGTTCGATGGGATTAAACACAAAATTCGGACGCACCGTTCCCGTAAGGTCAACTCTCAACGCCGTTTCTTCTTTGAAGTTCCCCGTTTCCAATTTTATCGCGTCCAATATCTGCGTTTCCGTTATATATTGCGATATATCAACTTCGACAATTTCATATTTTCTCTTTGAAAATTTTACGCATTTCAATTCGCATATGCCTTTGTCTATTTCACCCATTATCGCGCCTTTATTCCCTGTTTCTTCAAAGTTTTTGCCTTCAAGGCATCCCGGATACGCTAAATTTGTTTCCCCGATTTTAACAATTCCCGGCGATTCGTGCAGGTGTCCCAACGCCACATAATCAAACCCGCTCCGCTCCACATCTATTCTTGATATTGGACAGTAGAGCGAATTTGGCTTTATATCGCCGTGTCCCACTAAAATATTAATTCTTGACGGATTTTGCGGCTTTCTGTTTAAAAAAGGATTCACCTGCAAAGTTTTATCCGTAAAAGCATAGCCGTATACGTCTAAATTCAACTCAGGAATTTCTATGCGCGTCATATCGTTTGACTTAAATATATGCACGTTGTCCGACCATTTCATCATTTTATACGGGCTTTTTGAATGATACGGGTCGGAATCCCCCGGCGATATAAAAAATCGACAGTCCGAAAACGAAGCCATTTCACGTTGAAGCAAATTCGCCGTATCTTTTGACACGTAACTGTCATCGAATAAATCCCCTGAAATAAGGACCAGTCTCGCGCCGAAAGTTTTTGTCTGCATCATAAACGACGTGAACGTACTGCGGATTTCCATTCTTTTGAGTTCGGCGTTTCTCGGGTCTCCCACGATATACGGCGAATCCAAATGAATGTCAGCGCAGTGAACTATCTTTATCATGTATTTTTCATCTCCTTGATTTTTATATAAATTCTATATATTTTTTGTTTTAAATTATGTGATAGATAATAATTATAGATTGTTTAAGTAAAAACAGCTATTCGGCGCATTGCGTAAATAAATCTATTTTTTCTATTCCAACAAAATTATTTCCGTTAAAAGACATCTTCACAATCCACGGTAATTTATATTCCATAGCTTTGAAATCCGCAAATCCGTATACGCCGTCGTAATAATTGATTATCACTGACAACGCTGTGGCGTGTGTGCCGACTGCAATATTCTTGTCTTTATAATTAATTAATAGCTCTTGTAATGCTTTCACATTTCTTTTCTGAACTTCGGCAAGGCTTTCCCCGTCTGAAAGAGTATAGTTAAAATCCGCCCACTGTTTCTCAAAATACTGATAAAAATGTTTACTATCACTGGGCATATCGCTACTGCTACTCTGTTCGCGGAAATCCTCTATTATATTTATTTTCAAATTATTTTTCGCCGCAAAATCTGCTATCGTATCAACTGCGCGTTTAAACGGGCTTGAAAATACTATATCAATATTTTTATCGCTTAAATATTCTGTAACCATTACGCAATCATTGCGCCCTTTATCAGTTAGCGGGCGTATTCTGCCGTCGCGAACTGACCTATCTGATTGTGCATGGCGTATAAAATAAACTGTCGTTATTTTCTTCACTTCCTTTTTTTACGGGTTAATACTTCTTACCGCAAACAAATCAGCGCAGTCCTATGAACGCGGCAAGCGTTCCCCTTTTTTCGCCGTCCCTCCTGTGAGAAAAAAATAATTCTTCTTCACAAAACGTACAGTTTGCGCTAACGTCTATATTCGCCGCCTTTATCCCAATATCTTCAAGTAGCCGCCTGTTTATGCCTTTTAAATCGCAATTATACTTGCCGTCAGATTTTTTCTCAAAAAACGGCTCCGTCAAACTTCCGAATTTATTATAAAACCCCTCAAAAACATCATCGGACACTTCATAACAGCAACGGGATATACAAGGTCCTACCGTCGCTTTAATCTCGCCAAGCTCGGAACCATACATTTCGACCATTTTCAACGCCGTTTTTTTCTGCAATTCTTTCAAAGTCCCTCTCCAACCGCAATGAGCCGCGCCGACCGCTCCGTTTTTTTCATCATAAAATAATATAGGCACACAATCCGCAGTTTTTACGCATAAAAGCGTACCGCTTATATTTGTTGTCAATGCGTCGGCTGTATCTCTCGCGGAAAACTCATGATTTGCCAAATATTTTTCATCGCATACGATTATATCGTCCGTATGCCGTTGATTTAAAGATATAATATTTTTTGCGGGAAACCCTAATGCGTCGGCAACTATAGCATAATTTTTTAGTACGTTCTCGGGATTCTCTATATCTTTAAACGCAAGATTTAAGCTTTTCAGAGGAGCAAAATCATCTCCGCTCACACCTCCGAGACGGGTTGTAAAAACGGCGGCTGTCTTTTTATTTTTTAAATTATCGGCGATAAAATATTTTAAATCTTTATTTTTGGGGTCCTCAATCAAATAAAACGCCATTATAAACAGTTCCTTTTTATTGTTTTATTGAATAAATACGGGATTATATTTATTCCGTAAATCATCATCGCAAACTTTACATTCGGGGTCTATTACCACTCTGCCCGCATATTTTCTCAACGCTGTTTCCAACGCTTCTTTGTTATCGCTGTAAAGCATAAGCGGCGTACTAATCAAAAAGCTGTTTTCAAGCAATATATCTGCGTCAGCCACGCTGTTTACGCGCAGTCTTATTATGCTTGCGTCATCGTCGAGCGCGTCCATAATATCTTCTTCAAGATTTGAAGAACATTCTATTACCTCAATATCCGTTAATTGGTCAATCATATCTTTATCAATGCAAAAAATTTCTTTTTCATTCGATGCAACCATAGAAATATCGCTTATATCGCCGTTTTCTTTATATTTCAAATCTTTTAACAACTCAATATATTCAGGAGTTGTGCCGCAGCACCCCCCTATTATTTGTACGCCGCTTTCGGCAAGCTCCATACACGCATTATAAAACTCCTGCGCGTTCACATCGAAATACATATCTTTTCCCGTACCGTGAGGTTTGCCCGCGTTCGCTTTGGCGACAAGAGGCACAGTCGAATATTTTTTCGCGCCGTTTAAGGCTTTAAGTATACCCTCGGGTCCGAGTGAGCAGTTACAGCCTGCGGCGTCCACATCCAACGAAGATAATATATTCAAGCAAGCCGACAATTTATTGCCGCTCATGGTTTTGCCTTGTTCATCAACGGTCATACAGGCGATAACGGGTTTATCGCTCACGTCTTTTATCGCAATAACCGCCGCTCTTGTTTCCGCGAGATTAAAATGCGTTTCTATTATAAACATATCAACGCCCGCGTCATCAAGAATTTTTGCTTGTTCATAAAATATATCATAAATTTCTTCAAACGGCGTTTCGCCGTATGGCTTCATAAACAGACCGCACGTAGAAATATCTCCCATGATATATGCTTTATCGCCAACGGCACTTTTGCTGATGTCAACTAATTTTCTGTTAATTTCTTCGGTTCGCGAATCCAAGTCGTATCTTTTAAGTGCCGCCCTGTTCGCACCTATTGTAGGAGAGCATACCGCCGCGGAGCCGCTCCCGACATATCTTTTCTGCAAATCTATTAATATTTTACTGTTTTCGATAATCCAAAGTTCGGGACAGACATTGTTGGGCATTCCCTCTTTCATCAAATAAACTCCCGTAGAACCGTCAAGAATAAAAGGCTTTTTATCGGACAGTATTTTTTTAAATATCTCTCTCGTCACAATCAATTAATCCTTTCAATATAAAATCTTTTCACTTTAATCTTCTTCCTCTTCGTCGTCTATACTCGCTATTCCTTTAGCAAAATCTTTCGCCGCCTGCTCGCCCTCAAGCATTAATTTAACCGCACATTCAAGTTGAGCGTCGCCATCAACCGCCAAAGTAGAAGAATAAGTCACGAGATAATTTAAATATTCAAGAAACAGATAATCAATTTTATCAATTCCCTTTGCCAAGCCGTAATAATCCTGAAAAATTTCAACGGCGGTAATTGTCTTTTGCGTACATTTAGACGTTACATCATCGGGCTGAAGATAGCCGATTTTCGCGAGCCTTTGGTTCAGACCCAATACAACCTTGTTATCCGCGTCTTTTTTAATGTTTACGCAGTTTACAAAATTTAATTGCTCAAATTTTTCATCTTCTACATTAGTTTCGGCGCGCACGTATCTCATATTGGCAAGTATATTCGGCTCTACGCCTTTGCCGTGATATTTGGTCCCTTTCGGCGAAATTAATTCAAGTGAAGTTATACCTACAATATCGCCGTTTGTAAGCTCAAAATATGTCTGTCCGATTCCCTTGCCGTAAGTCTTTTCGCCTATAATTAAGCTGTTCGTCAGTTCAGAAAGCGAAATAGAAAACGCTTCCGCCGCACTTATGGTATATCTGTTTGTCAAGATACAAATATTATCAAAGCTAAACCCATATTTAGTCGAAAAAACTTCTTCTGTTCCGCCTTTACTAAACTCAAGTGTTCCGAGTTTAACATTCTCTTCCGCAATAAAATAATCAAGTATAGTATACAGAATTTCCAAATCTCCGCCTGAATTGTTTCTCAAATCAATAATTAAATTTGTATACCCCTCTTCATCGAGAACGCCAAGTATCGCGCTTAACTCCAACGGGATTAAATCGTCCAAAAAGTCCGAAATCGTGAGAAGCGCGAGTTTTTTCGATTCGTCTATAATTCTATACGAAACAGACTCGTACTTAACAGCCGCTTTAGTCATTTCAATTTCAAAATCTTCTCCGTCGCGTCTCATAGTAAATTTAGTGCGCCCCGACGTAGCCGACAAGAAATTTGAAAGAGCCTCCATACCCAGTCCCTCTATATTTATACCGTCGATTTCTATAAATTTATCGCCGACTTTCAGTCCCGCCGATTCTGCGGGAGAGTTTCTTATCACATGCTGAATTACAGGCTGATAAAATTTAGCGTCGATAATTTCCTCTCCAATAATTATAATTCCGTAACCCGAATATGAACTTCTTGAAAACAGACTTTCTACAGACGTATTAGAATAATAACCGCCGAAATCGTCAAACGCCCTCAACAGCGAGTCTCCCATATACGGCACTGCGTCATACTCGATTAAAAAGTTTTTAAGCATCGTCAGTATTATTTCATCTCTGGTGAGTTCATATAAAGAATACTCCATATATAATTCAATAAGCTCATCCATCTCGGGGCTTAGAGTATTAAAATACCCCTCGGGAAACATTTCGCCCGCAGACCCGACAGAATAATAATTTTTATATTTGCTGTAGCTGTCTCCGACCGAAGATACGGCTGAAACCGAATTAAACGCGAATGATACGATAATAACCGCCGCGATAATAACCGCCGTAATTTTTTTTGTTTTTTTCATTTTTTTTAATTCTCCTTATAATTTTTAAAATTGTCGGTTAAATATTTGTATAGATTTGTTTTGAAATTATTTATCATTGCGGACTTGACCCGCAATCTCCCTGAACCTGAAGTTCATAAGTATTTATTTAAAAAATTTCTGCTGAAAGTGAATATGACACCATCTCCGTGGGACTGCCGTTTGTTTCCACGGTATATAAAAGATTTATTTCGCCGCCTTTTTTTGTCATGTTGTTCATCATTTCCAATGTCTTTACAGCGACGGTAACGTCAGAAAAATAATGGTCATAATCGCTTATGCTTTTCTTGTTTTTTTCCAAAGTGAGAGTGGATTTTATAAGATTATCTTTTTGAATAGTAATAATATCGGGATTTTTCGAATCCATCATAATATTTACCATTGCATTGTCAAAACCTATCAAGTCCCCCTCGTCATATGATATCGTTATCTGGTCTTTTGACACGGATAATCTGCCTGTTGTGTTAAATTCTATTTTTAACTCGTTACTGTAAATATCTTCCCCGTTTTCGTCTTCATCATAATATTCTTCAAAATCGTCAGAGTCATAATCGTCATAATATTCATCGTCAGAGTCAATTACTTCATCTTCCGAATCATAACAGATAAAATAGTCTTCAATACTGTGATTAGAGTTGTCATCTTTTACCGTTTCATCACAATCTTCGCAATTATTTCCATCTTCATCTTCATTGTCTAAAACACAGTTTAATTTATCTTTTCTGTTATTTTTATTATTTTCATTCTTAACTATTAAACCGTCCGCATAATTATTTATAAAATGCAGTTTTGAAATATAATCTGAATTTTCGTAAATCAGCGACGGATTGAAAACATTTCCGTACTGCATCATTTTTTTATAGATAAACCCTTTGTCGCTCAAATCAGTCTGAACAAATTTTATTTTTAAATCTATATTATCTTCCATTATTTTTCACCTCATTTTTTTTATTTCTTTAATTATTATACCACAATTACAAATCTTTCACAAGCTTTTCTTACTATCTTTATTCTATATCTACTTTTGTGATATTTTGGCTTATATCAAATCCTAAAAAATCAGATGCCATTTTTGCGAAATTTACTGTTTCATCGCTTACATATACTTCAAGATTGCCTTTGCGATTCATACTGTTCGCTATATTTTTATTTTCAATCACTTCTTTCAATTCATGCGCCGATTCATAGCCCGAATCAATCAAGACCGTCTTATTATTCTCTTTTTCTTCGTTTATTATATCATAGATTACCTCGGCTATCATCGGATAATGCGTACAGCCCAAAATCAGCGACGAAAGATTTTCATTCCTAAGCTCCGCGAGATAATCTTCCGCGACGAGCTTTATTACTCTGTTATCCCCCGCGACATATCCGCTTTCCACAAGAGGCACAAATAACGGACAAGCTTTGCCGATTACATTATAAAATCTCCCGTCTTTTATATACTCCGTAATATACTTATGGTACATTCCTTTCGATATTGTCGCCGCTGTGGCTATAACTCCTATTTTTTTGTTTCCCGTATTAACGGCAATTTCAACCGCTTTTCGGCATGACGCCTCTACTACGCCGATTATGGGAATATCGGGATATTCCGCACGCAAATACTCTATCGCGACGGACGATACCGTCCCGCAGGCCGCCAAAATAATTTTAACATTGTGAGCTTTCAAAAATTTTATAGCTTGTTTAGAATATTTTTTTATCGTCTCATCAGATTTATTGCCGTATGGCACCCTTCCCGTATCGCCGAAATATATAATATCCTCGTTGGGCAAAAACTTTAGTATCGCCCGAACCGCAGTCAAACCCCCGAGCCCCGAATCATAAACGCCGACAGCCGCATTATTCATATCAGCTTCCCCTGCTTTCCGTTTATCTATCATGTAATGCCAATTCTATTATTTTTGTAATTATTTCTCTGTATGTCATACCGCCGTGTATCAAAAGTTTAGCGAATAAACTTATTTCAGTACAACCCGGTATAGTATTTATTTCATTAAAATATATGATATTGTCTTTTGTTACGAAAAAATCCACTCTCGCGAAACCACTTACCCCAAGCAGCATATAAACTTTTTTCGCAATCTCCTTCGCTTTATCGCTTGTTTCTTTATCAAGTCTCGCGGGTATATACTCCTTAGCCGTATCGTTTATATATTTCGTGTCATAGTCATAAAACTCCGCACAAGGGTCGATTTCCCCGCAGCATGAAACTGTTAAATCAAAATTATTTCCGAGAACCGCTATCTCAATTTCTTTGCCCTCCATGAATTGCTCAACCAAAACTTTTGCGTCATATTTAAAGGCGTTTATTATAGCCTGTCTCAATCCATTTTTATCTTTAACTTTCGATATGCCAACCGACGAACCTGCGTTTGCCGGTTTTACAAACACAGGATATTTTATTACTTTTTCAACTGATTCCCCGACAGATTTTATTACTTCTTCCGTGTTCGCGTCAAACTCATACTTCGTTAAAACTATATATTTCCCCTGATTTATACCAACATTTCCGCACAACATCTTTGTTATGGTTTTGTCGAATGAGCATACCGAAGCTGTTATATCCGCCCCCGCGCACGGAATCCCGTAAAGTTTCGCGAGACCCTGAATTGTTCCGTCCTCGCCGTTCGCGCCGTGTATTATCGGCAGTATAACGTCTATATCAATTTTTTCATGTGTTAAAATCTTGTAAATATACGCTTTTTCATCATTTTTTTGTTTCGGCATAACCGCACAGGGATATAAATTTTCGCTGTCGTTAATCCATTCAAGATTCGCGATATTCGCGTTAACGCCGTTATATATATACCATTCGCCGCTTTTATCAATGCCGATTTTTATTATATTAAATTTTTCTTCATCTATATTTTGAATTACGTTGTAAAACGACCTGCACGACACTTCATACTCTGTAGAATTGCCGCCGAACAAACACGCGACAGATATTTTTTTCATTAATTAAAACCCCATTCCTTAAAAGTTTAACGCATACATATTAAACTATATCATTATATTATTAATATAATATAAATAATTCTGCAATAAACAAAATTTTTTACATAAATATATATTTTATTAAGTAAATTTATGCTATAATAAATATAAAATAAGATTAATAAAAATTATAAAGGAGTTTTAATCATGAGTAAAATAAAAGATATATCTTTGCAAAAATCAGGCAAACAAAAAATAGAATGGGTAAAAAGTTATATGCCCGTATTAAATTTAATCGAAAGAGAATTTGAACAGACAAAGCCGTTTAAAGGCAAAAGAATCTCTATGTCTATTCACCTCGAAGCAAAAACCGCATATCTCGCCCATGTACTCAGAGCGGGCGGCGCGGAAGTATTTGTCACAGGGTGCAATCCCCTTTCAACAAGAGATGATGTAGCGGCTTCGTTGGTTTCCGATAATTTCACGGTCCATGCGATTTATGGCGCATCTATGGCTGAATACGAAGAACATCTTATCGCAACTCTTTCAAACGCTCCCGACCTGATGATTGACGACGGCGGGGATTTCACAAATCTTTTGCACAACGATTATATCCATCTCGCAAAAAATCTTATAGGCGGCTGCGAAGAAACGACAACGGGAATACCCCGCCTTAAATCGCTTTCAAAAGCGGGTAAATTAAATTTCCCGATGATTGCGGTCAACGACGCCGACTGCAAATATCTTTTTGATAACAGATACGGCACGGGACAATCGACGTTTGACGGAATCATGCAGTCTACAAATCTGATAATAGCGGGAAAAATATTTGTTGTCGCGGGATACGGTTGGTGCGGTAAAGGCATAGCTATGCGCGCAAAAGGCATGGGCGCGGTTGTGGTCGTCACGGAGATTGACAGCATAAAAGCTCTCGAAGCAAAAATGGACGGTTTTTTGGTAATGCCTATGGCGGAAGCCGCAAAAATCGGCGATATATTCGCGACTGTCACAGGCTGTAAAGATGTTATTGTAAAAGAGCATTTCGAAGTTATGAAAAACGGGGCTGTTATGTGCAATTCAGGTCATTTTGACGTTGAGATTAACAAAACTCAACTCGCCGAAATGGCTTCTGAAATCATAGAACGCAAAGAAGATATAGTCGGCTATAAGATGTCCGACGGCAGAATATTAAATCTTATATCAGAGGGAAGGCTTGTAAATCTTGCGGCGGGTAATGGACACCCTGCGGAAATTATGGATATGTCTTTCGCGTTACAGGCAAAGTCGCTTGAGTATCTCGCGAAAAACGGCAAAACTCTTTCTCCCGCCGTATATGATGTGCCAAAAGAAATAGATAAAGAAGTAGGAAGAATAAAGCTCGCCGCTATGGACATAAAAATAGACGCTCTGACACCTGAACAAGAAAAATATCTGTACGGGGAATATTAGACGCATCTAAAAGACCGTGCGGCGAAGCCTTATAGCCCAAAATGCAAACTATAGTTATCCAATTTGAAAATAAACCTGTATGTAATATTGTTGTAGGGGACGCCGTCCTCGACGTCCCATGAGTCTGAATTTACGCCGATTTTGAACGGCGGGACGCAGAAAACTGCATACAAATAATATATGAACGTAGGTAGGGACGACCGCCCTCGGTCGTCCGTGAAAATAAATCCAACGTAGGGTGTAAATTCGTGGCGTGCCGAGGGTTTCACGCCCTACACTATGAATTTATATATGATTATTCAACATTATTGCAGAGAAGTGCGTCCCCTACAGAACAGGCAATTCTCAACTTGTTTGACTATACAATTAATTTTAATGATAAGATTGGAGAATTTGTGTATGAATAGCTTTTTAGATATACTGGAAAAGCGCAGGAGTATCTATGGACTTGATAAAAATATATCTATATCGCCTGAGAGAATACAACAAATTGCAGAATGTGCGGTAAAGCATACGCCGTCTGCGTTTAACTCGCAAAGTGCCCGAATCGTTATTTTATTTAATATGCGGCATAAATTTTTATGGGATACCGCAAAGGATATTTTAAAGAAAAATATTCCCGCCGAAGCCTTTTCAAAAACCGAACAGAAATTAGACGCTTTTCAGGCGGCGGCGGGAACAATTCTGTTTTTTGACGATATCAGTATCGTCAGTAATCTGCAAAATAAATTTCCGCTTTATAAAGAAAATTTCCCGATATGGTCGCAACAATCCAATGGAATGTTACAATCCAATATATGGATTGCTTTGGCTGCGGAAGGAGTAGGGGCATCTCTGCAACATTATAATCCGCTGATTGACGATGCAATAAAAACCGAATTTAACATTGATAAAAACTGGAATCTTATTGCACAAATGCCCTTTGGCAATCCGATTTCACTTCCAAGTGAAAAGGAATTTATATCAATCGCTGAACGAGTACGTGTTTTTAATTAGATAATGCCGTTGATTCAAGGTTCAAGACAGAAGTCCCAATCTCTGATAATAACATAAAGCCCTCTTTAAATCTTAAAGGGGGCTTTAGTGCAATATGTGATATCTTCGCATTTATTTTATTTCTAAAATCAAGTCTAAATACTGCGTAAAAATTTATCTCACGAAGAACAGACGAATCATGGTCAGATATGATTGCTCCCGCGTATAGTACCCAAGCGGGTCAAAATTGCCGTTGGCGTGTCCCTGCATAACTCTTGTGTTGTTATTGTCTACGCAGGACGACACATAACGTGCGGAATTGAGTCCCTCAGTTCCGTTGCGGAAATTCGCGCTGTCGGGAAAATCTACAGCCGTAGAGTTGGGATTAATTTCTACAAGCAGACCAAGTCTGCTAAGCATAATCGCCGCTTCTTCCCTTGTTATTTTTCCTGACGGGTCAAATATTCTGTTGCCTTTCCCCTGATTATGCCCAATTCATAAGCGGCAAGTATCGTAGGATTAGTTGTGTCTGAAAAAGTCGCTGTATTAATATATTTCTGATTATCCAAAAGAAGCTCTTCGATTGTTTTTTTTGTATAAGTTGTCAGGAATTGCATGGTTAGTACGCAAAATTCCTCGCGGGTTATATCGTTCGTAAAGTTTCTCATATAGCTTTGCGGAACCAGTCCGTAAGCGTATGCTCGCTCTACTTCCATTCTCGCCCAGTTCGACGGAGTATCTGCCGCATAACTATAGGATACAGATAAAGCCGAGTCTATTCTCTGACCGTCGGAATCAAGAATTTTTATTATATATTCAGAATTTGTATATTCATGATTGGGGTGAGCCGCCACGGAAATAAAATATATTCCGCGTGAAACGGGAATCACTTCGGTTTTATAATACCGCAATCCCTCGGCACTGGCTATCCCGTCGCCGCCTATTCTGTACGATTTTAATTCCGTATGATTTGCGTCATATACTTTTACGGACCAGAAATGGAGAGTGTCCACGTCTTTATCCGTCGAAAATCTTATTTGAACAGAGTTTGTATTTTCTGCGGCAACCCTGAAAAAGTCAATATCATTGGTATTCGAAAGATTGCCTATTGTGTCCGTATTAAAGAATATGGAGTTCGCGGTGTCAAAAGTATTGTTAAATTCCTGTTCGTAGCCCTCCGCCGATTCTGCCGCATAATCTATACGGATTCTGTATTCCTGATTTGAAAAGTTTATCCTGTTGTGCGGTTCGATTGAAATATAGTATGTGCCTTTGGGCAATCTCAACCTGTCTGAAATTTTTGTTTGATACCCACTGAAATCATCTTGTATTCCGTCGGCTCCGAACGAATCTTCATATAATATTGTCCTTGCGTCGCTTGAATAGACTACTACTTTCCAACTGTCTGCGATAATTGCCCTCGGAGTAGAAAAATTCAAATTAAATCTTCCGCTATTTTCTATCGTGAATCTATAATATTTGATATCGCTGAAACCCTCTAAATTTCCTGGAATATAACTGTTGGAAACGGGATTAATTGTGATTGCATTTCCCACTTCGGGGGAAACAGGTGCCGCAGACGATGAAACCGTCAAAATATAATCTTCGTTGACTTCCTTAGTAAATGTGCGTGAAGTGGGGTAAACGACAACCCAGTATTTGCCTGTTTCAAGCGGTATGGCGTCAGTCACAAATATTTTTTTATTGTTTGAAACGGTTCCGCCCTGTCCCCAAGTATCTGTCCGCAACGGGGTATTTCGGATATTTGAATCCATCAGATGCACCGTCCAGTGGTTTTGGTTTATTGAAGATGGGATTTCAAGCTGTATTCTTATCTCCTCACGTCCGAAAATTTCTATCTCATAAAAATTTATATCTTCAATATTGCTCAAATTTCCCGTAACCGCATGATTTAATGTTATTTTTGTTGCATTTTCCCTCGTATTGCTGAACCCTCTTTTAAATTTGTTAATCCCGTCCGCTCCAGGTTCTTCTGTAGAAAATGTCGCCGTTATAGTATACGTCGCCGTTAACGTCGAAGTGTTAAGTGCCGTATTCCGTGGCGATATTTTTATAAAATATATTCCCGGCGGCAGACGCAATTTATTCAATGTATTTGTTCTTGTATTGTTTGCGGTATTCGGCACTCCGCCGAATCCGACATTTTCAAAATGCAACGGCTTTTGCGTACTGCCATCTGTAGCCGTCAGTATATTGCCGTCGTATAATTCCATGAGCCAGTTTCCTTCAATGGTACTGCTGGGCATTACGAAATTCAGAGTGAGACTTCCGTGCGACTGTAAAGTAAACCTGAAATAATTTACGTCTTCGGCGGTTGATGTTTTTCCTGTAACCGTTCCCGTATTCTGAGCGTTAAAATTTAGAACCGTCGCATTAGCGGGCGTACTGTTTGTACTTCCTGTGGTAAAATTTACCCTAAAAGTATACCATGCTGAAAGATATGCACTATTGTTTGTGGTCATATCTCTTATTTCAATATAATACAGTCCTGCCTGAAGAGAAATATTTCCGCTTTCTTCAATCGTGTTATTTACTCCAAAAGTGGATTTATTCAAAGTGTAAGATTGATTTGTGGTGGAATCAACAAGCGTTATACGCCATACATTGTTGTCTTGAATAATCTGCTGTGATGAACTTTGAAAAGAAATATTAATATTACCCGATGAAGGCAAGGAAAAATAATATTGCTTAGAAGAAGCTGGACTAACGGTATAGTTGTAGTAATAATCCTGATTTAAATTTATTGGTTCCCATGCCGAAACTGTGACAGGCGCGAACATTATGGGCATAAATGCCGAAAATGTAATCAAAATCGCCGTAAAAAACGATAAAATTTTATTTTTTTGAATATTTATTATTCTCATTTTTATATTTCTCCTTTTGCTTTAAATATTTTTATACAGATATTTATATTATACGTTTTTATATATTTTACACTAAAAAAAACGAAAAGTCAACACAAAATTATTTAGAGAAGTTAACAAAAGGAGTTCTAAAAAACAAGGGAATTTGTATAATGCGTAAAATTATATACAGAAACCGAGATTTTGACGGTAAAACGTAATGAACTGTCAAAAAACGGTCAATACTGCCACAACATAGAAAAAAGACCACGGAAGAATTTATTTACAAATTAATCTTTCGTATTCTGTTTCAATTCATATGCGTTGCGGATATGCAGAATATATTTTTGCCTATCGAGAGGGTTTATACCGCGATACGGCGTTGTTTTTCCGAGTTCAAGCGGGCATATCTCATAGCCTGAAAAATATGAACTGAGCATACCTCTCCCAGATGAAATTGACGCAAGCCGCACAGGAAAATCAATACTCGATGCTGCGGGATATCGCCCCTCGACCGTGAACGCGCCTTTTGATATCACAGGGGAGTCAAATGTACCCCGCATATCAAGTATTTCTTTGATTATCCTGCCCCCGAGCGACTCATCTACCGATATTCTGAAATTTAACATGGGTTCGAGCAGATTTGTCCCCGTATTTACAAGCCCGTTCATCATAGCCATAGGCGTAGTCACTATAAAGTCGAGCGGGTGAGTATGCAAAAAATGGCTCTCGCCATCGACAAGAGTTATTTTTATATCGGTGACATTCCAACCGAGAGGTCCCTGCCGCAACGACCCCGGCAATGCCTGTTCTATCTGCGACTGATATCTGTAAAGTATCTTTTGGTCGCCCACTTCGCTTTTATATGATACCCCGCTTCCCCTCTCTCCGGGTACAAGCAGAAATTTTATGACTGCCCAACAAGGTTTAGGCATTGTATACGCTTCAAATCCATATCCGATTTTCGACGGAGTTTCTTTATATATAACGGACGGCGGCGAAAAAGTTACTTTCAATTCAAAGCGTTCAAATATCAAAGCTTCGAGTATTTCAAGCTGAATCATGCCTGTTATGTTGATTACAAGCTCACGCTCATCTCTTTCCCACATCATTTCGAGCAGAGGGTCTTCTGAGGCAAGTTCGGATATTGCTTCGACAAGTTTCGGATATTGGCTCTCGTCTGGCGGAGTTACTTTAACTTTAAGCAACGGCGCAGCCATTTTACAAGACGGCGGAATATATTTTCCCGAACCTAAAATATCACCGAGGTGGACATGTGAAAAACCGCATACAACGCCAATATCCCCTGATGATAATATGCCTGTATCTATGCTTTTTTGCAATTTGTTTTTGCGTATCTGCACGATTTTTTCATCAAGATTTCTCGTGAGGTTATGTACGACGTCGCGGTTTTTTATCGTACCCGCGTACATTCTGATATGTGCCAGTCTTCCCGACGCTTTGCTGTGTTCTATTTTAAACACCACGCCCGACATTTCTTCTTTGGTAACATCGCCGTTTTCGGCAGGGCATATATTTATAATCAAGTCTATCAGATTCTCAATGCCTTTTCCGAACATTGCCGAGCCTGACAGCACAGGATATATTTTGCAAGAAAAAAACAGTTTGTTTAAACTTTCACAGACTTCTTTCGCCGATAAATTGCCATCTAAATATTTTTCAAGCAAAACGTCGTCGTTTTCCGCGACGGCTTCTTCTATCTCTTGGGTAAAAATTCCGTTTTCGATATTCGCTCCGCTAAATAATACTGCGGACTGCGAAAATTTTTCTTTTATATCGCCGAATACTTTTTCAGCGTCCGCACCCGCCCTGTCAATTTTATTAATAAAAAATATCACAGGCTTTTTTAAATTATTCAAAGCCTGCCATATAACCTCGGTTTGCGCCTGTATTCCCTCTACCGCCGATACGACAAGAACAACGCAGTCTATAATCCAAAGTGCGCGTTCCACTTCCGCCACAAAGTCAACATGACCCGGCGTATCTATCAAATTTATATCTACGCCTTTCCATGACAATGCCGTAGATGCTGATTTTACAGAGATTCCCCTCTGCCGTTCTATTTCCATAAAGTCTGTATGCGCCGTACCGTCATCAACGCTCCCCGCCGTTCTTATCGCCTCGCAAAGCAGTAAAATTTGTTCTGTAAGGGTAGTTTTCCCCGCGTCAACGTGCGCGACTATTCCGAGATTAACTATTTTTCGATTACTCACAAAAATTTCTCCTTAAAATATATTAGCCGATATCGAAACCTAACTTTATGCTAATTTCATCGACGTATTTGGTTTTTATAAAATTTAATTTTTCTTTGATTTTAAACTCGTTTTCGTAGGTCTATTATATAAGGGGCGAACATAGTTCGCCCGCTCATACAAATTAAATATTTGTTATATTAATGCTAAGATGCTCTCTTTCGTAAAGAGGGCAGGAGTTTTGGCGTATTTTCCTGTTTTTATCTTAATTTCAAATAGCACTAAGCGTTATATTATTTTGTTTCGCTCGCATAAGGCTCATATTTTTCAAATAACTCAATAAATTTCGGGTGGTTTTTCACATCGGCATATATTGAATTTTCCTCGTCGCGCCATTCTTTTATAAACTCAAGCTCGCGTTTCACTTCGTTGCCTTTTGAACCACTGTAGACATTTCTCATGTCAAATACTACGTCTTTTACAAATATACCCTCGAGTTTCATTTCCTCATATGGTATAGCGTCATATTTTACAGCATAGTCAAGACCGTTATGCAGACATTCTATGCCTTTGTCATATTCTTTGTTTTTAATATAAGCATTACCGAGCCATATATATATTTCATTAAGATGATAATTCATAAACCCACAGAATTTATCCTCGCCGTATATGAGTTTCACCGCGCTTATTATATCTTCAAAACCTTTGATTTTTTCATGTATGCTTAAAGTTTGGTCGTATAATATAATATTTCTTAGCAGAACCGTCAGTTGCTCCGTAAATTCGCTTATTGCTTCACGTGTAGATTTTAACGACTTTTCTTTACCGAACATAAACGCTTTTAAATTTGTCCGTGTGAAAAAAACACTCGGAAGTTTGTCGATAAATTCAAGAGCTTTTTCTTCGTCGCCCTCATCTTCGTATGTCATGGCGAGAACATATATACTTTCGTGACGGATAGATTCAATATTACACCGCTCTAAAATATCATGGCATAATCTTTTTATCTCTTCCGCATTATTTTTTATTCCGTCTCTATCACCGTACATAAGTTTGGCGATATATTTATTGATTATACGCCAATCATGCGGAAACTCTTGATACGCTTTTGCTATAAGCCCGAACTTTTCGTATTCGTGTCCTATATTTGAAAGTCTGTCGTATTCGTTCAAATACTCTTGTATTTTCGCTTCATTTTTTGCTGCGTCTGTTCCGAGAAGCTCATCGACGGTTACATCAAAATAGTTTGCTAACGGGATAAGAGTAGTAATATCGGGAAAACCCTCATTGCGTTCCCATTTTGAGACAGTCTGATAAGTTATCTGTAAATGGTTCGCGAGTTTTTCCTGCGTAATATTTTTATTTATTCTTAATTTTTTTATGTTTTCACCTATTTTTATATTCATAATATCTACCTTTCTAAAAACTTAATCAAAAAATAATTTTAAACCGACGTCTGATTTGTTTTTAGTATACAGCAATATTATGAGTTTTACAATAATCTCTTTCGCCACTTGACTAAACATTCCGTTGAGTTTTTCGCGTTTTATATTAGATTTATTCAGAAATTAAATCAAGGAAAGGAATTGATTGCCCCTAATAACGTATTTCATATAAAAAATTTTTAATCGTTTTCAAGCAGTTCAAGCATAACTTTAAGCGTATCTTTCGCGTCTATATATGCGTAACGACCGCCTGTATATTCGCCTTTTTGCATAAGAGCCATGCCGTTTCTTCCGCAAATTTCGATTTTTTCTTTCATACCCTTGACAGTAAAAGCGATATGATGAAACCCCTCTCCGTACTTGTTCAAATCGTCACGCCATACGGACGGCTCGTTGTCAGGCTCAATAAGTTCAAGCGATAAATTCTGCCCTATATTAAAAAACGCAAGTTTAGCCCTCGCAGTTGAAGGCTTGCCTTTGTATTCTGCTTTTGTCTGCTCATATTCGCCCGTCAGTATCCATGACGGTTTATCCACTCCGAGAAAGTCTGCGAAGTCCTGCGATGTTTTTTCAATATTATTTACCACCAAAGCTACTTGTACTACAACATTTGTACCCAGTATATTTTTTTCCATTTTTAAATTCTCCTTTTTTGGTTTTTTTAATTTAATTTTGTAATAATTTTAGTTGAATTATATTATAACATATCTTAGAATTACTTACAACCGATTATAAAGATTTTTTATAAATTATATTTACCCAACTTGAAACGACCTCATCTGGAGCTTAATAA
>Ga0099364_10001753_pt1 | contig 35326 bp, 32 predicted proteins | sample TergutTh196P3_FD_73070 | JGI IMG/M metagenome (GOLD analysis project Ga0099364, IMG submission 73070) | Microcerotermes parvus P3 segment gut microbial communities from Pointe-Noire, Republic of the Congo - Th196 P3 | ecosystem: Host-associated > Arthropoda: Insects > Digestive system > Gut ... | reverse complement strand
AAAAATATAATTTCAAACCCCGGGGGAAGGGGACGCGGGGGTTTTGTGGGGGGGGGGGGGGTTCCCCCCCCCCCGAGGCTGCCACGCACCAAATTGATGGGACGTTGTCCGTCCCGAATTGACGAACGTGCAAGGGTCGGGGCGGACAAGTCCGCCCCCTACAACTACCCCTGCAATTCCCCTAGCTCCCACCCCACCAACCACCGCATAAGCGCGGTAATATCGGCGGAATCCACTACTCCGTCACCGTTTATATCCACAAGGTGCTTGTCTTGTTCGCTTAGCTCGAAGCCCGCATGACCCGCGACATGGCGCGCGAGCCAGACCACATCTGCGGAGCTTACGCTCTCGCCCATGTTTGTGATTGCGCCTAGACGAAGCCATTGCGCGGTTATTTCGATAATATTTTTATTTACATTAGCAAAAGAAATGTCCCAACCGTCAAGAACCCAGCCACTATAAGTTACTGTAGGGGTAGTCGCCGCGCCTTTTGGTGGCACGGTTTGTTTAATTTCGCCGCCGCCTGTGCGAGTACCGCCGTTTAGGTCAAAGACTACGATGTATAAATCCCCTAGTGCTGTTGCCCCTAGGTTTAAGAAGCCTACGCCACCCTCGCCGTGGACTTGTATGGGGGTATACCTATGGTTAAGTGCCGTTCCGTCACCTAGCTGACCCTCCCAATTAAAACCCCACGTCCAAACTGTGCCGTCATATTTTAGGGCTACGGTATAATAACCACCCGCCGAAATTGCTGTTACAGTGTCTAAACTGGTAATTTGTACAGGGGTATTCCTATTGGTGGTTGTTCCGTCACCTAACTGACCGTACTCATTGTTTCCCCACGCCCAAGCTGTACCGTCATTTTTTATGGCTACGGTATGACCATATTGCCCCGAAATTGTCGTCACATTGTCTAAGCTCGTTACCTTAACAGGGGTATACCGCACAGATACAGTTGTTCCGTCACCTACTTGACCAAAATCATTCCAGCCCCAAGCCCAAACTGTTCCGTCATTTTTTAGTGCTACGGTATGTCCACCGCTCGCCGAAACTGCCTTTACATCGCTTAGCCCCGCAACTTGAACAGGGGTATGCCTGTCTGTTACATCACCAAGCCCTAACTGCGCGCTACCATTATGCCCCCAAATCCAAACTGTGCCATCGTCTTTTAAGGCCGCGGTATGCCATGCACCCGCCGAAATTGCCCTTACATTGCTTAAACTGGTAACTTGTACAGGGCTATTCCTGTTGGTGGTTGTTCCGTCGCCTAACTGACCGTACTCGTTATGTCCCCACGCCCAAACCGTGCCGTTGTCCTTTAGGGCTACGGTATGGTAATATCCCGTCGATATTGCCGTTACATCACTTAGACCATTAGCCCTAATGGGCGTATACCTATCCGTAATTGTTCCGTTACCTAACTGACCGAAACCATTATATCCCCAAGTCCAAACTGTGCCGTCAGCTCTTAGGGCTGCGTTATGCCACCCATTCCCCGATATTGCCGTTACGTTTATTAAACCATAAACTTGTACAGGGGTATGCCTATTTGTGGTTGTTCCGTCACCTAACTGACCGTATTCATTAGACCCCCATGCCCAAACTGTGCCGTCATCTTTTAGGGCTGCGGTATGATAGTTGCCCCCTCCGACCATAGGGTAGGTGTTAAAGCCTGTAGTTGGTGTACTGTTTCTTAGGTTTAGGAAGCCTACGCCGTCTACGCCGAGGACTTGTACGGGGGTGGTACGCATTGGGGCAGTTGTTCCGTCACCTAACAACAAGCCCTCCCCCCAAGCCCAAACTGTGCCGTCATTTTTTAAGGCTACGGTACGAAACAAGCCCGCCGATATTGTCGTTACATTGCTTAAATCTGTGACCCGTACGGGGGTATGCCTATCGGTAGTTGTTCCGTCACCTAACTGACCGCACTCATTATTCCCCCACGTCCAAGCTGTGCCATCATTTTTTAGGGCTACAGTATATTGATACCACCCTGTTGAAATTGATGTTACATCGCTTAAACCAGTTACCTGAACAGGGGTATATCTTGGAGCAGTTGATCCATAATAAAGCCCAATTCCTAACTGACCGTACGTATTATATCCCCACGACCAAACTGTGCCGTCACTTTTTAGGGCTACGGTATGGTAGCTGCTCGCCGAGATTGCCGTTACATTGCTTAAATCTGTGACCTGTATGGGGGTAAGACTTTCGGTAGTTATTGCTTCACCAATCCCTAACAGACCCCGCGTATTACTCCCCCAAGCCCAAACTGTGCCATCGTCTTTTAGGGCTACGGTATGCCATTCACCCGCCGAAATTGCCTTTACATTGCTTAAATCTGTGACCTGTACGGGGGTAAGCCTTAGAGCAGTTGTTCCGTCACCTAACTGACCCCACGTATTATATCCCCACGCCCAAACTGTTCCGTCATCTTTTAGGGCTACGGTATGGTTAATCCCTGCCGCTATCGCCGTTACACCATTTAAATCAGTTACCTGAGCGGGGGTATACCGTTGATAGGTTCCACCACCTACTCCTAATTGACCGTAATAGTCACGTCCCCACGCCCAAACTGTACCGTCATTTTTTAGGGCTACGGTATGGTCATATCCTGCCGATATTGCCGTTACATTACTTAGACCGTAAACCTGCACGGGGGTATACCTAGTGCCAATTGTTCCGTCACCTGCAAGACCATTACCCCCCCAAGCCCAAACCGTGCCGTCTGCTTTTAATGCTACCGTATGATCGGAACCCGCCACCACCATAGGCTCTGTACTAAACTCCGACATTCCGCTAAGCACGTTTTCTATTTCAATGTAAATTACCTCTGGCGTAGCCGCAAAGCTCGCTATAGGCGAGAGGGACATTATCACCGCCATAATTATGGCTAATGTGTACCCCCCCCCCCCATTTTTTTCCAATTGCTTGCGCTTCTCATTGCTTTCATTACTGTTGCCCCTCTCGTTTTTTATATCACTAGCCTAGACTGTATCACTATTTTAAACTTTACACAAGATAGCTTTCTTAAAATTACCGAGTATTTTCCCGTCCGAATTAACAAAAAAACCAATACATAAAAACAACCACTTATGCAAAAACTTACAGCATGAATAAAAAAATAATTCCAATAGGCTTAGTCGTGGGGCTTGCCAACGGGCTTTTCGGCGCGGGCGGCGGCGCGTTGCTTATCCCCGCGCTGCAAAAATTTATGGGCATACAGACCCACAAGTCGCACGCCACCGCGCTGGCGGTCATTTTGCCGCTTTCTGTGGTAAGCGCGGGCGTTTATATTTGGGGCATCGAGGTGGACTGGAAAATCGTCCTGCTGGTTTCGGGGGGCGGTGTCTGCGGCGGAATAATCGGCGCGAGGCTGTTGCGAAAGCTGTCGGCGTGGTGGCTTCATGTGCTGTTTGCGTTGGTTCTCGCGGTCGGCGCGGTTAGGATGTTGTTCGCATGATGTATATATTGGCAGGGCTTGCTTCGGGAATAATCAGCGGCATGGGAATAGGCGGCGGCGCGGTTCTTATTCCAGCACTTACTATTATTTTAAACATCGGGCAGCAGGAAGCGCAGAACGTCAATCTACTGTATTTTATTCCCACCGCCGTTTTCGCGCTATGGGTACACAAAAAAAACGGCAGTATCGAAAAGGAGGGGCTGCTGCCGCTTATTTTGTGGGCGTTGCCCGGCGCGGTAATCGGCTCGCTAATCGCGGTAAAAATCGACGGCGGCTATCTACGCAAGGGCTTTGCGGTTTTTCTGCTCGCGCTTGCGGTATACGAGCTTGTGAAAGGAATAAAAATGCGCCGAGAGCGCGATAAGTGTAAAAAATAGCTTTAGCTATTATTTTTGCCGCCCCAGTGACGGCATGGGGGAAGGAGTGAAAAAAATGGAGCTTAGAGAATTTGAAACACTAAAAAACGAGTTTAAAAAAGCGGACACGGACAGAAAAATACGAATATATGTAGATTCCGAGGAATTGAGCCAGTTTCAGTACAAGGAGCTTTTGCAAATGTTTCCGCTAGGCGACCTCGATAGGCTAGAAGCGGCGTTGGCGTAGGGACTTTGTCCCTTTTCGCCGCTGTGGTCGTTGATGTTTTGTGCTTGGCACAAAACATCAACTTGGTGGGAATGTCGTCCCGAGTCTTTGGGCTGTTTTATGGAACACGGATTTACGCGGATTTAACGGATTTTCGCGGATTTTTTCTTACGGCATTAAAAGCTAACGGAACGCGGATTACGTGAATTTTCGCGGATACTATCCGTGTAATCTGCGAAAATCCGCCAAATCCGTGTTCCAATCATGCCTAATTTTACCTCAAAAAATCAAGCAAGCGTAGTTTGTCACGACAAACGCACGAACGCAGGTTCTTTGTAGGGGACGGATTTATCCGTCCCGAGATTACCTCGCTCTGCTTTGGTCGGCGTGCGGTGTTGTCTAAGAAAACCACTTATACAACACCTTACTGCCTGCTTAATGGACGTTGCCCGTCCCCGAATTGACGAACGTGCGTACCTCGGGACGGATAAATCCGTCCCCTACAAAAAGGCTATTCGGATTTAACGGATTTACACGGATTGCGCGGATAAAAAAACACGCCAGATAGAATCCGCGTTCCATGCCTTTTAATACCATAAAGCTATCAAGGCTCGGGACGACATTCCCACCAAGTTGATGTTTTGTGCCAAGCACAAAACATCAACGACCACAGCGGTCAAAAAGGGGGCTATGCCCCCCGCGTTCCATTACATAAAATATTTCCCCAAAAGCTATTGACACGCAGAAACTATAATTGTAGAATACAACCAAGACAAATGTAGAACCTAAAAGAGAGGGGGTTGTACTCGAATTAAGCCGCTATTTTTAGAAAAATTTATTTGTAGCGTAAGGTTGAAAAATCGCCAAAGGCGAACAAAAAAAAAGGGAGGTACTCAAAATGAAAGGGAAAATTAAAACTTTCTTGCTCTGCGTGTTAGCGATATTCCTTTTTGGAACGGCGGTATACGCCGAGGAACAGGCACAAGGGCAACAAGAACAGGCACAGGAAACTACAGAAGCCACAGGCATGAGCATGGAAGAAATGCAGAAAACCATCGCACAGCTTACCGCAACGGTGCAGTCACTTTTACAGCAAATCGCGGCACATTCGCAGCAAACAGCGACACAGGCTACCGCACAGCCCCGCCCCGTTGCCACACCTAGAGAACGGCAACAGGTGACCGCTTCCGTCCCGCAATTGACATTTGAACGCGCCATGCAAATCGCGCTTGCCGAGGTAGGCGGCGGCACAGTAAAGGACATCGAAATCGACCGTTTGCAGGGCGTTCAGGTCTACGAGGTAGAGGTACGGTTTGGCGGCATAGAGTATGACGTGTATGTAAACGCCGATACTGGCGTTGTCGAAAGGCTAAAGGAGGATGGGCGTTACAACATAAATGCAACGACCGCGCCATGCCTTACACAAGCTACTGTAGCCTTCGCACGCGCCTCACAAATCGCGCTTGACGAGGTGGGCGGCGACAGCATAAAGGACATCGAGCTGGAACACAAGCGCGGCAATCTCACATTTGAAGTAGAGGTGCGTGTCGGGTACGACGAGTACGATATAGACATCTGTGCCACAACAGGCGAGGTTTTGAGGGTTAAGTTGGACGATTAAGCAACGTAGGGGACGGATTTATCCGTCCCGAGATTACCTCGCTCTGCTTTGGTCGGCGTGCGGTGTTGTCTAAGAAAACCACTTAGACAACACCTTACTGCCTGCTTAATGGACGTTGCCCATCCCCGAATTGACGAACGTGCGTACCTCGGGACGGATAAATCCGTCCCCTACAAAAAGGCAATTAAACACGGATTTAGCGGATTCACGCAGATTTACGCGGATTTTTCCACGAGCCAATCCGCGTAAATCCGTGAAAATCCGCTAAATCCGTGTTTAATTTACACATTTTGGCTTCGTACGTTTGTCGTGCGTAGTTTGTCCTTTTCATCAAACGGCTTAATTACCCATTCACCGCCCAATTATATAAATCGGGGGCTTTATCGGGGTCTACGAAAATATTACCATTTTCGTCCACATCAAGCTCAATCACGGGAATGTTTTTCGCCTCAATTGCCGCAATCAACTGCTCGTCAAGCGCTAGCATAGCCTTTGGCACAACCCTTGGCTGAAACGAAATCTGACGTTGCATCATAACATCACCTCAATGACATTATAGTAAAACATAACGCCATTTTCAAGCTGCTATCTACAAAAGGTGGGGCTTTAATATTTGCCAAGCTACTCACCCCATATCTCATTTATTCTGTTTTGCATTTTTTTTGTGAAAACATCAATAAGCTGCTTTGACGAAGAAACAAGAGTTTTTTCAGCCTTAATGCCATCAATCAATTGACGTTGTGTCTCAAGTGTTGGAACAACAATAGGATAATTTTTAACAAAATTCAAGTCTACCCTTTGTTGTCCAGCCGTGCCAGTCATTGCCCCTTTTCCTTGCTGTAGGAAATTTTGTGAATTTATGTGATAATAAATCCATTCGGGATACACTATTTCTGGTTTTGCACGAATTACAATATATTCTGTTGACCCAAATCCGATACCATTAGTAAGGTTTCGAGCGATTCCAGATTTCCCATTTTCAAAGCAAGGGGTTATTTTAGCAAGTAAAACGTCCCCATCTTTGAAATATGTGTAACCTGTGTATACATCTGCAATATTCTTATCTTCTTTTGCTATAAAATCAATATCGTGCGTATTCAAATCCGCCATTGGAACAAATGAAACAATGGTATCATCAGCGAGTGCTTTAATTTCGCCTTTTGAAGGTCTAAAGGTTGCAATGTCACCTAATCGCATAATTTCGCCTATAGTATTATTCGGGATAATAGGATTATAGGCGTTTAGTATGCCTTTTGCATGGGTAATAATACGTTGATAACCGTCCAATTCGTCAACAATTTGCTGTTGCACTTCAAGCGATGGCACAGGAACCTTACACTCCTCAACTATATCCTTTGAAATAGATGGAGGATTGCTCAATGAAGCCCATATCGAAATATCCAAACCTGTCAAAATATAATACATATATTTCGGCAAAAGATATTCTCCGCAGACGAGACCCATGACATTGTTGTCAAACAATGAAGGTTGAGTTAGAATCCTTTTTTTATTAGTAGCAATAGCAGCTCCAATTTTAGGAAAAATAACCGTCCCTTCAGGTGCAACCTTCCATCTTCTCTCTGAAATAACTTCTTCAGAAACATAATTATTGCTACTATACATAAACATTAAATTGCTTGTTGTATTCATGTCGCTTACCTTATAAAACGGTACATTCCCATTTATTGCGGATTGTAGAGCGGTAGGAAAGGCATACCCACTAATAATAGTGCAAACCTCGCCTATTGATTTAGTAGAATATGCTGAAGTGTATGCTTTTTGTTCCCTATATCGCCCCCCCACCATGATGTAGGCATTCCCCCTAACCTTATCCAAAGGCACAGCCCCAAAACCGTTATCAATCATTTCTTGTTGTTGGTCGTCATCAAGTTTACGATATTCCAGATATTTGTCTAAATCGCTACCACTTCTCAATTTACGCCTGTGGTTATCAAGTGAGTACCCATCACTTTTTACATCAAAATACCAAAAATCCTTACGTTTTTGCGATGGCTTAATATTTTGATTCACTTTTGTTGCGTAGAGAATGTTGGTTTTAACTACTGTATACGGCAAAAACACGCCCTGCGGAAGCGAAATAATGCTTTGCAAGTCGCAATTTTTTAGTAGAAGCTCTCTTGTCTTACTTAAATCCTTACGGAACAAAAAGCCCTCGGGTACAACAAGAGCCATGCGTCCATTTTCAGCAGTTGAGTCGATTGCTTTCATGCAATGCTGAACGCATATGCTGTCACCATTATTGGACGGCATATCATATAGATTTCCGTGTTTTGACTTTTGAGAATATGGCATATTCGTTAAAACAATATCATAGCCCTCACCTTTTACACCATCAACTGGGTTAGCAAGGCTATCCTTCATATGGATATTGCTATGTCCATCTCCGGTCAAAATCATATTCATTTTAGTGATTCTCGCTGTGTTTGTTATCTCGTTGCCAAAAACGGTATCTTCACGTAGCGTTTCTTTGTTTTTATCATTACGCGCCATAGTATTCCATATGTGCCTAAAGCTCTCTATCAGAAATCCGCCAGTTCCACAAAACGGGTCATAAACTCTTTCACCAATTTGCGGGTTGACCAATTTCACCATAGTTTTGACAATATGGCGTGGCGTAAAGTATTCGCCTAAATCGTTTTTTGTAGCTGCCGATTCTCTAAGAAAGTATTCAAAAGCATCACCTTTGACATCAGAATCAACATCTGTTAGTGTCAATGGGTCTAGCTTGTCCATAATATCCTTGAGAATATCATCGCTACGCATAGTTAATGGTGTAAAGATTATAGTTTTGTACAGGTTATTCAAGCGGGTAAAAACCGTATTGTTTATATAGTCAATACGTGCGCTTGAAGGTATATTTTTTATCGAATCCCAACGGCAAGCAGAATCAAAATTTGGATTTTTGCCCGATTCATACAGAATTTGAGAATTTTCGCTTACCAGCTTTAGAAACAAGATATTTGCAAATTCACCAAAACGCTCAATTCCTGCCCTAAGACCATCACCACGCAGCATATTGTTGGCTTCGTCAAAAATTTTAATGAGCTCCCTGCGGTCATACTGCACTTTTGGAGAAATAGTATTAACTTCCCAATTAGATAAATACTTTATCGCTAATGTTTCTCTTAAAAATTCGTCAACTTCCTCGCCATTGAGAATAGGAGTTTTGTCAAACTTGGTATGGTAAGATTTACAAAAAAGCCCATCTGTCGCAAATACGATAGGGGCATCAAGCTGTTTGGCGTAATGTATTCCTTGCTCTAAGGCTTTATCCACACGCTCGCCCTTACGCTTGGCTTCGATAACAATTATAGCCTTATCTTCGCCGCGTTCGTCTTTGGAATATAAAACGTAATCAGGTCTTTTTCCGCCTAAGAGCTTGCGTTCCCTTTCTGTTTTGGGTTGCTCAAAAAATACGTTCCTCTCTTTACTTTTAACGTCAAGAACCCACCCTAAATTTTCAAGGCTTTTATCTATAAGAACTCGTGTATCAGCCTCAAGCGGCATTGTATTCATTTCTCTACAGCTCCCCTCTGCAATATCCCGAGTGCAGATACCCATGAATAAACATAATATCGCCCACTATTGATACAAATTATGTATCAATAGCGGGCGACAGTCAAGACGAAAATTCGCTTGATTTATTAGGCTGTTTTAGATACCCCCCCCCTACACCATCCTCTGCATCTCCTTCTTCAACCTCCCAATAATCTTTTTCTCCAACCGCGAAATATAAGACTGCGAAATCCCCAGCAAATCCGCCACTTCCTTCTGCGTTTTTTCTTCTCCGCCCGAATATAGCCCAAAACGAAGCTCGATAATCTGCTTCTCACGCACAGACAATTTGTCTAGGGCAAAGCTCAACAGCTCCTTGTCTACCTCGTCCTCCAAATCGCGCGAAATTATATCCACGTCCGTGCCGAGAATGTCGGAAAGCAATAGCTCGTTGCCCTCCCAGTCGATATTGAGCGGCTCGTCTATGGAAATTTCTGACTTGGTGCGCGTGCTTCGCCGCAGGTACATGAGTATTTCATTTTCGATACAACGGCTTGCGTATGTGGCGAGCTTTATTTTTTTGTCCGCCCTAAAGGTGTTAATCGCCTTTATCAAGCCGATTGTGCCTATAGAAATCAAATCCTCCACGTTAATTCCAGTATTCTCAAATTTACGCGCGATGTACACGACCAGCCGCAGGTTACGCTCTATCAAGGTAGCCTTTACGGCCGTGTCGTCGCCGTCGCCCAAAAGCGCGAGCAGGCTCGCCTCCTCCTCCGCGTCAAGGGGCGCGGGCAACACCTCGCTGCCCCCTATGTAGTAAGTCGTGTCCTCTGAATTTAATGCCAACGCCCCAAGGATAAGGGTACGCGCTTTTTGGTAAATATAACCTAACATGGAAAATACCTCCTATGAATCAATTGCCCCTAGTATAAAACTCGCGCGAGTTATAATTTGTCATTTAATATTTATTTATAAACAGATAAACAAAAAATTTTTGCAGAAAAAAGAGAAAAAAACGAGCATGTAGAAATATTTGACTTTTTATGTCTTTATATGATATATTTTACAAAAATATGATTTGAAAATACGGAGGTCGTCCATGAAGCCTACAGCCAGCAAAACCAAATTTTTCCTTTCTGCATGTCTTGTACTTACCGCCATTCTATCCATTGTGCTAATCAACCTATTTTCCGCCACAGACATGACACTTTCCGTGTTTGAGTACAACCACACAGGCGATTACGCGCTTCACTTCACAATAGTAAATGTCCCAACAAGCGAAAAATCCGTAACAATCGGCATTGAAAAACGCGAACGCACGCCCGAAGCCGCAATGGTCGGCGCGTTTCCGCTAATCGTTAGCGAATTTTACCCTGCAAACGGCGTGGCTACAGGCACGCTCCACGTAGGTGCGTTGGACGATACGTTCGATTACGTTTTTGTTGCCATTGCAGGCAAGCAACGGCTCGAAGCACTTCTTGCTTATGATTTTAATGCAAGAGTGCAAAACATTTTCGGCAGGGGCATTGGAAATTACGAAACAATAGAGGAAGCCGTGCAGTCTCTTGAGGAAACGGTCGCCCTAGCCATTGAGCTTTTGGAGGAAACAATCGAGAGCGAGGACGGCTCGGACGTACTGTCGAGCCAGTATTGGGCGACACCGCAGGCAATCGCCGAGCTTGCTAATTCGATTGCTTCGGCACAGGCTATGCTTCATAATTACTATTTGGGCTTGCCGAGAACGCATATATTGCCTGTCGGCGGACATGACACTTTTTACGATAGCTACCATGAAATTACGCTGAATGTTTCCATGCTACCGATTCAATACAGAGTATTTGAAGTGCTGTACGACCCCCAACACCTTGAAGCGGTTGACTTAGCAGATGTCATTTTGCCGAACGGCGGAACGGTTCAAATAACACAGCCCGACGAGGGGCAGATTTTGTTGTCGTATGACGGCAACGTGACGGACGTGTTCACCGCGGTGCTTGCGACTGTGCGATTTAAGGATATAGCGGAGGTTGCCGATATTACAGAGGTGAGTGTGCAGATTGTGGAATAGAAACCTTTGAACGAAAATATAAATTATGAAAGGAAACGCTGTTATGAAAAAAACAAGGTTATTAGCAATTTTCTTGACCGTAATTTTAACCATTGGTATACTTGATGTATTCGCAGGTACGGCAAAAACGGACGTAGCCGAAAAAAACGCAGTTACGCCACAGCTATCACAAAAAGACCTCGACCGTATTTACGACCCTAGAAATTACGAAAATGAATTTATGCCTGGCGAGGTGATTGTTGGCTTAAAGGCTCGCAACATGCGGTCAGAGCCGAGAGCGTTATTCTCTGGGCTAGATATAGCCGAAATCGAGGATTTATATGAGCCGCTGGTAGCCCCTTTTGAGCCGTCTGGCGGAGCTACGCGCGAAATGGTAGCCAGTGTTAATAAAGAAAGGCTATCCGCGTTAAGAGAGCAAGTAGGCACGGTGTATGTAATAACGCTGTCCTCCAAAACTAGAGGGAGCGTACTGGAAGCAATCGAAGTATTAAAGAAAAATCCGTATGTGTCTTATGCCGAGCCGAATTATATATCGTATCCTGCCGCAGTTCCGAACGACCCAGAGTATAGTAGGCTTTGGGGATTGGAAAAAATACAAGCTCCACTAGCGTGGGACATTACTACTGGTAGTCATTCTGTTAGGGTAGGCGTGCTTGACACAGGCGTGGATTATAACCACCCCGACCTAGTGGATAATATAGACCCTTTCCTTAGTTATAATGCTAGGCTTGATTCCTACGACAAGGCTGACTCAATGGACCTTAGCGGTCATGGCACGCACGTTGCGGGTACGGTTGGTGCAGTGGGGAATAATTCAATTGGCTTAGTCGGTGTAAACTGGAATGTTAGCATAGTGCCGATAAACATTGCTATAAGTTCTACCAGTGGCAGTACAAATGGAACATTGCGGGCTGCAGCTGTAAGAATGGCGACATTACATGACTTACCGATTATAACTATGAGTTACAAGATTTCATCGTCACAGACTTTTAATAATGCTGTCCGTGATTATGATGGGCTTCTTATTATAGCCGCCAATAATGATAATGTGAATCTTGATACTAATTCCACCTATACCTCGGCACACGCATTAGGTAATGTTATTTTTGTGGCGGCTACCATAAGTAACGACAGAAAACATTCAGACTCAAGCTATGGTGTTAATACAGTTGATATTGCGGCACCGGGTAATATTATTTACAGCACTGAGCGTAACAACCGTTACGGAAACAGGTCTGGTACATCTATGGCGGCACCCCATGTAGCGAGTGCGGCGGCGTTGCTTTTGTCCGCTAATCCAAATCTTACAACGGAAGAATTAAAAGCGGCACTCTTAGACAACGCAGACATTATTCCCGCCCTAGACGGTTTTGTAAACGGAAGCAGGCGGCTAAATGTTTACAGGGCGATTCAATCAGTTATTTCCGAGATTTTGCTATCGGTCAATGACTTGTCATACAATGGAGCGGTGCTTACCTTTAATTCGATTAACGTGTCGGAAACAGGTGCATTTTGGAAAAACAAAACCTTATATATCGAGATTAAAAAAAGCGACAACCCAACGCCCATAGCCTTAGGAAACGTAACCCTTGACAGCACAGGGAACGCAACATTTACACTACCAACAACGGCACAGCTTAATTCTGACGAACATATAGAGGTTTTGGCATATATTAGTAGTGCCGCCGAAAAACCACTCACACGGCTAGCTGTTTACCCAACAGCATTTGGTTTTAATTTAGCGAAAAGCGAGGAATAACCATGAAACGATTATTGGGATTGCTAGTATTTAGTGTTATGGTGGTGAGTAGCTTGAGTGTTGTTTTTGCAGAGGACAAGGTCGCTACACCCACGGCAACACCAGACGGCGGTATGTTTACCGACATGCTTAACAATAGCGTAATTGTGACACTTTCCTGTGAAACAGAGGGCGCGACAATTTACTATTCTTTAGATAGCCCTGGTGTGGATTATCCTGCCGAAGTATTAGAATACACCGAACCAATTACGCTAACCTTTACTACTACTATTAGGGCTAGGGCAGAGAAAGAGGGCATGGAAGAGAGTGAGGCATTAGAGGTCACTTTTACAGACGACGTGTTCAATGGCACAGTCGCCACACCCACGGCAACACCAGACGGCGGTATATTTACCGACATGCTTAACGATAGCGTAATTGTGACACTTTCCTGTGAAACAGATGGCGCGATAATTTACTATACTTTAAGTAGCCCTGGCGTAGGCTATCCCGACGTAATATTAGAATATACTGAACCAATTATACTAACCTTTACCACTACTATTAGAGCTTCTGCGTGGAGAGAGGGCATGGAAGAGAGTGAAGCATTACAAGTCACATTTACAGACGATGTGTTCAATGGCACAGTCGCCACACCCACGGCAACACCAGACGGCGGTATGTTTACTGGCAATGTAACTGTAACACTTTCCTGTGAAACAGAGGGGGCAGAAATTCACTATTACTTAACTAGCCCCGATACGGATTATTCCTCTTCCTCATCAACCTATACTGAGCCGTTTACGCTACACCACACTACCACAATTACGGCTTATGCGTATAGAGATGGCATGGACGAAAGCGAACCCCTAGAAGTCACATTCACACGCGACCCTTTCGGCTTCCCACCCACAGGCATTGCGGACATGACAGGCTACGCAATAGCACTGCTTGCTTGTTTAGTCACGGCGGTGGGCTTGTGGGGCTATAGCTTTTTTTGCAGATACAGGCGGAGTAATAGCTGAATAAACGGAGGTACAAATGTTCGTTCGCATACTAAGCGGCGCGGTAGTCGGCGTAGAAAGCTATGACATAGATGTGGAGGTAGACCTTACAAGCGGTCTGCCAGTCTTTGATATTGTTGGGCTGCCAGACTCCGCCGTAAAGGAATCGCGCGAGCGTATCCGCGCCGCTATCCGCAACGCAGGCTTTACGTTTCCTATCAAGCGAATAACCGTAAACCTCGCGCCCGCCGACATAAGAAAGTCTGGGCCGTCCTTTGATTTGCCTATGGCGGTGGGTATTTTAATGTGCATGGGAATAATCGCGCCGCAAAAGGAGCTGGAAAAGTGCTTCTTTGCAGGCGAGCTGTCGCTTGACGGCGGGCTTCGCGGTGTTAGCGGAATTTTGCCTATGGTAATGCAAGCGAAATCAAACGGCGCGAAATTCTTTTTCATTAGCGCGGAAAACGCAAACGAGGCGGCCTTGGTAGACGGCGCAGTTATTTTTCCTGTGGAAAATATCACACAGCTAGTTAAGCACTTTTCTGGCGCGCCCATAACGCCGCTAAAATCGGGCGTTGTAAATTTGCAAAAAACAAATACATACGATGTAGATTTTTCCGAGGTGGCAGGACAAGCCTATGTAAAACGCGCGTTGGAAATAGCGGCGGCAGGCTATCACAACGCCTTGATGATTGGGCCGCCAGGTGCAGGAAAAACCATGCTTGCGCGGCGGCTTCCCACGATTATGCCCGACCTATCGCCCGACGAAAGCATGGAAATAACAAAAATTTACAGCATTGCAGGCCTGCTAAACCACAAAAATTTGCTTATGTCGGCGCGCCCCTTTCGCACGCCGCACCATACGGCCTCGTATATTTCACTTACAGGCGGCGGACGTGTTCCCATGCCAGGCGAAATCACCCTCGCACACAACGGCGTATTGTTCCTTGACGAGCTTCCCGAATTTCAAAAAAAGGCACTGGAAACCCTACGCCAGCCGCTAGAGGACGGCCAAATTACCATATCACGCACGGGCGGAACGTCCACATACCCGAGCGTGTTTTTGTTGCTTGCGGCAATGAACCCCTGCCCCTGCGGCTATATGGGAACGCCGCGCTGTACCTGCTCCGAGGCCGAAATTGCTCGCTATTTGGAAAAAATATCGGGACCGCTGCTCGACAGAATAGACATACAGGTCGAGGCAAGCCCAGTAGAATACAAGGAGCTAGAAAACGTAAGCCCCTCCGAAACCTCCGCCGAAATAAAAGCCCGCGTAGAAAACGCGCGCCAACGCCAGCAGCACCGTTTCGCAAACGAGCAAGCCGCGATTTACTTCAACGCAAAAATGAACACACAGCTAATAAAAAAGCATTGCAAGCTATGCGGCGAAGCGCAAGCCCTTATGCGTAGCGTGTACGACACAATGGCGTTGAGCGCGAGAGCGTATCACAAGGTGTTAAAAATAGCGCGTACGATTGCGGATTTAGCGGATTGTGCGGATATTTCGATAGAGCATATCGCGGAAGCTGTTTCTTATCGGGGGTTGGATAGGAAGTATTGGTAGGCGAAAAACCAAATGGAACGCGGATTTTCGCGGATTTAACGGATTTTCGCGGATTTTTTCGGACGTTAATTAAAAATCAACGTCCGTCCGTATTTCTGCTGTGCCTCTCGCCCTCTGTGCCTCTGTGCCTCTGTGTGAAAAATTCTTTTAAACTAAAGAACGAGGCTTTACGCTTTACCTACGTTCATTATTTATCAAAAAGATTTTTTCACACAGAGGCACAGAGGCACAGAGGGAGCGTGGCACGACAGACGATAAGATGTAGATTTAAGGGATTTAAGGGCTTCACACGGATTCAACGGATTTACGCAGATTTACGCGGATTGGCTCGTGGGAAAATATATCGCCGTTTAGTAGTTTACGCGGACAAAATCCGCAAAATCCGTGTAAATCCGTCAAATCCGTGTTCCGCTACCTTTAATGTACATGGATAAAATCTTCATTCCATTGTCGTTAATTTACACGGAAAAAATCCGCGCAAATCCGCCAAATCCGTGCAAATCCGCGTTCCATGCCTTTAAAATCCCCCAAATCCGCATTTCATTTCATTCCCACTTGTCCCATTCCTTGACATACTCCCCACCTATGCTATACTTGCCTTTAGGCGATACTCAAATTGCCAACCCATGCTCCGCAATAGGAAGCTCCAACCCTTGCGTGGCATGAGGAAATTATTACTGTCTAGTGCAGTAACAAAAAACCATAGGAGGCTTTAAAATGATTAACAAAAAGGAAATTATCGCGAAGCACGCGAGGGGAGCCGCGGACACAGGCTCGCCAGAGGTACAGGTTGCGCTGCTTACAGCGCGAATCAACCATTTGACAGAGCATTTGCGTACACATGCCAAGGATTTCCATTCACGCAGAGGGCTGTTGAAGCTAGTCGGTCAAAGGCGCGGACTTTTGGACTATATCCGCAAGCAAGACATCGTTAAATATCGCGCGCTCATAGGCGAACTCGGGCTAAGAAAGTAGGCATTGTATGCAGAGGATTTATAAAACAGAACTGGCTGGGCGAGAGCTTTCCTGCGAATTAAACCGCGTTGCGGAGCTTGCGGGCGGCTCGGCTCTCATAAAGTACGGAGAAACGGTGGTTCTAGTAACCGCCACAACTAGCGAAAAGCCGCGCGCAGGCATAGACTGGTTTCCGCTGAGTGTAGATTACGAGGAAAGATTTTACGCTGTAGGAAAAATCCCAGGCTCGTGGTTTAGGCGCGAGGGTCGCCCCACAGAACACGCGATTTTAGCGTCACGCCTAATTGACCGCCCCATTCGTCCGCTATTCCCAGACGATTATCGCAATGACGTGGCGGTGGTCGCTACGGTTCTTTCTATGGACCAGGACGCAAGCCCCGAAATAGCGGCAATGCTCGGCTCGTCGATTGCGCTTTGTATTTCCGACATTCCCTTTAACGGGCCTACGGCGGCGGTAAATATCGGTCTTGTGGACGGCGAGCTGGTCGTAAACCCCGATGCCGCACAGCGCGAGGTAAGCAAGCTGTCGCTTACTGTCAGCTCCACGCGAAACAAGGTAATGATGATAGAAGCAGGCGCGGACGAGGTTTCCAACGAAATCATGTTCGATGCCATAATGCTTGCACACGAGGAAAACAAAAAAATTATCAAATTTATAGACACAATCATTGCGGAAAACGCCAAGCCCAAGCGCGAATATGAGCAGCACAGTATTCCAACGGAGCTATACGAAAAAATCACCGCGTTTATTACCGATACGCGCATGGAAAACGCCGTTTTCACCGACCTAAAGCAAGACCGCGATGCGAATATGGCACAAATCCGAGATGATGTTGATGCGCAAATAGTATCGGCTTTCTCCGAGGAAGAAGCTGAGAGCTGGACACCTCATGTGGGTGCGGCTATTTACAAATTTGAAAAAGAAACCGTACGCCGAATGATTTTGAAGCAAAAAAAACGCCCCGATGGCCGTACCCCCGATGCAATCAGAAATTTGTTTGCAGAAGTGGATATTTTGCCGCGTACGCACGGCTCGGCTATATTTAGGCGCGGGCAAACGCAGGTGCTTACGGTTACTACCCTTGGCTCTAGCGGCGATACCCAAAGGCTTGACGGCTTAGACGAAGCAGAGGAAAACAAACGCTACATGCACCATTACAACTTCCCGAGCTATTCCGTGGGCGAAACACGCCCGTCACGCGGCCCTGGCAGGCGCGAAATAGGGCATGGCGCGCTTGCGGAACGTGCATTGCTTCCAGTTATTCCCAGCGAGGACGATTTCCCATATGTAATTCGCCTTGTTAGCGAAATTTTAAGCTCCAACGGCTCGACCTCTCAGGCAGCTATATGCGGCTCTACGCTTAGCCTTATGGCGGCTGGTGTGCCAATCAAACGCCCTGTGGCAGGCATTTCTGTGGGCATGGTAACAGGCGACACAGAGGACGATTTTATTCTGCTTACCGACATACAAGGGCTAGAGGACTTTTTCGGCGACATGGACTTTAAGGTGGCGGGAACAAAAGAGGGCATTACCGCCATTCAAATGGACATCAAAATTGACGGCCTTACCCCCGACATCATTAAAAAATCGCTGGAACAAACAGGCATAGCGCGGAATATTATCCTTGACGATGTAATGATTCCTGCGATTCCCGAGCCGCGCGAGGAAATATCGTCGCACGCGCCGAAAATCTGCATTATCCGTATCAATCCCGAGCAAATCGCCGAGGTTATCGGAGCGCGCGGAAAGGTCATTAAGCGCATAATAGAAGAATCTGGCGTAGAAAAAATCGATACAGAGGACGATGGACGTATTTTTGTGGCGGATAAGGATATTACTAAGGTAAACCGCGCTATTGAATTTATTAAGGCAATCGTCAATCCGCCCGAAATCGGCGCGATTTACACAGGCAAGGTTACTCGCCTAATGTCCTTCGGCGCGTTTGTGGAAATTGCTCCCGAAAAAGAGGGGCTTGTGCATATCTCTCAATGGGACGTGACCCGCGTAGAAACCATGGAATCCGTCACAAAAGAGGGCGACATAGTACAAGTAAAGGTAGTAGAAATAGACGACCAGGGGCGTGTAAATCTTTCACGCAAGGCGGTAATCGACCCGACTGCGGACACTACCGTACGCCGTCCGCCTCCAAGAAGCGGCGGCGGAGATAGAAACCGCGGCGGCGGCGGCAGACCGTTTGGCGACAGACGACCACCTAGAGAGTAGTGAAAACTTGATAGAAGTATTTAACCTACCAAACGGATTGCGAGTAGTGACCGAGCCTATACCCTTTGTGCGTTCTGTTAGCTTTGGGGTATGGGTGCGTAACGGCTCGCGTAACGAAAATTTGGACAATAATGGCATTTCCCACTTCATAGAACACATGCTTTTTAAAGGCACGCAAAAACGGACTGCCATGGAAATTGCCGACACAATGGACGCTGTGGGCGGTCAGTTAAACGCGTTTACGTCCAAGGAATATACCTGCTATTTCACCAGAACGCTGGACACGCATTTTGATATTGCGTTAGACGTTTTGGGCGACATGTTTTTTAATTCCAAATTTGACCAAGCGGAAATCGACAAGGAACGCGGCGTTATATTGGAAGAAATTAGCATGTACGAGGACACGCCCGAGGACTTGGCCGTTGACCTTTTGCAGTACAAGACCTTTCCGCAAAATCCGTTGGGAATGAGCATACTCGGCACACAGGAGTCTATAGGCAGCTTTACCAGCGACGATTTCCGTAGGTTTGTGGCTTCGCGGTATTCGCCTAAAAATGTAGTAATCGCAATTGCAGGAAACATCAACGTCAAAGAGGCTTTGGAAAAAATAACCGCTTGCTTTGGGCAATACCAAGGCGCGCAGGACAGCTTTAAGGAGGCTCAGGCGAGCTATTCGCCTGGGTTTTCCCTGCGTGAAAAGGACATTGAGCAGGTACACCTATGTGTCGGCTTCCCAGGAATAAAAACAGGCATAGACGAATCGTACGCGCTCGCTGCCGTAAATACAATTCTCGGCGGCGGCATGAGCTCGCGCCTTTTCCAAAAAATACGCGAGGAGCGCGGCTTAGTTTATTCGCTGTATTCGTACAATGTAAGCTACTACGACACAGGCGTTTTTCTCGTATACGCAGGGCTTAACCCCGATAATGTATATGAGGTCTTGGGGCTAATCGCCAAGGAAGTACGCGGTATGCTAACCGACAGAATAACCAACGAACAGCTCGCAAAGGCAAAGGAACAGCTAAAAAGCAACTTCCTGCTAAGCCTAGAAAACGCCGCAAGCCGCATGAACAGTATCGGGCGTACGCTACTCATGCTAGACAAGGTAATCACGCCCGATGAGCTAGTGGAAAAAATTGATGCGGTTGATTTAAACGCGTTTTTTGGCGTATGCGAGGCTCTTTTTGACCTAGAACAAATTAGTCTTTCACTGGTAGGGAAGAAAGTCGATAGTTTCAATTTTGAAAAATGTAAAAGCTCGCTGTAATTAGTTTTAACTTTGAAAAGTGTAAAAGCTCGCTGTAACTAGTCGGGGGGTATTATGTTCTTTCTCGAACGTACTTGTGATGCGAAGGATTTACTCGTTCCTGCACGCCAGTCGCTAGAAGCGGCGGGCTTTGATTTGTACGCAAATGTAAAAGCTATTACCATAAAAAGGGGAGAGCGTGTTTTAGTTCCTACGGGAATTAAAATCGCTCTCCCTTTTGGCTACGAAGCGCAAATTCGCTCACGCAGCGGGCTTGCGTATAAGCATGGCGTGGCTGTGCTAAATTCGCCTGGCACAGTTGATTCGGACTACCGCGGCGAAATTAAAGTAATACTAATAAACCACGGCGAGCAGGATTTTACGATAAACCGCGGCGACAGAATTGCACAAATGATTATTGCTAGGGTGGAAATGGTGGAATTTGTAGAGGCGGACAAGCTGCCAGGTACGGAGCGTGCTGATGGTGGCTTTGGAAGTACGGGGGCATAGCCCCTTTTCTACGGTGGAGTGTGTTCGGCGTGGCGTTTTGCCATTCGTGTGTTTGGCGTGACGGCTACTGTAGGGGGCGGACTTGTCCGCCCCGAGGTAGGCACGTTCGTCAATTCACGGACGGATAACGTCCATTAACGCAGAACGAGGCAACCTCGGGACGGATAAATCCGTCCCCTACGAAACCGTGCAGATTTTGCCGTTTGCGTGTTTGACGTGGCATTTTGCCGTTCGTGCGTTTGGCGTGGCGTTTTGCCGTTCGTGCGTTTGGCGTGGTATTTTGCCGTTTGCGTGTTCGGCGTGGCGTTTTGCCGTTCGTGTGTTTGGTATGACGGTTACTGTAGGGGGCGGACTTGTCCGCCCCGAGGTAGGCACGCTCGTCAATTCACGGACGGATAACGTCCATTAACGCAGAGCGAGGCAACCTCGGGACGGATAAATCCGTCCCCTACGAAACCGTGCAGATTTTGCCGTTCGTGCGTTTGAAATGGTGTTTTGCCATTCGTGTGTTCGGTGTGACGTTTTGCCATTCGTACGTTTGGCGTGGTGTTTTGCCGTTCGTGCGTTTGGCGTGGTGTTTTGCCATTCGTGTGTTTGGCGTGGTGTTTTGCCGTTTGCGTGTTTGGCGTGGCGTTTTGCCGTTCGTGCGTTCGGCGTGACGTTTTGCCATTCGTGCGTTTGGCGTGGCGGTTACTGTAGGGGCATTACATGGGGAAATCGCCGATGGCGAGAGAGAGCGAAAGGAGCAAAAAATGTCTAATAAAACAGGCATAGAGAGCGAATATGAAAGCGACTATAAAAACGATTTTATTTCCAGCTCAATAACTCACGAATGTGGCTTGTTTGGCATTTGGGGGCATAACGAAGCGGCGCGGCTTGTATATTATGGCTTGCACGCCCTCCAGCACAGGGGGCAAGATGCTGCGGGAATAGTGGTAAAAAACAATACCGATTTTTCGCGTTATAAGGGAAACGGCTTACTTACTGATGTTTTTTCTAACGAAACACTTTCGCGCTTGAAAGGCTCGGCGGCGATTGGGCATGTTCTTTATGCTACTGACGACAAGGAAAATACTACCATTCAACCATTGCTTTTTAAATTTAGCAAGAGCAATTTAGCCGTTTGTCAAAACGGCTCGTATGTAAACGCCCAAAGCCTACGCTCCAAGCTAGAGGAATATGGAAGCATATTCCAAAGCACCTGCAATTCCGAAATTTTGGCGCATATTATTCGCAGGACACCGCTTTCTACCTTTGCGGAACGGCTAAAACGCTCGCTTAGTCAGGTGCATGGCGGATTCGCCGTGTTGCTGATGACCGAGGACGGTCTTGTGGCGGCGCGTGATTCGCGTGGAATACGGCCGCTCGTGCTAGGCAAGCTAGGCGATTCCTATGTGGCATGTAGCGAAACCTGCGCCCTAGATGTAATAGGCGCGGAATTTATACGCGATGTCGAGCCTGGCGAAATAGTGATTATAAACGACGACGGCTTGACCTCGGCTTTTTACACAAACGACCGCGAGCTGCGCGTTTGCGGAATGGAATATATTTATATAGCGCGGCCAGACTCGAATATTCAAGCCGTAAACGTACACACCTCACGCAAAAACGCAGGCAGAATTTTGGCGCGCGAGTCGCCGATAGATGCGGATATAATAATCGCCTCGCCAGATACTGGAATTTCTGCCGCTATCGGCTATTCGGAGGTTACTGGCATACCCTACGAGCTAGGCGTAATAAAAAACCGCTACATCGGGCGTACCTTTATCGCGCCGTCGCAGGGCTTACGCGAGCAGGGCGTAAAAATGAAGCTGTCCGCCGTGCGTTCCATAGTGGAGGGCAAATCCGTGGTGCTTATAGACGACTCAATCGTTCGCGGTACGACCATGCGGCACATGACAAAGCTGCTCAAGGACGCAGGCACTCGCGAAATTCACGTAAGAGTAGCCGCGCCCTTGTTCAAGTACCGTTGCTACTACGGCATAGGTCTGCCCACCGAAAGCAAATTTATTTCCCATAAAAAGGACGAGAAAAAAATCGCCGAGCTTATGGGCATGGATTCTCTGCACTGCATAAGCCATGCAGGGCTTGCCGAAGCCATAGGAATTTGTGCGGAGGGGCAATGCCGCGGCTTGTGTCTTGCTTGCTTAAACGGCAATTATCCCACGCATTTGCAGGATTATTCTGGACTACAATAGGGGGCTTTATGTCTGAAAATTACAAAAACGCAGGTGTAGACATTCATGCGGGCTACGAAGCCGTACAGCGTATAAAAAAGCACGTAGAACGCACAAAAATACAAGGCGTGCTTGGCGGACTTGGCGGCTTTGGCGGCTTGTTTGACCTTAGCGGTTACAAATATGACGAGCCTGTCCTCGTAAGCGGAACGGACGGCGTAGGCACAAAGCTAATGCTCGCGTTCGCCATGGACAAGCACGACACAATCGGCATTGATGCGGTGGCAATGTGTGTCAACGACATAATCACCGTAGGCGCAAGGCCGCTATTTTTCCTGGATTATATAGCCTGCGGCAAGGTAAAGCCTGCCGTAATGGAGGCCATAGTAGCAGGAATAAGTGACGGCTGTGTTTTGTCGAGCTGTGCCTTAATCGGCGGAGAAATGGCGGAACACCCCGACATGATGCCCGAAAACGAATACGACATAGCAGGCTTTTGTGTGGGCATAGTCGAAAAAAGGAAAATGCTTACAGGCGAAAGCATTAAGTCGGGCGATACGCTTCTAGGAATTGCCTCGTCGGGCGTACATTCCAACGGCTTTTCGCTTATTCGCAAAATAATAAGGGACAATAAGCTAGACCTACACAAAACATACGAGGGCTTTGACAAAAGGCTAGGAGAAGTCCTGCTTACGCCTACGCGAATTTACACAAAAGCGTTGGAAAAACTGGAAAAATCCAAGGGAATCTCGCATATCACTGGCGGCGGCTTTATCGAAAATATTCCGCGTATTCTGCCGCAAGGGCTTGGCGCGTTAATTCGCGTTAATTCGTGGAATATTCCGCCTATTTTCTCGTTTTTGCAAAAGCATGGGAAAATAGAGCAAGCGGAGATGTTTAATTTGTACAATATGGGCGTGGGAATGGTCGTAGCTGTGGACAAGGACGATGCGGACAGCTCCTTGGAATTACTGCGTTCCTGCGGCGAAAAAGTAGAAATAATCGGCGAGGTAGTCACGGGCGAGGGCGTGAAGTTTATATGAACATAGCGGTTCTTGCTTCTCACGGCGGCTCAAACCTGCAAGCCATCATAGACGGCTGCAAATCGGGCAAAATCGGCGGCCGCGTATGTGTGGTAATAAGCAACAACGGCGGTTCTATGGCTCTAAAACGCGCCGCGAACGAGGGCATACCAGCCTTTCACATAAGCAAAGCCACCGCGCCAGATTTTGAGGAGCTTTTGCTGAAAACCCTGCAAACGCACGGCTCGGACATTGTTTTTCTCGCAGGGTATTTAAAAAAAGTACCCACTAATGTCCTAGAAGCCTACAAGGGCAAAATCTACAATATCCACCCCTCGCTACTGCCAAAATATGGCGGAAAGGGCATGTTCGGCATAAACGTACACGCCGCCGTCCTTGCGGCTGGCGAAACAGAAACAGGCGTAACCATACACCGCGTAACCGCCGAATATGACGAAGGCGATATATTAGCACAAAAAAAGGTGCGTGTTCTTGCAGACGATACGCCCGAGGCATTGGCGGCTAGGGTGCTTGAACAGGAGCATGGTCTTTTGGCGGAGTTTTTGGCGGAATTGTAAAAAGAAATGGAACGCGGATTTTCGCGGATTTAACGGATTTTCGCGGATTCTTTCTTGCGTTCATTAAAAACTAGCGAAGCATGAATTACGCAGCTTGTTAATTATGCGGATTTTAAAAAACACGCCAGATAGAATCCGCGTAAATCCGCCAAATCCGCGAAAATCCGCGTTCCATGCCTTTAAACTACACCCAAGCGAGGACTGGTATAATGGAAAACAATACTAACCTTTTCTCTGGCAAAGCGGAAGCCTACGCCAACGCCCGACCGACCTATCCCGATACGGCGTTGGATTATATCGTCGCGCTGTTTCCCACAAATGCGGTGATTGCCGACATAGGGGCAGGAACAGGCAAGCTCTCCCTGCTTCTCGCACAGCGCGGATATGGCGTGTTTGCGGTAGAGCCAAACAACGACATGCGAGAAATACTTATCCGCACGCTCGCGCCATTCCCAAATGCAAGGGTAATAAGCGGTACGGCGGAAAATACAACGCTGCCAAGCGGTAGCATAGATGTAATCACCTGCGCCCAAGCCCTGCACTGGTTCGCGCCTAACGAATTTAGGGCGGAGTGCCTGCGTATCGGCAAAAACGGCGTTCTTGTGGCGGCGGTGTACAATATCATGCCGAACGGTAGCAGTGTTTCGCACAGCAAGCAGTCTACAGATGTATTTTTCACAAGCCCGACCGTGCAAGCCTTTCCGAACACGCAATTTTACACACGCGAACGCTGGCTCACGTACATGACCTCGCACTCGCGCGACCCATTGCCGTCTGATGAGGGTTATGATTGCCATATAAAGGAAATGGGCGAGGTGTTTGAACAGGAAAGCGTAGACGGTCTGCTTCGCCGTGATGTGGTTACGTACATTTACAGCGAGGTTGTAATTTAGCGGATTAAAAAAAGAAATGGAACGCGGATTTTCGCGGATTACGCGGATTCGTTCGTGCTTCTGCTGTGCCACGCTCCCTCTGTGCCTCTGTGCCTCTGTGTGAAAAAATCTTTTAACTAAAGAATGAGGTTATACGCTTTACCTACGTTCATTATTTGTCAAAACCATTTCACACAGAGGCACAGAGGCACAGAGGGAACGAGGCACAGCAGACGATAGGACACGGATTTTTTAAAGGCATGGAACGCGGATTTAACGAATTTTCGCGGATTCTTTCTTGCGTTCATTAAAAACTAAATAAAAATTACCTAGGAGGAAAACATGAAAAAACGAGCGTTAATAAGTGTTTCAGACAAAACAGGGCTTTTGGAATTTGCCGCGGGCTTAACCGAGCATGGCTACGAAATCGTTTCCACAGGCGGTACTTACGAGCTTCTTAGGCCTTTGGGAGCGTTAAACATTTCCGAGGTCACCGACTTCCCCGAGATTTTGGACGGGCGAGTAAAGACGTTGCACCCAGTAATCCACGGCGGTATTCTTGCCGTCCGCGACAACCCCGAGCATATGCGAACGCTTGCTTGCCACAAAATAAGCACAATAGACATGGTGGTTGTAAATTTGTATCCGTTCAAGGAAACAATCAAAAAGCCCGATGTAACTGAAGCCGAAGCCATAGAAAATATCGACATCGGCGGGCCGTCTATGCTACGCTCCGCGGCTAAAAATCACGCATATATCGCGGTGGTGGTAGACCACGCCGACTACGCCAGCATTTTGGCGGAGCTGGCGGACGGCGAAATCACGCTCGAAACGAAGAAGCTATTGGCGGCAAAGGCGTTTCGACACACCGCCGCATATGACGCGCTTATTGCCGATTATTTGACAAAAGAACCCTATCCCGAAAAGCTCACGCTTACCTACGAAATAAAACAGCCGCTACGCTACGGCGAAAACCCGCACCAAAACGCCGCACTATACGCCGACCCCATAGAAACGCCGTCAATCATAGGCGCGAAACAGCTCCACGGCAAGGAGCTTTCGTACAATAATATTGCGGACGCGGACGTGACCTTGACCATGGTACAGGAGTTTGACTCGCCTGCGGCTGTGGCAGTGAAGCACCAAAACCCATGCGGCGTAGGCATAGGCGGCACGATTACGGAGGCGTATTTACGCGCATACGAAGCCGACCCTGTGTCGATATTTGGCGGAATAATCGCACTTAACCGCGAGGTGGACAAGAGCTGCGCCGAAAAGCTAAATGAAATTTTTGTTGAGCTAATTATCGCACCTGCGTTTTCGCAGGGGGCTTTGGAAATTTTAACCAAGAAGAAAAATTTGCGGCTGTTGCAAATTGACATGAATAAGGCAAGCGCGGCGAAGCAGAGAATTTCCGCGGTAAGCGGCGGCTTGCTGATTCAAGAAAGGGACAACGCCAGCTTTGACACCGCGAGCCTTACCTTTCCCACAGAGCGGAAGCCCACGGAGGCGGAGCTAAAAACGGCGCGGTTCGCGTGGACATGCGTAAAATATGTAAAATCTAACGGCATACTCATTGCCCGCGACGACATGACCGTGGGCATAGGCCCTGGGCAAACAAACCGCGTAGGCGCGGCAAAAATCGCGCTAGGCGATGCAGGCGAACGCGCAAGGGGCGCGGTTCTGGCTTCCGACGCGTTTTTCCCCATGCCCGACACCGTAGAGGAAGCCGCAAAAGCAGGAATAACGGTGATTATTCAGCCTGGGGGAAGCGTAAAGGATAAGGATTCGATTGATGCTTGTAATAAGCATAATATCGCTATGATTTTTACTGGGGTTCGTCATTTTAAACATTAGGGGGCAATTATGAATAAAGTCTTAATAATCGGCGGCGGCGGACGGGAGCACGCCATTGCGTGGAAGCTGTCGCAATCGTGCGCGGTGGAAAAAATCTACGCCGCGCCTGGCAATGCTGGCATGTGCGACGTAGCGGAAGCCGTTGACATAAAAATTTCCGACTTTTCGGGGCTTGCGGCGTTCGCCAAAAATAACGAAATCACGCTAACCATAGTAGGCCCCGAGGCTCCGCTGGTTGACGGCATTGTTGACTATTTTGAACGCGAGCGGCTTACGATTTTCGGACCGCGCGCCAACGCCGCCATTATCGAGGGCAGTAAGTCGTTCGCAAAAGAGCTTATGAAAAAGTACAATATTCCCACGGCGGAATACGAGGTTTTTACAGATTATGCCACTGCCGCGGAATATATAAGCCACCGCCGACCGCCTTTTGTGCTAAAGGCGGACGGCTTGGCGCAGGGCAAGGGCGTGGTGATTGCCGCCGACCATGACGAGGCGTACGCCGCACTGGCAGAAATGCTGCAAAACAAGCGTTTTGGCGCGGCGGGCAGTACCGTTGTAATTGAGGAATTTTTGTCGGGAACGGAATTTTCGTACATGGCGTTTGTGAACGGCACGAGGGTTTACCCCATGGTGATTGCCAAAGACCACAAGCGCGCGTTTGACGGCGACCAAGGCCCGAATACAGGCGGCATGGGCGCGTATTCGCCTGTACCGCAAATAAGTGACGAAATAGTCGAAATGGCGCGCACGGAAATTTTGTTGCCTACTGCGCAAGCAATGGTTGACGAGGGGCGGCCGTTTACGGGCATTTTGTACGCTGGGCTAATCGCCAACAAAAACGGCGCGAGGGTAATCGAATTTAACGCGCGTTTCGGCGACCCCGAAACGGAGGTAATTCTGCCGCGCTTGGAAAGCGACCTTTTCGCCATTTTCATGGACGTGATTGAGGGCAGAGAGCCAGAAATTTCCTGGAGCGATTGCGCCGTTTTGGGCGTAATTTTGGCTTCCAAGGGCTACCCGAACGAGTACGAAACAGGCGCGCCGATTAGCGGCTTGGAAAAACTGGAAAACGAAACCATGCTTTTCCACTGCGGTACGGAAAAAACCGAAGCGGGCTTTGTCACCAAGGGCGGACGGGTTTTGCTCGCCGCTCGCAAGGCGGAAGCCATGAAAACCGCACAAACACAGCTTTACAGCGACATTAAAAAAATCAAATGCACAAATTTATTCTACAGGAAGGACATAGGTGTTTTATGAAGCTAATTTATGAGGGCAAAACAAAAAACGTATACGAAAATACAAATGGTACGCTTACATTGAAACTAAAAGATGATGCGACGGGCAAGGACGGCGTTTTTGACCCAGGCGAGAACACCGTCGGGCTTAGCATATCGGGGCTTGGTCGGGAATCTCTGCGGCTTTCTGTATACTATTTCGAGCTGCTAAAAGAAAAGGGCGTACCCACGCATTATATTTCCAGCGATTTAGAAAAAGCGGAAATGCAAGTAATTCCTGCGGAAATTTTTGGCAAGGGGATGGAGTTTATTTGCCGCCGCAAGGCGGACGGCAGCTTTGTGCGGCGTTATGGAGAATATGTAGAAAAAGGCGCGGACTTGGGCTTTTTGGTCGAGGCGACAATAAAGGACGACGCGCGCCAAGACCCGCCTGTGACAAGGGAAGCCCTAGCCGCACTGAAAATAATGAGCGAGCAGCAGTACGACACCTGCGCCGCGCTCACAAAAAAAATCGCAAAGCTGCTCGCCGACGATTTGTCACAAAAAGGGCTAGAGCTTCACGATTTGAAATTTGAATTTGGAAAAAACAGCAATGGCGAGGTAATGTTGATTGACGAGGTGTCCGCAGGCTGTCTGAGGGTTTATCGAAATGGTGCGGCGGTAGGGCCTATGGAGCTGGGTGGGTACGTTCTGTAGTGCGTTGATTTCTTGGCGTGCTTCATATGGACAGCACCTTTGTGAATAAATTTATGGAACGCGGATTTAACTGATTTTAAAGGCATGGAACGCGGATTTTCACGGATTTAACGGATTTTCGCGGATTTTTTCTCGCTTTCATTCAAAACTAAGGAAACACCCACCGTACTATGCGGACTACACGATTTTAAAAACACGTCCGAAAGAATCCGCGTAAATCCGCCAAATCCGCGAAAATCCGCGTTCCATGCCCTTTAAATCCGCGTTCCATCATTTTTTTATTACATTACGCCCTACTGCTCCATCTGCTTCCCAAGGAAATTTGCGGCATTAAGCGCGAGCTTGCTTTCGACCTCGCCCATTTTCTTGTCGGGCGAGAGCAGGACTACCGCCCCGAGGACATCGCCCTCGGCGATAATCGGCGCGATATACTGGTTGCTGTAGGTGCTTGGGTCGTCCTCGTCCAGTATGGGGACAAATGACGTGTCCGAGCGCGTAGCGCCCACGGCGTTGCGTTGGTTTATGGTGCGTTCTAGCGCGGGTGAAATATTTTTGTCCAAAAATTCCTTTTTCGCGCCGCCCGAAACAGCGATAATCTGGTCTTTGTCAACGATACATGTAATATGTCCCGAGGTTTGTGACAGAGTTTCCGCATATTCCTTGGCAAAATTACCCAGCTCACCGATTGGGGAATATTTCTTTAAAATAATTTCGCCCTCCCTGTCGGTAAAAATCTCCAACGGGTCGCCCTCTCTTATTCTTAGTGTTCTGCGTATTTCCTTTGGAATTACAACCCTTCCGAGGTCGTCGATTCTTCTAACGATTCCTGTCGCTTTCAAATTTATTCCTCCTTGTTCGATTAGATTTCATAAAACAAAATTTCTAACATTTCATATTATTTGTAAAGTCTGCTCTAAATATACAAAAAAGGGAAGGTTATTATTAACCCTCCCCAAGGTGCTGTTAATTCGCTTAATTGCTACACCGCGCGTGCCATTTCTGCTAGCTTCGAGAACGCCACGCTATCATTTACTGCCATTTCTGCCAATATTTTGCGGTTTATGTCCACGCCTGCTTTTTTCAGTCCGCTCATAAATCTGCTGTAGCTAAGACCATGCTCGCGTGCCGCCGCGTTTATGCGTGTAATCCACAAACGGCGGTATTCGCGCTTTGTTTGCTTACGACCTGCAAACGCCGCCGCCATTGCTCTCATTACGGCTTGCTTCGCCGCGCGATATTGCTTGCTTTTTGCTCCAAAATATCCTCTTGCTAGTTTTAATGTTTTCTTATGTCTTTTTCTGGCGTTTACCGCGCCTTTTATTCTAGCCATAGTATTTCAACTCCTTTAATTGTGTGCTTACGCGTAGGGCAACATTGCACGTACTGCCGCTTCGTTTGTTTTGTCTACCATTGCCATTTTTCTAAGCCCCATTTTGCGTTTTGGCGATTTTTTTGTGAGAATGTGGCCCTTGTTGGCTTTCGGGTGCTTAAACTTGCCTGTACCCGTTATCTTAAACCGCTTGGCGGCGGCTTTTTTTGTCTTGATTTTAGGCATCTGCTTTCAACTCCTCTGTTTTTATTTCCGCTTTTTCAGCCTTTTCCTTTTCCTGCTTATCTCTTTCGGCTTGTGTTTTTGGTGCCATAAACATAGCCATAGACCTTGCTTCCATTTTTGGCGGTTTTTCGACATTGCCATACTCAGAGAGCTGTTGTGTTAGGTCATTAAAGATAACGTGTCCCACCTCCGTGCGGCCAAGCTCGCGCCCACGGAAGCGAATGGATATTTTTACCTTATCGCCGCCCTTTAAAAATTCGGCGGCTTTTTTTACCTTTACATTTATGTCGTGGGTGTCAATGTTTGGCGAAAGGCGTATTTCCTTGATGTCGATTGTGCGTTGTTTTTTTCGCGCTTCCTTTTCCTTTTTTGATTGTTCAAAGCGGAAACGGCTATAGTCCATGATTTTGCACACAGGCGGCTTAGCCGTAGGCGAAATTTTTACTAGGTCCAAACGCTTTTCATCTGCAAGTTTTTGCGCATCGCGACCTGGCACAATACCAAGCTGCGCGCCGTCCGTATCAATGAGCCGTACCTCACGGTCCCTGATTTGCTCGTTAATCATTAAGTCGGTGATACTGATTCACTCCTTTTCTGCGAAGGTCTGCTAGGGTCTGCTAAGGCGTATAGATACACACAAAAAAAGCAGACTGCAAAAGCCTGCCAACAAACAAACACCTAACCCATGGCTAGTGCAAAAAAATCCGCTTCGCATATTTTTCACACTTGACTATGAGAGTAGTTTGAATAGGGAGTTGTTAGCCAAGCAAGCTACTAACAGTCCCTAACCCTGTAGCACGCAACACGCGGCACGAGGGTGAGAAGTGGCACTTCTGCTTTCGGTAGATACTTTATCACATGGAATTGCCATTGTCAAATAATTTTCGCGCCATTTATAACAAGCTCGAACTCCGCGCCCAAAAAAGCGGCGGCGCGGCGGCACATTACCATACGAGCGAGAAAAATTTCAAAATAGTCGATAACGGGCGTAAACTCGACATCGAGGTCAAGACATAGTCTTATTATGGGCGATTTGGGGCTTTCGACCACCATAATTTCCGAGCGTGTGACCGCGTAATTTACCCTATCGTGAATATCCGCGGCGATTTTTTCCATGCAGGTTTCTTGTACGCGGTCGCGCCTTACGTCCGACTTGTCGGCAATAATTATGGCGGCGGACGGGATATTTACTGGCTTGCCTGTTTTTTCGTCATGGTTGCCAATCGCGCTACAAATTACGCCTATGCTCCTGTAGTCCATGCCGTAGCGTTCCAGAATGGTTCGGGCTATTTCCGCGCCGCTTGCAGGGTGAAAGGTGCGGTTTACCATGTTTCCTATGTCGTGCAAAAGCCCTGCGATTTTTGCCTGCTCGATTACTTCCTGTGAATGTCCAAGCTCACGCAAAATCTCCGCGGCAGTTTCCGCAGTAAGGCACAAATGCGGAAAGCAATGCTCCGTATAGCCCAACGCTTTCATAGCGTCGTTTCCAGCCTCGATATATGCGCGCACCTGGGGGTCGTTTTTTAATACTTCGTACGTCATAAAACCTCTCCTACGTCAACAACATTCTATCCGACAGCATTTCCTCGCCGCTCGCCGTTTCAAACATTTTCATCAAGTCGGCTACGGTCAAGTTTGCCTTTTCCTCGCCTTTTACGTCAAGAATTATTCTGCCCTTGTGCATCATCATTATGCGGTTGCCGTGCGTAAGTGCGTCGCGCATGTTGTGCGTTACCATTAGCGTGGTGAGGTTGTGTTCCTGCACTAGCTTGTTGGTTAGCTCTAGCACGATTATGGCAGTTTTTGGGTCGAGCGCGGCGGTATGCTCGTCTAACAGCAAGACCCTTGGCTCAATCAGTGTCGCCATCAACAGCGACAACGCCTGCCGTTGACCGCCCGAAAGCAAGCCAACCTTGTCCGTCAGCCTATTCTCTAGCCCAAGCCCGAGCGTGGCAAGGCGTTCTCTGAAAAAGCTACGCTCCTTACTGGAAATATGCCAGCGGAACATGCTCCGCCGCTTGCCGCGGCGGTACGCAAGCGCGAGATTTTCTTCGATAAACATATCTGTGGCCGTACCTGCGCGCGGATTTTGGAACACGCGCCCAAAGTACCTTGCGCGTTTATATTCGGGCATATAAGTAACGTCCACGCCGTCTACGGTAATTTTTCCCATAGTGGGAAACAATGTCCCTGCCGTGGTATTCAAAAATGTGCTTTTCCCTGCGCCATTGCCGCCAATAATGGTGACATAGTCGCCCTGCTCCAAGCTAAGCGAAACGCCTTGCAAGGCGTGCTTTTCAATGGGCGTACCCGCTTCAAAGGTAATATGGACATCTTCTACTTTTAACATCAAGCCGCCCCCCTCTTGTATAGCTTTTTAAACATTTTCACAATTTTCTCACGAATAAGCGGCAAAACAAGCGCGAACGCCACAAGTGTGGCAGTAACCAGTCTAAGGTCGGTGGACGGCATAAAGTCTACGCTAAGCGCGTAAGCAATCACTAGCCGATAAATAATCGAGCCGATAACAATAGAAATAAGCCGCGTCCAAAACCTGCGTACAGGGAAAAGAACCTCGGCGATAATCAACGCCGCCAAGCCGTATACAATTGTTCCTGCGCCCATATCTACGGAAGCGAAGCCTTGATACTGTGCCAAAATCGAACCCGCAAGCCCTACAAGCCCGTTGGAAAGCATAAGGCAGGCGATAATCATAATATTGGTATTTATGCCCTGCGCCCTTACCATTTGCTGGTTATTTCCAGTGGCGCGTAACGCCGAGCCAAACTCCGTACCCATAAAGCAGTAGACCAAGCAGCACACGATTAGTACCACCGCGAAGCTAACAATTAGCACCGCATAAGCCCTTTCCATGCCCTCCAGCTCCTGCAAAAAGGTAAAAATGGAAACAACCCTACGCGGAAGCAAGGGGATATTTGACGTTCCCATAATTCTTATGGCTATGGAATACGAGGAAACCATAGTCAAAATCCCCGCGAGTATCGAGGGGATTTTGAACATGGTATGCAGAAACCCAGAGGCAAACCCTGCGGCACAGCCAACAAGGATTGCCGCTAGGGTAGCCGCAAAGGGGTTGACATCTTGGGAAATAAGCCGCGCAGTCATAGCCGCACCTAAGAGAAGCGAGCCTTCTACGGTTAAATCGGGCATTTGCAACACGCGGAACGTAATAAAAACGCCGATTGACATAATAGAGAAGATTAAGCCGAGAGATACCGCTCCTTGAATAATCGCGGAATTAGAGCTTATAAACTGCAAGACAGCCATTGTTGACCTCCGAATTATTCCTCAGGATTCCAGACATATTCTACCAAACGCTCGGGAACGGTAAGCCCTAATTGGTCTGCCATATAGCCGTTGATAAAGTACGTAAGTCCTACGTCCATACCAAAGCGAATAGGCATTTCTGCGGGGTCCTTGCCCTCCGCTAGAATTTCATACGCCATTCTTCCTGCTTCGTAGCCAAGCTGTGTATAGTCAATGCCAAGCGTAGCTATTCCGCCGCCGCGAACCATAGATTCCTCCGCTGGGAAAACTGGCACGCCGGTGTCAATAGAAACCTCGCCGACTATAGGCATAGCGTTGGCGTGGGTATTGTCGGTAGGAAGCCATATTGCATCTACGCCGCTTGCAAGCGAAAGCATGTTCTGCTGTACGTCCGCTACTGCCACAACACTGCTTGTCACTACGGTAAGCCCGATAGACTCGGCGTATGCCTTAGCGTCCTCCATTTGGAAAACGGAGTTGTCCTCAGACGAGTTGTACGCAATACCGAGTGTCGCTAGGTGCGGCACAAATTCTTTTATTATATCAATTTGGCGTGGTATCGGGTTTAGGTCTGACGAGCCTGTTACGTTCGTGCCTGGCGCTTCGTTGCTGTCAATAACGCCTGCTACCTCGTATGAGGTAATCGCCGTACCCACGATGGGTATCGTAGTCGTTGCGCCTGCCATGGTTTGCACGCTTGGCGTAGCGATTGCCAGTACAAGGTCAACGCTATTGTTGACAAATCTTTCTGCCGCCGTCATCAAGATAGAGCCGTCGCCTGCCGCGTTTTGGTAGTCGTAGCTAGCGGTTATGCCATGGTCGCTAAGTGCTTCCATAAAGCCCTCACGCGCCGCGTCAAGGGCAGGGTGGTCGATAATTTGCAGTATGCCTATGTTAAAGGTCTGTGACGTGGGTACAATTGCTGATGGTGATGTTGCTGTAACTGCTGGCGTGTCGATAGCTACGGTGTCAACTGGTGTTTCGGGCGTTTCGGGTGTTGCTGGTGTTTGTTGTGTTCCGTTGGCTGTGTCGGGGGTGTTTATGTCGGAGATGTCGGTGCTAGTGTCGCGGCAGCCTGCAAAAAGCGCGACTGCTAGGAGCGTTAAAACTACTAAAATTCTTTTCATTTCTAATCTTTCCTTTCTGGGATTATACCTGTGCGGTATATTTACGTTATTGTGAAGCATACCGAGCATTATATGGAAGTTGTCAAATATCGTCAATGATTTTTTGAAAGTATTTTGATAAACAGCTATATTGTTACCCCACCAACGGCTTCAAAAACTCCAAACAGCGGCTTTCCACAAAGGAAACCGTATTTTGCGTTACGCCCTTATCTGGGTAATATTCCTTTACTGAATCACATATCGAATTAAACAGCTCCCCCGATTTTATGGAAACAAGCAGCTTGTTTGTTTTGGCTTGAAGCTCGTGGGTATAGTCGCAGTCCTTTACAAAGTCATATCTTATGCCAAAGCTCGCAAAATCGAATTTTTCACGCATATCGCTTGGCTTGTCATATTCCAACGACA
>Ga0099364_10001752_pt1 | contig 35331 bp, 20 predicted proteins | sample TergutTh196P3_FD_73070 | JGI IMG/M metagenome (GOLD analysis project Ga0099364, IMG submission 73070) | Microcerotermes parvus P3 segment gut microbial communities from Pointe-Noire, Republic of the Congo - Th196 P3 | ecosystem: Host-associated > Arthropoda: Insects > Digestive system > Gut ... | reverse complement strand
TTACTATATTCCGGATGGTATGTGATATTATCGTTATGATATAATTTCACTATTTCTTTTTGCTTTTCTTCTGAGAAATTTGGGAATGGTATTTGTAAAAAATGCCCCATTTTTAACTCTTTCATTTTTGAACCTAGTGAAAGTTTTGAACAATACTCTCTAATAAGTTGCGTATTTAAAAAACATGAAATGAAAATAAGTTTTTCTTTTTCATAATTAAATACTTTATACATGCCCTGATTATGATGCCCTTTTCCATAATCATTAAAATTGTAAAATATAGACTTCCCACAATCTATCCCTTGTCCTCTATTAACTAATAGCAGACAATTTTCATTAATGTTATTATTTCCTTTCAAATTTATGCCTTCATCTATAAGTATTAATCCGTTGTCAGAGCAATGTGTGGGTGTTATCCATCTATATTTCAAATTATCAATGTCTCCAATGAATCTTGTGTTAGGTGTGTTTCCGCTTTTCAAATGATTTTTATCTAAAAAGAAACAGCCACCCCTATAATTTTTAATCAAAAAATCTATTTCCTTAAATTGCTCAGCGTAAGTCCCCGTGTCTAAACGAGATGAATTTTCTATTTCATTTATTGTAGGAAAGTCAAATTTGAAATTTATTGCTTTTTGGTTTTGTCGTAATTCATTATCGATAGCATTAAGGATATTTTTATGTCTGAACTTAATAATCTTTTCTTTGTTTACTATCGCTTGCGTAAGCATTTCAACATATTTTATTGTTTCCGTTGTATTTTTATTAGGAATTGGGATTTTACAATCCAAAAACATTGTTTTTGCGTGTCTGATTGTTGCACCTTTAGGAACCATAAAATCTAATTGTTCTCTAAATAATCGATGTTTTATGAAAGCAAGTAAGTAATATCTATGTTTATTTACAGGTAATTTGTAAATTGCACCTGATGTCATAAAGTTGGGATAATCTTTTTCTAAAATGACAATTTCTCCAATGTTGCTATCTTTCGAAATCAGCAAATCACCCTCTTGTAAATTCTGTTTTACAAACACATTCGGCATTATAGGCAATGCTGATTCGGGCGTAATCTCTGGCAAAAAAGAATATGATTGAAATGCCTTGGTTCTTAAAAAATAAAACGGTGATTTACTGATATAATTAAGACTGCCAACCTCCACGCCCAGATCACTTCTTTTTAATGGAAGAGACAAGAAATCACCAACAAGCTTATAGTTTTTGTTAGGCATAATCAAGTCCACATATTGTGAGGCGGACAATGTGTATCCATTTTCCTCAATACTATCTATTGAGATTGATTCAGGGATTCGTATATAACATCTTTTCATTGTTATTTCTTTTTTATGAATAAATCTTGAAGTGTGTTTTCTTGCCCTTTACACCAGTTTTTGAAGTTTTGTATTGTACTTGTAAAATCTTCGTCTATGGCAACACATCCTTCTTCGTCTATGACAGCTTCAAAATTTTCATAATTATTTTTGTAAATAGGAGAGAAGAATTTTACACGCTTATTTGTTTTTACTTCGTAGCCAATTTTGTCAATAGCTTTGAAAAATACCTGATAATTTTGTTCTTTAAGTTTAAGCAATTCTTTTTCACTTGGTTTGTATGCAACAATAATCGAAGTATTTACCCCAGTTTCCCCAAAAACATTTGCTGGCAGGTCAAAAATAGCAACAATCCGCATCTTTTCTATGAGCCATTTTCTTGCTTGTTTATGAGTGTCTATAGAAGCAATTGAATTTGATAACACAATTCCCATTCTTCCATTTTCTTTCAAAATCCTGTATGCATTTTCTAGAAAAACCACACCTAAATCTATTTTGTTTCTTCTGTACAAATCCCACAATTCGTAACATTCAATCAATTCTTTTGCTTTAGAATCTTTCGGCTCAAAAGCTCTGTCCTCTCCAAATGGGGGATTTGTTAATACAACATCAAATTTTTTTAGTTTGGTTTGAGTTTTCCAATTATCCCAATTCCCACTTTTATGTAGTTTTGAATTTAATTCTACCAAACCATCTCTATCGTCAAATTTCCAAATTATGGACCCCAAATCTGGTTTGTATTGTAGTTTTGCGTTTCCGTCCCCATTCAAAAGCATATTAAGTTGGGCTAGCATAACCATTTGTTCATCGTTGTCTAACCCATATATATTACCGTCATCTAATTTAGAGTCTGAATTAACATAAGAAACTGATAGAAAATCGGCGATGCCTGATGTAGGGTCAATTATTTTTTCAGAGCTTCTCGGATTAACAATTTGCACTAAAAAATCAATAATTGGAATTGGAGTTAGAAACTGTCCTTTTTCTGCTTTTGAAAATTCGCTTGCAAATCTGTGAAACACAATTTGGTATAAATCTGTTTTGTGTGATTTTACAAAACTATAATCTTGAAACTGTTCAACAACTTCTGCAATTATTTTTATATGTTCTTCTTTTTCCCAAACAATAGTCTCTCTGTCATCTCGTTTAATATAAACTGATAAACTTGAGATGCTTCATTGTAAAGAGTTTTAATCCTTTCAATAAACGTTTGTATTGTTTCATCTGATAAATCTGTATAGTCTCTTTCTTTAGCTGTAACAAAAAATAATAAATCGAGTTTTTCTTTTTCTTCATAAGATTTATAGAAATCCAAATAGTTTTTCATCTTCTTGGCACTTCGTTTTTCGTCGAAGATTTTTAATGCTATAATCTGAATCAGTATTTCGTAACCACGTTGGTTTTTTAAGCTCACTTTATCCATTGTGCGTAAAATAGCAGAAATGCCGTCAGTGAGCTGTGTACTATACACACCGCTGATTATCTCCAAATCATCAATAGTCCTTTTACTTCGGTCTATTTTTGGGTGATAAATCTTTTTACATAATTGGTCATAAGTTGGTAATGTGCTGTAAGAATCTGTTAAATGGAGCTGTAAATCCTTGGTTTGGCTTTCTTCTCTTTTAGTGTTATATCCTTCATTTAATCGCAAAAACTTTCCTTCTTGCTTTTTAAAAAGGTATAATCTTTCTGTGTCATATAAAATGGCAAGGCAAAAATCATTTTCGGATTCTTTTAGAGCAGGCTTTAATTGCTGATTCCAGACAATTTCGATGTCTTTGCTGTTTTCTTTTTTTATTTCTATTACTGCAATGATATGCTTTCTAAGCCAATCAAGAGCTTTTTGACTTTTGTTTATATGGAATTCTTTGTAATACTCAAACCATTCTATATCGTCAAAAATAGCTCCGTCAAATTTTATTGGCGCAGAACTTTTATTCCCTTTTGGGAAATATATCTCTGTGCCGATATAATCTTTTGAATACATGCCCGAAAAAACTAGTGCATAAAAAAACTGCCATTTATAATATTGTTCATTTTTCTTCCCATTATCTTTTCGAATAACACTTTGTTTGTTATATACTAGGTGCTCTGGTAAAAAGTTAAGAAACTCTGATACCGTGTTGTATTTAGTATCGAACTCAAGCTTGGTTTGTGTAAAAGACTTATTCATTTTTATATCCCTTATCCATCAACTTAAGCCTTGCTTTACCTCAAATGATACATCAGTCAAAACTTGTTTTTTCCCATAACCCGTAGTAATATGTTCCGCTTTTAGCATACAAGTCCTTGTTCCATTTGTAAGATATAGTCACTCGTTTCTTTAATATAATTAGGGTTATGTTCTATCTGTAAAATAGTCTTCCCTTCTTGTTTCAGTTGTTTGATAAGTTGAATAATCTTAATCTGATTATCTTTGTCAATTCCAGCAACTGGCTCATCGATCAGAAACAGTTTGGCATTGTTGGCTATACAGCAACCTATAGTCAGCAGTTTTTGTTGTCCATAAGATATTTCCCCTGCCAATTCGTTCCGTTTTTCTGCTAAGGACACAATTTCTAAAATCTCATCCACTCTTTTTGTTTGTTCCTTATTAGTATAGGAAAACCATTTTTTCTCCAAAGCTAACAAAATATTTTCATAAACTGTCATTTGGGTAGCGAGCCGTAAATCTTGAAATGTTCTACCAATACCCATTTTATTTACACGAAAAGGCAAGAAGCTATTTATCTTGTTTTCTTTGAATTTTACATTTCCTTCGTCAGGTTTTAAAAAACCTGAAATTATATTGATGAGAGTTGTTTTACCTGAACCATTACCTCCTTTAAGCGTATAGACGCACCCCTTCTGTAAACGAAGATTCACTCCGTTCAGAACTCTAACATCCCCAAAGGACTTATGCACGTTCATCAATTCCAGCATCAACAGCCTCCAATCAATCTAAATATAATAAACTTGACTCTGTAGTTTTTATTTCATAAAATTTTCAAATATCAATCATTTTCAACAAATCACAATACAAGTCATTAGGTTAAAACCTATCAATTGAACAAGAATATAAATTAAAGGATTTTTGTCAAGTAGTTTTTTGTTTTCCACAAAAAAAAATATCAGAAAAAATCTCAAACTTTTATTCGTATTTTCTCAAACTACTTAGCATTCTTTAGTAATAAATCTAAATTTATTTTTTATATCGGTAAAAACTCATTTTTTCCTAATTTCCAATTCCAGCGGTTACATTTTTGTCATACCGAACGAAAACATTGTCATTCTGAATGAAATGAAGAATCTAAAAAGACCTTTCACTTCGTTCAAGGTGACAGGGGGAGGGTTCAAGGTGACAGAGGGAGGATTCAGGGTGACAGGAGGGAGATAAATTATAAATTATAAATGTTTTACGAACACAGATTAAGTAGATTTTCACTAGTATATTGGAAATTATTGACGAACCTCCGCTACCTGAGGGGCGAATCATCCAACGGTAACTTCAAAAAACTAAATCTATTTCAACAAAAGCATTCTTCTAGTCTGTGTGAAATCATTTGTGTTCATCCTATAAAAATAAACTCCGCTACCTAACTCACGACCTGTTTCATCGAGTCCGTTCCAAACTACATTATGTTCACCTCTATCCTTATATTCATCCAGAAGTCTTCGCACTCTTTGCCCTCGAATATTATATACATCGATGACTACTTCTCCTGCTTCTAATAAACTAAATCTGATGTTTGTTTCAGGATTAAATGGATTGGGATAGTTTCCAAGCAATTCAGAACGAGTTATCGTTATATCTGTAGGGTCATACTCAGATACAGTATAGTCTATGTCATACACATAAACACCTGACCATTTTCGGATGATCAGTATATTCTTTTCTGGAAAAACAAACATACCTGTAACTACTGCATGTTCATCAAACTCCCAAATCTGTCTTGGGAATCCTTCGTCTATTTGATAAAGCCTTGATAATGATCGATATAAACCATTTTCTCCCATAAAGCCATTATGAAAAACAATCGCTGAAATGTCAGAATCATTGTTTTTATAATATGTATTATCAAAATTATAAAATTCATCATCATGGCGAAAAAAACTTATTTGGATGCCATTTGTACCATGGAAAACACCAAGTGTATTATCTGCAATAATATACAACTCTCCAATGTTGCTTTGTAAAATAGGTCTGGTATATAAAACATTTAGAGGACTTCTCTTATCGCGAATCTCGGTATTATTCATTGTAGATACTACAAAATAATCATCAGGTTCATATTTAGTAATACTACTGATAACACCGTTAATTACACCAATGAAACTTAGGTCATTGTCAAAATATTGATATATATGATGTCTATGATAATTTGATTCTTGAAAATAGATAAAATCGCTGATGATCTTCATATAGGCACTACTGAAAGGTAGCTGCATCCTAAATACTCTCTCGAATATATCTAAATCGTAGACATCAAAATATGTTTGTGATTGATTCAGTCCTGATAATACAAATATTTGATTATCCACTATTTCAAAATCATTGACAGTATATTCTCCGGGTTTAAAGCCATGATTCATGACTATTTGACCATTGTTCTCATCTAACACTGAAAATATAACCAGTTCACTAGAAAATCTAGAGTTTTCTATACCTATAGTATAGTCCTTGTTATATACCCAATCATGAGAAAAAGTCCCATATCGATATATTCGTTGAAAATTGTTTTTCAAGTCATAAACACCGAGATTGGCTCCCTCATTGACATACAATAAATCATTTTGAATATACATTGAACCAAATTGTATAAAATTTATGGGAAAAGACTTTTCGAAAACTAATAAAGGGCTTTCAGAATCTGATATGTCAAATATTTGCATTCCTATACTATGATTTGCTATTAAATATTGATCATAGTATAACGAATAACTATATTGTGGTTCTGAAGTATAAGGATCAGTATGATCATAAGATAACAATGTTGAGATATTATCTATATCACTGATATCCAAAATGCTCATAAATCCATTACCCATGATATACAAAATATCATCTATCATATACATATCGTTTACCATTTTTAGATTATATATTCCTAAAAAATAATCAATGACAAATATACCAAAAGGATTTTGTGAGTCTGCAAGCGAATAGTCATAAAATCTGATATAAATATCCGGTCTGCCTTCATGATTAGGTCCAAAGTATGGGATCATAAACATTGATTTATGGATGAAAAAGGAATAAAATCCTACCCATGGAGACTCAAATTGGATGGTTCGCTTATTGAATCTCAGTGTCCTTGATCGCATGTCAGAGAAATAAATAATATCTCCCATAATCTGTGGTGACAATAAGTACGATGAGGGGACTGGTATTTCGATGGTATGTAGATGATTCATTGGTGAGGCAGTTATATCAAAAATCAACATATAGTTGCTTTGATTTATATAGTAAAATGTATATAGTCTGTCTTCATCTATGAAAGAACGAGACATATTCCGACCTGTCTTGAAATCATAAATATATTCTAAACTGCCATCTTCCAATATAAGATATTCGACGATTTTACTCAAAGAGCCTGCAAATAATCTATTTTCATAGCGAATTATACTTCCAAAATAATTATCGGTTTCTATCATTTTGCTTAGAGTCACTGATGTTATTTTGTCTATTTTTGTTGCGGTGAGAAAGGCTACTAAAATGATAAGAAAAATTATCGTTATTATTGTTTTTTTCATTGTTTACTCCTTAAATAATTTTTTTTTGAAAATCAAAAGACTTTCGAGTGCCATTATTTTTTATCCAGCTATATTGTCAATCATTATTTTTTTTCAAATTCTCTTAATTTTTCTATATGAAACAAATCTAATTTATTCTTTCTATCAGTAAAAACTCATTTTTTCCTAATTTCCAATTCCAGCGGTTACTTTTTGTCATTCTGAACGCAAACATTGTCATTCTGAACGCAGCGAAGAATCTTAAGACCTTTCACTGCGTTCAAGGTGACAAAGAGGATAGTGACACAGAGATTGCTTCGTGAGTGTAGCAAGAAGAGACCTCGCAAAGACGGAGGAGGGTTCAAGGTGACAAGGGGATAGTGACACAGAGATTGCTTCGTGAGTGTAGCAAGAAGAGACCTCGCAAAGACGGATGAGGGTTCAAGGTGACAGGGGGATAGTGACACAGAGATTGCTTCGTGAGTGTAGCAAGAAGAGACCTCGCAAAGACGGGTGAGGGTTCAAGGTGACAAGGGGATAGAGACACAGAGATTGCTTCGTGAGTGTAGCAAGAAGAGACCTCGCAAAGACAGATGAGGGTTCAAGGTGACAGGGGGATAGTGACACAGAGATTGCTTCGTGAGTGTAGCAAGAAGAGACCTCGCAAAGACGGAGGAGGGTTCAAGGAGACAAAGTGATGGTTCAAGGTGACAGGAGGATGGTTCAAGGTGACAATGCTGATGACAGGATGGCAATCGTTTTTTCTTACAGAGGTTATGATTGCGTATTCACTATATAATCCAATCAAGGCGGCAGGAATATTTCTCTAAATTTCCTAATTTACTTTTTCTGGTGTTTTTTTGTTACTAAATCTGATTTATGTAGTTATTCATAATGAGAATAATTTTAAATTATAAATTATAAATTATAAATTACAAATTACAAATTATAAATTATAAATTATATATTATAAATTATAAATTATAAATTTTAAAATATTTTGTCAGAATAAAGAAAAATAATATGAAAAATGATTTTACATTTCACATCAAAACTATATTAATAGTCAATATTATCCTTACTTCAGGGATATTATTGAGTAAGAGTCTCACAAATTCGCTTATAGCTTATTTAATGGGTTTGATTGCTTTGGTTTTGTTTTATGGAATTAAAAAACTCTGTAAATATCTAAAATTTATTAATAGATTTAAAACCTTATTTATAACCTTAATTCTATTTCAATTGCTCCTCAGGCGACAAGGTGAAGTTTATTTTGAATGGCCTTTAATAAAAATCACAGATATAGGTTTTTATTATGCCTTCAACAGTTTATTACGGTATCTTGTAATTTTGCTCAGTGCTACAATGTTGAGCAGTGCTTCGCCATATCAGATGATAAAAGCCTTGCGAACCTGGAAATTACCAGAAATGATTATTATTGTAGTTTCTTTCACTATTCAATTTTTAAGACAGTTGCAAGTTGACTTCAAAATATTAAAGCAAAATCTTGAAAAGAGAAACATTACTTTCAAAGGAAAATCTCTCAAAAAACGATTTGAACTTGTAGGAAAAATGATTATTCCAGTTATTGGCAGTCTTTTCTCTGATATAAAATACAAAGTTATAGCTATGGAACTGAACGGTTATGGCGTAAATAAAAGAATCAAACCCTTTAAATATCAAAAATGTTGTGTAAAAGATTATGTTTTTATTTGTATATATTTAGGAGCGACAATATATGTCTTTTTTTAGTTGAAAAGGATATCAGAAATAATTGTTGACAAAATTAGTGATTTTTTTAAAGTGTCACCCAGATAATAAAAATGTCAATTTAAAGTAACATAAAAATACTCAAATCATTAATTTATGCAGGAGTGGTGAAATTGGCAGACACGCTAGATTCAGGTTCTAGTGAGCATTAGCTCATAGGGGTTCAAGTCCCCTCTTCTGCACCATTTTTAAAACTTACCTACCTCAAAAAATTTCTTTACTATAGGATGTTCACAATTTATTACCCCTGTTAAATCACCTTGATAAACAAGCTCTCCTTTATCAAAAAAAACAATTCTATCAGCTATGCGATAAATACTTGCCAGTTCATGAGTTACTATTACTAAAGAGATATTTAATTGTTTTTTGAGATTCAAGATAAGTTCATCAAGATTTGAACTTGTTATAGGGTCAAGACCTGCAGAAGGTTCATCGAAAAATAAAATCTCTGGATCAAGAGCTATTGCTCTGGCGAGAGCAGCTCTTTTTTTCATACCTCCAGACAATTCTGAAGGTAGTAAATTTATTGCATGAGATAAGCCTACTAATTCAAGTTTCTTTTTTATAATCTTTTCTCTAATACTGAAGGGGAGATTGGTGTGCTGTTCTAAGGGTATAGAAATGTTTTCAAAGATACTTATTGAGTTTAATAAAGCTCCGTTTTGAAAGAGCATTCCTACTCTTTTCAGGATTTCATTGAAGTCTTGCTCTTCCATATTAACTATTTCATTTCCAAAAATCTTGACAGAACCAGAAAAAGGCTCTATCAAACGAATTATGTTTTTCATAAAGGTCGTCTTTCCACCACCGCTTGCCCCTAATATAACGGTAACTTCACCTGAATAAATATCAAGAGAGATATTATTTAATATAGTTTTATCTCCATATTTTGCGGTCAGATTACTGACTTCTATGATTGGGATTTTGTCAATATTATTCTGTTTCATGTCTAAACTAAGTATAAAAAGCTGAAAAGTGCATCCATAATTATTACACCAAATATCGATGCTACAACTGATTGAGTAGTTGCCTTGCCTACGCCTTCAGCGCCACCTTGCACTATAAATCCGTAGTGACTCCCTATTATAACAATTTGCCATGCAAAAACGGTGCTTTTTATAAGAGTTATAACAAAAGTTTTCATAGAAACTGCGCTTATGCAGGCATTAATAAAAGAAATTGGAGTTAATCCTAAATACATAACTGCTACCAACAACCCTCCCAAAATACCTACAATGATAGAAAAAACAACCAAAATTGACATACAAACAGTGATAGCGTGGAATTTTGGCACTACGACATATCGAATAGGGTTCAACGCCATCATTTTTAAAGCATCAAGCTCTTCAGTTACCTTCATTGTAGCTATTTCTGAAGCAATTGCAGAACCACTTCTACCTGCAACAATTATTGCCGTTATTAGAGGAGCTAGTTCACTAACTAAGGCAACACCTAATAGGTTTCCTAAAAATTGATCTGCTCCAAATTGTCTCAATTGAATAGCAGATTGCAAAGACAAAATCAAACCAATGATAAATGATAATAAACAGACTATTGGGATTGCGTTTAGTCCAATAAAAAGGCTTTGTTGGGTAAAACTTCCTTTTCTATGACCTTTTTTATCAAATAATCCGACAATAGACCAATAAAAAATATCACTAGTCAAAACAAGCATTTCATAAGAATGACATAGATATTTGTAAAAAAAATCTCCTATTTTATATAAAAAAGTTTCATCTGTTTTTTCATTAATATTTTTTTCATTTTTATGAGGAGAAAAACTTGAAAAAATATTTATTTTTTTTTGGTTTCCTGCAGAAAAATTTACTAGTGCATTAGTGGATATATCCAATATTTCCATTATCTCATCTAACAATGCCACACCAGAGCTGTCAAGCTCAGTCAACTGGCTTCCGTCAATTTTAAGCTCGCTATAATGGTTTCTGATATTTGATTTTAATAATGTTGAGGTCAAATCCTTGTGAATTTCAGGAATTGTTCCCTTTATATAGCTACCCCTAAGATGGATAGTATCACTTTCTACATGATAAAAATCATAATTCATTTAAAAAACTCTTAATTAATTGATAAAAATATATGTAAATCTTAAAAAAAGGGTTTGGTCAAAAAATACATAATCTCGAATATTATGATTGTAGCTGAAATTTACACGATAATCCCAAGATATATACTGAAACATACGCAAATTGAGAATATTTTCCCATTCATAAGTGCGTGCATCAAAGGATTCAAATGGTATCAGCAAGTCAGCACTTGTAATGTAATTCAAATTTCTGAATATCTGAAAATTTCCATTTGCTGAAAATTCTGTTCCTCTTTGGTATACCGAATCCAGTTCCCTGTATATGTTTATACCATCTTCATCTGTTCTATCAAAATTAAAGACTCCATCATTTAAATCTTGTCTAAATCCTAATCCTGCTCTGAAATTTAAATTTGCTCTACTCTTGTTTAATAACCTAACATTTAAACCGAGCCCTTGTTTTAGAACTATCGGATAAAATGGGTCTTTAGTGTGAAATCTATTGGTTTCTTCATCAATAAAACTGCCGTCTTTATAAACTCTTCTGTAATGTTCGTTTTCACTTGTATGAACATATTCATCAAACATATGTGAGTTTAAGTCTGCTCTTGCATAAAGTCCAAGATTTCTATAGAAAAAATAGACCAGAGTATTTTTAAAATCAAACTTATCTGAGGATATTCTGACATCTGTATCTGGATCTTTTGAAATACCTATTTCTATCAAATTGCTCATAGTATAATGGAAAGGGTCAACATCATAGATCAATCTGGTATCAAGCTGTTCTGTGACTGTATAGGAATGACGCATTTCATTTTTTTCCACATCATTTCTACTATTTATATTGGCATTCAGATGGTTTACTATAGAAAACCTAAACCTATCTGAACCTGTGAAAAAATCTTCATGCAGCATTCTGCCTGCACCTATTAAATTGTTTGAATTTTCATCTACAACTATAGTGAATTGTTCCAATTCTCCTCTTTTGACTTCCACAGTGGCAAAATCACTGTAGGTATTAAAAGGTAATCCATTTAGCACGATTTTATAATGACCCGGATTCAATATCCAAGTATCAAGTTGCTGACCGACACCCTCGCGTATGCCAGAACCAAATCCGAAACTTTCTGCATTGCTCAAATGAAATAATTCGTATCGAACATCGACTTGATTTCTGTTATTATCTATGATATTTATCGTTAGCCAACCCGCATCTGGTTCTAAAACTGTCTTATAACGCGTAAAAATTTCTACTTCTTCAATGATTTTTTGATTTAGTGTCCCTGTCCCCAGTAAAATGAAATAATTACCGGGTTGTAAGTAAACATCAGTTCCCATTTGATAGCTTCCAAAATAATTTCCTTCTTCATCTTCTACCGAAAAAAGCGGTTCTAATTCTGGTTCTGTCCGTGAAGGTATAAAAAGTCTACCCATAAAAGTTAAATCTTCATCTTCCAGATATTCGGTTCTATAATTTGATATTTCAGAATCATCAAATAAACTTCGACTGGTAAAAAAGCCTCGTTCTAAAAACGGATCTCTATCCTCGATTCGTCTTATATATCTATTCAATGCCACTAAAAAGACATCCGTTTCTTCCATTAATAGATCATTTATACTTTGAACGAACATATCCATATCGTCATCTTGGATATGTCGTGTCCTTTCAGCTGTGTGTTGGAAAACTGTTAGATTGTCTGAAGTTCTACGAAATTGAAATTCTATATTCAGGTTCGCACCATACATATTCCCTACATGTAGATATTCTATAGAATTAACAATCGTGACAATTTCATAACGAGCTGGTTGATTAAAATCTCTTATAACTCTATTGAAAATACCATATCTGCTTATCCTCTGGTGAATTAGATTTGCTAAGGCATTTGGCAATCTATCTGCCCATAGATGCTCAAAGTCATACATTATCTGGTTTTCGGACACCCGTATCACTATCTGCCTTCTGTTGTATGTTCCTGAAATCTCAGAATCAAGCACGCGGACAGTAAAATCGTTTGGCACTGTAGCAAACAAAACTCTATTTTCAGTCACGGTTTTGTATTCTAAGACATAAAATTTTCGAGGCTGGATAGTAACTCTACCGCAGGCTGAAATTATCAGTAAGAATAACAGTAACAATCCTAAAAAACACTTTCTGTTGTGAAATAGTGGATTGGAAGTTAGTTTCATATTTCTTTTTTTATTTTTTGATTGATAGTTTATATTTTTTTTCATTTAATTATCTCCCTAAAATCAATTATGTCTTCGTGATCTTATCAGTATAGACGGGTCTTCAGTGATTATTCTGGTAAACTCATTCAAGTTTTCCATTGTTTCCCGTAATTCTTCTACTATAGCAGTTAAATCTGGACTATTCCTCTGAACTACTGAGTCTATGCGAGAAATCATGAGAGTTATTCTTTGAATAGATTCATTTAATAGTTCTATTGTTGAGCCAACTTGTGTGTAATCTACTTCTGCCAATCGGGTCGTAATGGTTTCAGTATTTGCCATGATAGTATTTAGCCTTTCCTGATCCATTACATTGTCCAATTTAACTAAAATATCCGATACAACTACTAAAGCTAAATTCAATTCAGTAGTTATATCATTGACATTTAAAATTGTATTAACGATAGAATTTTGTGTTTCAGAGACTGTTTTGTTTATATTTTCAAGGATTGAAGCAAACCTCTCTTGGTTTTCTTTATTGGTAAATTCTATTAGATTATCCATGATAGCCTCAACTCTGTATGCCATAGCTTCGGCTCTATCAGTCAAATCGTCCATCAAGGTTCTACCTGTCGGGATAGTATCTCCAGACTTTAAAAAAGCTGATGCGTTTGTTCCACCACGCAATTCTATTTGTTTCAAACCCGTGATACCGACCATGATCATTGTTGCTTCTTGATCTGCCTTGATCGGAGTGCCATGAATCACGCTGATAGATACAATGATGTCTGAAATTCTATTTCTATCAATTTCTATATTCTCTACACGACCTATTCTTATTCCGCGATATAAAACAGCGCTTCCAATTTGTAAACCAAATACAGAGGTCTCTTCAAAAACTATCTGATAATAATCCCTTCGCTCCGTGATCCGAGAACCAAGCAATAAAATGATTATAAATAGCAATATCGAAAATCCAATCAATAAAAAAACAGCTAAACGAAGCTTTTGAGCTCTTGAAATCATATATGAGTCCTCTCTGAAAAGTATATTTCCATAAAATTATACCTTACACACACTGAAAGTGCGTGATTTTTAATAGAAAATTGTATACACCAAATTATCCCACCCTGAAGGGGTGGATCTCGTCAAAGTCCCACCCTTTCAGGGTGGGAACATAAGGTGACCATGGATTTCTATTAAAATCATACCTTACACACACTGAAAGTGTGTGTCTTTTAATCATCCCATGACGATTTTCCCGACACCATCAGACATGAAAACAACAGGGGCAACCCTTGTGTTTGCCCGCTTTCTGATGGCTTATATAAAAAATACTAATCCCTCGTTATTAAAATTTATTCAGTAGAACTTGCTAATGGTAGCTTTATAATAAACTCAGATCCCTCGCCAACTACTGACTTCACTTCAATAGTTCCACTATGGAGTCCTATAATCTGTTTAACAATATATAGACCAAGTCCTGTTGATGCCTCTCCTGCTGTACCTGTTCTTCCTGCTTTGGTATATTTTTCAAAAAGCTTATCGATCATTTCAGGTTCGATACCTATACCTGTATCTACGATATGTATTTCGACTAATTCCCCTACAACACGAGCTTTAACTGTAATTGTTCCATTGGCATTAGTAAATTTAATTGCATTTATACAGAGATTGTCTAAAGCCCTATGAAATTTTTCTGGATGTAGCATACAGAATATAGGTTCTTCAGGAAAGTCAAATATCATATTTATGCTTTTCTGTTTTGCTATCAGCTTTAAGTTTTCATTGCTCTCTGTTATTAGTTTATTTAAATCATAACGAGTAAAGGTGATATCATCAAGTTCAGCTTCGAGTTTGTTGATACTCAAGATGTCTTTAAGTAAATTAAGTGCTTTTCCTGCAGAACTATCAATTATTTTGATATATTTATTATCATCAAAACCTTGATGTTTTAAATTGATCAAATCTATAGCCTGCTGGATACTTCCTAAATAATTTCGCATATCATGAGAAATCATAGCAAGGATATTATTCTTTGACTCATCTATTTTCATCAACTCTTCATTTTTATGATGAATAGCCTTGATCATATTGTCCATCTCAATATGAGATTCTACTCTTTTTAAAAGCACTGGTGCTGAAAATGGTTTGTTGATAAAATCAAGAGCTCCTAGCTCGAAACCATGAATTTCAGAAGCTGCATCGTTTTTTCCAGTGAGAAAAATAACTGGGATAGATTTAAGCTTTTCGTCCTTTTTTAAGATACTCATGGCTTCAAAACCATCCATATCAGGCATATCAATATCCAGTAAAATCAAATCAGGCGTTATTTTATCAGCGAGTTTAAACATTCTCTCTGCTGAAGGTAAGGCAAATGTCTTAAATGCCCCCTCAAGTGCTGTCTTTGCCAACAACAAGTTAGTATCCTTGTCATCAACTATAAATATAGTCTTCATAAACACTCCTAACTTCACAAAAGGTATAAAATATTTTAGTCCTGAGCCATGATTTTTTTTTAGCGGATTATGTCAAGATTTTTTCAAAATTTCAATTTTATTTAGTTCTATGTTTTTTTTTCATAGCAAAACTTAACTTTTTAACCTTTTTTTGAAAAATGACGAAAAACGATAAAAATAAAATAATCTTTAAAAAGGCTAATGTGAAAACATGAAAGAAAAAAAAGGTTACAAAACCATTGAAGAGTCCACTCCGAAAAGTCGTTTGCGTATAGATGTTAGCTCTTTAGAAAGTAATATATGCACCATGTTTCATCTTGTAGGGATGCAACAAAGTGTGCCAATAGCTTGGTTGCATCCCTACGGGATGCGTTTTTGTGGTTTTACATCATTTTCTACATAGCTTCACATACCTTCGGTATGTGTAAGGTATGTTTACAATTAATTAAATTCTACATTGAGGCGGAACGCATACATGCGTTCCCTACGAATGCCAATTGATTGGTTGCATCCCTACGGGATGCGTTTTTGTGGTTTTACATCATTTTCTACATAGCTTCACATACCTTCGGTATGTGCATAGTATGTTAACTAAAAAGATTTAACCACAGAGAATACAGAGAAGCCAAAGATATTGAGAATTTTGATTTTCAAAAAAATCTTGACTTTTTACCTTTTTTTTGAAAAATGACAAAAAACGATAAAAAATAAAAAAAATGGGAGGATGTGATATGCCACTTAGCTTGCTAAAAAAGCATTTTCGGGTAGATAATAAAGAAGACACAAAAATGTGTAGGGGCATGCGGGAGGAAGTTTGAAGTTATAGACGCATGGAAAGCCATAATTCCTACAGAATATAAAGGTAAACGCTTTTCAGACTGCGGTCATTAATGATTCTGCTCAGCAATAATTCTTACAGAATAAATAAATCTAAAAAAATACAAGTCATACTAAGGAGGAGAAAAAAGTATGAAAACTTTAAATCAAAAAAATATTTCCGAACAGTCAATCGTCCCGATTGATATAAACAAAAGCCCACTATCACAGTGGATGAAAAACACAGCCATCATCATCATCTTTATGATGATTTTATCGGCGAATTTATTCGCACAAACTACCACCGATCTTGTTAATTATCTTAACAGTTGGAACGGTGGCTCGCCTGAAAATGGCTCACTATCGGCAAATGCTGTAGGTGATCTGGTGACAGTGACTGGCACTGTAAACAACATTCAATTTCAGCAAAACTTAATATTAAACATCCCGCTGGGCGTCACAGTAGAGTGGAAAGCCACGACCAGAGGTGCAAATTGGTGGATCGAACTTACCGCCGACAGCAAAGGCACGCTCGATATAGTAGAGGGTGTCATCGAAGACAAATCAAATCAAGAAGTTATCATCATAGAGGACCCCTCAGAATCTACCGTTAAAGTAAACGGTGGAACGGTGCTCGGTAGTATTGGGTCTAACTCAAGTCAGGGAAGGATCGAAATTATCAAAGGTTTAGTTCAAAATGAATCTATTTATGCAGGAGCTGTCATCTCTTCAACTGGGGGTGAAATTAATATCTCCGGTGGATTAATGATCGGTCATGAAACTGTCGTAATAATTATGAATGATGTAACCCTTAAAATTACAGGAGGTATCCTCAAAAGCACTTTTGCCAATCCTTCGCCAAATTCCGTTGTTCAGAATCTATCAAGCAATCCTGTCATCATGTCTGGCGGTCTTTTATATTCAAATTCAGAGACGGCAGGGTGGGGAGGTTCATTCACCCTTACAGAAAATGCTGTAGCCATCGGCTGGGACAAAATAAACGGTCAACCGAGCTATCCTGCTGGATCTAGTGATGACCTGCATGTCCGATCAGAGGGAAACATCGCTACCGCCGAATGGAGTATTGAAGATGGAAAACACGGGATTTCTTATACAAATGGCACTGTTACCGACTTTATCGAAGTTCCAGAAGTGACTGTGCTTACTCCAGTGGATGCTTTATTAGAACAAATTAATAACTGGCAGCACGGCGGAACTGGCTCACTTACCGCCACTCCGAATAACGATGGCGATCTCGTGACCGTAACCGGAGATGTAACAGCCGTAGAAAACAATCTCATCTTGACCATCCCCCAAAATGTAAAAATCGAATGGGGTGCCAGCATCAGTGGAAATATTTGGCATATCGAGTTTTCTGAAGATAGTGCTGGTGAAATAGAGATATTATCTCCTGCTAGATTAGAAAGAACGAATAATGCTGAAATTATACAAATTAAAGCTCAATCTTTCACAAAATTGCACCTCAATGGTGGAACTGTGCTTGGCAGAATCAAGTCTGTTTCTGAGAATGCTACTATAGTGATGTCCCGTGGCAAGGTATCAGCAGATCAGGTTCTTTTTGACATCGATAAAAGTTTCCTTACGATAAATGATGTTGTATTAATGAGCAAAGAATTAGCAAACCCCATGACAATCGCATTTGGCTCAATGACCAGCGGTGTGTTATATACAGAATCTTTAACTTATTATGAAGGTTCATGGGACATCAATACTTTGGATGCGCTCACTATTTCAGGCGATGTGATAAAGATCCTTAGAAATTCTGCCGAGAATCAATCAACCCCACTTGTTATGAATACTCGAAATAACTTATACTTTCAGCCAGAAACTGCAACTGTTTATTGGAATATACAAGAGGGTAAATCAGGTATAACATATAAAAACGGCACAAACGAAGGCTTTTTCGAGGTAGAGGGAATTACTGTGATTACAGAGATAGAGGCTATGCTGGGCACTATAAGGGCTTTCCCAACCGGACAAACCGATAAATTAATTGCCACAGTAGAGGGCAGTGTGGTCACGATATCTTCAGCGGAAGATATGACAGTTCAAAATAACCAAAATCTCACCTTAAATATTCCACACGATGTGATAGTAAAATGGGAAGCGAATGTAAGCGGAGCTCAGTGGATGATCAACATACCTATTACAGGGTCTGGCACGCTCGAAATAGTAGAGGGCGGATACCTGAAATCAGAGCACACAAACCCTGTTATCAATATAATAAGTATTAATATTACAGAGCTGATTATAGACGGTGGAGAGGTAATCGGGAACATTAGATCAGACTCACCTACTGCAAAGATAGTTGTAAACAGCGGACTGGCAGAAAGTATAACCTCAAGTCCAGCTATCAGCCTAAACAATGGTAGTTTAGAGATCAAGGGCGGAGAAGTGAGGGCTTTTGACCAGGTAATAAATCATACTAGTGGTTCTCTGCAAATCACGGGCGGACTTATCAAACAAAGCAGCCCTGATGCAGATCAGCCTATCATTTCTACAACCTCTGGCACAATGACCGGCGGATTACTATTTTCTCATGCTCCCAGTATAGATTATGGCAATTTAAATCTCTCTGGAAATGCCTTTGCAGTTGCCTGGGATTATGGGCTTGACCAGCGAAATTATATAGTAGGTTCTAACGAGCACCTAACTGTAGCCTATCCACCCTCTGGCGCTGCGGCTATTTGGAATATCATGGATAATAAAAATGGTATTACTTATTACTCTGATGAATATGAAAACTTTATCCAGATAACGGAAGTGACTTTGACAAACCCAGTGCAAGATTTGATAAATGCGATAACCCAGTGGAATCATGGCGGAACACCTGTCCGCGCTTTAACAGCCGAATACGAGGCAATTAGCAAAACTGTGACGGTGGATGGGACTGTGACGGGAGCAGGTCCTGGTACTCCGGCTTATGATCTATCTTTGATCATCCCCACTGGTGTAACTGTGAAATGGAATGCAAGTGTAAGCGGTCTTTGGTATCAAATAATTCTTGCAGACGCCAGCGTAGGAACACTGGAAATAACTGACCAGAGTGAGTTTTCAAGAACTTTTACCAACGGTGCCATATTTAGAATAGCATCTTCCTCAACCTCGACCCTTTCCATAAATGGTGGAAAAGTGTATGGATCTCTTCGTAGCGATGCTACCGGTGGGACAATTGAGATAAAAGGTGGTTTGGTGCAGAATTTTAATACTAATTACTCCACAATTTCAATGGGTGAAGGTAAATTAAATATCATTGGTGGTGTGGTGGAAAGCGGAACACAAGCTGCTGTTATGGCTGGAGCAGGTGTCATCGGTAGTATGACTGGAGGTCTTATCAGAAGCAATACTGGACATATCTTTAATGGTCCGTCTACTCTCACATATCCAATATCCGGCGGAGCTCTTTTTTCCAAACAAACTACTGTAACTACTTATGGTATCAGTCTGTCCGATAATGCAGTGCAAATCGGCTGGGACGCAGCAAAAAACACCGGAGTATATGCACTAGGCTCCAGAATGCATTTACATCCAGATTATACTGGCACCCACACACCTCGATATGCGAGGTGGGAGATTTTAGATGGGAAAACAGGTATATCTTATGCAAATGGTGATAATAATACAGGCTTTATCGAGATAGGGGAAGTGGATCTAGTGTCTGGTATAGACTATTTAATAGCCACAATAAACAATTGGAATCACGGTGTGACAGTCAGCGAAGATGATAAAATTCATGCCCAAGAAACCGATGACAACCAAGTGACAGTAACTGGAAATGTGTCCGGGATAAGCTGGATGGCTGATAACTTAGAGCTACGCATCCCAGCTGATGTGACCCTCATCTGGAATGCCAATCTTAGCGGATATCCACAAATAGTTTTCACCGAAGAAAGTGCCGGGACGATGTTAATAGGCGAAGGAGTAAAGGTGCAAACCACAGGGACAAACTCGCTATTCTGGTTCAAAACCGACTCTGACGACTCTGACTTCTGCTCTGCCACCACCCTGCATATCAATGGTGGCGAGGTGCTTGGTATGATTTATACAGAAGCAAAAGATGCCACAATCCTGCTGACAGAAGGGTTAATCGAATATTACGACGATAATGAATATAGCGCCTTAATCGGTTTGGAAGCTGGAAAACTGATCATAGAGGGTGGTAAAGTGAACACAAATTCGATCGCCATAAACTCCCTCAGTGGCGGATCTGTAGAAATAAAGGGTGGGATCATTAGCAATAAAACAGGGCATATAATCCTGCACGACGATAATGTAACGATGAGTGGCGGAGTGCTCTTTTCAGAGAAAGAATCTGTAACTACAAACCCCACTTTGGGTGTTACACTAGACGAAAATGCCATATTGATCGGCTGGGATAAACAAACTCCACCAATCACTTATTTAGAGGGATATACTACAAATCTTAAATGGGATGAAGCCGTACCCGAAGATGCCGTAGTAGAATGGGGATTTTTAGATGACAAACAGGGCATATATTATGAAAAAGGCACAAATAAGGGCATTATCGAGCTTGAGGGCGTTACCGTGAAGCCACCTCTTCAGGCATTACTCGAAACAATAAATAATTGGGAGCCCGGTGGAACCGGAGAGCTCAAAGCCACAAATGTAGATAATACCGTGACTGTAAGAGGAGATGTAACTACTTCAGGGACCAGAAACTTATCTTTAACCATACCACCATCCGTAACTGTAATTTGGGAAGCATCAGTTAGTGGGCAATCTTTTCAAATTCAGTTCTCCGAAATCAGCTCTGGAATATTTGAACTGGTGGAAGGAGCGGAATTAAATAAAACAGGTTCCGGAGCAGTTGTTCGTTTATCCGCCGGCTCTGCTACCCATCTAAAGATAAACGGTGGGACGGTGAAGGGAGAAGGGATTTACTCAATCTCCGAAAATGCTACTATAGAGATTATAGATGGTTATATAGAGTCACCAGCTTTTGCTATAAACATAGATGCAGGTCATTTAAAAATGTCTGGTGGCACGGTGAAGTCAACTAACGATGATCGTGATACTATATTTTTGGGAGGTGCATTTCCTGAACATGGGCGACCCGGAACTGGCTCTGCAGAAATTACCGGTGGTATCATCCATAATAGTAATTTTCGTCGAGTTATAAATAATGCTGGTAGCGGGTCTGCCACTATAAGTAATGCTGTAGTATTTTCTGGAAATGCCCCAGATACAAATTCTATGTGGCTTGGTTTTACTTTATTTGAGAATACAATATTAATCGCCTGGAATAGTGCAGCGGGAGCAGCATCTTATACCGAAGGTGAAGATGATGATATTGATGTTTTTTTTGAAACCCCAGCAGCAAATGATTCTGTAGAATGGGGACTTCTCGGTGGTAAAACAGGTATAAGATATACAAATGGAGATATTTCCGGTATAATAGAGCTGGATATACCGGTAGCTACAAAAATACAGGCACTGGTGGATTATATAAATAATGAAGGTGGTGCTGGCTGGAATCATGGCGGGTCAGGATCGATAGTAGCCCAAATCCCCAATCCAGCAGAGAAAACAGTTACTGTCGAAGGGAATATATGGAATGCAAATCAATCGGATAATTATCTAAAATTAAATATTCCAAAAGAAGTGACAGTAGTTTGGACAGCAAGCATAAGTGGGTGGTATTTTACTTTAGAATTCCCAGCAGGCAGCTCAGGTATTTTTAATATGGTGGACGGCGTGCTTTCTGCCACAAATGTAGCACAAACAATCTCTTTTGCGAATGTAGAAGTTAATGGCTCATCTACATTATTAATAATAGATGGTGGAACTGTGAATAGAGGAATTTACAGTGGATCACACGATGCAACAGTAGAAATACGCAGTGGAAAAGTTAGTGGGACTGTTTCTCGAGCATTACAAATAACTCGTGGCAAATTTATTATTTCCGGTGGTCTAGTGGAGAACACTGGAACTGAAAATGCCATCTATCTTCAAAGTTCCAATCCGGATAATGTAATTTCAGGTGGAGTCATCAGAAGTGAGATTGCCCAAGTAATCAATGTTTATTCAACACCCACAGGCTTAATAACAATGACCGGTGGCGTGCTTTTCACTACGAGTGAAGAGGTTACATTGCCAGCGAATGGGTTAGAATTAATAGCTGATGCTCTTGCTTTTGGATATAATTCATCATCTCCTGCTACCGTATATGCATCTGGTTCGAGAGATGATATTTTAGTAGCTTACCCTGATTTAGATGACCCCGTTGCCGAGGCGGAAGTATATTGGAGTGAAGTGGGTGGCGACTTTGGTATTCGTTATATTCATGGCGGCAATTTCGGCTTTATCGAGATACCTGGTGTGACTGTGTCTCCGGGAGTTTTTCATCCTGTGCGAAATTTGACAGTAGCAGATAACGAGGGAAATATGCCTAATTTTTCTTGGGATGCACCATTAAGCGATGGTAACCAAGGGATATATAATGGTGTGCGTATCTATAAAAATGGTGGAAGTATTCCATATCGGACATTGGGTGCTTCAGTATTTACCTGGTCTGACCCTGAGTTTTGGGATGAAGTTATCTGGTCGAAGCAGGAATATAAGTTTGCAGCGATCTATATAAATTTGAGTGGTGAAGCAGAGGGAGTAGATATAGCTACCTGGAGAAGGGAAAATAGTCGAGAGATGGCATCGGTCTGGATTGCTCCGCAAGTGTCGGGTAATGTTGATTATGATGTGACATTGAATTGGCAATGGTTAGATGATTCTTTCCAACCAGTTACGGCTCCGGATAATATAGGTCTTATGTATGCTATCTATCTTGATGGTGACATTGTGGGGAGAACGGCAGAGACGAGCTTTACTCATGAAGATGTGATAGCAGATGATTATACCAATAGATATAAAATCGTGCCTTATATAGATGATTATGAATTTTATACACGAGAAGTCTTTGAGAAAATCATCGTAGGGACATTGAGCCTGGATGATATAATAGATCTAGGTGAAGATATTTTATATTATGAAAAAGCCTATTTCTATACAGAAGCTACAGTGAGAGCTGCATTAAACTACCCAGATGATAGCTTTGAGCTTATCCTTTTAGATAATAATGGTTCTTTGCAGATTTATGGCGAGAACAAACTTTTTGATATAGACCATGACTATGGGATTAGTGGAGTAATACAAAATAAAATCCCAGCTGTATTACAAGCCGCAGATATTGGAGAAAATAATCTCCAGCCGAACAAAGGCTCTGTAGTTGATGTGGCAATAGATGCGAATGTCATGAAATTTGTGAATATAACAGAATTAGAGCTGGCAACTTCCTCAGCGTGGCCCGGAGTGGTTCAGTCTGACCCTCGCTTTAGAGTTTTAACCCTGGTAGATGAGGAAGGCGATACTATAGATGTGATCTTATTTGATGCTGAATACAATGGCACTGGTGACTTCTTTGGTGAAGAACCAGAGTATTGGCCACTCAATGTGCAAGGCATATTAGTAGAAGATATCACTCTCGGTTCACTAACTTTTAGTTCTGGTAAATATTTATTAGTAAGAAGCCCAGAAGATTTTATGGACCCCGCTGAATATCCACCTTTACCTGCGATAATTCTTAGTCCACCTAATGTGAGTACTCCAAATGTAGATTTAGACCAAATATTATCATGGGAAAGAAACCCAAATGGCGAAAAACCAAGAGGATATAAAGTCTATTTCGGCACAGATTACCAATCCGTAGTAGAGAACTCCGTTCTCCAACTCGTAGCGGAGAACTCCGTTCTCCAAACCACTTGGACGCCGACAGGAGCAAATGCGTTAGAATACGACACCACCTACTACTGGAAGGTAGTCCCCGAAAACCGCAAAGGACCAGCGGAAGACTGCCCAATCTGGAGCTTCACCACCATGGAAGACCCAGTTATCACCCTGGTAAATACTATCAATGCGTGGGGTGCTCTCTTTAGCTCTACAATATTGGCAGAGCGAGACGAGTTTGACCAAACACAAGTGCTAGTAACGGGAGTTTACAATGCTGTATCACTTCCTAGTCTCATCCTCAACATCCCAAAGGATGTAACTGTAAAATGGGAAGCAAAAGTGACAGTAAATAATTTAATTTTAGGCATCCCAGCGAGTAGCTCTGGTATAATAGAAATAGGGGCGAATGGTAGATTAGAAAAGACTGAAACAAGCCCTATATTAAGTATTCAGGACGGCTCTTCCACCACCGTAAAACTAAATGGTGGAGAATTAATAGGCTTAGTAAGATCGGATTCTGAGGATGCTAAATTGGAGATAATAGATGGGTCTATTACCGGTTTAAATGGACAATATGCTATCGATCTTAGGGCAGGTGAGCTCGAACTGATAGGAGGTCTAGTTCGTGGCGAGCAAATTGTGATATTAGTCAGCTCTGGCGCAGAGGCTTCTATCGATGGTGGTGTAATTCAAAACTCTAGCACGGGACCTATTATAGTGACTTATCCAGGTGGAACAACCGCCATGACCGGTGGTGTATTATTTTCTAGCTCAGGAGCGGTAAGTTATTCTGGATTTACGCTTGGTAGTGAGGTTATCACTATAGGCTGGAACAACCCAACAGGAAAAGATTTATATGCCAGCGAGACAGCCGAAGATTTACTTGTGAATCATTCTGGAGCAGCCTTTTGGGATTTTATAACTAGTGATCCTACTAAATATGGTATAAGCTACTCAAGAGGAGCTAATACCGGATTTTTTGAAGTAGCAGGCGTGGTAGTAAAAACTGCAATGCAGATATTTATAGATTCTGTAGAGGCTTGGGTACCAGATGCTGATTATCCATTAAATAGGCTGTCAGCTGTTCAGACCGGTGCAAATGAGGTTACTATAGATGGTGATATTTCGTCTGTGACTTCTGAACATTATATAAATTTAAAAGTCCCAGATGGTTTGACAGTAAAATGGAATGCAAGTGTTATCAGCGAGAATTGGTGGTACATAAATATCATCGCAGATAGCAAAGGCACATTCGAATTAGAAAGCGGAGTGATAGATGGGGCTTGTTTCGATCTTCATAGTCTTGCCTCCACCACCTTTAAGGTAAATGGTGGAACAATGTTAAATGGTTACATCCTCTCCAATTCAATAGTTGGATTGGTAGAAATCTCTGCTGGATTGGTGCAAGGATCGAGTAATCATAGCGCAGTGATTTATATAAGTAATAGTCATCTCGTAGTGTCAGGCGGCGAAGTGCGCGGAACCAAAACAGCTGTGCAAATAAGTAGCAATGGAAGCTTTGCAATGGACGGAGGTTTTATTCAAAGCGTGGAAGGTTTTGCTGTAGACAGTGATAATGATACAAATGCAAATATGTCCGATGGCGTTTTGTTTTCTTCAGGTGCGTTTGTGGCTATGAATGTAAACTATAGCGGCGATGCTATTGGTGTTCGCTGGAATAAAACCCCTGGAACTACAGAATACACCAGAGATACTTCTGAAGATATATCTGTGATATCGGAGCTCGGAACAGCAAGCGCCGTTTGGGGCAGAGAAGGTAGCATCCCGGTTATTCGCTATGCCAATGGAACAAACACTGGTTATATAGAAATAGATGCTGATCTTACTATCTTAGAGCCATATCCACTTCCTGTGGTGCTGGGTGTGCCTAGTGCTGGTGCTGTAAATGTGCCGCTGAGACCTACCTTTACATGGACAAACCCTGCGGATGCAGATAGCTGGACGGATTTGAAATTGTATATCAGCGAAGATGTTGATTTTGAAACTTATGAAATAATTTCTCTTTTAGCTGTAAAAGATGCTGGTTCTTATACGCTTTCCGTTAGCGAAGCTCTACATTTTGAAAAAACATATCAATGGAAAATAGTTCCACAAAATACTAGAGGTGAAAATCCAGACCCAACAGTTCGTTCTTTTACTACCTTAGATGAGCCTTTACCACTCAATGTGACATTGTTATTACCTTTAAATGACGCTTCAGATGAGCCTTTGAGACCTACATTTACTTGGGAAAACAATGCTGGAGAGCCTACAAATTTGACAGGTTTATGGCTTTATGTCAGTGATGAAGAAACAACAGTTTTGAATGTAACTAATAGGGTCTCAATATTTTCAGAGATTGCTTCAGGAGAATATACCCTAACAGAAAATTTGACCCAAATAACAGAATATTTCTGGACGATTGTTCCTGAAAACAGTAAAGGTTTAACAGAAAACCCTATCATCAGGTCTTTTACAACTATAGATTACCCTGTCGTCTTTAATTTGCCTATAATAGATTTTCAAGGATCTACAGAAAATTTTGGAGATACAATTCAAAGTAGTATGCTCAATCCAGCTTCTGACTACTTAAATGGTTATGATTATCTGTTTGAATTTGAAATCCAAGAAGAGTCTGTCATAACAGCGTCTATATCTGGAACAAACTCTGGTTTGTTTATCGTAAAAAAGAGCGATTGGGCTGAAATGGCACAAACAGCTGCTCAAGCGATAGCTGGTATATTTGGCTCAAATGGTGGTTCGCAGAATAATATCCGTTTGGGCGCTGATAGATATATCGGTATAGTATCATCACAAAATGATTTCATTGATTTTACTTTGAATATTTCCGCATTGAGAGTAGAAGAATTTTCTATCGACAAAAACGAAATAATTTTAGAAGTAGGACAGACTTTAGATAGCTTTATCGTGGTAAATAATAGACAAATAGATACATCGACACTTCAATTTGTTTTAGGTGGAGTAAATTCAAATAATTTTACTTTGACTCTCTTAGGAGGTCAATATTCACCTTCTACTCCGATGATACGCACATTAGGTATCGGTGAAACAGTCGCGGTAAATATAGAATATATCGGAACTGATATTCGGATTCAAAACGCTTGGATAGATGTGATAAGCTATCCCTTTGCAATAGATTCCTATAAACAAAGAATAACGCTTACAAAAGTATCTGAAGCACCATTTGAAATAGACCTTGATGAAGATGAAATTTCTTTTGGTGGTGGCGGTTTTGGTAGCGAAGAAAACTTTTCACTGTTGAACATGATCGATGAAAATGTCATGGTGAGTATAGAAATCAGTATCCATGACGAAAATGGCGTCGATCATACAATGCATTTTGATTTTAGAATCGAAGGTGGCGATTTCATCGACGAAGGTAACGGAGTGATAACTATCTTAGCAAACGGAATGGTCGACATAGTCATAAGCTATGTTCCTAAAGGTTTTGGTCAGCATTATGCCAATCTGGTATTGAGATTTCTAGATGAAGGTGGAAGAAGTGGTGTTTCACCGGTGAGGGTATATCGAAGTAGAAATATGGATTGAGAATTTGAAGTTTTTTCTTTTTAATCCAGAAAAGACAGTGAAATGGAGCTTCTTCACGCATTTCAAAATGATAAATGTTACATTATGCGACAGCTTCTGAAATATTTTCTGAAACTAATTTATAAAGCGATAATAAAAAACTGCTAAATAGTTTGAGAAAATACGAAGGAAAATTTGAGATTTTTTATAGGTTTTTAAGGATTCCATTTGTAGACTAGATTTATGTTGACAAAAAAAGTCACTTTATTTATTTTGACCGAGAATAAAAGTTAATGATACATGAGACATTATATTATGAGATTAGAGATGTTCTTTCATTTTGATGGGAATTGTCGTGAAACAGTTGATTTCTATGCTAAAGTATTTAAACTGAGATTAGAAATTTGATGACTTACGATGAAACATCAGCTGTTCCAAACAACCCATTGCAGATAGCGATAAAAACAGGGTAGTATATGCAGGGATTCTTTTAGATAATATGATGGCGATGTTTTCTGATGTGCCCTCAGGTAGTGGCTTCAAAGCAGGTAACAATATCAGTCCTACAATTAGCACAAACGATAAAGAAGAAGTCATACTATTCCTCATTTAAAATGTAACTCGAACTGTCTAGTTCGAGTGTATATTTCAATCGTCAGATGGAAATCTGACGTTACTTTTTAATCGAGGATTAATATCAGAAGAATTTTTAGCGAACTTTCTGAAGGTGGTGAGGTGTATTTTGAGCATGTTCCGACTTTCTTTTCAGAACTATTTGGTATGGTTACTGATAAGTTTTGGGATTCCTTGCTAGATATTGTTTTATGAGGAAAAAACACAAAAGGACATCAAATGATAAAATGTAAAAATTGTGACGAGTCCATTCAAGGGAATTATTGTTCAAATTGTGCATATCCTACTACATTAAAAAAGATAGATGGAAAATTTATTTTGAATGATATTGGAGATGCATTTTATGTGAATAACGGATTTTTTTATACCATAAAAAGAATGCTTTTGAAACCGGGTGTCTCTGTGAAAGAATACATTTACGAAGACAGAAGCCATTACATTGGACCTGTAAAATTCTTTGTCCTGATATCGATACTTTTCGGGATAACTTATTTCTTTTTTAAGAATTATGTAACCGCTATTACTGTTCAGCCAGCTATTGATTTAGGATTGAATGAAGATTCTGCAATGACAAAAATGTTAGCTTGGTCTTTGCAAAATACTGTATATACCGATTTATTTGGTGGATTGCTCGTAACTTTTGGCTTAAAGCTATTTTTTAGAAAATATGGGTATAATATTTTTGAGATTTTTACTTTAGTTTGTTATGTTTATGGAATAGCTACACTATTGCTTGTGTTTATTACTCTTTTAACAGGATTGACAAAATTTAACTTATTACAATATAACCAATACATAACTACAGCATATTTTATATGGGCAATTGCACAATTCTTTGATAAGAAAAAGGTGGGAAGCTATATAAAAGCATTTCTATCATTTATGGTTGGAAGTGTCATGGTTTTAGTTGTCCTTATCTTAATTGGATTTGTTTCTGATTTATTAAAATAAAAGAAAAAGGAGGTGGAGAATAAACTATGAAACGAGCTATAATGCAAATTCTACATAGCGATCAACACCTTCGGTGTGGGGTGGTATCTACATATAATTCCACAGCATCCCGAAAGGATCAATCGCTAAGTAGAAACTTACATAACAGCATTGACCGATAAATATGGGGTGAATTGGTGTTTGTTTATATGATAGAGAAATATACTGATTTGGAAATTTCAATTTTTGATGCCCAATCAGGAAAACTTGAAATCGCAATTTTCGACATCAAATATTTAGATTAGTTAGGAGAAAATGATGGCAGATTCAATTGCTTTATTAGTAAATGAAATAGAATCTCGGATTTTTACCATTCGAGGTATGCAGGTGATGTTGGATATGGATTTAGCTATCCTATATGATGTTGAAGTCAAAAGACTAAAAGAACAAGTAAGAAGAAATAAAGACAGATTTCCTGATGAATTTTGTTTTCAATTAACCGAGACAGAATACGAAGGATTAGTTTTGAGGTCGCAAATTGCGACCTCAAAGGGTCGTGGAGGCAGAAGATATATGCCTTATGCTTTCACGGAGCAAGGAGTTGCAATGCTTTCAGCTGTGCTTCATAGCGAAATAGCAATCAAAGTGAGTATTCAAGTTATGAAAGCCTTTATAAAACTTCGTAAAATGCTAATATCCTATACTGGTTTTATACAACGAATGGAGAGTGTTGAGAAAAAGCAAATTGAGACTGATAAAAAGATAGATAAGATATTTGACGCTTTAGAGAGTAAAGAACTTGTGCCAAAATGTGGTATATTCTTCGAAGGAGAAGTTTTTGACGCTTATGTACTTGCAAGCGACATAATCAAATCTGCAAAGCAATCAATTATATTGATAGACAATTATATAGATGAGTCTGTTCTTACAATGCTCAGCAAGAAATCTGAAAACATAAAAATTACTCTATTAACAAGAGATATTTCCGAACAACTGAAACTTGATATTGACAGATTTAATCAACAATATCCATTATTAGAAGCAAAAATATTTAATGTCAGTCACGACAGATTTCTGATAATCGATAATAAAACGATATTTCATCTTGGAGCGAGTTTGAAAGACTTAGGTAAAAAATGGTTTGCCTTTACAAAGATGGATTTAGGCGGGCTTTCATTGCTTGATAAATTGCAGGATTACATGAAGGAGAATATGACTTGAGATATTTTGAATCTACAGCTTATGCTGAATATTGCAAACGTGTTTATGGTTGTGATATGAAACAAATGGGCATGATAAGTGTAGATGAGTTATCATTATTAGAACAAGAAATCAAATTACCTACTAATTCACGAATCTTGGATATGGGTTGTGGTGCAGGGGGTATTTCTCTTTATTTATCAGAGCATTACCAATCTGAAGTTGTTGGGATTGACTACGACGATGAAGCGATTGAATATGCAAATAAAAACAAAGATAATAAAGCATTGCAATTTCATGCAATGGATTACAACGAAATCCAGTATGATGATGCTACTTTTGATATGGTGTGTTTTATTGATACATTGTACTTCACTTTTACAAGGGATAAACTTCGCTCTTTATTGGACAAATGTTATACAATGCTTAAAGATAATGGAAAACTTGTAGTTTTCTGGACAAATCTTCCACAAATGTTTGAAATGAATGACCCAGCTGCCGTAAATACTGAAGTAGGAAAGTGGGGTGTAGAAAAAAGTATTGCAATGAACTTTGTTGATCTTACACACAAACATAGGCAGTTTTGGGCTAAAGCATATGCAGTGGCAGGGGAAATGGATGATATGTTACAAAATGAAATCCCTGACGAGTGGGAACACTTGCGGAATGAACGTAAAATAGTGTCAGGACTATGTAAAAAGGGAGATGGCGGGGGTATTTTTAGATGGCTTTATATTTTTACAAAAACAAAAGGGTTTGGTAAAAAGAATTTATGCTCTGGTTGACCATCATCACCTTCCTTTTCTACTCTTTGAATGTAAGCTCATAAAAATCTACTAACCATTTTCCAAAACCCATCATTATATAATATGTCATAATACCTTACACAATCCGTAGGATTGTGACGCTCGGTAGAAAATGAATATAACCTCTGACCTTCCCCCCACACACACCGCTTGCGGTGTGGGGGGGGGAAAAGGAGGAAAAAAATATTTCTACAAAGCTTCACATCACCTACGGGATGTGCAATGTAAAGATAAAGACTAAAGGAGATGAAAACAATGCAATATGAATTTAGTTTTTCGGGTATAATTTTTGGGATTTCGTTGATGGTGGTCATTATCCTGATAGTAAAGTTTCATAGAAAAATGGGGAAATCAAAAGCGAATACAGATGATTTGTCAATCGTGACGATTGACGGTACGGATAATCATTGTAAAAAATGCAATGAAATGATTCAAGGGAATTTTTGTTCTAACTGCGGATGCCCAAGAATATTAGAAAAGATTGACTGGCGATTTATTTTAAATGACATCGGCGATGCTTTTTTTGTAAATAGAGGACTTTTTTATACGATAAAAAGATTACTCACCAAGCCGGGTGATGCTGTGAAACATTATATTTGGGTGGAGAGAACTCAGTATATTGGTCCTGTAAAGTTTTTAGTTATCTGCTGTATCATCTTTGCTGTTATTTACTATTTTTTTCATACAGAGAATTTAGACCACGCATATTATGTTAATCCTTTTTTCAATATGGACATAAAAGGATGGACAATAATAAGTTCAATCATAGATTGGCTTAAAGACAATTTTGCTATTTCTGGGTTAATCTCTGGATTCTTTATGACTTTAGGAGTAAAAATAGTTTTCAAAAAGTCGGAACGGACAGAGGCAAGCTCCGCCACTACGATTTATATACTCTTGTGTTATATCGGTGGGATTATGGTGTTAGGGCTTTCAGTGGCGACTGTTATTCAGAGGTTTACTCTTGCGAATGTGTTACAAGGTTTCGCTTTTGGTTCATTCACTTATCTTGTGTGGGCTGTAGGACAATTTTTTGATAAGAAAAATGTGTTGAGCTATGTAAAAGCGATAATATCTTATTTTCTTGGAGCATTTATGTTTGCAGGTGTTATTGTTTTGACGGGCTTGTTGGCTGAGTTTATAATGGAATGCTACCATATCATCCCGAAGGGATCGATCGCTATGTAGAAAACAGATACACCCCTCCCAGCCTTTTTCCTCGTATCCGAAGGTATAGAACCATTCCGATAGTTGCATACCTACGGCATGTAGGAATGAGGACCGTGTGGTGTTCGTTTCTACATAGCGATCGATCCCTTCGGGATGAAGAGGTTTAAATGCTAAAAGAAAAAGCTGTAGAAATAATTATAAGCTACAAAGAGGACATCTTTGGTTTTGCTATGAGTAAAACCAAGAATGTAGACAAAGCGGAGGAACTTGCCCAAAGAATAGTCATTGATGTTTATTTTTCTCTTTTGAAGAAAGAGCATGTAGAAAATGTTGATGGATATATCTACAGGATATGCCGAAATGTATATGCACGCTTTGTCAATGAGGCTGTCAAAGAGCAGAAAATGTATCAGGATTTTTCTTCGCAAGTACCTTCATTCGTCCAGAATGACACAGATGAAGCCTTTCATCTACTGAGAAAAGAGATTTCATATCTGAGCAAACTGCAGAGAGAGGTCATCATTATGTATTATTTTCAGAAGATGAGCGTCTCTGAAATAGCTGACAAACTTCATCTCAGCGCCAGTGCTGTGAAATGGCATTTATTCAACACAAGAAATCGATTGAAGGAGAGAATCAAAATGCAAGAGCATGTAAAAACAGAAAATAAGCCGTTCAGGTTTATCAGGAATGGTTTCTGGGGAATCCAAGATGTAAATAATATTGACGACCAAGCCACGAAACTGTGTTTATCAAGGCTTGTGTCGCAAAATATCCTTTGTGCCGCTTACCAAGCGGCAAAGACTATCACAGAAATAGCAGAGACCATCTGCACACCTGCTTCCTTTGTGGAAGATGAAGTTATGCTATTAGAAGAACATGGCTTGATAGAAAAGATGCCGGGCAATAAATATCGAACAAATATGGTGATATTTATGCACACAAAAGAAATCACAGAACAATTTGACCAGATTTTTAAAGAGTTTGTAGCGGAAGTTTGTGAAACCTATGTACCGATGGTTTTAGAGGCTGTAAATAAAGTTGCGAGGAACGAAGCAATCACCTCTGGGCATATCTACACCCCAGAAAATGACATAAATTTTCTGAATTGGGCGATAGTTTCCTTTGCTTGTAGCGTAAAGCTCAAATTTGCTACTAATGATATTGATTTATCAAAATATTATGTAAAACGAGTCGGAGGCGGTGAAAACATCGCTTATGCCTTTGCTGTAGATGGATTTTACGAAGAGAAAACATCAGATATAGATAAATCTACCGAGATGCGTCATCAAATAGGTTCAAAAGATACCGATGATGAGAATGCTACTAATACCATGATAATAGATGCTTGGCAATTTAATACCTATCATGACAACAGAGATTTCGATGTCGCAGACGACCTTTATACAGATTACATGTATTTATACGATTTTATCTCGTCTACAACCGATAAAGATTTCATCAATAATGTAGAGCCAATCTCCAATTGGCATAATGTAGAGCAAATCTCCGATTGGCATTCAAAGGAAAGGATGTTTAAAAAAGGATACTTAGTCAATTCTGGAAAAGATGAAATAGTTAATATTGTCGTCATCTCTATGCAAAGAGAGGATTTTATTAATCTATTGCCTGAAGTCCCCGAAAACATAAAAGCAAAATGCCATGAACTTACTGCCCAGATAAACAAAATCTATGAAAAACACTATCCAAAGCATATACAGGAAGTTGCCACTGGTTTACATTTTCTCCTGCATTGTCGCTCTGTAGTATTACGGATACTCGAACAACTCCTTGAAACAGGAACCCTGAAACCTCTCAGCGAAAACCAAAAACAGTCTGTAAACACTATAATGTTCACAGATAAGGGGGTAAAATGAAAACAACAATAAATTTTATCACACTAAATAGCCCTCTCCACATCGATTCCTCCTTTAGTCCTCCCTTGGGTAAGGGGACAGTGGAGAGAAGCTATTTTTTTTTCATATATCTCATGATTGTATCTCTTTTATTTACTGGTTGTGCTGTCTTTAAATCAAAAAATAACTCTGTAGTGCCAAGCTCCGATTGGCTAATGATAGACACAGCCAAATTGGACGCATATTTTGACAAGCTTTTTGAATACAACAGATTCATGGGAAGCATAGCCATATCACATAATAGTGAATTACTCTACACAAAATCAGTTGGCTTTCTTGATTTTGATAGAGAAACAAAAGCAAATATAGACACAAAATACAGAATAGGTTCTGTAACCAAAACCTTCACAGCAGTGTTGGTATTAAAGGCAGTAGAAGAAAACAAACTCAACCTACAGCAAACTATTGAAGTCTTTTTTCCTGAAATCACCAATGCAGAAAAGATAACTATCGAAAATTTACTTCGTCATAGAAGTGGAATACCCGATCTTTACTCAGAAGAAGAAAATTGGGTTTCGAGATATTACACAGAGCAAGAACTGATTTCTTTGATAGCTGTTCGTGGAAGCGATTTTGAACCAGACTCAAAATTTTATTATAGCAACCCAAACCATATCTTGTTAGGTTTTATTCTTCAGAGACTTTATGAAAAAACTTATGCAGAGATACTTGATGAAAAAATAGTCAAACCTCTGGGATTGAAAAATACTTATGTCGGAAACAATATCATAAACATTTTGGATAATGAAGCTGATTCATTTAACTGGTTTGGAATTCCTTCAAAATCAGAAGAAGATATGTCCATATTGATAGGAACGGGAAATATAACCTCAACACCTATTGATTTGACGATATTTGGGAATGCTCTATTTAATGGAAAGCTGATATCCAGTGAAAGTCTAAACGAAATGAGAGAGAAAGGCATGAGCCTTGGTCGTGGGAATTTCAATGACAATTTATTTCATGGACATCACGGTGCAATTGGTGGTTTTTACACATCATTCTGTTATTTTCCTGATAAAAATATTGCTATTGCCTGGACATCAAATGATATAAATTTTAGCAGTA